>Ga0302319_10006651_pt1 | contig 22887 bp, 16 predicted proteins | sample Bog_T0_2_FD_203319 | JGI IMG/M metagenome (GOLD analysis project Ga0302319, IMG submission 203319) | Peat permafrost microbial communities from Stordalen Mire near Abisko, Sweden - Bog_T0_2 | ecosystem: Environmental > Terrestrial > Soil > Wetlands > Peat | place: Sweden: Abisko, Stordalen Mire...
AGGCCGCTGATCCCAGCATCGATCCCGACACCAACGCCAACGTCACTGACCCCGACAGCGGTATCATGAAGACGCGCCGCGGCTGGCTGCAGGGCTACAACGCCCAGATCGTTGTCACCACCAACCAGATCATCATCGCCAACGACGTCACCACCGACGCCAATGACGTGCAGCAGTTGACCCCGATGCTGACGCAGGCGCAGGCCAATGTCCTCGCGGTGGCCGATGCGGACGAAAAGGACGAAGTCACGCTTGGGGCCGCGGTGGCGGATGCCGGCTACTGGTCGGAGGCCAACGCGGCGACCGAGACCACGGACTGCGAGCTGATCATCGCCACGCAGAAGGACCACAAGCAACGTGCCGCCTTGCGCGATGCGCCGCCGCCGCGGGGCCGCAAGCCCACGAACATGACGGCACGCGAGCAGATGGACCGCAAGTTGCGCACCAAGCACGGGCGCGAACGCTATCGCCGCCGCGGCTGCTCCGTCGAACCGGTGTTCGGGCAGATGAAGGACCGTCAGGACGCCCGCCGCTTCAGCATGCGCGGGCTTGAGCGCTGCCGTGGCGAGTGGAACTTGCAAGCTGCCGTGCACAACATCAGGAAGCTACACTCTGAATCTGCCCGGCGTGCCGCAAAGACCAGGAAAGAGGCGGCAGAAAGGGCGAGGAAGGCCGCCTGAGGCGGCTGACTCGCCCCTCTGCGTCACATCCGCCGTCAGCCGGCGCTGGGTTGTTGCGTTACCCAACTGCCGAATCGGTGCTACGGGACGCTTCCACGCTTTCAGCATCCCTTCCATCCAGCAAAAACCCCACGAGCGCCGATTTCGCAACAGGCTCCTAAAGGCGATGATCTACCTCATCGCCGGCAAGCTGAATATTCTTGCTTCTACTTGAGATGGCGAGGAACCTGCCAGGACCCGTCCAAGTCTCTGGAATGTTAAAGACCGGCCGAACTCCCCTTAGGACCGTAAGCACAGACCAAGTAACAAGTACAACATATAGAAAAAATACCGTGTAAGTAGCGGCGGGCAGGAGCCAGTCGGCGGTCCACGTAAAACTTTCGAATTTAGGCCAAGCGTAGTCGGTCACAAAACGGGTAAACACAGCGGCCACCAAGGCGCTGAGAAAGGCAATGATGGTTAGCAGCCGTGAGACTTTACCGTCTTCGTATTCGGTCAAGGCTTTGACTTCGCTTAGGCTTGTCCGGGCGGCATCGTGCACGCGGTCAACGGCGGCGTCGGGGATCGACCAGCCCTCCAGACGATTGAAAAGATCGGTGAACGCCTTCTTACGCTCCGCTCGGTCGGGCCTCCGTTCGCCTCCGGCCACGATGTGCCTCCACCAAAAAGCCAACTGCCTCGTGGTAGTGTTCACCGAGGCGGTAGGCCCCCTGTTTAGCGATTCGCCTTCATAAGCTAGCATGCCCGAGGCCGACCGGTGCGACAACGATGGACTTATGGGGTGCATGGCTCTGACCTCCCCGGCTTGCGCCGGGTTCCGACCGACTGGCGAGGAGCGTTTCACCGACAGAGTCGGCGAAACGGACAAACAGCGCTGGTGATCGGCCGAAGCGCCAGGGGGGCGTCTGGGATCGGTCGCTTACCCACAACGATGCCAATCAGGCCCGTCGGTATCGGTTTTGGGCCATTCCTGTAGCGAACTTGGCCGGTCTTGCCCGGTGAAGAGCAGCAGGTATCGTTCGGCATCCGTTCGCGGGCATTTGGATGCTCGACCGCACGGACAAGGCGGAAACGGCCTTTCGGGGCCAACCTGTAGCTCCGCCGCCACAGTGAGAGACGAATCGGATAGGAGGTGTAATTTCTCAGTTGTCCATCGCGACGCTGGGGTGCAGTAACTGGCCTCTCGCGTGGGCGACGGCAACCAGGAAACTGCGGCGATTCGATGAGGTATGTGGTCATAACAGCCTGCACTAACCGGAAGCGGGTCGCCGCACCGGTTGGCTTGAAGGCCGCCTCCTTGACACCGGGCTCCCTTGCCAGCGTCGCTGAGGCCTGGCTCGGCCGACTGCGCTCTGCGACGCCCGCTGTTAAAGCCGAGGGCTTGTATGCGGGGCGGGCCTTCGCTGAAGCCCGACGCATCGCCAACGACGGGAATCTCTACATCGTGTCAGCAGGACTGGGGCTGGTCCAGGCCCAAGCGGAGGTGCCGGCTTACGGTCTCACCATCGCCGCCGGCACTGCGGACAATGTGCTTGCCCGCGTAATCGGACCAGCAGCACCGGTGGATTGGTGGAGGCTCGGACCTGCGCGGTCGCCCTTCAACATCGACGTGCTGGAACTTGCGGAACAACATCCTGGGGTATTGATTCTTGCCGCACTTCCAAGCGGCTATCTGCTGATGGTCGCCGCTGATCTCACGCGCCTCGCCGATCGCACCGACGGCCGGCTGCGGTTGTTCTGCGCCGCGCCCCCCGCTGACATGCCGGAAGCTCTCCGCATGGCTGTCATGCCGTACGACACCAGGTTCGACGGGCCGGACTCGCCCTTGGCCGGAACCCTTTCCGATTTCGCGCAGCGCGCCATGCGACACTTCGTTGAGAGCGTTATTCCCAGCGCAAGTGCCGGTAGCACCGCGTCGCACCACACGGCTGTCAGGGACGCCCTCGCCAATCTCCGGGCCCCCGCGTGCATCACACGAGGCCGGGCGTCCGACTCTGAGATAATTGAGTTGATAGCAAGCCACTGGGGCCGGGCCGACGGCAAGTCCACGCGGATGCTGAGGTTGCTTCGCGACCAGCTTGGCGTCGCCTGCGAGCAAGGACGGTTCGTTCGCTTGTTCCAGGCGGCGGCATCGCGCGCCGTGGCGGTTCCGTGATGACGTCCGCACCTCGCCGGGACAGGACCGAGCAGTTCGTGGTGCGCGCCCTGAAGACTGTGCAGGGTGGTGTAGACGTGTTCGCCTTTTTCTTATACGGCCCGGACATCGCACGCGTTGCCGACATCAGCCGGATCACCCGTGAGGATGGCGAACTGCGCGGCTTCCAGCGCCGGGAGGTTCAAGCCCACGTCAAAGCCATCGCGGACTTTCTTAACCGCGGCCCGGTGCTATTCCCCAATGCTATCATCCTGGCGCTTTCGCCAGACGTTGCGTTTCGTCCGAGCCGTGGTCCGCGACCAGATGGCTTCGTTCCAACTGCCGACGCCGGCACGCTCGTCCTGCCGGTGCGAACCGAGGGGCAGCGTATGGCGTGGATCGTGGATGGGCAGCAACGGTCGCTGGCACTCGCCCGCGCCAAAGGTGGACGACGCCTTCCGGTTCCGGTCGTAGGCTTCGTCGCCCCTGACCTCGAGGTCCAGCGCGAACAGTTTATTTTGGTCAACAAGGCCAGGCCGCTTCCGACTCGGCTGATAAACGAACTTTTGCCGGAGGTCAGCACCGAGCTGCCGCGCGACCTAGCTGCCCGTCGATTGCCCAGTGAACTGTGCAACGCGCTCAATCGCGACCCGAAGTCGCCGTTTCATCGTCTGATCCGTCGGGAATCGGACGGCGTGGACGCCAGTGGTGTCATTACGGACACCGCGCTGAGTGAGGCCATCCGTCGCAATCTGCGCGGCCACACCGGCGCCCTGCGCCCCTACTGCCAGCAGGGCACTGGCACGGGCCGCGCCGGGGACACCGGCGCCATGCTACGCACGCTGCTTCTCTACTGGTCCGCCGTACGGGACACCTTCCCAAACGCTTGGGGCCGGCCGCCCACGGAGAGCCGGCTAATGCATTCGGCTGGAATACGTGCGATGGGAATGCTGATGGATCCCATCATGCTCCGGGCGGAAAGCTCGCCTCGGCCCGAAGCGGAGGTGCAAGCGTCGCTCGCGCGCGTCGCGCCCCACTGCCGTTGGACCGAGGGGACCTGGGAAGGACTCGGTTGGAACTGGAATGAGGTGCAAAGCACGCCGCAGCACATCACGCGGCTTGGCGAACACTTGGCCCAGGTCGACCGCGATCTGTCACGTCGACCCCCTTCCAGCCGATGAAGTTTATTTTCGCCGACACCATGGATTACGTGGACCCCGGGTTTGATTTTGCCGAGGACCGCAATGCCGCGGATCGGCAGCCCTACTGGGACGACGAGTACCCGCACGAGCATATGGACGCGCCGCCCTATGACGGGATGTTGGTATCGCGCGCCGCTGTTGGAAAAGGGCGGCTGGGCGGCGGCAAATACACCGAGGCGCAAGCGATGGCATTGGGCCGGATGGGAGCGCGGGCGTTCCTGCGTCTGAACGGCCCGCGATTCCAGCACATGCCGGTGTTCGGCGATTGCGGCGCCTTTGCGTATGTGAAGGAAAGCGTGCCACCGTACACGCCCGAGGATATGCTCACCTTTTACGAAGATGGCCAGTTTACACATGGATGCTCGGTGGACCACATCATCTTCGACTTCCATGAAGACGACGACGAGGGCCGCTTTTCATCGGTCGCGGCGCGAGACGAGGCACGGCGGCGATTCGATATCACGCTCGCAAATGCGGAGGTTTTCTTTCGCGAAAGCCGCGCACTCGGAGGGCGCTTCACACCACTTGGCGTCGTGCAGGGCTGGTCTCCGGGCTCCATGGCTCGAGCCGCCCGCAGCCTATGCCGAATGGGTTACCGCTATATTGCGATTGGCGGCACGGTCCCGCTCCGCACGCCCCAGGTAAAATCGTGCGTTCGCGCTGTGCGAGATGCGATCTCGCCTGATATTGCCCTGCATGTACTTGGTTTCGCAAAGGCCGAAGACATCCAGCAGTTCGTCGAGTTCGATATCTCAAGCTTTGACACGACGTCGCCGCTGCGCAGAGCGTTTAAGGATTCGCGTTGCAATTACTACCTGCGCCGCCCTGGAGACGGTCTCGACTATTACACGGCGCTCCGTGTCCCGCAGGCGACCGAAAACCCAAAGCTTCAATGGCTAGCCAAAGAAGGGAAGGTCCGCCAGGAGGACCTCCAGCGCCTAGAGAGTCGGGCGCTGACCGCATTGCGGACCTTTGCCCGAGGCGAAGCAGACCTTGATGAGACACTCAATGCTGTACTCGCCTACGACAGCCTGACGCTGCTCCAGAGTGCGAAGGGAGAGGCGCGCACCAGTCGTGCTACGCTCCGGGCGAATTACCGGCGGACGTTGGCAGACAGGCCGTGGGAGAGATGTGCTTGTCGCGTTTGCCGCGAGCTGGGTGTCGAGGTTGTCATTTTCCGCGGAAGCAACCGGAACAAGCGGCGGGGCATCCATAACCTTGCCGTTTTCAAATCTCTCGTAGACGATCTGCCGCGCCTGGGGGAGGGCGCATGCGCCAATGAGCAAGTTGACCTATTCAGCAGTCCGCGCGAGCCAGAGCCAGCAGCATCAAGTTCTGTGCTTCGCGACTAGCGCCGCAGATCTCCTGAAGTTCGCCACCATCGAACGGGCGGGGCGCGACCGTGATGGAAATCTGAGCGGATTCCAAAGGCCGCAGATAGCCGCCCACATTCGGGAGATTCGCGACTATCTCGAGACGGAGCAGGCCGTACTTCCGAATCCGATCGTCGTCGCATTCATCCGCGGCATCTCGGTCAAGAAGGGCCCAGCCGGCACCTGCCAGGTGACCATAGATTTGTCTGACGGCGCACCTGGGTTTGTCGTCGACGGCCAGCAGCGGCTGACGGCGTTGTCGCAGATAGAGAGCAAAGATTTTGAGGTATTCGTCTCCGCTCTCGTTTGCACAGATGAAGCCGAATTGCGCCGTCAATTTGTGCTGATAAACAACACCCGGCCGCTGCCCAAATCGCTGATATACGAGTTGCTGCCAACCGTTGAAGGCGGCCTTCCCAGACGCCTGTCGGATCGCGCGCTTGCCGCCGACCTCGCGGCGCGGTTGAACTGGGAGCGCGGATCGCCGCTGGAGGGGAAAGTGCACCAGCATACTAACCCGAGCGGCGTCGTAAGTGATACTGCGCTGCAACGGGTAGTCCTAAACTCGCTTTCCGGCGGAGGTGCTATGCGCGACCTGGCGAGGCGAGCAGGGGGGGTAGGGCCGTGCTACTCGACTCTTTCAGAATACTTTTGGGCGGTGCGCGCGGCGTTCCCGGACGCGACCTGGGACCGGCATACACCAAAGACTTCGCGCTTGGTTCATGGTGCGGGTATCGTCGCTATGGGTCACGTGATGGATCTGCTGTACCAAGTCGAGGGCGCCGACACGTGCGATGGTTTTCGGCGGGGACTCGCGAGCCTCGTCGATCGTACAGCTTGGACCGCGGGCGAGTGGGATTTCGGCGGCGGTGATGTGCGACACTGGCGAGCGATACAGAACAATCCTCGTGATATTGCGGTGCTTTCCCAACATCTAATTAGCTTGGTTCGCCGCGAAATTCGTGCAAGGCGAACCGCAGAGTTGGTCGAGCCTCCGTTATTTCGGGCTGCCGGGGACTGAGGACCCACTCGGTGTCCTACGCGGTAAACGAAGTCTTCACGCCCTCCAAGATGAGAGCAGACAGCGGCAACGTTTTGCCGCGCCGGTGGTTCCGTGTTCTGCGGCACTTACGTCGCCGTCTTGGAATGAATCCGGAGGCGGCCGTTTCCCGCATGTGGAAGCACTCGCGGCCGCGCTCGACACCGTATTGCCGGTTGCCAGGTTTGCAAACACGGGAGATAATTCGCACACCATGAAGATCACCCAGGTTTTTACATTCGAAGCTGCCCATCGGCTTCCGAATGTGCCTCGTACTCATCGTTGCTACAATCTTCACGGTCATTCGTATCGTGTCGAGTTGCAAGTAGAGGGGCCCGTTGATCCCATTACGGGTTTTGTTGTCGACTTCTTCGACGTCGAGACGGCTTTCGAGCCGCTGCTTCTGCAGGTCGATCACCGCTACCTGAACGAAGTGGATGGTCTGGAGAACCCGACGGCGGAGAACATAGCGGTTTGGATTTGGGATCGGACCAAGGCGCTTTTGCCGCAGGTTTCACGAGTAATCGTCTACGAGACGCCGCTCTGTTGGGCGGAGTACGACGGCCGGTAGGCGATCAGAATGGCGAGGATCTTGGGGAGGTGAAATGACAACTGAACGAGCGCTAGTTCTTTTCTCCGGGGGCCAAGACTCCACCACGTGCCTGGCCTGGGCTCTCGATCGCTTTGCCGCGGTGGAAACAGTCGGCTTCGACTATGGCCAGCGCCATCGGATAGAGCTGGAAGCGCGCAAAACCGTTCGGGCAGCCGTGTACCGTGAGTTTCCGCAGTGGGCTGGCAGGCTCGGTGAAGATCACGTGTTGGATCTTTCTGTGCTCGGTGAGATCAGCGATACCGCTCTCACTCGCGATGCAGAGATCGTGATGCAGGCAAACGGCCTCCCTAGTACCTTCATACCCGGCCGGAATCTTCTCTTTATCACCTTCGCGGCGGTTCTCGCTTATCGCCGTGGAGCGAAGCATCTCGTAACCGGGGTCTGTGAGACCGACTATTCGGGATATCCCGACTGTCGCGACGACACGATTAAGGCCATGCAACTGGCGCTCAATCTGGGAATGAACACGCGCTTTGTGCTGCACACGCCTCTCATGTGGATTGACAAGGCCGAAACCTGGATGCTGGCCGAGGAACTCGGTGGCGAGGCGCTCATCGCACTCGTCCGGGACGAGACGCATACCTGTTACATTGGCGATCGTGTGAACCGCCACGCTTGGGGTTGGGGGTGCGGGACTTGTCCTGCGTGCGAGCTTCGGGCCGATGGATATCGTCGCTTCACCCGCGAGCGGCCAACGTGAGTCCGAGCGCGGAACTTGGCGGTTGGCCGAGTCCCCCGGTGGCCGGGCCGCCGGCCTAATCGTTTTCGAGGCTGTCAGAGACGGCGCGCAGGATGCTTGCCGTCCCTTTGCCAGGCGCCCATATGAGCTCACATTTCGTCAGCGCCTCCTTAACACAATAGAAGGCCTGATGGCTGCTGCTTTTCCACGCGAACACGAACACATCCGCAGCCCTGGCCAAGCCAGCGAGTTGCGCCGTACAGACAAGATCAGAGTTGACCACGACCTTGCACCCAGGGAACATCTTGAGCAGCGCCTGTTGGGCGCGAGTGCCGGCGGCTTCTGCGAGGGTGTAGATGCCGACGGTTTTCCCCACGAGGTCGAAGCGCGTCGGTGCATTGGCTGTGGTGTCGCCGTCATGCTTCAGGCCGTCGAGCCTCTGCTGTTCGACTCCGTAGTCGCGCGCCAAATATTCAATCGGAACTAGGTCCTGCGCATGGAGTCGATGCGCGAAGCCCTGCACCTGTCCGAGGATCAGAAGGAAAAGGCGTAGTCGCGCCTCGCGTGCTTGATCGGAGGGGCTCGGCGCGATGGCCAGGAGTTCACATATATCCAAGCTCCAGGGTAGATGCCCATAAGAGCCAACGCGGCGCTGAACGTCCTCCAGGTCTGCGATCATCGACTCGTAGTCGGCGCCAGAGAGGCCAAACTCTAGCAGGCGGACCAACAATTGCGCCAGCAGGTCAAGGCTCGCGCGCGTCTGCGCGTCATCCAAAGCGATCAGGACAAACAACATGGCGGCGATCGGCTTGGTTCCCGCCGGTACCTCGCTGCCTTGTGGAAAGAAGGCAGTGAAAATCTGCGGCAACGCGCGCTGTACAAGCGCCGCCGCCTCACCGCTCAGGTTGCCGAGGATAGTGGCAAAGGCCTGGGACTGAGTCTCATTCGCGCCGAATGGCGTGATTTCCCATTGTGACGCCGCATCGCGAACCGCTGCTTCCGCGGCGGAAAGGCTTTCGCCACGCGCGAGTTGATCGGCCCACTGCATCCAACCACCGATTGACGGCGGATGGGCGGGGACGGCATCTATCTCGGGGGTTACGGACGAGATGTCAGCCAGCTTATCTTGGAGAACTGGCGGCAAGGAGGCGATGAGCGCTGGGGCGGCCTTGGCGATAGCCAAACGTAGACGTTGCTTGGCCTCGTCCGTGCCGATGAACAAAGCGCATGAGACCATGCGGCCAATCGCCTTCCGCGTCAGCGGTAAGGCCAGAAAGAATTCAAAGGCGCGGTCATATTGGCCGTCGTCGAACGCATCCTCGGCATCCGCCTCAGAGAGTTCGGGGAGTTGGGCCGCCTGGGTGCTGCACAGGAGCGCCGCAATGAACGGCGCCTGCCGCTCGCCGTCGGGTAACATCGACGTCAAATGCGCAAGAATCTGGGCGTCGGGGCGGCCTTGAAGACATTCGAAGAGGAGGAATGCCTTGATGACACGCGGGCTGCGGAGGCCGTGACGAGACGCGAATAGCCGAGGGTAGCGCTTGGCAACATCCCGATCAAATGCCGCGAGGAGGGCGGGAAGGTTCCCGGCGGGCTCAAGGTCGTCAACATAGGTTCGGTAAAGCGCCTCGATGACGTCGGCCAGGGTCTGCGGCGGCAGTTCGAGGTCTGCCAGGGTCGTGACCAACCAATGATCGCGCGCGATGTGCGGCCAAAGCCCAAGCCCTGCCTTCATACGCACGTCGAGGTAGCGGAGGTTCTCCTCATTCAGCCGGCCAGTTGCGCGAAGCTCGGCGATCATCGCTTCTGCGCCAGACTCGTCCTGAGCGAGGAGCGCACGGTCGAAGTCGGCCCGGATGCTGCCGACTGGGCGTAGGGTCCGTCTCCGTGTCGGGGGCCTGCGGATTAGCAGAGCGGCATACTGCGCGACTCGGCTTGCAATTTGCGCATTCGTCGTTGGATCAGGTCCTGTGAATCGCCAGACCGTTCCCCCGAACCTCGTTTGCATCGCGGAGGCCATCGGATCGCCTGAGCCGTTCCGCACGAGTTGGAAGACGCTCAGATAGGAAGGACCCAGCCAAGCCTCGATCTCAGCGCCGAGTTCATTGGCGCCCTGAACGGCCTGTGTCGTAGCATACCAACCTGCTATTTCACGGTCTCGCACGAAGGGCAGGAGGATAGGGGCTTGGTTGTTGGGACTGGCCAGAAGTTGGAGCCATGGTAGAACGCGTTCGGCTAGCGGTTGGGGCGCAGCGCCGGTCGATAGCGCGGACCAAGTGAGCTCATTGGGCGCGGCAAAGAACGCGCTGAGCCAAGCCGCATCAATGGGGGATAAACCGTCGATCACGTAGCAGCCTCGACATAGGACTCGAAATTAAGCCGGGCTTCGGCGATCGTCTTCAGTGTCGTGTCGTAGACGACCATCTCATCATTGAGCTCCAGTCCGTTGTGGGTCAGGTTCATCGAACCGGTCAGCAAGCCGCGCTTGAGCAGGACGCCCTTGGTGTGCAAATGCTTGCGCTGTACGATCGTCAGCATGTCAGCAATGCCAGCTTCATCGGCTGCCTCGCCCAGCCCAACAATGAGCGGGTCATTGTGCTCGTCCAAGCTCGTAGCGATTCCGAGCGGCGTGCCTCGTGCCATCAGATCTGTCGCAACTTCGATGAGTCGGATTTCACGATGACCCCATTCCGGGTTGACGGATGCGAACCCGCCCGCACGGTTGTCGAAAAGAACTATGTTGCTGATCCACGGACTCACAAGCCAGGCGCGTTCGCCACCGGGTGCCAGCAACTCTGCCAGCAGCATAAGCTGGAGAAGCTCGCGGATCAAATTCTGGCTCGTGACAGCGCTCTTGAAAATTCGACGGGTCCGGAACGTCACTGAACCGCCTCCGCGACATCGATGTCAGCTTGATAGCTGTCGGCCACGCGGCGAACTGCTCGGACCCTCGCGAAGACCGAAAGGTAACTCGACTGGACCGGATTTGTCGCAAGAAAGTTAAAGGCTTCCGCAAGCATTTCCGCAGAGACGGCCGGACAGACCAGTGTTACGGCCCCCGTCTCAGCCAGGCGCTCGAGACAAAGGGCTCGCCAGTTGTCGTCGCGGACGTCGACCGGATCGATGCCTTCGTCGAGATAAGCGCTCACCAGCAACGGCTCTGGCGGTGGCAGTTCAACAAAGGTCGAGTGGAGGTGGAGACCAGATCTCCGGATATGTGCGCCGCGCGGCCAGAGCAGACCGTAGATCACGCCGAAACGCCATTGGTCGGGATTGATTGTGGGGGTATCGATACCGGCGAAGCTCAGCGCCGTATCAATGTCGTCTCGGCGCGCAAGTCTGTAGGCGAGGACACGCGCGTCGAGTTCGATCCCGAGGCGCTGCTCGTGAATGCTCCACTGCCGCAAAGCGTCGAGGAAGAAGGCATCGCTTTCCGAGGTCGATCCCGGGCGTAGCACGCGGTTGGCGAGGGCGACCATGAAAGCGTGGAAGGCAACGAAGCCCCGTTCAGCCAGCGCCTGGCGAAGTGCTGAAAAGGTTCGGTGGCTCTCGTTGGCGCCATAGGCGTCGCGAAACGCCTGAGTCGCGCGTCCGATGTTGCCATCGGGCTCCTCCTCGACGACGGTTTCAAGGAAGCGAGTAAGTTGGAAATCGCTCAATGCGAAGTCATTGTCCCGCAACGCTGCAGTCATGAGACCGAAGAAGCGCCGCGGCTCCTCCGCATACTGGCGAAGAACCTCTTCAATATGCCCGTTGCCGCCCGGCGCCAATTCACTAATCCAAACCTCGGCGCTCGCGTGCCCGACGCGTACGTCATCCTCTTCGCGGGGGCCGGGGTCGATATCGACGGCAAGGCTTGCGCCGTCGATCTCAGGGCATAGGCTCAGGATTGCGCTGAAAGCCGCGGCGCCGGTGGTTGCCGCGAAGCGCTGGCGGAGCCACGGTTCCCAGTCGGCGGTGATTGGACTCCACAGGATCGACGCCAAGCTGAACAGGCCGCCAATGACCAGCGGGTCGGCGAGAAAGGCGGCCAGGTCCTGCCGGAGCCTGTCCTGAATATTCCCGCGACCGTTAACGTCGTCGACCACTGGGGATTGGAAGAGTATATCGAGCGTCTGCTCAAGACTGAGATCCGCCCGTCCGTCGGCAAGATTATCGACGGCCTGTTGTAGGCTGATCGACTTAGCGATTGCCTCATTGGCAAGGGAGGCGAGAAGAAGGTGTGCCAGCCAGTCACGTGCGAACGGGTTGTCGACTGTTGTGAGATAAGGGCCGTTGACGGCTAGATCGTGAAAACGGGCAATTCGGAGCGCCCGGTAGCGGGGTCCGGCCTCCTCACCAAGATTGGACCAAAGAGCTTCCGGATAGCGCAGGCGGATGCACATTGCATCGACCACCAGGCCGAACCCGAGAGCTGCCGCGGTCCCACCGATCTCGAAGCTAAAGTTCTTGGTGACGGACGTCCCATCCCGAAAACGGATCTCAGCGTCACTTCCGAGCGCCATACGCCGCACTTCCACCGGGGTCATGCCCTGATGCGTGTAGAACCGCACATCGTTAACATAGCGCGACCACGGGTTGCGTTGCGGCGGGTCCAGAACTAGGCCAAGGTGGCGCGCGACGATCTGGCTTCGCCAACGTAGCTGAGCGTTCGACGTGTCAACAACCGTGCCAGGCGTCTGCTGGACAGTGATGACACGCGGGCGAAAGACGGCGATGCGCAGCGCCCCGCCAGCTGACGCCATTTGCCAGTCGCCAAGATGATCCGCCCTGAGTGCGTTGTCGAGCACCACCCGTTGGGAACGGTTCGGATCAAGCGGCGGACAGATCCAATGGCCTTCGAACGCGTGGCTGAGTCCGTAGCGACGCGACACGCGCCCGGGTGAGAACTCGCGCATTGCCTGGACCACCGGCATTGCAACGGCAGAAGGAGTCGCGCCACCTGAAGGTGGCAGCACGATTTGGACCTCGGGAAGATTCAGTTCGCCGAAGAGATTGGCCGGGGCAAACTCGGGCAAGGGTGAGTTAGACACACGGACCTCGCCATCGGCGTAGCCGTACGCGCGCCAGCCCGTCTCCAAACGCCGGAGCGCCGTCGGCAAGACCTGCGTCAGCAGCGGCCTCGGATGTTCCCACAGGAGCGACTGGATTTCGTCCATGTCAATACGCAGCGCTTGCGCGAGGTAGTTCGCATACCGATCCTCCTCCGCGGGAGAGGTGAGGATGCTACTGATAATTGCGGCAAGCCTGACCTGGCGCGCCCGCTGGTTGGGGGAATTTGAGGGACCGCACAGGTTGGTCCAGACGCTGCCCGGACGGACAGAGCTAAGGTTTTGACTAAGATAGTCAAGCGTCGCGTACACGCCTTGGATTCGCTCGACATAGCGATTGCCGATCGGGAGCGTTCGGAGGGGTATCTCGGGATCAAAGAGCAGATCATAGCCCTGGTAGGCGATGCGATCACGGCCGTAGTCAGAGAGCACGACAACCGTCCAGGGGCGCATGCGCCGTGACCGTCCGGCGCGGCCTTTGCGTTGGAGAAACTGGGCGATGTCGGTGGGGGCTTTGTGTTGAATGATGCCCCCAACGTGCGGATCGTTGAAACCGACCTCGAGTGCGGCGGTCGCGACGATGATATCGAGATTGTTGCCGACGCCGGGATCCATCGACATGACCCGGCCGACAGACTTGCGATCGCTTGCCTGAAGGCTGTGGCCGATTTCAAGTGCGGCCTCCCAGTCCTGGCCGTGAAGCTTGCGGTGCTGGCTGGACATTGGGAACCGCAAGACTGCCAGCCCGCCATTGGGATGGTTGTTCATGTCGACGGTGCCATTGCTCTGGCGGCCCTCGGCGTCGAGCATCGCAAAATAGGCGCGGTTGATCACGTCGAGATTGTCGCCAAAGAGGAAGAGTCGCTCTCCGAGGGCGCCGTCGCTCTTGCGTGCATTAGGCTCATCAAGCATGCGTGAAAGCAGCATCGCCGCCTGGATCGTGGTCGATAGCAGCGCGGCTCGCGACACCGGGTCGCCACGGAGGGCGAGGAGGTATTCGCCACCTTCGGCGATCATGTCTTTTCTGGCGGGGGCAATCTCGAGCGACGCCTGCTCGCTCAGGCCGGTCAGCCGCGCGAAGAAGCGTGCGCCGTCCTTGAGCGTCGCCGAGAGACCGACGAAGCGCACCGGTTTGCGTAACATATGTCGCCAGCGACGGAGCAAAAAAGCGACTTGAGCTCCCGAGGTTCCGGCGTAGGTGTGGACCTCGTCAAGAAGCATCAGCTCAACCGCGCGCTGGCACCGGTCGCCGACCCCAAACAGGTGGCGGTAGCGGGCGTCGCCCATACGCTGGTTGAGCATTTCCGTGGTGGTAAAGAGGATATCAGGGCATTCCCGCTGGAGACGTAAACGAGTCAGCACAATCTCATCGCCATCGATGAGCGCACCGCAGGTGAGGCAGAATAGCCGCTCCCTAACGGCGTCTCGGTCGGCGTCGCGCCAGACCATGTCTCCTCCGCATCCGGGTGAGGGACAGCGCAGATATTCGCAAACCAAACCGGCCGAATGCCGATGCCAACCGTCCTTCTTCTTGTCTGCGCCCGCGGCACTGTCAGGCGTCGGCCCGAAAAAGGTGCCGATTAAGATCTTACGACGTCCCACAGCGGCCAACCACACATCAAGCCGCCGCGCCTGCGCGTAAACTTCGGCAAACTGGTCCTTTAGAAGTTCGTTGCGTGGGTAGACGGCCAGAATCTTGACCCAGCGGCTCTCGATCGGTTCCCTGCGGATATGCGAAGCTAGACGGGCTAGTGCCGGGAGATAGAAGGCGAGCGTCTTGCCGCTGCCGGTGCCAGCGCTGACCAGTGTTGCAAGCGACCGCTGGCCCTCAAACCCACCGAGAATGCGCGCCGCGGCGTCGACCTGAAAGCCGGCAAGCGCGAAGTCGGGGCCGTAACTGGCGATCAGAGCTTCGATCGCCTGCCGAGCGTAGCGGTCGGGCGTGGCACTGGCAATGGATGCGAGACTCTCAAGAGCGCCGATGGCGCGCCGCGGGTAGCGGCGGCGACGCCAGATAAAGCGAAAATCCGCCACAAGCGTGGGCGCGTTCTGCCATCCGATTGGGCCAAGATGCTTAGGGAAGAGCTGGCGCAAGCGGAACATGAGGCGGACCGTCTCGGCCATGCGGGATCGGTAGCGTCTTCCAGTGACCTCGCCAACGTCGAAGAGCAAGGCCCTACGCTTAAGGGCGTCCACCACCTCGCCCACGCTGACGAAACCCAGCCCATCTGCATACTGCGGATCGTCGAGCATCGGGTCGATGATCGCGGCGAGTTCCCCCGACGTGACGAATCCGTCCACCAGCCCCCACGTGAGAAGCCGGGCCTCGCGTTGCTCGATCTGGTCAAGGCTTGCTAAGAGGAAACTCTCGTCGGCGCTCATGAGCGGCCCGTCGATCGGATGCAGTAGCTGTCGAGGCTGCCGTTGTCGTTGAGCCACTGAAGGACCGCAGGCGTCAACAGGCTAAGTGGTGCGCCGCTTTGGGAAAGAACAGCCTCAAGAAAACGCTTGACATCAGGGGGAACCGCGAAGTCAAAAGTGTGAGCGACTTGTTCGAGTTCGGCCACAATCTGGCTAACCCGATCGATGGCAGACTTGTCCGTTGGAGGCGTGTCGAAGGCTGTCTTAAGTTGGGAGTAGAAGGTCTGATATGCAACGAACGCCACGTCATTCTGATTGGTCCGCGCGAGCTTTGTACGAACCGCCGCTGGCGTGTCGCCGGCGAACACTGTCTGACGATGGGCCCGCCAAGCCGCGGCGACGCCCTGAGCGAGTTCACGCGATGCCGCCTCTGCCTCTTCCAGCAATGCCTTCCACCCCTGTCCCCGCTTCAGGGTCGCAGCCCTGGTTTCGTTGACGAACTTTTCTAGCAAGCTTCCTGCGCGCTTGCGCGCGGCAAGAAGGCTGGCTGGCGGGGGAACGTCGATCGAAGCGCCGGTAAGCAGCGCCTGCTTGTCGAGTTGCACGCGAAGCTTTTCGGTGCGTCCGGCCAGTTCAGCGCGCAAGCCTTCAAGATTCGCGGCCTCTTCCACGTTGGAGGTCATCTCATTGAGCCGAGCGAGACGTTCACGCAGAGCATTCGCGCGGGTCGGGAGCGACGTCGTCATTCGGCGGCCTCCTTTGCCACCGATGGCTGAGCGGCGATAACACTGAGCATCGCAATAATTTCGCGCGCGATTGCGGCGGGATCAGCCTGGCTCCGATCCACCTCTTCCCGTGCAACGCTGTGTTCGGCTGCGGTAACCAGCGCGGCCGTATCGCCGAGGAAGCACATCGTGCGGCCGATCAAGCCTAGATCGAGGGAGCCGAGAGCGTTCAGCAGCTTGGCGATCTGCTCCCGATCCGCTTCAATTATGGTAGTGGTCTTAGAGACTATCTCGACGATCGGGCTTGCCCGAAATTCGGTCACCCGTCGCTCAAATTCCTTGAGGCCCATCGGCAAGGCCGATGGCGTGGTACCTGTGGCCGCGAGCAAACGTACGATCTCCTGAAGGTCGGCGATGAAGCCAGCTTTGTCGAAGTCATCGTCGATAAAGCCTCCGATTTGCTTATTGAAAGCCGCGAGTTTTGCGGTCACCGGCGTCAACTGGCTCCACAGCCGGCTGTCGGCGATCGGACGGATGAAGGCCCGCACGTCCTCCGGGAGACCCTCGCTGATCTCCGCGACGCTTGCGTCGCCGCCGACAGTTTCGAGGAGTCGTGCGATATCGATTGCAAAGGGAGTACGGCCGGACTCGCCCTGGAAGCAGGCGATGCGGGCAAGGAGTTCTATCTGCAGCAACGTGCGAGCCGGCTTGGCGCCGATCAGTCCGAGCGCGTTGCTGCGCAGTTTGTCCCAGGCCTCGTCAAACGGCGTGCTGTCCCTGAGCTCAGGTTCGGCAAACAGACTGATCAGCACGGCGTCCGGGCTCGACGGCCGAATGGGCGGCGCTAGGCCGGCGATCCTCGACTGAGTTATGAGCGCCCGCGCTAGGGCGCATGCCTGTGCCTTGGCATCTGAGACGAGCATTGGCGTCAACTGGGCCACGAGATGATCGACGATCGCGGTGCTTGAGACATAGTCGTCATCGGCCCCGGGATAGGTCCAGTGCTTGGAATGGACGTTGACAAAGCTGACCGCCGCCATGAGCCCCGCGCGGATTAAGCCGTCCTCATCGCGCGGATCATCACAGACGATGATCTTGCGTCCACTTTGCGGATTGCCGCGGGCGTGGGGAATGGTGATCCAGCTTGGTCGAAGCTCGCTTGGGCGGATGCGGAGGCGGGGCCAGTCCACCGCGTCCTTAAGCATCTCGAAAAGCGCGTTGCGGATGTCGCGCGCTTCGGTTTGTCCGAGCTGGGTGCCGTCGGCCCAAGCATCTAGGTGAGCCCGCAAGGCAGTAATCTTGGGGTCTTCCCGTGGGGTCGGGAGAGCAGGCGGCAGCGGTGTGATGTTCGTGGGGCCGGTCGGGCCCGGGGGCTCAGGGACGAAGCGAATGCTGGCGAGTTCAGCCGGTGTCGGGAGGTTGAACGCCGTGAAGGTCGCAGGCGGAACGTGTGCAAGCGCCGCCGGATCGGCGGGGTTGCCGCCCCAGATAGCGAGCAAGGCGCCGAGTCGGCGGCGGATGGGCTCGGGTTGGTGCGTCTGCCGAATCCAGTTGGCGAGGTTCGCGTTGGGCCGCAGTGACTGAAAGTCGGCAGGCGGGAAACCGCTGGCTTCGAAAGATTGGCGCATCAGTAGGGTACTGCGCAGGATTTCATTGATGACGCGGCGTGGGTTGAAGATCAGCCGGGTGCCCTGCGCCAGGTGCCGGTCAGCCAGTTGCTCTATCGCGTGCCGATTAAACGGAAACAGAGCGGCGCCCTTGGAGTCGAATCCAAAGGCGGCGACGGCGTCGCTCTCCGCTTCGGTCATACCATGGTCATACCAAGCTGGAAGCCAGTTCGTGAGGGGTTGGTCCGATCTCTGCAGTTTGAAAAGCCGGACCAATTCGTCCTCGCCCCAGCGCGCGGCATTCAAATAGGCGCCAACCATGGCGACAACACCGGCCCGGATTTCATCGTCGCTCTGCTCGCGGCCGCCGACAACCCATTCGCGCTGAGCCCGGGTGAGGATCGTGTCGCGAAAGGCAAGATAGCCATCCGTGAGCGCCATCGCGGTGCGCATGGTCGCGCGCACCTTCTTGCCCTCATACTCCCCCTCATAGATGCAGACCTTGAGCAAAACGTCCTGAATGCCGGCCAGTGCGGCAAAGTCTTCGACGAGAAGAACAAGATCCTTGCCGTCGTTGAAGAGAACTTCTCGTACAGCCAGAATGATCTCCTGCAGCGTTATGCCGCTTGTGCTCTGCTCGAGCTGGAACACGTTGCTGATGGCGGTATCGACAACGTCGTTGAGTAGATCGACGACCGGCTGAAGACGCTCGACTCCTTGCGTGGCGATGTTGAGCTGATAATAATCTTGCACCCGCTGCGCGGCCTGGTTCAGATGAAGGGTCGTGGGAAGAATGAGATCGTCTGCGATGAACTGCGAAAGTGTGTCGTCCGCCTCCGGATGGTCTGAGCGGCCGCGTAGCGCGCGGGCAACAACGCGGGAGAGAACATGTTCGATGAAATGGTGGTCGAGCGCGGCGTCAGAGAATAGCCGCGGAAGCATTTCGGCGTGACCGATGAGCGCCTTGAGGTGGGTACGATCTTTATGCTGGTGAAGTTCAACGATCATGCGTTCGCGCTTGGAGGCGAGCGCGTTTTCCAGATGCGCGCGGAAGGTCACGACCGCCTGACCGACATTAACCTCGGTGACGGCGCGGGTCAGGTCTTCGCGCGACTTCGCGTGTCGCGCGTCATTGGCCAGTGGTTGCAAAATCAGTTCAACGACCGTACGAAGGCTTGCGCTCTTCGGGATACGAATGATGTGGAGTTTCTCGCGGCGAGGAGAGCGCTGCAGTCGGGCGTCGAGCCAACGGATAACGTGCGACTTGCCCGCACCCGAGGGGCCCGTGACCGGAAGGAGCAACGCCCCGCCCGGCACATTGTCGGTTAGAAAGGCGTCGACGAGTTCATCGTCGGTGGCCGGCGTGATGATGTTGGTCCCTGCGTTGCGACAGACGAGCAGCGATGGCTGATGAACCGCCAACAGGACCGAGACCTCGGCCGTTTCGGCCTCGTTCTTGATGCACGCGTTGACCGCAGCCGCTTTGGGCCAATAGGTTTCGAGCATCATAGGCCCTTCTGTACCGGCAACCGTCGAATATGGGTGATCCTGCGCCAAGTCCGTGCATCGCACCCGAGGAGTGAGATGCCGGCTTCCGTGTCACTCTTCCGTTCGGCTGCGATTGACCCGCCTCGGTCGAGCCGTTGGATAGCGCGTGACAGCGATGTCGAGACATGGCCCTCCCGCGGGCGCGGCCAACTCGCCTGGTTAAGAACCTCTTCGATCGCGAGTCGATAGACGCCGCCGTCCAACACGGGCAGTACTCCCGCAGCACGTTCGAGGAAGAGCGGTGCAGGCAGCGACTCATCTTGGCCAAAGATGTCTTCGAGGGCGCCCCGAAGTGCTTCGGTTGGATCGACCGTGACCTGCGCTCCCCCATGTCCGAACCCCAGATACGTCATCCAGGTACGGAGGCCGTTCCAACGCGTGTCATTCTGAAATATGCGCTTGGAAAGGTCGGTGATCTGGCCGCCCTCGAGTGCAGCGATCTTCGGGGGCGAACTGGTGTCGATCGCATAAACGTCCTGCGCCAGGATCCAGGAAAGGCCCCGGCTAAAGTCGGCGCTCCTGTTCTCCTCGGACTCCCAGAAGCGCGCGTTGTTCTCGGGCGCGAGCGCTATGGCGCGGGCGACCATCGGCAAACGTGTTTCCGCGCTATCGGCGGTCTTACCGAGACGCGATCGATGGGGCTCGCGTAGCGTGACCGGTCCGTCGTCCGAGTTGAACAGGCCGAGTTCGCTCCAGCGGGTCAATGTCTGATTGAGTTGCTTCGAGTCGAGCAGACCGAGATCTGCGCCACAGGCCTTGATTAGGTCGTCACGTGGCTTGGGTCCAAGACGTACGAGCGCGCGAGTCAGAACGACCAGCACGTTGAACAGTCCATCGCTGGGCATGTTGAGAATGCTCATATTCGCGCCCCGAGCTGAAACTGATCGACCGTGAGGATGTTGGTTCCAATCTCGGCGAGCCGTCGGCTGCGATGCAGCGGATCCGCTAAGGAAAGCGGTGTCAGAATGACATGTAGCGGCCGTTCGAGGAGAAGGATATGTGGGGGGACCGTACCTTCGGAGAGCAAGGTCGCGCGGGCGAGCCGGTAGGACGTCGGGCGTGATGCTTCCTCCTCGAGCGACTGCAGCAGGAGGACACCGCCACTGGCTCGGGTGTGCAGGCGATCGAGATCGGGCATGCGTGCACGGATGGCATCCGGTAGGCCGAGTTCGCGAATACCAAACGTCGCCACCAGGTCACCGAGGAGCGCCATGGCCCCGCCAACATCGACCGGTTCGGCCAAGGGCAGGATGACGGGCCCTGCGATATCGAGGTGAGGAAAGCGCTCGCGGAACAGAGTGGTGTCGCAAGGACCGACATCCTCGATGCCATGGGCCAGCGGCTCCGAATAGGCGAGAGCGACAGTTCCCGCCCTACGATGGACCGGGCATCCGCCACAGGCCGGCGCGACAATGAGCGTGCGACGCGGCTCGTGGCTTCGGTAAAGGGAGTCGAGCAATCGCGACACTTCTGCGCCGCTCAAGAGATCGTTGAGGAGGTTGCGGCCGGTCGCAGAGGCGTCGAGCGAACGCATGCGCTCCCTGACGATTCGAACATCGAAGACCGCTTGGTTGCGGTGGCCGATCTCGGTCATGCTGACGACAATCTGCCTGAAATACTGCGCCCACTGTTCCTCGTTGCGAAGTTCAAAGGACGACTCCGTCTCGTTGTCACTGCGAGCAATCAGTTCGGGAGGCAGCGACTCGAGTTCGAGCATCCCGGCACGCGCCATCATGATCAGCGTACGCATATTCCAAGCGGCATTGTAATCAGACTGCTGGCGGAGGCGGGGTGGCACGACGTCTAGGTCAAGCCTAAGCAACCGCCCGACGGCGTCGAGCGGTTGGGCGTTCTCGAACAGAGCGGACCATCGTTCGAAGGCGAGTTCGTCACTGATTAACGCCGGCGCGCTAAGGCGGTCGGCAATCTCGCGGTCCAGGTCCGAATAGATCAGCAGGGAGCAGGACGTCCGGCCATCGCGGCCGCCGCGCCCGACCTCCTGGTAGAAGCGGTCGAGAGTCTCGGGCACGGTTGCATGGATGATTGCCCGGACGTCGCGCTTGTCGATGCCGACGCCGAACGCGGCAGTCGCAACGACAATATCGACCGTGTTTAGGGACCATTCATCAATGATACGCCGCTTATCGATGCCGCGCGTTTCCCCGTGAAAGCATTCAACACGTGTGAACCCTGCACTGCGAAGCCGTCTCGACCAGCGTCGCGCGTCGTCGCGCTTGGTGACATAGAGGATCATCGGCCGAGGCGCGTGCCTTACGGCCTCCAGAACCCTGGCCGTCTTTGCGGCTTCATCTGGCTCGCGATGGACCCAATATTGTGGCTCGGGCCTGAGATAGATTGAGGCCACCATGTGGACAGCGCGTACCGGACCGAACAATGCATCGATCGTGTGCACCGTGTCGGGCGTGAGCGTCGCCGACATGAGGATGGTTCGAAATCCCAAGCCTTCGCAGGCACTCAGCAACCCCCGCCGGACGCCGGCCAACATCTGAAATGCCGGGCGAAAGCCGTCACCCCATTGACTGACGAGATGGGCCTCATCGATGACAAGACAGGCGACAAGCCCAGCCCGAGCTGCGTCGTAGAGCGCTGGCAGAAGCGCTCCGGTCATCGCCTCGGGGGAACAATAGAGAATGCCCTGGCGACCTTGACGGATGGCGGTCTTGATACCCTGGCGCTCCTCACTGGTTAAGTCGGCGTGCCACGCGAGTGGAGGAACCTCGCGGCGGGGGAAGCGCACCTTTAGCAACTCGGTCATCTGACGGGCCTGATCGATGACGAGCGCGGTGGTCGGGACAACGCAAAGCGTGAGCCCCGATTCCAGCCCACGGACTAAGACCGGCGCCTGTGCGACGAGGCTCTTGCCTGATCCGGTCGGCAGGGAGACGATGAGGGTCTCTCCAGGCGGGAGGAGAAAGGCGCTTCGCACCGCCTCGCGCTGACCGGGCGAAACATAGAAGTAGAAACCGCTGGCTTCACGGAGGAACGGATCGATCGGTCGGCGCCAGTCAAGCCGTACCTCTGGTGCCGCGAATGCGTCTTCGAATACGGGTGTGTCGCTCTTCGCGAGCCAAGCCGGCGACCAGGGGACAGCCTCAATCAGGTATTGAGCGGCGCCGACGTTCTGCGCGCGTATCCCGAACTCGGCCCAGCGATCGCGGGTTGGCCAGCCAGGGTTGGCCGGGATACGCAAGCGGGCTGGTTGCTCGGTCCTGAGTGCGTGCCGACGGAGTGCATGCCGGAGCAATGGGATAAGGTCGCCGATGCCGGCGATGCTGCCGCCGGATCGAATGGGCCCGAGAATCTGGCTGATGCGGTCAAATACGCCGTCGCTGGCGCCCCGAGGCACGGCGACGGTCGGCCAGTTGGCCAGCACGTTGAAAAGGGTGTTGAAGTCCAACTTCGCCGACCTCCTCCCTTTCACCAGTATCTGACATGCGCCTAGCGCGAAGGCGTCCCGACCGAATAGTCCCCGAATACTCGCTGACTGGCGACCTGCTGTCGTTCCGCCGCTGCGCCAGGCAGTACAGGTACCAGAACGGGAGCGCCCTGCCGCCCTCTCGCCCGGTGCAGTTGTGGTACGGAGAGTTCATCCACGGCCTGCTAGAGAACGTATATAGGCTATGGAAGAGTGGGGGTGATCTGTACGTGCCGGGAGAAGAACTCGACGATCTGCTCTGACGATCGGTAGTTCTTCTCAAGGCAGACGAGCCGGGGGGCAACTCCACCCAATTCTGCGACGGCGCGTTCGCTGAAGTCGCGGAAGAGTTCGATCGTGGCGCCGCGGAAGCGGTAGAGGGACTGGTCATCGTCGCCCACAACCGTTAGCGACGCGCCGGTTCGACGAACGAGTTCGA
>Ga0302319_10006653_pt1 | contig 22885 bp, 26 predicted proteins | sample Bog_T0_2_FD_203319 | JGI IMG/M metagenome (GOLD analysis project Ga0302319, IMG submission 203319) | Peat permafrost microbial communities from Stordalen Mire near Abisko, Sweden - Bog_T0_2 | ecosystem: Environmental > Terrestrial > Soil > Wetlands > Peat | place: Sweden: Abisko, Stordalen Mire...
AATATAGCGAGCATATCCAGTCGAGTGGCCAGCAATTGCTGGGCGTGTTCAGCGACGTGCTCGACATGGCGCGCCTCGAGTCCGGCCGCACGCAACTCGAATATTCGCATTTTGAAGTCTGCTGCGCGATCCGCGCCGCCTTGGCCGATGTCAACCCGACGGTTTGCGAGAAGCGGCTGCGGATACGCGTCGACGTCGACCCCGCCGAAACCGTCAACGCCGACCGCGCCGCGCTGGAGCGCATCCTCACCACGTTGCTGCGCAACGCCGTCAAATATTCGCCCGAAGACGGCGCCGTCACCGTCGGCGCACAGACCCTCAAGGACCGGCTCTACGTCTATGTCGAAGACGACGGCCCGGGCATCCCGCAGGATGACCTCGAACGCCTCGGGCGCCCGTTCGTGCAAGGGCAGGTCAAGCTGGACAACGGCATGAAGGGCTCGGGCCTCGGTCTGGCCATCGCCAAGTCGTTCGTCGAGTTGCACGGCGGCGATCTGCGGCTGTCGTCGGACCCCGGCAAGGGCACGGTGGCGCTGGTGGCCATCCCCAAAGCCGCGCCGAGACGCCGCGCGAGGGCGCTGGCCGCGGTGGCGTGAGCGGGGCTGAAACGCCCGTTCAGAACGTCAGCACGACCTTATGGTCCGCGCTGTCGGGCTCGGCCCAGACGCGGGCGATCTCGCTCGCCGGGCGGCGGACGACGGGCTGTTCGATGTCCCCCGCCGCGGCGCGGGCGAAGATCTCGCCGACAATCTCGCGCATCCTCGGGAACGGCGGGAAGTTGCCGGTGCCGCTGCCGAGGAGCGTCAGCCGCGCCCCGCGCAGCGCCCCGCCGTCGAGGGAAATATTCGCCCCGGCCATCGCGCCCACCTGCACATAGCGCAGGTCGCGTTCGCCTGGCGACGAACCCAGATCGTGCGTGGTGAGCGCGCCGATCAACGCCTCCGCGGGCGGACCCCATACGTAGTCGACGACGACGCCGACGCCGCGCGCCGCCTCTCGCGCGAAGGTGGCGCGCAACGCGTCGGCGGGCAAACGCAGATCGATGGTCGCGTCGGCGCCCAGCGCGGCAAGCGCGTCGGGCCGGCGCCCGCAGGCGATCACCCGGCCGGCGCCCTCGAGCCGCGCGGCGCGCACGGCGAGCTTGCCAGAGGCGCTTGTCGCGCCGAGGATCAGCACGGTCTCGCCCTTCTGCAGCTGCGCGCGCCAGACCAGCGGGAGCCAGGCGGCGAGGGCGGGATTGACGACGGCTGCGGCGACCGCGCTGTCGAGCGCTTCGGGCACGGGAACGCAATCGACGGCGGGCGCGACCTCGGCGAAGGCGCCGAAGGGACGGCGGCGCACAGAGAAATAGACGCGCGCGCCCGAGTTGTCGCGGCCGACGCCGTCGAAGCCGAGGATGACGGGCAGCGTCTTCGGGCTCGCGTAATGCCGGCCGGAGGCGATGCCACGGTCGAGCTGTTTGATCGAGGAGGCTTCCACGCGCACGCGCGTCTCGCCGGCGAGCGCTTCGGGTTCGGGATGATCGGCCCAGATCGGCGCCTCGCCGAGCCGCTGCAACAACGCCGCTTTCATCGAATCGCCTCCGTCGTGCGAATTTTTACGCCGAATTCGACGTGACCGCGCCCGACGCGCGAAAAAAACGCCTCCCCTTTGGGGGGGGAGGCGAGGCAGGGGTTGTGAATTTCTTGCGCGCCGTCAGGCGGCCTTGCGCGGTGCGGCTTTGCCCTTGGCGCGATTGAGGCGGCGCTTGATGGACGCCCAGAGCGCGCGGATTTCTTCCGCTGCGGCGCCGTTGGGGTTGATCTCGGTGACGCCCCAGCCGTGGCGGCCGGCCTCCTGGTAGTCGACGCGCGATTGCACCAGCGGCGACAGCAGGCCGCCGAGTTCTTCAAGCGCTTCCACGCCTTCGGCGATGCGCGCGCTCTGCTGCGCAGGCGGGCACTGGTTTAGCAAGAATACAAAATCGGAGCCGTTCTCGCGTAGCTTGGCGCGGGTGTGGGCGCTGCCCCAGATATCGAACATGCTCGGGCGCGCCGGGATCACATTGAGGTCGGCGGCTTTGATCGCCGCGGCAGACGCCGCGCCTTCGGCGCCGGGGGTGTCGAGGATGATCAGCGTCGCGCCCTTCTTGCGCAGCGAGTCCATCGTCGCCGGCAGCTTCTCGGCGGAGGAGGCGACCACTGGAACGTCGTCGAGGCCGCGGGTCTTGGCCCAATCCATCAGCGTTGCGCGCGGGTCGAGATCGATTACGAACACCTTTTCGCCCGCCTCGCTCGCGGCGACCGCGATCGACGAGGCCAACGTGCTCTTACCCGAGCCGCCTTTCTGGGTGACGAATGCCAACGTTCGCATGGGTCCGCCTTGTCGCGCGTCGTTCCCGGGGCCGTTTGGCCAGCGGGCCGTTGATTGAAGTGAACGTCCGCTTGTCGCGTTTTATGGTTAACGAAGCGTTACCGGAAGCAACGCGCGGTCCGACTGAGCAAGAACATGAAATACAATTGCGAGTTGTATCCGTTCGCAGCAATGTTGCGAAAGGTCCGGGGCGGCGACTACGCGCCATCGAGCGGCGCGACGCCGGTGGGCTTGCCATCGGCGTTGAGCGCGATCTTTTCGATTCGCATTTCCGCGTTTTTCAGCAGCGATTCGCAGTGCGCTTTGAGTCGCTCGCCGCGCTCGTAGAGCTGAATCGATTCCTCCAGCGCCACCGCGCCCTTTTCCAGGCGATCGACGATCGTTTCGAGTTCGGCGAGCGCCGTCTCGTAGGGCATCTTGGCGATGTCGGCGGGTTTCTCGGTCAAGGGCGTCGGTCTCGAAGTGGGTTGCGCGCCGCTCTTAGCACGACGACGATCACACGGGCAGGGCGGTCGTCTTCTTCACCGTACGCAAAGCCAGCGTCGACTGCACGCGCGACACGCCGGGCAATTGGGTGAGGATATCGGTGTGGATGCGCTCGAAGTCGCGGGCGTCGCTGAACGCCACGCGCAGCAGATAATCGGCGCTGCCGGCGAGCAGATAGCATTCGATGATCTCGGGGTGGCGGCGCACGTCGGTCTCGAAGCGGTCGAGCGTGGCGCGCCCTTGCTGCTCCAGCGTCACCGAGACATAGGCGGCGCCGGCGAGCCCGGCGCGCACGGGATCGAGCAGCATCACATAGCCCTGGATGAGCCCGCTCTCCTCCAGCATGCGCACCCGGCGCAGGCAGGCCGAGGGCGACAGATGCACCTTCTCGGCGAGGTCGACGTTGCTCAGCCGCCCGTCCGCCATCAGCGCGCGCAGGATCGCCCGGTCGCGATCGTCGAGGTCTTCCAGTCGCATTTTCTGTCTCGATTGTTCCCCATCTTCGCATAACATGGCGCAAGTCGCACTTCTACGCCGTCATTTCGCCCGCACATTTCGTCACTTCGGGCCGAAGCTGAGGACGCTGCTTGCCCCGGGAGATTACGATGCTGATCGGCGTGCCGAAGGAAATCAAGAACAACGAATTCCGCGTCGGGTTGACCCCGAATTCCGCGGCCGAACTCGTCCATCACGGCCATGAGGTCTGGGTCGAGGCCGGCGCCGGCGTCGGCTCGGGCCTCACCGACGCCGAATATGTCGCGGCGGGCGCCAGGATCGCGGCGACGGCCGACGAGATCTTCGCCCGCGCCGACATGATCGTGAAAGTGAAGGAGCCGCTGACGGTCGAGCGCAAGAAATTGCGCCGTGGCCAGATTCTGTTCACCTATCTGCATCTCGCCCCCGATCTGCCGCAGACCCAAGATCTCATCGCCAGCGGCGCCACCTGCATCGCCTATGAGACGGTCACCTCGGCGAACGGCGGCCTGCCGTTGCTGACCCCGATGTCGGAAGTCGCAGGACGGCTCGCCCCGCAGGTCGGCGCCCACGCGCTGGAGAAGGCGCAGGGCGGACGCGGCGTGCTGCTCGGCGGCGTGCCCGGCGTGCCTTCGGCCGAAGTCGTGATCATCGGCGGCGGCGTATCGGGAACCCATGCGGCGACCATCGCCGCCGGCATGGGCGCCAATGTCACGGTGGTCGACAAGTCGAACGAGGCGTTGAAGCGCATCGACGCCCAGTTCGGCGGTCTGGTTCACACCGCCTATTCGACCCGCGCGGCGCTCGCCGAACTGGTCAAGAAGGCCGATCTCCTGATCGGCGCGGTGTTGGTCCCCGGCGCCGCGGCGCCCAAACTCATCACCAAGGCGATGCTGCCGACGATGAAGCCGGGCGCCGTCATCGTCGACATCGCCATCGATCAGGGCGGCTGTTGCGAGACCTCGCACGCGACCACCCATGCCGACCCCACCTATGTGGTCGACGGCGTCGTCCATTATTGCGTCGCCAACATGCCCGGCGCCGTCGCCCGCACCTCCACCTTCGCCCTCAACAACGCCACGCTGCCGTTCGCGCTGGCGCTGGCCGACAAGGGCTGGAAGCAGGCGCTGAGCGACGATCCGCATCTGCGCGCCGGCCTCAACGTCCACGACGGCAAGCTCACCTGCGAGCCGGTCGCGGTTGCGCATGGGCTGGCTTACACGCCGGCGGAGAGCGTGCTGGCGGGCTGAGAGAGGCGCGCCGGGTCTGGCCTGTTTCGCCTTCCACTCAAATGGGCCGACTCCCTCCCGCATCAAGGGGGAGGGAGCGCCAACCGCCTCTGCTCGTACAGAAATCGCGCTAGCGCTGGGCGAGCTGCTTTTCGAGTTCGTCGACGCGTTGGGTCAACTGAGTCAGCTTGAATCTCAAGGCATTCACAAAGGTGCTGACGAGAATCGCGACAAGAATCAAATCGGCGCCGTCAAGTTTAGTCTTCGTGACTTGATAAAAAATGCCAAACCCCAATGTGACGAGCATGAGGGCTATGCCGGTGTATTCGAGAATTCGTGTTTGCAGCGCGGTTGGAACGACGTTCGCCATGGCTTGCCCTTCCTATATGAGCCCCACCAAACGCTATTAGAACGTCCGGCGATCAGGCCCGTCGAACCTAGGGGCGCCTAAACAAAAGAATCAAGGCTCTCGCTGCCGCTCCGAGCCTTGGCGGCTTCGCGCAAATCGGCTTAGACTGGCCGCATCGGCGTAGCGCGCCGCTGTGAGACGGCTCCATGACTGCCGACCCGAAGGCTTCAGGCGACCTCGCCGCATCGCTCGCGCGCACGCGCAAGAGCTACGACGAGACGCCCTATGTCTCCGTGCCGCTGCAACACGCCCACCCCGGTCGTCTGGCTGCGGCGGCGCTCTGGCATGGGCTAGCCGCCCCTGACGTTGCTACCGCGCGCGTGCTGGAGGTCGGCTGCGCCTCGGGCGGCCACATCCTGCCGCTGGCGGCGGCGTTGCCCGGCGCCCGCTTCCTCGGCGTCGACCTCTCGCCGGTGCAGATCGCCGCCGGAGAAGCGCGGCGCCAGCGTCTGGCGCTGGCCAATGTCGAACTGCGCGCCGGCAGTTTCGAGGCGATCGACGAGGCCGACGGCGCGTTCGACTACATCGTCTGTCACGGCGTCTACAGTTGGATCCCCGAGTCGCTGCGCGAAGCGTTGCTGCGCATGATCCGCGACCGCCTGAGCCCGAACGGCGTGGCCATGGTGAGCTTCAACGTGTTGCCGGGATGGCGGCTGTTCCAGATCGCCCGCGACGCGATGTTGATGCACGCCCGTCTCGTCGAAGATCCGGCGCTGCGATTGGCGGGTGTCGGCGAGCTGTTCGAAAGGCTGGCGCGCGAAAGCCGCAACACCAACTCTTACGGCAAATTCTGGCGCGACGAGGCGCGGAGGATGGCGCGCGGCGGGGAGGCCTATTGGGCGCACGAAATCTTCGAAGACAGCAACGCGCCGGAGACCTTCGTCGGCTTTTGCGACCGGCTGTCGGCCTTCGGACTGAGCTATCTGTCCGAATGCGTATTGTCGGCCAATTGCGAGGATACGATTGCGGCGGACGGCGCCGAAAGCATTCGCGCGCTGGCGCGAGGCGACCGAATGGCGCGGGAAACGTATATCGACATCTTTTCCGGCCGCTCGTTTCGTGAGGCGGCGCTCGTCTCGGCCGCGCGCGTCGGCGACTTCCGCGACGAGCCGACGGCCGAGGCGTTGAGCCAACTGCATTTCCTGCCGGACCTGAAGCTCGAACTGCACACCGACCCGGTCGAGCCGGAGGTGTTTCATCTGACCGATGGCGACAGCGACCTCGGCTTTCGCGGCGCCGCGGTCGCCGAGGCGATGCGCGGTTTTGTGGCGCGCCGGCCGGGGTCGGCGCGCATCGCCGATCTCGCGTCCTCGGTTGGCTCCGAGCTTCGAGCGGCGATCCTGGAGACGCTGAAGGCGGCCGTCGAACTCGGCCTCGCTGCGGTGTCGACGACGCCGGTTCGTTGTTCGACCCGGCTCGCCGAGCGCTCAAAGATTTGGCCGGTGGCCGCGAGCGACGCCGCCGAGGGCGACGCTACGGCGAATTTGCGCCATGCCCCGGTCCGCCTCGACCCGTTCCAGCGCTTCCTGGCGCCGATGCTCGACGGAACCCGCCGCCGCAGCGACCTGATCGAATCCGCGCTCGATCAGGTCCGGCGCGGCGCGCTCACCGTCAACGGTCCCGACGGGCCGATCGTCGACGCCGCGCACCTGCGGGCGAAGTTGGGCGACGCGACCGATCGGGCGCTGGCAGGGCTGTTGCGCAACGCGCTGCTCGTGGAGTCGTGAGGGGGATCGCGGAGGGGAAGCTGCGGGGTGCGGGTCATACGGTTTTCGTTTGATTGATGCCCACGCCGTCGATGCGCGCGGACCCCCTTCTCCCGAGGGGACCCGGGGTTGCGGATGAGGGGCTGTTTCCACTGGCGTCGGGCGCATAGAGAACCCCTCATCCGGCCTTCGGCCACCTTCTCCCGCAAGGGGAGAAGGCGCTAATCACGCAACCGAGCGTTTACTCCGAGTTGATCAACCCGAAACCGTATTGCTTCGCAGCCGCCTGCTGCGGCTCTGGCGGCATATCGGGCGCCGCGTCTGGGTCGCTCGCAATCCGTCGCGCGATATCGGCGTCAGTCATCACGTCGATCCTGTCCCAGTCGGTCAAAGCCAACGCCCGACGAGCAGCCAGCGAAAGACGCTCAGAGGATGGCGTCGAGGCCACGCCGTTGAACGAGGTTGAGCATGGCGAGCAGGGCGCCGGTTGGTCGCGTCGCGCCACGTTCGAGTTTCGACAGATGCGCGGGTGTAAGGTTCAAACGCCGGGCGAGGTAGGCTTGGCTGACGTTTTCGCGCTCCCGTAGGGCTCGTATGTCCGATCCGGTCATCGTCGCGAAATGCGGCGGGTCTCCAACTCGGTTGAGATCGCGCAGCGTCCGCTTATGCGTCGCGTCGTCGATCAGGCCGAGTTGACGCAGATCGTCGAAGCTTTCCGCCATCTCCCCGGCGAAACGGGCGCGCTCGCGGTCAGCCATGCGTTGTTTCGTCATTCCTCGACCTCGACCAATTGTCCGCCCTGCAAGGCGCGCTCAACCGCCTCGGGTGAAGCGGCGAGCCACGCCGCGGCGAGTTCTCGCACGGCCCGGAGTTCGCGGGCGTCGAGATTTTCCTGGTCCTTCTTGGCGAAGCCATAGAGGAACACGGAAACATCTCGCGTCCGAAATGCGATCAATGTACGGTAACCGCCGCTCCGTCCTCGACCCGGTCGCGCGACGCGTTGCTTGATCAGGTGGCCGCCGAGGTCGGCGTCCACCAACCCCGCCGCCGCCCGTTCGATCGCTTCGCGCAAGCTCGCATCCGAAATGCGTTCGGCGCGCGCGAAACGTTCGAACGTCTTGATCTTGTAGACAGGCTGTCCGCACCTTAGTCATCATAACTATAGTCATTGCGACTAGAGTCGGCAAGGGATTCCCGCCCCTTACTTCGCCGCCGCCTGCTGCAACGGCGGCAGATCCCCGCGGCCGTTCAGCGCTCCGGGCGCCCAATACAGCCCCGGCCGCATCGTATAGAAAATATGCATCCCCACCTTGTCGACCTTGCGCAGCGTGGGCGCCCAAAATGGGTAGACGTAGGTGGCGTGGTAGTTGACGGCTTCGACGAGCTTCGGATTGTAGTTGCTCCCGTCAACCACATCCTTGGCGATGCGCGTCGCCGTCGCCCATGACGCCGGCTCTTCGACGCGCAGCGACTTGCCTTCGCAGGCGAAGGAGAACTGGCAGGCGAAGGGGTGGTTGGCGTCCTGATAGACGACGCCGCAGACGTTGGTGGGGAAGATGCCGGAGCGCACGCGGTTGAGCACGACCTGGGCGACGGCGGCCTGTCCGGCCTCGGGTTCGCTGCGCGCCTCGAAATACACGGCCTCGGCCAGGCAACGCATCTGCCGCGTCGAGTCCTTGGGGTCGATCAGCGTGGCGTAATTGGGCTTGGCGGGGTTGGGAGCGCCGAACTGCACGATCTGCATGCCCGGAGGCGCGACGGGCAGCGCGACCGGTTTGGTCGGCGGTTGCGGGGCGGCGACCGCGGTCGGCGCCGCGGAAGCCATGCGCGCCTTGGTCTCGCTGGGGCGGGGCGACTGCGAGCGGAGCGCGAAGGCCAGCGGCAGCTTCGGCGTCGCGCCGTCGCCGTAGACGATCGCGCGGCGTTCGATCTCCGGCGCATCGAGGGCGGCGGCTGCGGCGGGGCTGCGCGAATCCGCCGACCAGCCGGCCACGTCGCCCGTCGCCAGCGAGGCGACGAAGGCGGCCCGCGCCTTGGCGTCGAAGCCCGGGCGCAGCGCGATGAACGGATCGCTCTTATCGGCCGCGTTGATCCTCGGCAGGCCCGCGCGGTTGGGTTTGAGCGAGGTGTTGGGCTGGATCTCGTCGGTCCCGGCGGCAAGTTCCTCGCTCGAGCCGATCTCGTAGCGCGCCGTGATCAGCGGCGGGGCGATGGTTCGACCTCCGGCCGCATCGACGGCCAGACGCTGGCGGGGGGCGCCGGAGACGTCGATTTCCTGACCCGCCTGGGCCGTGATCGACACCAGCAAGCCCATCGCCAGGCCCCATGGCGCCACCGACTTGCCCGCCCAAGCTAAACGCGACCGACCCATCCGCAACTCACGCCGCTTCCGAAGGAACGCCCGAAAGGGCGCATTTGAACGGAAAACATTATGCGGGTCTTAAGGTTGCGTCGTCGTTAACTTGTGCGAGGCTTGCGGCGTCCCGCTATGGGGCGCCCCGGCTCAGCTCGCGCCGAACACCCGGCCGAAGATCGTGTCGACGTGTTTGAGGTGATAGCCGAGGTCGAACAATTCCTCGAGCTCGTCCACGCTCAGCGACTTGGAAACCTCCGGATCGGCCTTCAACAGGGTCAGAAAGTCACCCTCTCCGCGCCAGACCGGCATCGCGTTGCGCTGGACGTAACGGTAGGAGTCCTCGCGCGACACGCCCTTCTGGGTCAGCGCCAGCATCACCCGCTGCGAGTGGATCAGGCCGCCGAGCCGGTCGAGATTCTTCTTCATGTTATCAGGGTAAACGATCAGTTTATCGATGACCCCGGTCAGCCGCGCCAGCGCGAAATCGAGGGTGACGGTCGCGTCGGGTCCGATCATTCGCTCGACCGAAGAATGGGAGATGTCGCGCTCGTGCCACAGCACGACGTTCTCCAGCGCCGGCGTCACCGCGCTGCGCACGATGCGGGCGAGGCCGGTGAGGTTTTCGGTCAGCACGGGATTGCGTTTGTGCGGCATCGCCGAGGAGCCCTTCTGTCCCTCGGAGAAGAATTCCTCCACCTCCAGCACTTCGGTGCGCTGCAGATGGCGGATTTCGGTGGCGAGGCGTTCGATCGAGGAGGCGACGACGCCGAGCGCTGCGAAATAGGCGGCGTGGCGGTCGCGCGGAATCACCTGGGTCGAAACCGGCTCCGGGGTCAGGCCGAGTTTCGCGGCCACATGTTCTTCGACGCGCGGGTCGATATTGGCGTAGCTGCCGACGGCGCCGGAAATCGCGCAGGTGGAAATCTCTTCCCGAGCCGTGACCAGCCGTTTGCGCGCTCGCTGGAACTCGGCATAGGCCTCCGCCAGCTTGATCCCGAATGTGGTGGGTTCGGCGTGGATGCCATGCGAGCGGCCGATGGTCGGCGTCATCTTGTGTTCGAGCGCGCGGCGCTTGAGAGCCGCGAGCAGGGCGTCGACGTCGGCGATGAGAAGGTCGGCGGCGCGCTGCATCTGCACGGCCAAGCAAGTGTCGAGCACGTCCGAACTCGTCATGCCCTGATGGACGAAGCGCGAGTCCGGGCCGATGAATTCGGCCAGGTGGGTCAGGAAGGCGATGACGTCATGTTTTGTGACGCGCTCGATCTCGTCGATGCGATCGACGTCGAAAGTGACGTTGCCCGCCTTCTCCCAGATCGCCTTCGCGCTCTCCTTGGGGATCACGCCGAGTTCCGCCATCGCGTCGCAGGCGTGGGCCTCGATCTCGAACCAGATCTTGAACCGCGTCTGCGGTTCCCAGATCGCGACCATGGCGGGGCGGGAGTAACGAGGGATCATCGCTTGCGTCCTGAAAATCGAGCGTCGTCGCGCGATCTACAGGAGTGAGGGCGGGGGGTCGAGTCCCCGGGAGATAGGGCGAAAGGAGGGGCGTTAGCGAGTTGGCGCAGAAAATCCTCGCCGACGTTTCGACCGCGCGCCCTCCCCACAGCCGCGATCAGCCGCGCGAGGGCGGATGGAAAAGCGGGTCGCCGCTCGACAGCTGGTCGCGCAGCGCCAGGCCGATACGGTCGCGTTGGCGGCGCGCCACCGTCGCTTCCAACCGGCGGCCGTCGTCGAGCGCGACGCGCAACGGCTGCCGCTCTTCGAGCGGATAGGCGCAGACGATCCCCAGGCCTTCGCGAGACACGTCGGCGATCTCAGCCTTGCAGGAGCCGCCGAGCCATTCGAGCCCACAGCTCCACTGGACGGCGGCCGGCGACAGGCCGATGTCTTCGCCGTATTGCAGCGCCAGCGCCATGATCCGGCTGTCGTCATGCAGCAGACGCCGTCCGGCGCTCGGCGCCGGGCCGCCCTGCGGTCGTGCGCTGGCCGTCAGCATAATGGCCGGCGTCGCCACCGGCTGCGCGCAGGAATTTACGTCGCAAACGATCGCCTCCGACAGGAAGTCGCAGTCGATCTCCCCTGTGAGTGCCCCGTTTCAGGCGCGTCGTGTCTTTCGGCACGGCACAGGCCGTCTCCGCCGCCTCACGCGGCAGGCCGCAGGGTCGCCGACGGGCCTGAAGCCCGCCTGGACATCGCTGACCCGCCTTCGAGCCGGAATTTTCCGGCCATCTGCATCAGTCGCGAACATTCGTTGGAAAGCGACTGACACGCCGCCGTCGCCTCTTCCGCCATCGAGGCGTTGAGCTGGGTCGCCTGATCGATTTCGGTGATCGCCAGATTGACCTGTTTGAGCGTGTTCGACTGATCGATGGCCTGCGCGGCGATGTCGGCGATGCCGCCGTCGATAAACGAAAAGCGTGTTTTGACGTGATCGAACGCCACGCCGGTCGCGTTGACGAGTTCGACGCCGCGGCTCACTTCGCTCGCCGATTGCAGGATCAGCGTCTTGATTTCCTTGGCGGCGTCGGCGGAGCGCTGGGCGAGGGCGCGCACTTCCGTTGCGACGACGGCGAAGCCGCGGCCGGCCTCGCCCGCCCGGGCCGCCTCGACGCCGGCGTTGAGAGCCAGCAGATTGGTTTGGAACGCGATTTCGTCGATGACGCCGATGATCGCGCCGATTTTCTCCGAGGAGCCTTTGATGCGCTCGATCGCCACCACCGCCTCGGCGACCACGGCGATATTCTTCCGCGTCTCGCTATTGGCTTCGTTGATGGCGACTTTGGTCTTGAGGGAGGCGTCGGCCGTGCGATCGATGACGCTGCTGAGTTCGCGCATCGCGGCGTTGGATTGCTCCAGCGCGCCGGCTTGGCCTTCGGCGCGACGGGCGAGATCTTCCGATGCGGTCCATAGCTCGCGCGACCCCGCCTCGATCGACTGGATACCGTGGGTGACGGCCAATATCGTCGACGCCAGCGCCACGACCGCGCTGTTGAAATCGTCGCGCATCGCCGAGAATTGCTGGGGAAAGCCGTCGCCGAGGCGTTGCGCCAGATCGCCGTCGGCGAGCGCCCGCAACGCCGCGCCGAGTTCGCCGATCGCCGTCGATTGTTGGCGGGCGACCTCGGACCGCTCTCGAGCCGTCTGCGTGCGCTCGCCCTCGATCGCGGCGCGATGGCGCTCGGCCTCCGCCTCGAGGCGCCGGCGCTCAAGGGCGTTCTGTTTGAACACCAGTACGTTGCGGGCCATGGCGCCGACTTCGTCGACGCGCTCGGCGCCGGGCGCCTCGGCTTCGAGGTCCCCCTCGGCCAGCCGCGACATCGCCTGCGTCAGCGCGACGATCGGCCGCGACAGGCTGCGGCTCAAGGCGAGGCCGATGGCGGCGCAGAGCGCGCCGACGCCGATCAGCGCGGCAAAGATGCCCCGGTCGGCCGAGGCGCCGAGCGCGGCGGATTCGACCACCGCGGCGCCGCCAACCTCGAGATTGCGTCTGGCCTCGGCGTCCAGCGCATTCTGAAACGCGCCCATCGTCTCGCGCATCGGGCCCAAATAGAGATTGACCGCCGCCAGATCGCCCTCGCTTTCGGCCGTCGCAAGATATTTCCTGTCGGCGGCGAGATAATCCTGCCAGCGCTGCTGCAACTGAGTCCAGCGGCCCCGCTCCTCGTCGTTCATGGCGAGCTGAAACTGAACGGCGAAGCCCTTTTCGACCTGCGTGCGGGACTCCTGCAGCAGCGCCGACTCGCGACCGCGAGCGCCGCCGGCGGCCAGCAGAAAGGAGGCCTCGCGGCTGCGGATACGCTGCGCCTGGAACGACAGGAATCCGACGTTGCGGGTCGCCGGCAACCAGTAGCCGCCGACCGTCGCGGCCAGTCGGTTGACTGCGGCCAACCGATTTTCGGCGAACAGGCCCAACGCCACAGTGCAAACCAGCACCGCGGAGAAGGCGAGCAGGATCTTGTGGACGATGCGTAGTCCGAAATTCGGAACGGACGTAGTCGCGACAGTCGGAGTCATGGCGCGCTGGAGCTCGTGTTCAGGCGCGTCGACAGCGGCGACGATCCAGAGAGGGGGGCGAATGGAATAGCAGATGTCGGGTTCTCGCCGACTCAATTCCGCGGCTTCATGCCTCGCAACGACCGGAGCGCGGACCGTGCTGGAATTGCTGTGCAGGACGCTGAGCCGCAGACCTTTAACAGAAACTGAAATATTCGAATTCAAAGCCGCGAACGCGTCCGGGGCTTGCGCGAGGCTGATGTCGACGTCGCGTCCGGGTTCGCGGGCTTGCGCGGTCAGGCGCCGAAAAAGCCCGACGCAAAATCGTTCGGCGCAAACTCCCTCGCGAGCGAGCCGAGCGGGCGGCGTCATGGTAATATCGAGCCCCGATGATTTGACGACGCTTGGGAGGCCGCCATGCGCGGGTTTCGTACGACGTTCCTTGCGGCGCTCGCGGGCGCCGCGTTTGTCCTCGCGCTCGCGCCGCTTCCTGGCGGAGCAGCCGGGACCGTCCCGTTCGTCGGGTGTCCGAGCGACGGCCAGATGGGGCCGGTCGCGGCGCCGAAAGGGCAGCCGAAGACGCTCGACATCGATGCGGCGAGCGCCCAGCAACTCGCGTGGTATCAGGCCAAATACTCCGAAGGCGCGCTCGCGCCGCGCGGTTGGAAATGCGCCTCCGCTTACGGTTCGGGCGGCGTGATTCTTACGATCACTCAGGGCAAGATCGATGATTCGAGCCCGACGGTCGCAGGGCCTGCCGTCGTCCTCCGACACGAGCTTGGCGGCACCAGCGGCCGTTTCGACGTCGCTCAGATTGCGGCCCGTGTGTTCGCCGCGCCGGAGAAGGCGTTCGTCGCCTCGGTCATCGCCGAAGGAGTCGAAGCGGCGTCCGATTTTCCTTCCGGTCCCTATCCCGCGGATAGTGTGACCTACAAGTCGCCGACATTCGTCGAATTCCGGACGCCCGCCGGCAAAGACGGGCTCGGCGCGTTGGCCGGGGTGGGCGCCAGTCCGTTGCCGGTCGTCGGCGTCGCCAAACTGGTCGCCGCGCAGGACGCGCCGGGTGTGCCCGACGCCCTGCTGCTCGCCGTCCGGCTGCCGGCCGCCCAGGCCAGTCTCGCCCCGGCGATCGTCAGCGCCGCCGAAGCGACGCTGCCGAAGACATGGCCGTGAGAGAAGACATGGCCGTGAGAGAAGACATGGCCGTGAGAACGACGCCCGCTACAGCCGCGCCGCGCCGCCGACGATCGCCGAATAGCGCTCGGCGTCGAGCGTGACGTACGCCTCGCCTTCGAGCACATACAGCGGATCGCTCACCCGCGACGGGTCGAAACCCTCGGCGACATAGACGGCGCGCTTGGGCTTGTGGGTTTCCGTGGTCGCGATCTGCGAGGTCACGCGCAGGAACAGCGGACGGGCGTAGCGGGGCAGGGACGCCACACCGCGGGCGAAGGCTTGCACGTCGAAGCCCTCGCGCGTCTTGACCAGCGCCATGCCGGCGCGACCCTCCGCGCCGGGCACGGCGACGCCGTAGACCAGCGCGTCCTCTACGCCGGCTTGCGCCAGACAGGCATTCGTCACTTCCATCGTGGCGACGTTCTCGCCCTTCCAGCGGAAGGTGTCGCCGACACGGTCGACGAAGTAATAGAAGCCGGCGGCGTCGCGTCGCATCAGATCGCCGGTGCGCATCCAGGCGTCGCCGGGCTGGAACACGTCGCGCAGGATTTTCTTCTCGGTTTCGTCCTGCTGGCTGTAGCCGTCGAAGCGCTGGCCGGGGTCGTCGCCGATGCGGCCGAGCGCCTCGCCCGGTTCGTCGTCGCCGCAGCGCTGGCAGAACCCATCGAGCCCCCGCGACGGCGCCTGAGCGTCGGCGTCGAACTTCACCAGCGCCAGCGGCTCGCGCGCCGCCAGAAGCGGGGGCAGGCGGCCGAGCGCGCCGATCTCGCCCTCGACATTGTAGAGCCAGACGTTGCCCTCGGTGGAAGCGTAGAATTCGACGACCCGGATCGGCCCGAGGCGGTCGAGCATCGCTCGCCAGACGTCGGGCGCGATTCCGTTGCCGATGGCGAGCCGGAGCTTGCTGCGCTTTTCCGCCTCGCTGCCGGGCGCGGCGACGAGATAGCGGCAGAGTTCGCCGATATATTGGAACGCGGTGCAGTCGAAGCGCGCGACGTCGTCGAAGAACCGGCTCGCCGAGAATTTCTCGGCAATCACGACCGAGCCGCCGTTGACCAGCGGCGCGCCGACCGCGACCACGCCGCCGACGCTGTGGTGCATCGGCAGGCAATTGTAGAGCCGGTCGTCGGCTTTCAAGCCCGCGAGCCCCGCGAACCAGTGGCTCCAGGTGACGAGCCGGCGATGGCTCACTTCCGCGGCCTTGGGCAGGCCCGTCGTGCCCGAGGTGAAGATGCGCAGCGCCTTGTCGTCGAGCGTGACGTCGAAGGGCGGCAGCGGCGCCTCGCCCAGGGCTTCGGCTTGAGCAAGCAGCGCGTCGAAAGCCAGGATCTCGAAGTCGGGAGGCGCGGGCGCGTCGCCGTCGACGACGAGCAGGCGCGCACGCGAGACGCCGAGCGCATGGGCGAGGGCGGAAGGCGCGAGATCCGGACTGAGGAGCGCGGCAATCACGCCGACGCGGGTGAGCCCCAGCCACAACGCGAAATAGGCGGGGCGGTTGCGCATCTGCAACGCGACCGCGTCGCCTTTGCGCAGATCCCGCGACAGCGCCCAGCGTCCGATGGTCTGGCTGAGCCGGCTCAGTTGCGCAAAGGTCAGCGTCTCCCGGTCGGACAGCAGCGCGGGCTTGTCGCCGAAGCGCGCGGCCCATTCGTCGACGGCGCGCGGCAGGATGCGCAGAGGATCGCGGGTCGCCCGGGTCGAAACCTCCAACGCCGCGAGCCAGGCGCGCGAGGCGCGAGGCGCGGCCGCATTCACTCGAGCGTCTCGAAATGGCTGCGCCAATGCAGGAGCGCGGCCGGTGCGCCGGAAAGCCTGACCGCCTCGACCGCGCCGATGACGATGGCGTGGGTATGGCGGTCGACAATGTCTTCGACGCGGCAATCGAGCACCGCCAGCGCGTCAAACAGCGCGGGCGCGCCTGTCGTCAGCGGCGCCCAATCGCCTCCCGCAAAGCGCGCCGCGCCCTGCGCGCCGTCGCGCCCGGCGAAGCGTTCGGCGAGATCCTGCTGATGGCCGGCGAGAATATTGACCGAGAACACCCCCTCGCGCCGCAGCGCGGCCAGCGTCGACGTCGCCTGATTGAGGCAGACGACGAGCGAGGGCGGGTTCATCGACAGCGAGGCGATGGCCGTCGCCGTGCAACCGCAGCGCCCATCGCCCTGGCCCGTGGCGACGACGGTGACGCCGGAGGCGAATTCGCGCATCGCCAGCCGGAACCCGCCGCTGGCGTCCGGGCTCTTGTCGGGCGCGCCGGCCCGGGCCTTGTCGTCCACTCGCAGAGTTCCCATCATGCTCATTGCGCCGCCTCTCCTAACCGCCCCATCGCACTCTGGCAAACGTGTCGGCCGCCGCTTCCGCCTTCCGGCGCGAAATCTCGCGCAGCCAGTGGCCCATAAGACGCGTCGAGCTGGCGTCCCAGGAGGCGCTCGCCGGAGCGAGGCTCGCCGGATCGAGCCCGGCGGCGATCACCTCCGAGGGCGTTCCCTCGTCGCGCGCCCGCGCCATCACGGATTCGATTCGGGCCAGCGCGGCGGCGTCGAAATAGCCGTCCGGCGGGCGCGGCGGACGCGGCCAGTCATGGTTGACGAAGCGCAGCGCGTCGCGACGGAACTCGCGCGCCAGCGTTTCGGCCTCGTACTCTGGATGGCCCTGCCAGAACACTTCCAGCACGCCCTTGTCCTTGATGAACACGTCGGGACCGGCTTCGGGCGAATAGGTGAGGATCGTGTAGTTTTTCGCTTCGAGGTCGCATTCGGCGAGCGCGTTGAAGCGCGAATGCGGAACCGTCACGCTCGTCAGGCCCCGCGTCAGGTCATGGTCGACCAGAGTCTTGCATTCATAGACGCCCGAGAGCTTGCGCGGCAGTCGGCGGCGCGCGACGCCGTCGCGATGCAAGGCGACCGCATGGGCGGCGAGGCACGAATAGAGCGCGGAGACGACTCCGCCGCGCGCCCAATCGATGAGCGCCGTCAACTCCGCCCAAAAAGGCTCTTCGGCCAAGTCCGGGGAGCGCGGCTCGGCGCCGGTGACGATGAGCGCGTCGAGCGAGGCCGAGCGCAGATATTGGGGGTCGCGATAGGTCGGCGCCATCGCCTCGCGGGTCGCCGCGGAGCGCGGCAGCGTCTGCAGGGCGATCGGGATGAGGCGGATGTCGTAGTCCGCGCCGGCCGCGTCGATGAGGCCGAGGAACTGGCGCTCGGCCGTCGCAAAGCTGGCGTCGGGCATATTGTTGACGAAGCCGATGCGCAGTCGGTGGAAGCGGTCTGCGATCGATCCCGTTTGCAGGCGGCGCTCGCGCATTTGCTGCGGGACGCTGCGCTGCGAGGTTTCAATGGTGACGGACATGGGTCTACTCCGCGGCCAGACGCGAGACGCTCGATGTCGCTGAAAGCGCCTGATCGAGATCGGCGATGATGTCTTCGAAATGCTCAACGCCGATGCTGAGGCGGATCGTCTCCGGCCGCACTCCGGCTTCGCGTTGTTCGTGGGGCTTCATCTGACGATGGGTCGTCGACGCCGGATGGCAGCACAGCGAGCGCACGTCGCCGATGTTGACCACGCGTTTGACGAGCCGCAGCGAGTCGTAGAACGCCTTGGCGTCCTCGAAGCTGCCGTTGACGCCGAAGGTGAAGATCGAGGGCGCGCGCCCTTGCAGATATTTGGCGGCAAGTGCGTGATAGGGGCTGTCGGCAAAGCCGACATAGTCGACCCAGGCGACGCGCGGATGGTTGCGCAGATGGTGGGCGACGGCGCGCGCGTTGTCGACATGGCGCTCCATGCGCAGCGCCAGCGTCTCGACGCCTTGCAACAACAGGAAGGCGACCATCGGCGCCATCACCGCGCCGGTCGTGCGTTGATAGACCGCGCGGGTGCGAGCCAGAAACGCCTTGTCGCCGAAGCGATCGACATAGACGAGGCCCTGATAGGATTCGTCGGGTTCGCACAGCGCGGGGAAGCGCTTGGCGTTGGCGCGCCAATCGAACTTGCCGGAGTCGATGATCGCGCCGCCCATCGCCGCGCCGTGGCCGCCGATGAACTTGGTCAACGAATGCACAACGATATCGGCGCCATGTTCGAAGGGGCGCAGCAGCATCGGCGTGGCGACGGTGTTGTCGACGATCAGCGGGACGCCGTGCTGGTGAGCGAGATCCGCATAGGCCCGCAGATCGACGATGTTGCCGGCGGGGTTGCCGATGCTCTCGCAGAACACGGCGCGGGTTGTTTCATCAATCAAAGCCGCGATGTCTTCCACGCGGTCGCTGGCCGAAAAGCGCGCCTCGACGCCAAAGCGCTTCAGCGTATGCGCGAGCAGCGTATGCGTGGTGCCGTAGAGCTGCGGCGGAGCGACGATCGAGCCGCCGCCGTCCGCCAACGTGAGAAAGGCGTAGGACAGCGCGGTCTGCCCCGAGGCGAGGCACAAGGCCGACGATCCCCCTTCGAGTTCGACGAGGCGGCGCTCGAGAATGTCGACGGTGGGATTGGCGATGCGGCTGTAACGGAAACCGGGTTGTTCGAGATTGAACAGCGCGGCGGCTTCGTCGGCGCTGGCGAATTCATAGGCGACGTTCTGATAGATCGGCGGCGCGACCGCTTTGGTCGTGGGGTCGCAATCGAAGCCGCCGTGAACAGATATGGTTTCGCGTCGCATCAGCGCTCTGCCTCTTGGTGCGCGTTTCCCAGGCAGAGTGCGGCGGTATCGATTAAATTTTCTACGACTTGTCCGGGTCGTCTGAGAGCAGCGTAAAGGCGTGAACAACCTGATAGAAACAAGTCGAGTTAATTGACGTTAGGGACGTCGGGCGGACGCGTTTTCGCTGCTTCGGGGATCGCTCCCGGAACGGCGTGACAGACATCGCTCGGGGCCGTGACGCAGCGTCCGCGTCATGTGAATTAAATACCGCGACGACCACGTGAAATACTGTTGTGTCACGCCCTGCCGTCCGTCCGACGGTAAGCCCCGGAATATCAACGCAATAGTGGCGGCGCTCGGTTCGCGGGGGTGGAAATCGGCTTGCATTGTAGGACTATCGTCGCGTAGCATGCCAGTACGAGCCCAGACAGCGTTCGGGCGCGAGAGTGGCGTCTGCCGAGGCTCCCAGTCGGCCCACTCGGTTTCTTGTTCAGGAGCCCGACAAAGGGGGTCAAATGAAGTCGAAATTCCTTGGCGTCGCGCTCGTCGGCATCGCGACGCTGGTCGGCAGCTCAGCCATCGCCGATAGCCTCAAATTCAAGATCGTCAACGAATCGAAATATATAATCTCGTCGTTCCAGAGCAATGAAGGCGACGGTTGGAGCAAGAACTGGTTGAGCGCCGACCTCGACGGCGGCGAGTCGGTAGGAATGCAATTCCTGCGCGACGGACCTTGCGACGTCCAAGTTCGCGTCGGCTGGCGTACGACCGACGGCGGGCAGGAGAAGGGCGACCCCTGGAATATCAATATTTGCGATGCGCACTCGATTTACTTCGACGGCCACAAAGTCACCTACGAATGATCGTCTCCCGCGCGCCCGCGCTATTTTTGCAGCGGGGCGCGCGGCTTCTCTTGCCCTTCGCGGCTCGGACGGGTTACCCCTCTGCTCATGTCACGCATCGCCTTCTATTCCGGGTCGTTCGACCCGATGACCAACGGCCATATCGACGTGCTCGTCCACGGCGCGGCGCTGTGCGACCGTATGGTGGTCGGCGTCGGCGTCAATCCGAACAAGGTGGGGCTGTTCACCGTCGAAGAGCGGCTGGCGATGATCCGCGAAGCGGCCGAGGCGCTGGTGCGGGCGGAAGGCTGCGAACTCGAGGCGATCGCCTTTTCCGGGCTCGCGATCGAGGCGGCCAAGGCGGCCGGGGCGACGATCATCGTGCGCGGCTTGCGCGACTCCACCGATTTCGACTACGAAATGCAGATGGCGGGTATGAACGGCGCCATGGCTCCGGAACTGCGCACTGTGTTCCTGCCGGCGTCCTCGCCGGTTCGGCCGATCACCGCGACGCTGGTGCGACAGATCGCCTCGATGGGCGGCGACGTCACATCCTTCGCGCCGGCGAATGTCGTTGCGGCGCTGAAGGCGAAGTTCGAGCCCAAGTAAGCGTCCGCCGCTCCGAGCGCTGCCGAATTCGGTCAAATCGGCCGGGTCGTCAGGCCGCCATCCCGCAAGCGCCGCCGCCGCACGGGCCGCCGTCCATGGCGCAGGTCTTCATGGGCGCCGCATCGACCTCGCCGCCTCTGTTGGGCGAGGCGATGAGCGACAGTTGCTGTTCGAGATCGACGCTCTCGCAGGATTTGCACACCGGCGTCTCGCCGGACATCACCAGAGTCTGAAATTGCTCGCCGCAGGAACGGCAGTGGTAGGCGAAAATCGGCACAGTTTTTCCCCCTCGTGGGCGCGTGGGATGCATTTGGCGCCATGCGCGGAAATTCTCAAGGGCGGAGCGGCGCCGTGGCTTCGTCGCGGTGTGTGGATTTTGTGGACGCTCGGACTGCTGCTCTACTACTGGTCGGATCGCGCCGCTTTCGTGGCGCGACTGGCCAGGAATTACGCTCTCGACGGCGAGGCGCTTTCGCTTCCGGGCTATTGGGCCGCCGTCGCCGTGACCCTCGCGGATTGGTTCGTCGCCGCGGGGCTGGTTTGGATGGTCTGGCGGCTGACACGCGGCCAACTCGCCGGCGAGGTGATCACGGCCGGCGCCGCCAAGCGTCTCAAAGCCGTCGCCTATGCTCGGTTTGCCGCCACCGGCGTCGACATCCTCGTGCGGCCGATCGTCTATGCGCGGCTGTCGCCCAGCCTGTTCGGCAAACTGCCGCCGGTCGCGGGGCTGCATCCCAGCGACCTGCTCTACGCGATCATTTGCAGCTTCCGGCTGGGCTTGGCGGTCATCCTCGGCGCGGCGGCCGAGATTGCCGACGACCAGACCCGATTCGTGTGAGGCGCCATGTCCATCGTCGTCAATCTCGACGTGATGCGCGCCAAGCGCAAGATGCGTTCGCGGGAACTTACCGAACGCGTCGGCGTCACCGAACAGAACGTGTGGCTGCTCAAATGCGGTAAGGTGCGCGGAATACGTTTCGACACGCTGGCCAGGATTTGCGAAGCGCTCGACTGCCAGCCCGGCGATATCCTGAAATATCGCCCGGAAGCGTGAGCGGGCCGCGCGCCTTGCCTCGCGCGCGCCGCGCCTATAGGAGAAGGCCCTCCTTCTTCCGGGTATCGATCCATGGCCGAACCGCAACGCGCGCCCGCGCCCATTCCGCAAGTGGAAGGCGGGCGTTTTCTCATTGTCGAAGCCCGTTACTATGAGGACGTCGGCGCCATGCTGCATCGCGGCGCGGCGGCGATGCTGCGCGCGGGCGGGGCCTCCTACGACACCCTCACGGTTCCCGGCGCGCTGGAAATCCCGGCGGCGACGGCGATCGCGCTCGACGGGGCGACGGCGGCGGGGCGTCCCTACGACGGCGCGGTGGCGCTGGGCTGCGTAATCCGCGGCGAGACCTATCATTTTGAGATCGTGGCCGGGGAATCCTCGCGGGCGCTGATGGATATGAGCGTTCAGCGCAAACTCGCGCTCGGCAACGGCATTCTCACCGTGGAAACGCGCGATCAGGCCGAAGAGCGCGCCGACCCGGGGCGCGGCGACAAGGGCGGGGACGCCGCGCGCGCGGCGCTCACGCTGGCGGCCCTCGTGCGGGGCTTCGTAACACGATGAGCCGGTCCGAAAAGCGCGCCGCGGCGCGCCTCGCCGCCGCGCAGGCGCTCTACCAGATGGAAGTGACCGGCAAGGGCGTCGACGAGATCCTCGCCGAGTTCGAGGCGCATTGGATCGGCCAGGAGGTCGAGGGCGACGTCTACAATCCCGCCGAACTCGCCTTCTTCCGCGATATCGTCAGCGGCGTGCAGCGCGATCAGTTCGTCATAGATCAGGGCATCGACGCCGCGCTCACGGCGGGCTGGCCGTTGAAGCGCGTGGAAGCGCTGATGCGCGCGATTCTGCGCGCAGCCTACTATGAATTGCGTTCGAGACTTGATGTTCCCGCAAAAGTAGTAATAATGGAATACGTCGATGTTGCGGGCGCGTTCTACGGTCGGGAAGAAAGCGGCATGATCAACGCCGTGCTCGACCACTTGGCGAGACAGACGAGAGCGAAGGAATTCTCGGCGACGACGGGTTGAAGTAATTACCCGTTAACGGCTCGTTAACCATTGCGTGCGAATGTTGGCTAAGTTAAGTTTCCGTAACGTTAGTTCGAGTCGAGTTTGGGCAAGCCGAACACGGGCCATACGTGATGAATTCCCAAGCTGCCGAAGGACTCACAGGACTGCTCGAATGGTCCGGCCCGGTTATCTTTGATCGGCTGTGCATGGCCTACGCCAAGCGGATCCGCAATCATGACAACGCCCGGCGCCTCGCCAAGCAACATTGTCGCGTTTGGCGCGCGTTGCTCGAAGGCGACGCCGGAGGCTTCGAGAGCGAACGCGGCATACTCGCCCGCGACTTGGGTAAAGCGGGACTGACCCTCGACGATCTCGCCGACGCCGACAATCAGACGATGAACGAACTCGTCGAAATCGTGATCGCCCGTTTCCGCCGCTCGCCGCGCACCTCGCAGGGCTATCACCTCGCGCTGCTGCAGCTGGCGATGCAGCTGCGACCGATGCAGGCGGCGTGAGCCGGGGCGGAAAGCCTCGCCGCGGCGCGCTCTTAAAGAATACGCGT
>Ga0302319_10006654_pt1 | contig 22884 bp, 19 predicted proteins | sample Bog_T0_2_FD_203319 | JGI IMG/M metagenome (GOLD analysis project Ga0302319, IMG submission 203319) | Peat permafrost microbial communities from Stordalen Mire near Abisko, Sweden - Bog_T0_2 | ecosystem: Environmental > Terrestrial > Soil > Wetlands > Peat | place: Sweden: Abisko, Stordalen Mire...
CTTGTCGATCCATCCGGCCCGAGGGTGGCAAGCCTCCGTCCATTCCTCCAGGCATGCCTCCGCTGCGGATTCCGGCGATTCCGAGGCGGTCCAGATCTCCACCCGGTTGCAGGTGGAAAGCACCGCGCCTTCCCGGACTCCCCTGGCCCTCAAGGCGCAAAGCAATGCATCGGCCCGTTCGGGAGGAAGGAGGCACTCGTCCCGCAGCTCCGAAGGCGCGGTCCGCCAGGAAATCCCCACCACGCCCGCGTGCAGTCGCGGGCGTTCAGACGGCACGGGTTCCCGTCCAGATCATCAGTCCCAGCGGAACCAATCCCAGGAAACCCACCCAGGCGATCCAACCACTGGACCAGGTACGGCGCTGTCGCAGCAGCGGAATGGCCGCGTACCAGACGAGCACCAGCAGGACAGTGCCCATCTTCCACGCCACAAGAGGGGTCACGGGCAGGTGGAAGACGTGCATCCAGACGAGACCGAGCACGGCGGCGCACGCCAGGAGGATCGTCCCCAGCGACGAAAGGGCGAAGAACAATCGATCGAGGGTGGCGAGATCCGGCATGGTCCGCGTGAATTCGCCGAACCGGCGTCCGCGCAGGAGCTGGTAGAGCAGGAGCCAGCCCGCCGCCAGCAGTCCGGAGGCGGCGAGAAGGCCGATTCCCACCACGCCCAATGCGACATGCACGGCGAAGAGGGTCGATTGGAGCAGGACCGGCCACCGCGGCGGTTCGTGGTTGGCCGCCGCCAGCGCGCTTCCCAGGGTGGCGAGCAGGTAGAACGGTGCCCCCAGTGCCGTGGATCGCGCCATCCGCTCCAGAAGCAGGTAGGACCCGGAAAGGACCAGCGTGGAGAGCGACAGCGCCTCCCACATGGTCCCGAAGGGAAGGCGACCCAGCGACAAGGAGAGCAGGGAGAGCTGGAAGAAGTGGGCGCCCACGGCCACGGGACCGATCCGAAACGATGTGCGCCGCGAGCTTGCCTGGGCCAGGAGCCGCCAGCCGCACATCGCCGCGGCCAATCCATAGAGGAGCGGTGGAACCCATCGCCATAGATCGGACATCGCGTACAACAAGATACTCACCACGGTCGGAGAGGTTTCCGGGAGTGGGATCAGGGAAGAACTTCCCAGACGAGCACACCCACGAACTTCGGCTTTCCCGCCAGATACTCGGCGAAGGGTTGCTCGCGCACGGAACCCGCCTGGGAGGCGTGTCGCAAGAGAGCGGGAACGCCCGCTCGCTCCACCAGGAATCCGGTGTGCAGCACCGGATACCCGTCCACCTTGCCCACGAAGGCGACCCCGAGCAACCGGGTGGAGTCGGAGGGCTTGGAAAAACGGGCGATGGCCCGATCTCGCCAGAGCAGATGCAGGTCCACGGAGGTATCCGGGACCTCGAACCCCTTCTTCGCGTAGAACCCCTTGCGGGCGAGTCTGCGGCTCACCGTCGTGTCTTCCGGGAACCGGAGCGGCACGACCCGCGACCCGTTCCTGGGGAGCCAATCGCCTTCGAAGAAGTGGTTTCTCCAGCGCCAAACGGCGCGCCCGTCCAGGTACCGGATGGAGTCCATGCGCGACAAAAGGTCGGAGGTGTCCCGGGCCCGCGCCAGAGCCAGGGATGTCTCCAGGTAGGTGACGCAATCGAAGGAATCCAGGCGGAACCGCGGTTTTGGTTCCCCCCGTGCGGAGTCGCCTTCTCCCAGCGGCCCCAGCAGATACCCGCGCCCCAACAGGAGCCTGCTGGCGGCGTCGGTTCGGACGGCCAGGTTCCCCGTCGGGAGCGCAGCCAGGATCGGCGCAGCCTGGGCGATGGCGGTGCCGGTCGCGGCGGCTGCGGAAGGGGAGGCTCCGGAAAGGCAAGCGAGGAGGCATAGGATCATGTGGACAAGGTCCAAATTCGGACTCCTCGACGCAAGTGCAGGTGTCTTGCTATCTTAAGCACAGAAGCGACGACCCTGCAGCCAAAACGGCCTTGGGCGTCCATTTACCGGTCACGCAAACGACCTCTAGTCTCCTCGGCTGAAAGATTGTCCTTTCGGCGTTGGAAGGGAGTTCATCTATGCCCAGAACCCAGATCGACCTCTCCCAGTGGCAGGACTTTCGAGGGAAGGACGAAGGCGTCCTCATCCACATCAACACGTCCCGCGAAGCGGTGATGCCGGTGCGCGACGCCCTCGACGAATTCGGCAAAGGCCAGCAGACGGAGCCCAACTACGAGACCGGCACCTTCGGTCTGGCCGGCCCTTCCCAGGTCCAGCTGCGCAACTCGCTGGTCAAGAACAAGAAGCGCTGGATCTTCTTCGGGACCTTCTACGAAGGTCTCTCCGAAGCCCACAAGGGCAAGCTCCTGCTGATGGGCTACATGCGCATCGACAAGATCCGCGACGTCAAGAAGCTGCACCTGCGCAGATGGGCGCTGCGCGACGGGACCGCCGACGAGCTTCTCTCCCGCTATTTCGAGTTGGAGAACTGCTGGGCCCTCTACAGCGACGAGATGCGCTTCTTCTCGCCGGCGGATTCCATCGAGGTGACTCCGGAACTCGCCAAGAAGTGGGGCGCCAAGGGCAAGCTCAACAAGCAGCTGCGGATCAGCCTGACCAGCGAACAGACGCACTCCGTGCTGGAGCTCCTCCGGCTCCGGCCCGACCAGACCGAGGAATACATCGCCACCGTGCGCGAATTCCAGGAGTTCCTGCGGGAAAACGATCCCGACTGAATCCTGTCCGCCCCGTCTACCTGGGGGCGGGTCCCACCTTCACCACCGCGTGGCCCTGGGCCCGCAGCCAGGCCTGCAGCCGTCCGCCTTCCAGGGACAACCCCACGGGTTGCAAGGCCTGCAGCGAAACGCGCAGCTCGCCCACGTCTCCGGCGGGAATCCGGAGATCCGCGAGCCGAGGCAGGAATCTGCGCAGATCCACGGTGGCCGCCCTCCTCAGCGCGTCCAGGATCTTGCCGTGGAGCAGGAAATCCGCGGTCTTGGCCAGGTAGGATTCCGTTTGCAGGTCGAATTCCAGATCCGCGAGGCGAAGGGTCTTCGCGGACGAGTCGTACTCCGGCCTGCCGCGAAGGAAGATGTCGCCCCGGATGGGCTCCACCAGCGTGAGTCCCAGGACGGCCTCGTCTCCCCCTCCGTAGAGCCTCGCCTTGGAAATGCGGACCACCCTCCCTCCGGCATCGAAGTCCCGGCCCGACAGGGTGGCGGTGAGCAGGCTGTCGATCGTCCTTTCGGGGACGGACGCCTGGGCGTCCAGATGGAAATCGCCGTCCGCGGCCGCTTCCACCCGAAGCGGCGGCAGGATCCGTCCGGTATCCGAGGCCTGGACGGAATCCGTCAGAGCCGGCCGCGCCCTCAGGGAGACCGTGGTCTTCAGCACCTTCCCCGATCCCGATAGCGGGCCCAGGGAAAGGCTCTCCGGCCTCACCACCAGCCAGACCCCGGGGAGCACGGCGCGCGGCATCTGCAGCTGGTGCCACACCTGCCCGGCCAAGGGTCGGATGCGGATCGCATCGGGAAGCCTTTGGACCGCCTGGGTGATCGCCGCCTCCACGCGGTCGCGGACCAGGGGAAGATCCAGGACATCCTCCAACCGCACCTTGAACGCCGTGAGCTCGCACGGCCGGACCCATTTGAGCTCCCAGGGCAACGGCAGGAATTGGACCTTTCCGTCGTCCTTCCAGGAGAGGGTCCCCCGCAGCGTGAAATCCACGGCGGGCAGGGGTTCCCCGGCCGCCTCCCCGCACGACGCCATTCCGAACGCCATTCCGGAGCCCACCAGGGAACCGCCGACGGAGAAGGCCACCCGGGCAACGGCCTGGAACTGGTCCCCGTCCATGCTCAGGTCCAGGCTCTCCAGTTGGGCGCGATGACGGAATTCGACGCCGACTTCCGGCGCGAAAGGCACGTTCGCGAGCGACACCTTGCGCTGCACGACCCCCTGGGAGAGCGGCTTGGGCAGGTTCTCCAGCACCCGATCGCGGGCGTAATCGAGATCCACCTCCACAGGAAGGTTCAGGACGGAGGAAGGCGCCGGCGGAATGGCAGCCAGCAGAGGGAGGGGCGGCGGTGGCGGCGCCCCGGGATGCTGCGCCGCGCATCCGGCGAGCAGGACCAGCAAGGGGAAAACCTTGGAAACGGACTTGCAGGATCGGATCGAGATTCCATACCATGGGGGGAGGAATGCCATCGCCGGCCAATAATAGCCCCCGGAGGCTTGGCGCGCATCCCCGCCGGCGCCTTCGCTCGGCGCGTGGAGCCGGTCACGGCCTCCAGGTATAGGGCCCCTTCGCCGTCTGGTCGGTGGTGGTCTGCGAGGTCCCCGTTCCATCCACGTATCCGGAAAAGCTTCCGGAGGACACGTCCGTGTTGGCCCCGCGGTACTCCACGTCGCCGTAGAGGTTCGCGCTCCCCGTGACGCTTTGCGGAGTCTCGAAGTATCCGAGCGGATAGAACGTCGTGCGTACCGCCGGCGTGCCGCTGACCGTGAACGGGTTCGCGTTGTCGCCCACCAGGGTCATGGCTCCCACGGTGCCGCCGCTCACGGTTCCATTCACCACGGTGGCCTCGTCCTGGATGCTGGCGGTTCCCGTGACGGTTGTTCCGGAGAGCACCGTGGCGTAGGGCCCCACGTAGACGGACGACGCCAGGCCGGAAGGCGCGCATCCGCCACCGTTGGAGTGGCGCACCAGCCCGGTGGGGCATGCGGCCAACGCGCCGTTCTGGAAGCCTTGCGGCCAGGCATTGGTCAGCTGGATCATGTACGGGAACCGATACATGGTGTTCCAGTCCTGGTCCCAGACGATGCTCTCGAACACGGACGGCGTTCCCATTGCCACCAGGAACAACGGCTCGCCGGTGTTCACCTTGGATGTCAGCGAGCCGTCCGTGCCTTGCTGGAGCCTGCTGTAGCGCGAGGTCGTGAAGGCTGCGTCTGTGGCCACCAACCCCCAGCGGAAGTCCGTGTTCGCTCCCGACTGGATCACCCCGCGGAAGGTCACCGTCACCGTGGAGGCTCCGCTGGTGGGATACAGCCGCACCACGTTGTAGCCCCATCGCTGGGGCGCCCAGTAGAACGGAGTGACGAACCGGCCATCGCTGGCCCAACTGCTGTCGAGGGGCTCCATCTGCACCAGGCGCAGGCGGCGCTCCCCGTAGTTGTTGGTCGTGATGTTGCCGAATGTGGAACGGAACGCGGCCCCGCCACCCACCTGGTAGTCCCAGGTGACGTTGTGCATGGCCCAGTCGCCCAGGAAGTCGTTGAGTTGGGAAAGCGTCCAACCCTGGTCGGCCATGATCTTCTTGAAGGGATCGGCGTTGGGCGTGCCCGTCCAGATGCCGCTGACGGCCTGGTAGCCGTATTTGTCCTTCAGGTATTCCATGAATTGCCAGTTGCAGTACCGGTCGCGCGTGGAGCCCAGATAGAGGTGGGGCATGTTGTCCAGCATCTCCGAGCAGTGGACGTTGCTCTGGTTCTCGGGGACTTGGTGCGCGGACCAGTTCGCATGGCTCTCGTAGATCCAACCGCAGGTGTTGGGGCCGGTGCTGCAGTCCAATCCGCCGGACAGCGCTTGCCAGGCGTGGGTGAATTCGTGGGGCATGCCCCAGTGGTCGGCGAGCGCTCCCGAGGCGAACCACATGCCTCCGTGCAGATTGTCCCAGGCTCCGCCGCTGAGTCCCCAGGTGGAGTGGATGTGGATGCTGATCTTGTACTTGGTGCTGGATTCGCAGAGCGGCTCGGGGTTGTTGATGGGAGGACCGAAGAACGTTTTCCAAACGCTGTTCTCCAGGAAAGCGAGCGCGCTGTCCGCCAGTGCGGAGGTCAAGGCCTCGTCGGAGTAGATGGCGAAGTGCGCCGATTGCGCCTTGAGGACGAACAACCCCGTGCCGTCGGAGTTGTTCGCGCTCTTGTGGCCCGGATCGGGTCCGTCGGCGACCCACGTCCCCGTGTCGCAAACGGTCGTCGGAGCCGGGCCGGTGGCCCAGGTGTTGCCGGTCGTGCCCTGGTCCACCGCCGGCGTCGTGGTATCGATGATGGTGGTGATCCCGGTGCTGTCCAGGGTTCCTATGGGAAGTCGCACCACGATGGACCCACCCAGGGAGAAGGTCAAGGTGTCCACCGCGGTGGCCAGGGATCTGGCCGCGAAGGCGGAAAGCGGGGCCGGTCGACCATTCCCCTCGCTGCCCGGAGCGCGGCCATCGACCCCGACACCCTTGTACCGCAGTTCGAGCCGACCGTTTTCCAGATACAAGTTGCTGGAAATCTTGCTTGAGGAGATAGGGGACCGACCCAGTATCCCTGTCGTGGTGAGGGTCCAACTGCCCGCGGAATTCGTGGTCACGGCCAGGACGGAGGTCTTTCGGAGACCAACGGAAACTCCACCAAGCCCGGCACCGGAGGGAAGCACCACTGTCCCGGACAACGTCGCGGCGTGCGTCGCGACCGCACACGAGATCGCCAGTGTGATCTTGTGTTTCATCCTGTTCTCCTGTTCGGTGGATCTCCGCCCACATCCCCTTCGCATCGGCGTGGCTCCGGATGAACCTAGACGACCAGCTCCGAAACCGAGTTCCGTTCTCCACCTCGGCACCCGGATACCGTTGATAAGTTGTCCACGCCCGCGAAGGCCCCCTTGCCGGATCGTCGCGGGTTTGGGAACCTTGGGGGGTACGGCTCCGGCAAGCCCTCGCCGCATGGCATCAAAGGAGTGATCACGGTGCGCGCAACGACCGCAATGGCGACGATCGCGGTGGCAGCATGCCTGAGCGCCTTCCTCTGGGCCGCCTCGCGAACGCGACGATCCATGCCCTCCCCGGCATCGGTTCCATCCTCGGCCCCCGATTCCTGGACTCTCCCTTCCAATCCCACCGCCGGCCCCCAATGGGATTCGGCGGTGTCTCTCTCCCGGACCTACCCCAGGCAGGCCGCCCTGTCGTTCCTGCGGGGCGAACGGGAGCATCCCACCGACGCCGCCTGGTCCCAGGCCGAGGCCGTCTGCTGGGCTCGAGCGGGAAACCACGACAGCGTCCTGGCCACCTTGGGCAGATGCCTTTCCATCGCTCCGCTCTCTCCCCAAGCCCTCCTCCTGCGCCGATTCTCGCGTCTCCAGTTGGGTTTCGTCCTGACCGGAGCGGGACAGTCCTGGCGGGGTCGCCAACTCGGCGAGGCCGTGCTCCAGGACTTTCCGGACGACACCGACGCGCGCCTCCTGGTGGGCTATTCCCACGCCATGGACGGATCGTCGCCGGTGGCGGAGTCGATCCTGACGAAGCTTGTCGACGAACATCCCACCCAACTCCAGGCATGGGCGATCCTGGTCCAGTGCGCCCTCCGCCGAGGCGACGCCAAGTCGGCGGACGAACGTCTCGAGGAGCTTTCCGGCCTGGACCCCGGGTCGATCGAAGTCCAGTCCCTCCGCCAGCAGGTGGCGGCGCTCAAGGAGCGGCGAAACGGGACGACCGACGACCATCTTCGTGTGGTATGCGTGGAGACCTGTCCCCAGGGGCTGGAGTCGGATGTGCTTTCCACGGCCGAGGACGCCTGGAACTTCCTGCGGCCGGGCCTTGGGTTCGAGCCCACCGATCCCGTGGTCGTCCTGGTGGGGGGCGGTACCCGAGCGCCCCATTGGGCCGCCGCGAGCTTCGACGGGCAGGTGCATCTCCCGTTGGACGTCGCCCAGGATCCCGTCCAGCGCGTTCCCATCCTTCGGCACGAGCTGACCCACGCGTTCCTGGCCCAGGCGGCTTCCGGCCGGATCCCGCTCTGGTTCAACGAGGGACTGGCCCAGTATTACCAAGGCGAACGCATCCAATCCCTGCCCGGTTCGTCCACCGCCGGGTGGCTGGATTCCCTTCCCTCCCGGCGGACATTCATGGACCTCGACGAAGACCAGGCCCAACTGGCCTACCACTACTCCCTGGCGGTGACGCAGGAACTGATGGAGCTGCACAATACCACCGCCCTGGAGTCCTATCTCGGGCATCTGCGCGACGGTCTCGACGAACCCGAAGCCTTCCGAGAAAGCTTCGGAGACGATTACGCGCATGTCTCGTCCCGGATCAGGGCCCGTCTCTGAGGAACGCGAGGCGGCTCCGGATCGGGAGTCTTTCCTGGAATCGAATCCTATTTTTACCGTCCAGCCCTTATACCAATACCAACAAGGAGCGATCCGTGCGAATCCTGTCCATCGTCAGCCTGGCGGCTTTGTGTTCCATGGCCACCGCCCAACCGACCCAGGGGCCGGCCGTTCCTCCCGAACCGGCGAAGGCAAAGCCCACGCACATCGACTTCGGCATTCCCCTCAAGCCCCTCAAGCAGAAGGACCTGTCCTTCGGGATGCTGAAGAACCGTTGGGCTCTGCTCATGTACTTCTCGCCCACCTGCGGCCACTGCCAGCACACCTACCCGTACATCCGGGCGGACCGCGACAAGTACGAGAAGAAGGGCCTCGCCGTCGCCGCCATCGCCACCGGATTCGCGAGCCCGGAGGATATCTCCGCGTTCGACAAGGACTTCAACCTGGATGTCATGTCCTTCCAGGACGACACCAAGAAGTTCAGCGAGGAGTACGGCACCGGATCGGTACCTCTGATCCTGCTGGTGGCTCCGGACGGCACCTACCAATCCTGGAATGCCTCCGATTCTGTCACCATCACGGGCATCGAGACCGCCGTGAAGAAGGCGCTCAAGGTCAAATGACGTCCGGCTGCCCAATCGCGGGGAACGGACGGGCTCGTGCTTTCGCCTGACCCCGCCCGCGAGCGCAGCCACCCCATCTGGACGGACCTCGTCTCCCTCCTTCGCGTGGGCAGGCCCGATCGGATGTCGGAGTGGCTTCGACAGGTCCCCCTGTTGGAGGGGACGCATCGTCGGCACTTGGCGCATCTCGTCCGCATCTTGCATCGCCGCAGCTACGAATCCGGAGAGGTCGTCTTCCGCCAAGGGGACGTGGGCAGCGGCATGTACATCGTCCATTCCGGCCGCATCCGGATCGTCGCCGAAGACCCGGTACGGGGAGAGATCCAGCTCTCCATCCTTGAGCCCGGGCAGTGCTTCGGGGAGATGTCGCTCTTCGACCACGGCCCGCGCTCCGCCTCGGCGCTCGCCCACGAGGACAGCGTGCTCTACGGGCTGTTCGAAGGCGATCTGGACCAATTGGAAAGAACGCGTCCCCAGGCCGCCGCCCGACTCCTGCACAATCTGGCTCTGTCGGTCTCGTTGCGGCTGCGCCACACCAACGAGCGGCTTCGCGACATCGAGGAAGGATCGGCCCGGGGACCCTATTGATGATTGCAACCCCCGCGGTCCGAAAGCCGCTCTCCGCACGCGGCGACAGGTTGCTGCTCTCCTTCTGGATCGTCCTGGTCGCGAGCATCGCCGTTTTTCTCCTGGTGTCCGCCTGGATGCTGCTCGCACCGCTCGTCCTGGGGTACCTGTTGGCCATCCTGCTCTCGCCGGTGGCCGAAGCCATGGATCGACGCCGGATCCCCCGCACATTGGGGGCGTTTCTGGTCCTGGGCACCCTGGCGGCCACCATCGCCACCTTGGTGGTCACCGCGTCTCCCGCCATCTTCCACCAGATCCAGGATTTCAGGGACCATTCTCCGGAATATCTCCGCTCCGCCGAGGAAAAATTGTCCGGGCTCATGACTCTCCTCGGACGGCTGGTCCCGGCGCAGGAACTGGACAGGGCCCGGGACCTCGCGGTCCGCCGCCTCACCTCCCACGGAAGTCCCTTCGACTCCCTCCACGACCTCCTCGACGTTCTGCCCTTGCTGGAGAACGCGGTCCTGACGCTGGTGGTGGCCTTCTTCCTCCTGGCACGCGGTGCCGAGATCCGCCGGGCCTTCATGATCCTGGTGCCCAACCGGTATTTCGAGATGATGCTGCGGCTTCTCTACCGCGTCCAACGCCAGACGGCCGACTATTTGCGGGGGCAATGCCTGGACTCCATCGTCAACGGCATCCTGATCACCATCGCCCTGGCCGTTCTGCGGGTGCCCTACGCCCCGTTCCTCGGGACCTTCGCGGGTTTCGCCAACGCCGTTCCCTTCCTGGGGCCGCTGGTGGGAGGCCTCCCGGCCATCGCGCTTGCCCTTCTGGGCGCCACCGCCACACCCTGGTGGTTGATCCTGCTGGTCCTGGGCTCCATCCACATGCTGGACAACCTCGTGATCTACCCATCGACGGTGGGGGGCTCGCTCCAGCTCCCGGCATGGGTGGTGATCCTGGGCGTGGCTCTGGGCAACCATCTGGGCGGTGTGCTGGGCATGCTGGTGGCGGTCCCCGCCATCGGGCTCGCCCGCGGATTCGTCCTGGAACTCCACCAGAATCTGCACGGTTTCCGCATCCTTTGACCGCTCAGGGTCGGGAGGGGAGCATCGGCCGTCTGGCGGGCTGGTAGACCCTGACCTGCCAGCGCTGGGAAGGACCGTCCAAGCGGACATCCCACCAACCTTGGGAAAGGCCCGGCGAAAGGATCTTCTCGTGGACTCCCCGGGGCAGATGGATGGGCCGGGAGCGCAGGAATTCGTTCCCGAGGGAATCGACCAGTCGCAGGACGAATATGCCCCCCTGCGGGATCGACAAGCCCAGGGTCAGATTCCCGGCGGAGTCCGCTTCCGCGGCGAGCCAACCCTGCGGCCATTTCGCCGATGCCTCCCGCCAGGAGCCGGAACTTCCGCCGGGGAGGTTCCAAACCACCCGAGCCCGGCCCGAGTCGTCGGCGAGCCGAGCCAGGTCGGTCGCGTCCATCCAGCCCTCCAGGTGCTTGCTCCCAAGGCCCACGCGCCAGTAGGTCAGCGCGCTGGAGCCACCGATCCCGAAGGCGATGCTGTCCGAGTGGAACCAATCCCTCCCGGACCGCAACGGGAACCCTCCGGACGTGTCCGCGACGAAGGTGTCGGGTCGTCCCTCCAGTCGGGCTCCAAAGGCTCTTCGAGCGTCCGGTGAGGAACGCCATAGCGCCAGTCCCGCCTCGGGCACGGGTCGCCCTCCGTCGTCCCGGATGGACACCTCCAAACTCTTGGGAAGGAGGGAATCCAGGCGGGCGCGGAGCGTGTCCAGGGAGATGAACCTCAATCCACGTCCCGGAGGGTCCAGGCGAAGGATGCGTCGGCAGAGCGGATCCAGACCGGTATCGGGCAATTGCGACCAGGACGGGAAATGGACGTAGTGGTTGGAATCCACCTGCCATTGGATGTCGTACCGCTTGTTCACGGAATCGCGGGGCAGGAGAAAAAGATCCCAGCCCTCGGCGAAATGCCTTTCGTCGGGGCAGCCGCGGGCGGAAAGCCAGGCCCGCTCGGCCCGACGGACCAGATCCGGCCCCAGGACCTCCCCGTAGGGCACGCCCCAGACGGCGTCCAGGGTCGTGTCGCGCAGATCCGGATTGAGATGGGCCTCTCCTCCGGCCAGAGGCAACGCACCAGGCCGGACCAGGACGAACCGTTCCAGGCGCGCCCCACCGACCACGCGCTTCGCGAAGTCTCCGGCCAGGGAATCGGCCCAGAACCGCGATCGGGTGGAATCCGTGTGCGGTCCGCGCTCCATCCAGACCCCGATCTTCCAGGCGCCTCCGGTACCCCAGATGCATTGCGCCACCAGCAGCAGAAAACCGATTCCCAAGGTGCCTCGCTTGCTTTTGAACGGAAAGCATGGTAATCATTTGGGCATGAAGGGAGCTTGCGGGCCGATATGAGCGACATGAACATCAACACCAGCCTGCAAGGCTACCAGGCGGCCCAGAGTTCCCTGGACGCACGCGCGGCGCGCATCGCCCAAGCCACGACGCAGGCGGCGAGCCAGGCGGGAAACCCCAAGGCCTCCGGGCCCTCCGCCGACATCACCTCCGACATGGTGGGGATGAACACGGACCGTCTCGCCGCATCCTACAACCTGAAGGCGATGAAGGTCCAGAGCAGCATGCTGGGAGACGTGCTGGACATCCTGAAGTAGGATCGCGGGCGCACGACGCCCGCGCCGACGGGATCCGCCGGGGAGAGGTATCTTGGGGACGGATCCTTCTTCGACGGGAACTGTCATGACGCCCAAGCTTCCGCTGCACCCGATCTTCCTGGACCTGGACGGGCGCGACGTGCTGCTCGCCGGAGCCGGCGAGGTGGGTATGCGCAAGGCAAGGGAATTCGTGGAATGCGGAGCCCGGCTGCGGGTGGTCTCTCCCGACTTCCACCCCGCTTTCGTGGAACTGGAAGGCCGGTTCCGGCGGACCCGGAGACACTGGCGACCGGGCGACGAGGAGGGGGCGAGACTGGTCGTGGCCGCGACCTCCGATCCCGCCGTCAACCGAGCCATCCATGCCGAGTGCTCGAAGCGCGGCATCCTCTGCAACGTGGTGGACGTCCCGGACCTGTGCGATTGGCAGGCCGCGGCCGTGGCCCGATCCGGTGCCGTGCAGGTCGCTGTCTCCACGCGCGGAGCGGCCCCGAGCCTCGCCTCCCACGCCCGCCGCGAGCTCCAGGACTGGCTCGCCGAGGGGTTCGCCGACCTGGTGGACCTGTATGGGCGACTCCGCGAGGAGTACCGCTCCCGGATGTCGCCCGAGGTCAGGGAACGGTTCTGGAAGGAATTGGACATCCCCGCCCTCCTGGAACTGCTGCGTACCGGCGGAGTCCGGGCCTGCGAAGACAGGATCCGGGACCTCGCCGAAGAGACCGGAAGGGAGGCCACCGGAATCCGTCCCGCCCGGGGTCGCGTGATCCTGGTGGGCGCGGGTCCCGGACATCCCGACCTGATCACCCGTCTGGGACTGCGGATGCTCGCCCGCGCTTCGGCGCTGGTGCACGACCGCCTGGTCGCGCCGGAGCTCCTTCGGGCGGTTCCCGCTTCCTGCCGGATCTATCCGGTGGGGAAGACCGGTTTCGGCGAATCCCCCAAACAGGAGGAAATCAACGCCCTCCTGGTGGACTTGGCGCGGGAAGGTCACCTGGTCGTGCGCCTCAAGGGCGGAGACCCGCTGGTCTTCGGACGCGGGGGCGAAGAGATCGAGGCCTGCGCCGCCGCCGGAATCCCCGTGGAGGTCGTGCCCGGCGTGTCCTCCAGCCTCTCGGTTCCCGCCTGGCGCGGGATCCCCATCACCCACCGCGGGCTCTCCCGCAGCTTCGCCGTGGTTTCCGCCTTCCATGCCGACGGGAAAGCCGCGCGCATCCCGGACGTGGAGACGGTGGTGGTCATGATGCCGCTCCATTCGCTCGGCTCCGTCAAGGCCCGGTTCTTCGAGGCCGGTTGGGATCCTTCCACCCCTTGCGCCGCCATCCAATCCGGAACCGGACCCGACGAACGCGAGGTCCTGGCGACGCTGTCCGATCTGGACGAGAAGATCCACGCGGCCGGCCTGCGTTCTCCCTTGCTGGTGGTGGTCGGGAACGTGGTGGGGTGGGCGCGCGAACACCGGAGCGCCCCGGACCACGTCCTGACCCGCGCCCGCACGGAACCGTGATCTTGATCCGCGCCGTCCTGTTCGACCTGGGAGGGGTGCTGGAAAGGGTGGACGCCGGACCCAAGCTGGAAGCATGGACTTCGGGCCGGATTCCGTCGTCCCTGTTCTGGGAGCGGTGGCTTTCGTCTCCGTCCGTGCGGGAGTTCGAGTCGGGGAAGATCGGCGCCGGGGAATTCGCGTCCCGCGTGGTTCCGGAACTGGGTCTGTCCATCGGGCCCGACGCCTTCCTGGACGACTTCCGATCCTGGCTCGCGGGTCCCTTCGAGGGCGCCGCCGAACTGGTCTCGGAAACTCGCGCCGCAGGATTCGCGACCGCCAGCCTGTCCAATTCCAACGAGATCCACTGGCCGGTCATGCAGGCGCATCAGCGAACCGACGGGAACTTCGACGCCAATTTCCCGAGCCACCGGATGGGCATCTGCAAACCCGACCCGGAAGCGTTCCGCGAAGCGCTCCGCCTCTGGAAGCGGGAGCCTTCGGAGGTCCTGTTCCTGGACGACAACGAAGTGAACTGCCGAGGTGCCCGGGCGGCCGGACTGCTGGCGGTCCGGGTCGATGGCGTGGCAGGAGCGCGAGCGGCCCTCGCGGCCGCGGGAGTCCTGCCCGAATTCCCGCCGCGGACCGGGCCGGGCCGGAGATACGCGCCCGGTTCCTAGGTTTCCCCGGATGAACCCACTCGAACCCGACCGGATCTGGGAGCATCTGCGGTTGGAAGCCCGCGCGATTTCCGAACGGGAGCCCCTCCTGGGGACGCTGGTGAACGACCGCATCCTCCTTCGGTCCGATTTCTGGGACGCCCTGGCCTCGGTGCTCTCGCGCAGGCTAGCGGAGGACGTCGTCCCGGCGGCCATCCTGCAAAAGCTGTTCGCCCCCATCCTCCGCGAGCGCTCCATCTCGAAGGCGAGTCGACGGGATCTGTCCGCCGTGGTGGAACGCGATCCCGCGGCGAACCGGACCCTGGTGATTCCCTTCCTCCACTTCAAGGGGTTCCAGTCCCTCCAGGCCTACCGGATCTCCCACGAGCTGTGGTCCACGGGCCGGCGGGACCTGGCGATCTTCCTGCAGGGGCGCATCGCCACCGTCTACGGCGTGGATTTCCACCCCGCCGCCGTCATCGGCGAAGGGATCCTGATCGACCATGCGACGGGAGTGGTGGTGGGAGAAACCGCCGTGATCGGAAACGACGTCTCGATGCTGCACGGCGTCACACTGGGCGGCACCGGCAAGGAGACGGGAGACCGGCACCCCAAGGTGGGCGACGGCGTCCTTCTGGGTGCGGGAGCGAAGATCCTGGGCAACATCCGCATCGGCCAGGGTTCCAAGGTGGGGGCCGGAAGCGTGGTGCTCGCCGACGTGCCGGACCACGTGACCGTCGTGGGCGTTCCCGCCCGCATCGTGGGAAGACCCCACGGCGACCAGCCGGCCCTGGACATGGACCAGCGGGTCGATTCGGACATCCCCGAGCAATACACCTACGAGATCTGAAGAGAGGCCAGGAGCCTCAGCTCTCCCGGCGCAGGCTCGCCTGGAAGCGGTCCGGCCCGGGATGCACGCCGTGCAGGAATTCGCGGACGGAGAACTTCTCCCCCGAACCCACGGACGTGCTCCACGATCCGTCCTGGGCCTGTTCGGAACGGAGCGTGCGCAGGATCTTCTTCTTCAGGGAGTCCCGGGACAGGTCGTAGACCCTTGCCGTTCCCTCCCGCCGCAGCGTGTGCTTGATCCCCTTCGAGGCCAGCCACCCGGAAAGGTCCGGCGCGACGCTTCCCGTCAGATGCCAGATCCCGTCTGTCGCTTCGCCGGTCGCGGGTCCCAGGATCCTGCCGTAGAAGCGGAATTCCGCGTTCACCCGTTCCAGGAGTCCCGGATCCGACAGCGCCTGCCGGACCCGGTCCGCGCCATCCGCCAGGAAGACCGGCCGGAGGATCTCCAGTCCGGACGCGAGGCAGTCCACGCCGTCGTCCCATCGTCCGTGCGGCTCGTGCCTGCGGTATTCCCGGACCAGTCCCAGCACCTTCATCCAGGCCCGTGCGTTCCAGGCCTGGACGATGTCCATGGGGAGCCCCACGCAGCGGGGGTCCAGCTCCACGCGCATCCCCACCACCACCTCCGAGGCGCGCAGCGCCTTCAATCTCCGCTCCAGGTCGTCCAGATCCTGGACCACCTCCGTCCGCGCGTGGACGATGGCCTCCCGCTCCGGAGGCGTGCAGGCACCGCAGGCGTGGCACTTCCCCGGTTCGTCCACCCAGCCCAGGCACACCGTGGTCTGCTGGAAGGCGCGGCAACGGTGGTATTCCCGCAGGAGGAAGGACCTGCCCACTCCCGGATCCAGGAGGGACCAGGGCCTTTCGCCGCCGTCGTCGGGCGAGAAGCCACGCAAATGCGAATCCGGGTCGGCGCCCTCCTTGGACAATTCCCGACGCAACGCTTCGAAGAATTCCGGGGTCACCGCGTCGCGGAACACGAAGCCGGTCTCCTCCTGGGCCGCGCGCACCGCGCGCATGACCTCGGGCCCCCTGGCCCGCACCAGCACCTGGCTCGTCCAGGCCTCCTCGATGCCGGCGGCGCCGCGGAACTCGAAACCCGCGGAGACCGCGCCCGCCTTGATGAACCCCACGGTCCGGGAAAGCTCCTTGGGCGAGGGCATGTCCAGGAACTCCAGCGGAGTCCAGGGGAAGCAGACCAGGGGCGTCGCGGAAAACACCACGCGCGGCCGCGACGCGGCGCGGTCCAGCAGCTCGCGCAGGCGCCGCAGGAAGATTCGGTACTCCGCGAAATCCTCCTCCGTCTCCTGGCCGGTGGCGATCAGGAAGACCTTGAGTTCGCGCAGACGCTCCCGCAGGAGGAAGGACAGGGAACGGTACAGCTCGTCGTCCGAGAGATCCTTCTGGAGGAAGCTGCGCATCCTGGGCGAGATCCCCTCCAAGCCGCAGGTGATGGACGTCTTCCCCGCGATCTTCAGGAAGCGCGCGAAGGACGGATCGTGGGCCACCGCGTCGAAGCGCTGGCTCTTCAGCCCCACCGAGTCGAAATCCTCCAGAAGCCCTCCCACCAGGGGCCGCACGTCCTCGTAGGTGTTGAAGTTGAAGGAGTAGAGATCCACCTTGGTAAGCCCCAGCTCGCGCTTGAGGTCCAGCGCCTCGGTCCGGGCCTGCTCCATCGGGGTCTCCCGGTAGGGCTTGCGCGACCAGCTCTCGGCGCAGAAGGAGCAGAAGTAGGGGCAGCCTTCGGAGATCTGCAGCGAAGCGCGGCCGGCGACGCCGTCGGCGGCCACCATGGTTTCGCCGAGCTTGTGCCGGTTCAGGTCGGGGCGGCTCCCGTGGCGCTTGTCGGCGACCGGACGGAAAGTGTCCGGAACGAAGAACCCCGGGATGTCCGAAAGCGCTCCCAGGGCCTCGGGCTTGGACGCCCCGGAGGCCTTGGCGTGGGCCAGGCGCAGGAAGATCTCGCGGATCGTGTCCGGCTCCTCGCCGATGAAGATCCCGTCCACCATCGGATCCGGGGAGAAGAACACGGAGGAGTAGAGCGCGTTGGCCCCGCCCAGGAGCACCAGGGGAAGGTCGCCGCGCCGCATGCGTTCGTCCCGGGAAAGGGGGATTCCCGAGCGCTCCAGCAGGACGGGCACGTTCACGGTCTCCTGGACCAGCGCATTGGAAAGGGCCAGGCAGTCGAACTCCTCGACGCCGCGCTTGGTGCCCGACCCGAGCAACCAAGGCACGTCGTCCTGCGTCATCCGCGCTCCGTCCCGATGGGGTGGAACCCAGGAGAGGTCCGGGAAGATCCCGGGAAGGTCCGCGACCATTCCGTACAGCAGCCGATGCGTGAAGGATTCGCGCGTGTCCTCCCAGGTGGACAGCCGGGAAAAGAGGATCCGGTAGGACCTCTGCGTCCATTCCTCCGATGGAATCCGGTTGGGTTCGTCGCCCCGCAACCAGTGCCCCCCGCGGGTGAGGTCGGCGCGGGCCGATTCGAACCAGTTCGTGTGATCGGTCAAGATCCCCTCGTCTCCCCGTCGGAGATGGTCCCGACGGATGTGGATTGGAACATCGCTTCCCGGGTCGCGGGAGGCGCCAAGTCGCGGGAGCCTCGGGCGTCGGGTTGGCCTCGATCCGGCGGTTCCGTCCAGTCCCGGTAACCCACGCGCTCCAGGGTCAGGCCGTCCGGCGGGGCCCAGAACCGGGGGCCGACCTGCTCCTTGGACATGAGCCGGTCGAACTCGCCCTTGCCCATCCGACCCTCCGAGACATCCAGACAGAATCCGACCACGGACCGGACCATGCGGTGGAGGAAGCGGTCTCCGCGGATCCACAGGTCCATCCCTCCCGGCACCTCCACGGCCCGGGCCATGGACAGCGTGCAGAAGGTGTGGCGACCGTCCTCGCGCGGGATGCTGAAGGCATCGAAGTCGCGACGCCCCTCGAACCAGGAGAGGGTTTCGGCCACGGTCTTCCGATCCAGCCCGCGACGGGGGTGCCATACGTTGGGAGGATCGAGTGGGTCCCGGGAATCCCGGAGCCGGTAGCAGTACTCGCGCCACAGCGCCGAGTACCGGGCGGAGAATCCGTCGGGAGCCGGCTCCAGGTCGCGCACCGCGAGTCCCCTGGGAAGGAGCGCGTTCAATCCCTTGACCAGCTTCGCCGGATCCACGACGGAATCCGACTTGAAATGCGCCACCTGGCCGCGCGCATGGACGCCGGAGTCCGTGCGGCCGGCACCCGTGCAAGCGACCGGGTGCCGCAGCAGAACTGCCAGGGCCGTGTCCAGCGACTCCTGGACGGTGGGACCACGCTCCTGCCGCTGCCAGCCCAGGAAAGGCCGTCCGTCGTACCCGACCCGAAGGCGCCAACGGTCTTCGGTCCGCTTCGGGTCAGGCCCGCACATCCAACGCACCTCCGGCCCCGCGTCGTTTCGGCAGAGCCTTCCGGGCAGGATCCTTGCTCCGCACCTCCATGGCTCCGGGTTCCAATCCGATGCGGGCAAGGGCCGCGGAAAGTTCCGGAAGCCCCTTCCGCAGCAGGTCGGCGGTGGCGGGGTCGGCCGCCTCCAGGCGAGTTGTCAGGATTTGTCCTCGCAGTTCCAGCCGGGCGTCCACCCGGCCCATGCCGGCCGGGTCCATGACGACATCCACCGCGTGGAAGTCGGTGGGCGCGCCCTTCCCGCCCTTTCGTTCCCGCTCGTCGCGCACGACGATCCTCGCCTTTTCCCAACCACCGCCCGGTCCCGCCGACCAGTAGGTCTGGCCGGATTCCGCGCCCGGAGCGGTATCGGGAAGTCGATCGGCAAGCAGGCTTTCCGCGGCCTGGCGAAGAGGCTTCGGGTCCCCTCCCTCCGACGACTCCTTCGCGAGGGCGTCCAGGACGGCTGCCTCCAGGGAACGGCGTGGCGTGTCGGCGAGGGTTCCGGAGGGTACCTTGCCGTCCTCGCGCAGGCCTTGCAGCGCCGCCTCCAGCCCAGGATGCCTCCCCGGGGACCCCTGGACGAGCTTCTCCAGGCTGTCCAACGCGGCCGGGAGGTCCATGGGCGCCTGTCCGAGCGAGGCCCTGCGCACGGCCTCGGAAGGCGGAAGATCCAGGGACCATGCCGCCAGGACCTTCACGGCGATGTTGGACGGAATCTGCGCAGGGCTCGGGGCGCTCGCCGCGGTCGCCGGATCGGGGATTGGAACGGCCGCCTGCGGACCCGGGTTGGAGTTTTCCACCGCCCCAGTCCGGGCCGACGCTCCCGCCGGAGCCTGTGCCGTCGGCACCGCGGCCTGCTCGGCGACGGACCTGGCCGCCGTTTCGAATTCCGCGCGAGCCGGGAGAGAGGCCCCACTTGCCGGGCCGGGAACGGCAAGAAGCGTCTTCGAGAACGCCGGCTCGGGAGGGGTCGCGCGCGGGGTGGATGGCTGGGAAATGTCTTCGCGGGGGACGCCGCGCAAGGGGACTTGATTCACCTGGCCTCCCGTCGCGGCGGATGGAGCGGCCACGGCGACGGGAAGGCTGGCCTGGGTGGAGGGGTTCTCCGGGGTGGCCGCGACGGTGCCCGAAGGATTCGTTTCGACCGAGGCAACACCGGCCTCCGGCTGGACTTGGTCGGAGAGAGACTTCGCAGCGGCGGCCAGGGCCTTGCCCAGATCTTCGACCTCCGCTGGGCTCGCCTCGGGTGCACCCGCCCACCGGAGCAGTTCCCGGGCACCCGCCGGCCCGGCCTGGACCCTTTCCGGCAACCCACGCCTCCCTGAGCCGTCGGCGGGTGGATCGGGAGTCCAGATCGCGCCGCCTCCGGGGAGGATCTGGGCGCGTGCCACCAGACGCGTCGAGGGCTCCACTCCCGCGGGACCGAACAACATCCACGGCTGCCCGGCGACCTCCGCGGAGTAGGCGTTCCCGCCCAAGTTCGACAGGACGGCGAGCAAAGCGGTTCCGCCGGGTGGCCGGGGCGAGGTGGGCTCGGACAGGAAGAGGGGACCCGTCGGGAGGGATTCCGGCACATCGGACGTCGATGATGCCTGCGGCGATGTCGGGGGCAGGCTACGAGCGGCTGCGGCGAAGTCGCCTCGGGCCAGCGGGATGGAAAGCGCCGAAGCGAGGGAATCGCCAACCAGGGATCGGAGCGTGTTAAGGATGGCGTCCCGCAATCTGGCGAGATCGGCATCGGGCGTCCTGACGGTGAGCTGCAAGGTACCGTCGGAGGCGGTAGCCACCGTCACCGGGGTTCCCGGAGGCAATTCCCTGTCCACCGGAACCAGCACCGAGGAGCCGCCGAGGAGTTTGACCGAGGCCTTGCCGTCCTGGACGGACTCGACCCTGCCATCCACTCCCCCGCCCGCGCCACTGGCCCCGGTGAGAGCCGACACGTCCACGGGTCAGCCCTCCCTCAACCGTTGCGACGGAGCTTCAGGATCAGGTCGACCTGGTCCTGCGGGATGCGCAGTCGCCGTGCGATTTCCGAACTGGTCCGCCCCCTCTTGGCCATGGAAACCACGTAATCCTGGACCACCGTGGGTTCCGCAGGTGCGGGCATGTTCGTACCCGGCTGGCTGGTCGTGTTTTCCCATGCGTGGCGCCCCGTCTTCGGAAGCGGCGCGGCGGGGAGATCGGGATCGGGAGGCCGCCGATCGCGTCCCACCGGCTCCGCCTCGGCTCGCGCCGCGCGGATTTGGGAAAAGGTCGCCTCCCGCGAAGGGGAACCGGATCTGGCTCCCTCCCCTCCCGGCAACGGCATGCGGACATTTCGATCCATCCTCGTCAAAGTCGGTTCGGTCAGCGGGATTTCGCTCTCGTGCGGGCGGCGGCCGAAGAACCACCAGACCATGGCCCCCAAAACCAGCGCAGCCACCCCCGCGACGATCCAGAGGTAGAGTGCCAAGTTTCCCAGAGCCTTCCCCAGGCCAGCTGCGTCCTGAGCCGTCGACTTCGATGTGTCCGATTTGGCATCCCGCACTTCGGAAAGACGGGCTCTGGCCCAGGTGTAGCGTGCCCAGAGATCGGTTTGGCGGCGAGCCAGATCCACCGGCGGTTCGGAATCCGCCAATTGCGCTTCGCGCAAGGCCAAATCCAGGTTTTGCAAGCTGTCGTGCAACTGGGCGACTCGACGTGAGAGCGTCGAATCGCTTTCCAGGACGGGCACGGCGGATGCCGTGCGGATTTCCCCTCCACGGCTCTTCCAATACCAGAATCCCGCGGCTGCGCCCCCGACGAGCAGCAGAACCACCAGGATCCCGAGGATCCGACCGAATCTCATACCGCGAAAGATACTCGACAGGAGCGGCGATTCCGGCCGTTCTTCCCCGTTGCGATCCCCCTCGAGCGAGGACCCCGAGTTTAGATTGGAACCATGGCCTCTCTCTTCGTACTGGAAAACGACAGGCAAGTGGCGCGGATCCAGCTCAAATCCGGGATGGTCACGGTGGGTCGCCTGAAGAGCAACACCGTGGTGCTGGACAACGCGGGCGTGTCGCGGCAACATTTGCGGATCGATGGCGATCCGTCGGGGACGCTGTTCGTGCTCGAGGACTTGAATTCGTTGAACGGGACCTTCGTGGGGAGCTCCAAGGTGCAGGCGTGCCTGCTGCAGCAGGGGGACGAAATACACATGGGCAAACACACCCTCGTCTTCGCCGACTGACGGATTCGGCTGCGCGGGCGCATACTCGCTCCCCTCCCCCTCGCCGTACCGTGAGCGTACGGCTTCGGGGTCGTGTCGCTTCGTCTGCATCCCGCTCGCTCGAATCCGTCCGCGATCCTCTCTACTGGGCTGGCGCCTTTGGCGCTTCGCTACGTCGGTAAGGTCGGATACGTCGATCGCGGGAGGGGGGGAGGATTGTCCCAGAGGCGATCACCGCATCGGTTTTGCCGCTTGAGGAATCTGGGAGGGCTTCAGCCCGAGCAGGGTGGGCGCCACCGCTGGCGCGGGGGCGTTCCCGGGCGGGGTACGGAGACGGAATGGTGACGGGGAACCCCGCCCTTGAACACGGGTAGAGCGGTATCTTCTGGGCTTCGGAGGAAGAACATTGCGCTCGGGCTCCATTTCATCGATCGTGGCTGGCGCGGTTGTCCTCCTGGCGACCCGGACGAGCTTGGGAGCTGGCTCCGACTGGATGGATCTCCGCATGGGAAATCCAGCCTCCTCCGGGTGGGAATCGCTGTGGACCTGCGATTCCATGCCGTTCGTGCAGCGGGCTCTGGCCGCCGACAGGCGGACCTCGGAAGTGGCCACCGACTCGGGGCGCGCCAGGAGGGTCCGATGCCTCGCGGAGGATTCGGCGCGTTCCGGCGCCTGCCTGGAAGGTCTTTCGGCACTTCGCGATTCCGTTCGCCGATTGGCCCGCGCCGAGGATTCCCTGCACTTGGAGGTCGGGCGTCTGGCTTCGGGATGTCCCGAATCCGGATGGCGGCGGTGGACCGAATACCTGGCCATGGAGAGGTCCCGCGACAGCCTCTGTCCGGTGGCGAACAAGCCCGAGTGCGGAGGGATCCTGGCTTCCATCGCCTCGGTCGCCTGGATCCCGGACTGGGACAGGGCAACCATTCCCGAAACCCCTCTGCACGCGAGCACCCTGCTTCCCCGATCCTTGGCGCCACTGGACCGCGCCATCGACGACTCCGGACAGCTCCCCGGCCGGGACACCCTTCTCGCGCGCTCGGCCTTTCTGCTGGACCGCACGGGCTTCGTCGATTCCGCGCGACTGCGCTTCCAGCGCCTCCTGGAAAGGTTTCCAAGTTCCGCATGGACTTCCAGCGCCCACCTCTACCTGGGTCGCAGCCCGGGCACGGCGAAGGTTCGGCTGGACCACCTGCGCGCCGCCCGTGCGGACTCCCTGCTGGCTCCCAGCGCCCTGGCGTCGCAGATCGATCTCCTGGAATCCACCGGACAACCGCTGGAAGCCGCCGATTCGCTCGTCGCCCTCCTGCGCTTGCGTCCGGAGCTCGCGGATTCCCAGGCACTGACCCGGC
>Ga0302319_10006656_pt1 | contig 22882 bp, 12 predicted proteins | sample Bog_T0_2_FD_203319 | JGI IMG/M metagenome (GOLD analysis project Ga0302319, IMG submission 203319) | Peat permafrost microbial communities from Stordalen Mire near Abisko, Sweden - Bog_T0_2 | ecosystem: Environmental > Terrestrial > Soil > Wetlands > Peat | place: Sweden: Abisko, Stordalen Mire...
CAACCACCGGCTACAGGCTGGCATCCCTCCGGGATGGACCGCGATGGACCGCGGTGGCGGCGATGGCGGTGGCGGTCGCAAAACAGTTTGATTTTCTGAATCGGCTGATACAGATTTCGTCTGTGCATGGCACCGTATTTGATGCCGGAGGCATCCCAGCTTGTAGCCGGTGGTTGAGCGAAGCGACACCACCGGAAAGGAGATGCCAAGATAACCGCATCCCGACAGGGATGCCAGCCATCGTCTTATGCCATCCACCCATACGCATCTTTTGTATCACATCATTTTTGCCACCAAGGACCGAAAACCGTTGATCGCGGATTCATGGCGCGCCAGGCTGCACGAATACCTCGGCGGCACGGTGTCCGGGTTGGGTGGCACGTCCCAGGGAATTGGCGGGGTGGCCGATCATGTCCATCTGTTGGTGGGGTTGAAACCCACGCATTGTCTTGCGGATTTCATGCGTGAGCTGAAGAAGTCCTCCTCCATCTGGGTGGCGGAAGAAATCGGCGCGAAGGGGTTTGCGTGGCAGGAAGGTTACGCAGCGTTTACTGTGAGCGCCTCGGCGCGCGATTCGGTGAGGGATTATATCGGTCGGCAGGAGGAACATCATCGGCGGAAGACGTTCCGGGAAGAATTGGTGGAATTTCTGGAAAAATCGGGAGTAAAATACGATCCACGATATTTGGATTGAGCGAACTGGCACCCTTCCAGGGTGCGGGAGGATTTGGTTGGGTTTGGGTTCCGGTGGTATCGCTTTGCTCAACCACCGGCCACAGGCTGGCATGCCTCCGGCATCAAAACCGGGGTGTGCCAGACCGGCAAGCTGGTTCCGGTTTAGTGAAATTACTTCCGGCTGGCCAGGTTCAGGTAAACCGCGTACTGGTCGTCCACCATCTTTTCGATGGAAAAGTGGTCTTTCACAAACGCCTGGCCGGTCTGGCCAAAACACTGCCGCAGGGCGGGATCACCGGCCAGTTGCTGGAGCCGCTGGGCGGCGGCGGCGGTGTCGCCGGTGCGCACGACAAACCCGGTTTGGTTTTCGAGGCAGACCTCATCCGCGCCGTCGAAGTCATAGGCCACCACCGGTTTGCCGGCGGCCAGGGCCTGGGGCAGGGCGCGGGACAGGGCTTCGCGATAAGACAGATGCGCGAGGCAATCCATGATGCCGACGTGGCGGGCCACTTCGCCCGGCGGCACCAGGCCCGCGAAAATCACCTTGTCCGCCACGCCCAGGGCGCGGGTTTGCGCCGCCAGTTCGTCGCGCAACACGCCGTCGCCCACCAGCAGCAGGCGCGCGTGGGGGACGCGCGGCAGGATTTGGGCAAAGGCGGTGATCAGATCCGCGTGGCCTTTGAGGCGGAAAAGGCGGCCGATCATGCCGATCACAAAATGGTCGGCCGCGAGGCCAAGCTGGCGGCGCAAGGCCGGGTCATTGGTGGCGGTTAAAAACGGGGCCAGATTGAAGCCGCTGAAAATCCGCGTGTACATGGACGGATCGCCAATGCCGGCGGCCAGGTAGAGCCTGCGCATGGCGTCGGCCGAGCAGAAAAAATGGTCGGTGACGCGGGCGGCGTAGTTTTCGGCGGCGGTAAAAACCCAGTTGGCGGGCGCGCTCTGAAAGCTGCCAAAGGAGGGGCCGTGGATGTGGTGGATGATCAGCGGCACGCCGGCGCGCCGGGCCGCCAGCCGTCCGAGAATGCCCGCCTTGCCGCTGTGGGTGTGAACCAGGCCGGGTTTCTGTTCGCGGAGAATCTGTTCCAGCTTGCGGAGGGCGACGAGGTCTTTCCATGGATGCACCGGCCGGACCAGCTCGGGCACCAGGGTGAACTGGCCGGGCACCCGCCGCGCCTCGTTCTCCAGCGAACCTTCGGGGCCGATGGTGGGGCCGGAAATGAGCTGGACATCCAAGTCCGGCTTTTGCCGGAGTCCGGCGATGGTGGCCAGGGTATTTTCCTGGGCTCCGCCAATGACCAGCCGGGTGATGATATGCGTGACGCGCATGGCGTCATTGGGCACCGAGCTGGCGCAGGTGGTCGCGGGCGTTCTGAATCTCGGCGGGGTTGTTGGTCGGCGCGTTGGCGAGATAAATGCGATAATTGCGGATGGCCTCGTTGGTTTGCTGCTGGTGCCAGGAGACCTCGGCCAAGCCGTAGGCAATCTGGAAACTGTTGGTGTGGGCGGCTTGCAGGGTGAGAAAATCCGCGCGGGCGGCGTCCAGTTGATCGCTTTTGTAATAGGCAATGGCCCGGTCAAACAAGGCGGCGGGATTGTTGGTCTGGATTTGCAGATAGTGGTTCAGGGCGGTAATGGCTTCTGGCAAGGCTCCGATTTGGAGGCTGAGATAACCCTTGCCATACAGCCAGGTGGGGTCATCCGGGGCGCGCAGGAGCTTGCGATCAATGATCCGGAGGGCGTTGGTGTAAAGGCCGCGGGTGTTGAACACCTGGGCGCAAACGAACATCAGGGTTTCGTCGTCAGGATGCTCGTTCATTTCCTTTTCCAGCAATCTCACCGCCTCGTCATTGTTGTTGTTTTGCAGGTAGGCGGTGGACGCGAGAACGTCCAGTTCCGTGGAATTGTCCGGGTTCAGCCCAAACTGGTCCGGGTGGGTGAGGGGATCGTGCAAGACTTCCAGCGCGCGGTTGGGCAGATGGGAAGTATCATAAATCTGTGCCAGACGAAAGCGCACCACCGGATTGTTGGGGGCCAGCTGGCGGACCCGGGTCAGCGGGGCAACGGCCTGTTCCATCAAATTGCCGCGCAGGAACCAGAATGCGGTTTCAAAACAGTAACTGGTGTCATCAAATGGCCCGTTGGCGGTCAAAACCTCGTTCATGTCATGGCTGAGGCCAAACTGGTCCGCGGTCACGGTGGAAATGGCCGAGGTGGGCAGGCCCGCGCGCAAGGTGTGGTTGAAGGCCAGGTTGATTTTGGCGGCGACGTTGTTGGAGTTAAACCGGCAGGCATTGCTGAACAGCAGGGAGGCCTGGTCCAGCTTCCCCGCGCGTTGCAATTGCACGCCCAGCCAGTTCATGCCGCGCGAGTAATAGCCATTGGCCAGGAGGGCATTGGGATTCACCTCGGTCGGGAGATGCAGCCGGTGGATCAGTTTGCTGACGGCCTTGTTCGCTGGCACCGGCCGGGAGGGTTCCAAAGGCGGGCCACAACGGTCCAAAACCTGGGCCCAAAAAGCTTCGTTCTCCGTGATCAATTTGGCGTCCAAATCGGGCGGCAGCAGCGTGTCGGCCGGCAGTTTTTTCAGCGCATAGGTCAAGCCGTGTGGCTCCTGATAAAACCATTCAAAATAGTAACCAAAGCTCGGGTTGAGATAGTAGATGCGATTGCTTTGCGAAAGCGCGTTCAACTGCGCCAGGATTTGCAGCGGGCTCAACGCGTTGGTCTGGCTCGCGTTCGCGTAAGTGGCCGGCCAGATTTTGGGGAAACGCTGGTGCAAATACTTGTGATAAGAGGCGGCGACGAGGGACTTGGTGTCCACCACCGGCAGGTTCTGGGATCGGCCCTCGCGGGCCAGGATGGCCTGTTGCAGATACGTATGGAGGGGCAGATCCATGCTGGGATTGTCGCTGTCGGACAGCACGATGGCGCCCTCCTGTGGCAGGGTTTGCGCGGTGAATTGGGCGTATTTGAGCAGCGAATCATCATTCATGGCCCGCACGAGGGGGGCATTGCGCCGGATCAAATATCCTGCCCCCCCCACCAGCACCACCGCCATGCCCGTCAGAATCAAGGGGCAAAGCCACATGATTCCCGCAGGCAGCGCGGGGGTCGGTCTGGCCGTGCGCCGCGTGCTCAGGGGTTTCTTGCCGAAGACCAGCAGCAGATAACCGCAGAAATAGCTCAGGCACAAGGCCACGATATAATACAGGGTGAGCGCGGATACATTGAGGCCGGACTCTTGCAACAATTGCCGGGGGCTGAACGGCGGTTCCAGGGTCACCCAAACCAGCATGCCCAGCAGCACCAGGTTGACCCCGTGCATCATGTAATTGACCAGCGCGGCACCGATCCGGCTGCTGTCGCCAAAGGTGGCGCTCCAGCGGATGGAGATGATGAAAGCCGGCAGGAACGAGGTGAGGGATATCAAGGCCAGGTGATGCCGGATGTTTTCGTAGGAGATCAGCTTGAGCGTCTGCCAGTCGTTACGCAGCACCCATTTGACGCCGGTCCAATAACCCTCCGAATAGGTTCCGGAAAACCGGGACAACAAGGGCACCACCACCAGCAAAAACAGCAATAATCCCGCCAGCCCCGACAGGATCAGCCGCCCCAGAAAACGCATGCGGAAAAAATCCAGCCGGCATTGCCAGATCAGCATGATGAGAAACACCGGCAGATAACCCACCATGGCCCAGTTTTCCGTGAGGCTGGCCCCATACAAGAAGACCGCCAGAAAGAGGCGTCCTTCCCGTTCGTCCAGCCGGTATTCCTGGACTTGCCAGAGAATGACCGCGAACAGGAGCAGCTCAAAGCTTTCCCCCGAAAAACTGGTGGCGTGCTCCCAAAACATCAATTGCAGCCCGGCAAAAACCACGCCGACCACCGGCGGCACCCAGGCCACCCAGCCGGTGAGAAAGGAGAAATCGCTGCGTTCCCGGGTCCGCTCCATTTCCGTGCGGTCATGGGGCAGAATCGCCACCGTGCGCGCCAGGATCACCAGCGTCAACGCGGCGCAAAGTGCGGCGAACAGATTCAAAGCCAGGGGAATGGAGGCGGCGGGCAGCCAACGAAACGGGTAGGTGGCCAGAAAGCTCAGCGGGTTGCCGATTTGTGGCTGCCAAGTCCAGCCCGCCACTTCCGCCACCTGGCTGAGGTTCAGCAGCGTCACCCAATGATTCAGGGTGGCGCAGTACACCACCAGCATCACCCCCCCCAGCACCCAGGGCAGATAGCGTGGAACAAAATGACTTCGCGGGTCGAGCTGACTTTCTTTTGGCATCAGGTTTTATTTAGTTGAATCCAAGAATCGCGGCTTGGCAAGTCCCGTTTCACCCGGCGGCGCTATTTTCGACCTCGTAAATCAGCCACACATTCAACATGTTGGGTTTGCGGAAACATATCCAAAGGCTGCACCCGCGCCAATTCAAAGACACCGTCACCGCATAAAATGTTCAAATCCCGCGCCATCGTGGCGGGATGACAGGACACATAAATGATTTGCGCCGGCCGGCTCTGCCGCAGCAGTTCCAGCAATTCCGGCCAGCAACCCTTGCGTGGCGGATCCAGCAGCACCGCCGTTTCTCCCGCCGGGAATTGTTGCAAGAGCTCCGGCATCGCCGCCTCCGCCTTGGCGGCGATAAACGTGCCGTTGGCCACTTTGCGGGCCGCCGCGTTTTGCTTTGCGGCGGTGATGGCCAGTTGATCGTATTCCACCCCGGTGAACGAGGCCACCACATCCGCCGCCGCAATGCCGAAAAAGCCCACGCCGCAATACAAATCAATCAAATGGCGCGCGCCGCCCGCCGCCAAAAAACCGCGCACGGTCGCCACTAATTCCGGCAGCAGGAAAAAATTGTTTTGAAAAAACGAGTCCCGGGGCACCACCCAATCCTCCGGTTGCACGCGGAGGACCACCTTGATCCCGCCTTTCGGCGGGGGATTGGCGCGCACTTGCTTGATTTGTTCATTCAAAGCCGGTTCCGCGATCCGGCACTCCTCAATGTCCTCCACGAATTTGTTGTCCGTGCGGACAAAGCCCACCACCAGTTTTTTGGCCGGGCCGTTCCACTGGCTGCGGATCATGATGCGGTTGCGGTAGCCATACGGGGCGGGGCAGGGGAGCAGCGGCGCCACCACGTCCCGCGAAATCTTCCCCACGCGCTCAAACAGGTCCGCGATTTGCTTCTGTTTGATCTGCAACTGCGCGGGATAGGCGATGTGCTGATACTGGCAGCCGCCGCACTGTTGGAAATACCGGCATTCCGGCGTCACCCGCTCCGGCGCGGCGGTCTCCACGCGGATCAATCTGGCCCGCGCAAAGCTCTTTTTGACTTCGGTGATCTCCACCGTCACCGTTTCGCCGACCATGACAAAGGGCACGAACACCACAAAATCGCCGGTCCGGCCCACACCATCGCCGCCGAAGGCAATGTCCTGGATGGTCAGGGTGATCTGGTCACTAATATTAAGAGGCACGGGCGGAATAATGGCAGGCGGCGGCGGGTTTGGAAATACTGAATGAAAAATCTGTGTTCTTCCGGGCTCGTCTGTGGTTGAATGGAAGGGTGCCAGCGACGTGCCGCTCCATGAAATCCGCCGCCAAATACTCCCTCGTGTTCGTGACTGCACCGGATTTGAAAACCGCGCGGATGCTCGCGCGCGCCGCCCTGGCGGCCCGGTTGATCGCCTGCGCCAATCTCATTCCCAAGGTCGAATCCCACTATTGGTGGCAGGGCCGGGTGGAGTCGGGCACGGAAGTGTTGTTGCTGCTGAAAGCTCCGCGCACCCGGTTGGGCGCCTTGGAAAAGCTGATCCTGGCCAAACACCCATACGACACCCCGGAATTCCTGACCCTCCCGCTGGGGACCGGCAACCAGAAATATCTGGCCTGGCTTGCCGCCTCCTGCGGCATAGTGGCACGGGCGTCCCGCCAGTGAGTTCCCAGTCGGACTGGCCATTTTACCATTTTAATAATGAATGATAACCTTGAATGCGCGGTCTTGATCCCCTCAATATTGTTGAAAAGGGGCGGGCGACTTTCCCGGTGGGGTGGCAATGGACGCCCGGTTTGCTCCACGGCGGGCTTTCTCAAATATGCCGTGCTATTATGGCTGTTGCTGGTGGGTGCCAATTCCATTTCCCAGACCATTGCCAACATCGCCCCCAACGTCGGCGATGTCCCGCCTCCGCTCCAATTCAGCCAGATGGCGCAAGGGCCGGACCTGAAGGATGTGACATGGGACAAATTGAAAGGGCAGGTCGTCGTGTTGGAATTCTGGAACACCGCCTGCGGACCGTGCAGACAGGCCATTCCCCATCTCAATGATTTGGTGGAGCAATTCCGGGGAAAAGCCGTCGTCTTTCTCTCCATTTCCGACGACAATCCAGACCGCTTGCAACGGTTTTTGCGGGACAAACCAATCAAATCCTGGCTGGCGCTGGATGCCCCTTTCGGGCCCACGGGTGACGCCTTTGGGGTGACGGGCATACCCACGACGTTTCTGACCCCGCCGGCAGAATTGCCGCCATCACGCACCCGGCCATGCTCGAAGCCAGACACTTGGAGGAACTGCTGGCCGGGAAGCCTTCCAGCCTGGCCGCGCCCGAAACGCGAAAGACGGTTGCCCCGGCCGCCGTCGCACCTGCCGCCGCCACCAATCGCCAGCCCACGCAAGTTGCGGTTTCGATCCAAGGGCCGTTGCCCAAACCACACGGGGCTTATAATTTCCGGAACTGGAACGCGAACCACACGGTCTTTGAGGCGAAGACGGCCTATATCAAAGACTACTTGGCGGCGTTTTTCGGGGTGAATCAAAGACTGGTGATTGAGGAAACCCCATTGCCTGACAGCGTGTATAACCTTTTCGCCGAGGCTCCCACCAATCAATTATTTGAATTGCAAACCCGCTTTGTTGAGATGCTGAGAACTAATCTGGGCCTCTCGGTTGAACTGACCAACCGAGAGTTGGACGTCTATGAGATGACGCTGGTTTCCACCAATGTCCCAGGGTTGAGGTCCAACCTCAAAACCGGCGGCGGCGGCCAGATCTCCGGCGGTTTCCGCCTGCGGGGCGCAACCATGGATTCCGTCGCTTCCTTTTTTGAAATCTATTCCGACAAACCGGTGGTGAATGAGACGGAGGCGTCTGGCCGTTGGGGCGTGGAGGTAGAATGGAAATTGTCAGACCCGGAGTTGCTGCCGGAGCAGCTGGACAATGCGGTATGGAGATTCTTCCAAACCAACAAATCGGCGAACGCCTCCTATCCGCTGCCGGCCGGGCTGCGAGACCGGGTTTCCAGCAACGAGCTTGAATTGCTGAAAAGCGAAATGGCGAGACCGCAGGAACATCAATTCGAGCCAGACTTCGACCGCGTGATCAAGGCGGCCCGCGAACAAGCCGGTTTGGAAATCAAACCCGCCAGGCGCCGGCTGCCAGTGGTGGTGGTTCGGGCGGGGCAACCTCAGGGAAGCGATTCAACTCCTCGAGACTGAACATGGTCAAACGATTCATCATCTTCTTTCTGGTTTCGTTGTCGGTTTTCCTCGTCGGATTCATCGGCGCAGGGTGGATGTGGTCTCGGTCTCATCTTCGTTATGCCATGCCGGGAACCGGTTTTTACCATGGATTTGTCACTGGCGTGTTTGAAAGCGACGAAGAGCCATTCTTTCATCTCTGCTTTCTTGCCGAGACGTTGCCATGTTGGTACTTGGAGCAACCAATTCAAGGTCGCATTCAGCATTTCCTGCTTGGCTTAGCCCGGATATTTCATAGCCATATTGGAAAGAGTCGCGAAAAACCCTATGAAAAGAGGGGCGCAAACACGTTTGAATGCGTGGTTGAAACGACAAGGCACGCAGGTTTGGAAACCTGCGATACGGCAGGCTGGGAAGCCTGTGCTACAATGGTTTGCCACGGTTTCGCCGGTTTCACTATGAAATATCCGGGTTAGGAGTGAGAAGCACAGAATACATTTGGCTGGTGATCTGGTTGCTCTTGGTGGCGCTCTTTGGCCGAAGAATACTGCGGCCGCAGACCCGTCCGGTCGGTTCTCAACTTTGATGCCAGGCAAAGATAGTCTCGAATGACCTTGCGCGCCTTGCGGAGGCCTTCAATCGGCAATCGGCAATCCAAAATCGGCAATCCTCAATGGCTCAGCCAGGCCACCCGGTAAAATTTTAACGGCCCCCCGGATGGATCGCTAAAGCTCATGGTGGCGTTGGTCGCGGTCTGGATCGCCCCCAGATCAACCCAGTTCGCCGGGGAAAGGTTCGTGGTGGATTGTATTTGATATGCCTGGCCGAAGGCTGAATTCCAAGTGAGTATCCAGTTGTTTGTGGCTGGATTTTGGAGGGTGAGTTGCGGGGGCGGCAAGGTGGTGGGTGTGTAAATGGTGGTCCAGGGGACGGTTTCATCACTGGATTCCGGGAAACCGTGCAGCACCCCGCTGGGATAAAACGTCGGATCGACGGCGTCCGGATAGCTGTAGGCCGTGCCGTTGACCGTCACATTCACGGCATTCGGGAACGAAACATCGCTACCATCGGGCCCGGCGAGGATAATAAACTGGCCGGGCGGAAGCAGGATCGGGCCGGTGATGGAATTATACGAAAACAGATCGTAGCTGCCGCCCAGGCTGGCGGCGGTGAGCGTGGCGGTGGACGTGCCGAGATTCTGGAACAGCACCGCACTGAGGTCCGGGTCACTGCTGGTGGCATCCGCCACGCTGCCAAAATAGGTTGTGTTCGGACTGCCATACCAAGGACTGGGGAGCGGAAGGTTCGAACCGCCGTAGCCTTGGTCCGGCGGCTCATCATAATAACCCGTCGCCACCAACACCGGCGAGGCGGCCCAACTGCTTAACGCACCAAGCAGAACGGCCGGAAGGATGGGAATACCGTAGCGAACCACCTGGGTTTTCATATTAATGAACCGGCGAGGCCGGCAAACGTCACGTTAACTGATTAAATAATCGTCATCATCATTATTCATAAGCCGCTGGGGTTGTCAAGCGCGGTCAGGTGTGGTTGACATTCTGTTTTACTGAATCGATGCGGCGCAGTTACTTGCCCAGCGCGGCGGCAACGTTGCCGACGAGGTTTTTGCCGGGGATCAGGGTCTTGGACCCGGGGGTCCACTTTGCGGGACACGCCTCGCTGGGGTGGGCCAGCAGATGCACATTGGCCTGCAGTTTGCGCAGCAATTCGCCCGCATCGCGGCCGACGTTGTAGAAATTCACCTCGGAGGTCACGAGCTTGCCTTCGGGATTGATGATGAACGTTCCGCGCAAGGCCAGGCCGCTCGCGGCGTCATACACGCCAAAGATGCGGCTTACGGTGCCGGTCGGATCGGCCGCCATCAGATATTTGACGTCTTTCAGCAGGCGCTCGCTGTTGCGCCAGGCCATGTGGGCGAACTTCGTATCGGTCGAAACCGAGATCACCGTCGCCCCCAGTTTTTCCAATTCCGCGTGTTTGTCCGCGAGGTCCGCGAGCTCCGTGGGGCAGACGAAAGTGAAGTCCGCCGGATAGAAGACCAGGAGGGTCCACTTGCCCGCCGCCTTGACGTCGGCGAGGGAGATTTTGCCAAACTCGCCTTCGGCGGGGTTGTAGGTTTCCATTTCAAAATTCGGCACCGGGGCGCCGACCGAGATTGATTTGATTTCACAATCCATATTTAGACTAATTATAAATAGTTCCGTCCCCGTTCGCAAGCTTGCACGTCAGAGAATTCGCTGCGCACGCGCTACCAGCGGCTGGCCTCTTGCGAGCTGGCTAAAGCTTTCGGTTGCGGCAGACCCCTCGCAGGCATTAGCCGGAACGATTCAGTAAAACAGATTTAAAACCACGGATGGACACATTCTGTGGTTATGATTCAAACACAGGGAAAATAGCATGAAACCGATAGAAACCAAGGGCTATTCGCCACTATTTGGCTTAACTTTTCACTACTCTGCCAACCCTCGAACTGAAGGTTTCACTGACAGTGACCCGCCACCGACCTCAACCCCTACTTTGTGGACGGCGAAATGCTGATTTCTTGTATCAAGTCAACTGAGTTGCGGCCTTCCAAATTCAAACGGCTAAATGAGATTTTGGCCATGAGATTTGTCGTTGTAAACGGCTGCTGACTGGTGATGACGAAATTGAATTTGGTGCCGGATTTTGGTGCCAACTTTGGCCGGTCTTTTGTGCCGCCGATGACCCACTTGGTGGACTGGCCGACCATCTTGCCCTGGTCGTCCAGCAAGAAACAGATGGCCCGGGCGGATTCCACCGACCAGGACAGATTGTTGGTCAGGGCCAGTTGCACGACGGCTTTTTGGCCGCTGATTTTGGGCGGAGACACGGTGACGGCAAGCTGGGCTTGAGCGGTCAACATGCCAAAGAAAAGCCAGCCGAGAATGTTCAGCGTTTTCATCTTTAAAATCGGTAGGGTGGTTGAAGTGTCGGGGGGGGCTGCCATCATGTCCAACCATTAGGCGGTTCTTTGAGTTTTTGCTTTACCAGATCAAAATACTTTTCAGGTTCACCGGCAAAAATCTTGCTACCACCGCTCATATAGGCACGCGCAAGCTCATCAGCTGCGAGAATGCCGTTACCTAGTTCAAATTGGATTTCGCCAAGCCGAAGATGAATGAACGGATTGCCTATTCCATTTGGACAGTTGGTCGCCTTACAGAACGCAGTATAAGCATCGTTCATATTACCTGACTGAAAATGCGCATCCCCGATGGCAACAAATATCCAGGTAGCTGCTTCCCACATGGCAAATGGATCGGGCACCAACTTTAACGCGGCATTATACTTCGTTAGCGCCTGCTGAAACTCATTTCGTTCCATTAAACCATCGCCATCTGCGCACAGCAGTTTGATCTTGTCGTAAATACTTTTATCAAGCACTTTTTGCATAATCCTATTTAGTGTCGGGATCGCGGTACTGCAATCCTAATTTGGCACCATTTGACCGATTTATGCTACTGGAATCCAATTCGTAATTTTTGGCGTCGTTCATAAACGACCTCACCTCTGATGATTGCGGCCCAGTCTTATAGAGTCCATCATTCCATGCTTTAACAGCATCTTTAATGTGACTCATGTCAGTCGTGTCAACGTCAACCCATTCGTTGTTTGAATTCAACACGCGTATTTGTCCATTATCATTCATAACCAACCGCCCTTCTTCAGCCATGCGAACCATGACATCCTCTCCTACTTGGCTATATTTACTTGGAGTCGAGCCCATATAGTCTTGTCGTTTCGACATATTGAAGGCTTCAACATTTCCATATTCCGCTTTTGTATCGGTTAGCATTTCCTGCGATGTCGGCAGGAGATCTTGCCATTTCGTAGCAGTTGTTGCCGTGCCTGCGTTATCAACGCCAGCCACATTAAAGGTAAATGCCTCACCGGCATCTGTAACAGCGTTTGCAGTAATTGCATCCACTGTTGAAAGAACACGTGCTTCAGGTGCAAACGCCGGCATGGACGCCAACATATCGGGGTCCATACCAATTTTGGAAAGGCCCATGTTGACGAGACTTGACGCATCGGCGAGTCCAAGCATCATCGCAGAACTCGCATAATTCAGAGGTTGTTTCCAAGCGGTTTGGGTATCGAGGCTGTTAAGCAATGCGTTAAATTGCGTTGCCTGCCATTCCAGTTGGGGGCCAACCACGTCAAGTCCTGCATCAATGACCCGATCCACCCGCCGTCCATCGCTATCAACAATGTCTATGGGATCTCCACCGAATGCGGTCTGTCCGCTGGGGTTGCTTTCGTCCCACGTCGAATCATACGACAGCCACATGCCCGCGACCGGGTCGTAGAGGCGTTTGCCCAAGTTATAATAGCCGGTGATGTCCGGCCATTTGCCACGCCAAGCGGAGGAAAGCGTGATGTCCGCCCCATAGGCCAGCGCCACGGGACGATAAGCGGGCACGGCACCATAGCCGGTAGGCCGGGAAGGATTCCATGTGGCCACGCCGTTGGTGATTTTGCCCAGAATGTTCCCGCGAAAATCGCTGAACGCTGGCGAAAAGGAGTTAATCCCCGACGAGACGCCATCCAAGCCGCCGACGCCATTCATGCTGCCATAGACTCCGTTCAGGTCCGGCCCGTAAAGCTTCCATTCCGTGGTGTTTCCGTAGTTCACGCCCAATTCCAAAAATTCCACCAGCGGATCATAATACTGGTTGATGGTGGTCGCCGACGAACTCAGGGTCAGGCCGTTGGTGATGACGGTGCCAGTGGTATAAAGGCGGCGGTCGAGCGCGTCATATTCTGCGTGCCACTTGAATCCGTTCTTGGTGTTATAGTAATAATCCGAATAGTCGGTCAGGCGATCTTTGGCGTCCCAGGTGAATTGCTGCATCCGGTTGGTGGTGCCGTCCGGGTTGTGCCAGACGCGTCCAGTGACATTCCCGCTGTTGTCCCGCAAAACCGAGGCCGTTAGCTGGGCGATATTGTTGGCAAAGCTGCTGCTCGCCTGCATCGTGAAGAACCCGCTGGGATGGACCGCAGTCATGGTCAATTGATGCGAGCCGGGCGTCAATTCCATGACGGTGCGCCATTGGAATGGATAGAGTCTTTCTGCTGAATTGTTGATGGTGACCGGCAGGGGTTGGCCATCCAGCAAGAGGGTGAGGGTTGCCGCGCCGTTAACCCGTCCGGAGGCTGGATAGGGAATACAGTTGTTGGTTTCGGTGGTAACGCTGCCCAGCGCACTGACGCCAGCGGTCCAATTTGCCGAATTGGCTCCCGGCGAAACAACTTGGGTCAGCACGCCCGGCCCGGCCCCAATGCCATTGTCGTAGGTGAAATTGTTGGTCCAAGCGGTCGAACCATTGAGGTTCAATTGTTCCTGTGTCAGCCGCCGGCTCAAGCTCGCGTAGGAATACTGCCGCGCGTCGGTGAAATCGGGACGGGACAGCGTATGCGAAGACAGGGTGCCATCGCCATTCCAGCCCAGTGATTCGGAGAACAGGCCGGAGCCATTGAGGGTGGTGGAAATGGAAGTGGGCCGACCTTCACCATCGCGCGAGGCAATGCTGGTGGTACGAAGCCCGGCGGTGCGACTGGTCAAGAGGCCCGCCGTGTCGAAGGTGTAATTTCCGCTGCTGTTCTGGGAGCTGGCGGAAACCAGCAAGCCGTCCGCGCTCGACACGAAACCATAGCTTGCCTCATTGAGCGAGAGTCCGATGCGCCGTCCGGCGTCATCCCAGGTTTGGCCAGCGGAGGAGAACGTCCCACCGTTCACCGTCACGATTTCTGAGCTCAGGTGCCCATACGCATCAAAGGCACGCGAAATCACCTTGGGATCGTTGCCCGAGGGGTTCCCGGTGAATTGTTCCGTGAGATTGGTGACATACCCGCGAGCATCATACTTCCAGAACGTGTCCACATGTACATAATTGGGATCGGTGCGGGAGATGGACACCTGCCGCAGCCAGTCGTCGTAGCTGTAGGTGCTTACCAATCCACGCCCATCGGTCTTGGTGTAAACCAAGCCGGCGAACGGACTGCTGGAGGAATAATAGGTGAATGAGTTGGTGCGCATGGCGGCGTTGGTCGAGCCAACGAGCCAGTCTTGAAGTTCCTGCCCGGCATTATTGTAGGTGGCCAGCCACTGCACCCCGCCCGGGACGGTGCGGCTGGTCAAGTCACCCAAGGAATCAAATCCGTACGTCGTGATCGCGTTATCGCGGTCGGTCTTGCTGGTGAGGCGATTCAGTCCGTCATGGGTGTAACTGGCGAAAGTCCAGGCTCCGCCAGGGCTGGTGTCATGCTCTTCGTAGGCGAGGTTGCCTGACAAATCGTAGCTTTTCCGGGTATAATCCAAATTGCCGCTGGCAGGATAGGCTACGGATAGAACGGGGTGGCCGTCGGTATCGGTCCAGGTGGTGTTGACGATGGCCGTGGCGCCAGAGCCATTGGTGGTCGTTACGCTGTTATGGTCGGCGGAGTAGGCAAAGTATTTTTCGCGGACCAGCAAGCCGGATGCGCCATAAATCAGCGTGCTGGTCATGCGGCCCAAGGCATCCATCGTGGTGATGGTGGTTTCGCCCAGCGCGTTGACATTGGTAACCACCCGCCCGGCGGCATCAAAATAATTGGTCACCGCCTGCTGAAAATAATTGGTCGTATAAACCGTCTGGAAACTAGCGTTCATGAAACGTGTCACGGTGACAACGTCTGGCCCAGCGGTGCTCTTGGTGCGATCCAACCCATCGAACGTGCTGGTGAATACATTGTTGCCCGCGTCGGTCCGTTGAATGGCGTTGCCGCGCCGGTCAAGCTGGACCGAGTTGGTTGCCTCCGGCACCCCCGCAGCCGAACAAAAGACCCGCGTGGTGATGCGGTTGACATCGTCGTAGGAGGTCTGCCAATACGCACCATTGCCTTGGATTTCACGATAAATTCGGCCATCCCGATAATACCGCCAGGCGTTGGTCGAGCCATCAGGGTTGCTCCGATATGCCGGCTTGCCGGTCGTGGTGAACAGCGTGGTGGTTACCGCGCCCAAAGCATTGGTATAATATTGCGCCTGACCTCCCGGTCCATAAGCAAACCCCTCGGTGCTCAGGACCGTCACCCCGTTGGTATCCAGATGGGAAGATTGCACGAGCCGGGAGAGGGCATCCCAGGAATTTTTGGTCATCGCGCCTCGCGGATCTACCGCCAGGGTAAGGTTTCCCACAGGGTCATATTGATAGAATGATTGGGCATAGAGGTTGTAGCTGGACGGGGCTTGAACGCCGGTCCCCGTGGCGTTGGCCTGCGACCGCCAGTGAAGCTCGGTGGTCTTCCGACCTGCGCCGTCATAGTCGAAATAGACGTAGTCGTCGGGATTGTAACGCGGACCATCCACCCAACTGACTTCTCCGTTCTCGGTGTAATAGGTGAAATTCCAGGACAGCACGTTGCCGAATTCATCAAATTTTTCCTGTTCGGTGGGGCGGTTGAGCGCATCATAATCGAAAAATGTCACGGCCCCCAACATATCCACCGAATTCACCAACTGGCCCCGTTCATTATAAAAAAACGTCATGGTGACATTGGGATCAGCAGTGCCAGTGTAGCGCGTGGACGCCGTTAGGAATCCGTTGCCATTGTAAACGAGATCATTGGTGGCCGCGTCGGGCGAACCATACGCCCGAATCTTCCGGACCGGCAAACCGAAGGCCAGGTTGGTTTGCGTGAGGCTGCCGTTGGTGACAACCGTGGTCGCATTGCTGTAAATGATGTAATCCGTGCTGACCGGAGTGGAGCCGGCATAGTGAATCAGTTGTTGTGGCAGGAAGTTAAAGACGGGGTCATAGATCGTCTGGATGCTGTTGCCGATGGCATCGGTCATGGTGAGCGGCAGGCAATTGGTTGTATAGGTAGCCGTGTTGGTGGCGGTCTGGGTGGTGATGCCATCACCCGTTAGATCGCCGGTCACAATCGTGCTGCTGATGTTCCCGTTGGAATCGTACTGGTATTGCGTTACCAGTCCCCGCTTGTCCGTGATGGAAGCGAGGCTGCGCGGATAGCCCGGGGCGGTTGCGTTGTTGGCGCACCAAGTCTGCTGGATGGTCTGGCCCAGCGGATCGGTGATTTTGGTGATGAGGCTGTTTGTATAGTCGTAGCGGTTGGTGTTCCCATTGCCATCAAGGATCAGCGTGTAGCCGCTGATCGGGGTGGTGCAGGAGTTGGTGAAGACAAAGTTGTTGGAATAAACAAAGGTGGCGGTTCGTATCGGGGTGAAATCAATGCCCGCCGTGGAAAGTTGATTGGTGACCCGGCGCTGGCTGTCATAGGCATTAAGCAAGCGGCGGCCCTCGGGCTTGTCTTCCTCAACGATCAAATGCATGGAATAGGGAACCTGGGACACCACGCCACTGTTGGTCACATTTTGCAGGCCATGCAAATATTGATAGGAACGCGTGGTGTTATCCGGTAACGTGACCGTCACCAAGTCCCCGTAATCATCATATTCATAGTACATCCAGCGGCCATCGCCGGTATAGGCGTCCAAAATATGGCCATAAACATCGTAATCGAACCCAAGGAAATTGCCGTTGCTGCACTGGATGCGCGCCATCTGGCCGAAATTTGCATCCAAGGAATTGGAGTCATATCCGAAAGTGTAGTAGTTTCCCCGGTTGTCCGTCCATTGCGTCAAATAAGGCCTGGCGTTGGTGATCGAACTGCTGTTGAAACTCATGAATTGAAACGCCCGGACACTGCCATCCCCGCCATAAAGAGTGTAGTTTGTGGTCGTGCTGTTGGTCGAAAGCATTATGTAATCCCGCATCCGATTCGCCAGACCGCCAACTCCGGCCGTGCTGTCATTGTTGAGCAACGGGTTTGCCGCCAGCGTGGGGCTCCACAGATTGGCATTGGTGGTATTCTGGACATAAGCAAGGACTGCCCCATCCATGTCGGCCGCATAAATATTGGTGCCGCCCACGCTCAGGCTCAGATAAGGCATGATGCTCAGCTTCCACCCTTGTCCGAATTGGTTGTCGGCCACATTCTGGCTGGAATAATTGCGGCGCAGTGCCAGCGGAATCGGCCCGGGCAATTCCAGGTCGGTTTCATCAATGTAAAATTCACCCGTGATCGAATGCACGGGATCGGAAACTTTCGACCACCAAGTGGATCCCGCATCGTCCGTGCGGCCCTGATAGCCATTCTGTTCCGCATACAGGTTGCCTTGGGCAATCGCGGAAAACGAAGTTCCTGATGCCGTGCCAAGTTGCGACGACAGGTCCGCGATGGCTTGCTGGCTGTAGGGAGTCGTCGTGTAAATTCCTGCCGTGGTTTGATTCCAGACCGCCGTTGCCTGATAATTCGCAACCTCGTCAGGCAGAGTCGTCGTATTGGCCATCAGTTGGTTGAGGTACACGGAATAATCGCCATTGTTAACGCTCAAATTATAGTTCACGGCATTGCCGGATGACACGGTGTCGGGTGGATAATCCTGCCCGGAAAACCCTCCGTTTAATGAATGCGTGGAGATTAACGCATAATAACCATTGGGATCCAACACCAGGGCTCCCACGCCGGAATAGGCGCCATTGGAAATGGCTCCGCCAGTCATGTACGCGGTGCCGATGCCATCACTTAAGAAATTGGTCACGGCCTGCCAGGTGCCTGGATCCCAATTTCCCAAAGCCCTCCCCTGATAGGTGTTCTGTCCGCTGGCATAACAGTTGTATTCGTCCAGTTCGACAATGCCCGCACCGTTTGCCTGCGCCAATTGCAACAGTCTTACCGTGGAAACCGCGTTGGTCTCCTGATAAAATCGGTTGATGACCTGGTGCTCTTCTGCGGACGAATCGGCGATGCCAAGCACATAATAATTCCATTCGGCAGTCTGCCCCGACTCCGGGTCCAGAGTGCCGTTTCCCGCCCCCATGGTTTCATAGGTGAACATGTCCACCGCAGGTTTGATGGGATCAACGCCATTGGTCAAATTGCCGTTGCTGTCGCGGCCCGGCAGCATTTCCGATAAACCCGCGCTAAACTTGGAAATCTGGCAGAATTTTTGCAACTGCTCATTGACCGTCACAAACTCGTCGCATTTTTCAAAATACGACATGCCAGCCAGGCACATCAATGCGCCTTCATAGGTATCCGGCGAGAGACTGTTGGTGAGGGCCGCATTGCCTTTCAACTGCTCCTGCATCTGCCACAAATCAGCGGCGCGAACATTGAGCATATCGCGGGTCACCCGGCCATAATCAAAGCAGATGGCGGCCTGGTCTCCAACCAGCAGGGGACGTTCGAAATCTATCTCGGAATAACCGCTCGCGCCCAAGCTGCCTTGCAACCCCAGGAACGAAATGTAGGGGTCAATCGCGGTTGCCGGGGAGAGGCCGTGCTGGCGGCGGTGCCGGAAGCGGACGCCGAGATCATAATCAGCGGTCGAAAATGACAGGTTGAGCACCTGTTTCGCAAGCAAGGTGGAATCGTTGGTGAACGCCATGGTCCCGGGGGCGTTCGTCCGGAACGGCATCAAGGTCAAATTCAACTGGATGTTTCCGTTGGTCATGAACTGGTATACATAAAATTCGCGGTTATGCAAATCCACCATCCGCATGTCGCCCGTAAAAATATCCTTGGTGGGATTGGCCAGACTGTAAATTTCCACGCTGACGGTATCGAAAAGATTGGTCAGTGCCGGGTCAATGCCCGCCAGACTGGGGGATGACAGATTGGTCACCGCCAGACTCGTGTTGGTCACCCAGGTCGGCATCGGGAAATCCTGCCAGCGGGCATAGTAGTGCTGGCGGTTGTGAATTTTCACCCCGATGTCATCCACACTGACCCCGGGATGATTTTGCAAAAGCATTTGCTGTAAATACTGGGGGAAGATGACCCGGGGCGTGTTGTCGCCATCCACCGCCAGCGATAATAAATTTGTGTTCCCGTAGATGTAGTCATGCACCCACCCGTAAGCGTTATTGTAGTTAGGGGGCATCTCGTCGTACAAATTCAAGCCTTCGACGATCTCGGAATCCTTGAGCCAGGGGAAAATATGAACCCAGTTCGTGCCGATGTAAGCGGCCACCCAGGGATAATTCACCGGAATCATGTTGTTGCTCGTGTAGAGCTGCCCGGCGAGGTTAATGTCGCCATGGACCTGGAACTTGACCAATTGACTGAGCCGGGTATCGAGCATTTGCAGGCCGTTGTGCGGCGCGAACTCATACACGGCGGGCACCCCGGCCTGCCGCAGCAAATAGACCAGCAACGCGCATTGTTCAATGGGCGAACCTTCTTTCTCCAAATACACGCCCAACGCACCGCGTTGCACCCCGCCGGGGTTAATGGACTGTTCGGCTGAATTACCAGTATCATTGAAGGCAATCGGGTCAGAGAGATCAATCTGGTTGATCACGTAATTGGCCAGTGCAATGGGGTCATTGCCCATGCTGGCGACAAAATTGTCCAGGATGGGATGCCGGCGCAATTCCGGACTGTTGTCCAAGTTGGTGGCCAAGCCGGGGCTGAGGCCCACCACATTCGTCACCGCCGGGGCATTGGTCAACATCTCGGCCATGGTCATTCCCGCATAAAAAGGCGGCAACGGCGCGCCATTAAAATGCGGTTGATCAAGGAAGACGGACCGCCATTGCGGCCGTGGCTCGAAGTCCAACGAATACAGTAGTGAAGCCGCGATTTGCCCATTGGTGTTGATCACCATCAGATTGGTGTTCCCCGCCACATTACCGGCGATGCTGACCACATAATAATAGTTTGTCGCCTGATTGTTCGCCAAATGCGTCAAGATATAGCCATCGTCTTCGGTGACGTATTGACCAAACATCTGGAAGGGCGGAGTCGACAACAGAGTGGTCAATCCAGGCAGGTTGGTCGAGACGGCAAAGCCATTCGTCAAATAGGTGCGCCAAGTCGTGATGATGGCATCTTGGGGATAAATACTGGCGGAAGCTGCCAGTTGATAATTGGTGCGAAAATAGGCTTGAATAATGATTGGCTGATTAGAAGGATAGGGATTACCAGCGTACAAGCCAAAGCTGTACGGCTGGTTCAGATACAATGGCGAGCCCCCTTCGCTTTCGCCAAAGGCCACAATCGGATTATTAAACGGAATCCGGTTGGTCGGAACGGTCTGCGGCAGCGCATTCGTGGCGTTAATGTGGTACAAAGTTTGCGAACTCCACGCCGAAAGTCCGGGATATAGCGTGCTGCAATTGCCGTTCAAATTGCTGTATAGGGTTCCCGTTTCGGATTCGAGGGGGATCACCATGGACCAAAAAGTGGGATCGCTGCCACTGCCACGGCAGTAGCGCCCCACGAACGAGGTCACGGAGTTGGTGATGGAACTGTTGGGGATCAGGGTCACCACCGCATTGGTGGTCAAGCCTGGCAAATACGAACTGTTGGTATTGATTGAAATCACCACCGTCTTGGCCACGGCCAAGCTGGCAGTGGCCACGGTCACCGGCAGCACGACGCTGTACTGACCACTGGCCAGGGTGACGGACGAAGGCAGCGAACCATAATCACTTCCCGGGGTGGCGGTGCCGGAGACGGCCAGATTGACGGTGACCGCTTGCGTGCCGCCACTGCGCGAGATGACAAATCCACCATGATGGGAATTGCTCTGAACCTGGGAGGAATAGGGATACGACGGATTGATGCTGATAACGGGCAGGGCTTGGATCGGAAGGACGATGTCATCCACATACCAACCGGGAGCGGTATATGTGCCGCCGGAACCAAATCGAAAGGCCACTTGAATGTTCTGTCCGACATAGGCACTCAAATCGACAGAACTCGAAATCCAGCCGCCACTGTTGGAAGCTACTATGCCGCCCCATTGCTGGGAAACTGGCGTCCAGCTTCCACCGCCGTTGGTGCTGACATCCACCCAACCGCCAGCATTGTTAAAATTAAACCAATGCCAGAACTGCAAGGTTGGCGAGGCGGACGTCGTGACGGTAAAGGCGGGGCTGATCAATCTTGAAAGGACGCTGAAGGTGTAGTTAGTCAAGCCGGTGGCCGCACAATTGGCGCCTGAATAAGCGCTGCCGGGACCGGTCGTGGGCGTTCCCACCACCCAGGTTCCCTGATCCACGGACCAATCGCCCAAGCCGGCGGCAAACGTCTCGGGTTGGTTGAGCACCGGCGTGCCGGTCACCAGCGCGACATCGTCCACAAACCAACCCAAACTATTGCCGCCAACATTGCCGGAGTTAAAGTGGAAGGCCACCTGCACCGCCAGCCCGGCATAGGCCCGCAAATCAATGCTGGGACGCGTCCAACCGACCCCGCTGTTGGGCGTGCCGCTATAAATATAGTCGGGCGACACTTGTTTCCAAGTGCTGCCATTATTGGTGCTGATCTCCACATAACCGCCGGCATTGGCCCAATTAAACCAGTGCCAGAAACGCAAGCGCGGATACTGGCTGGCCGCCGGCAGGAGCAGGGTGCTGCTGCCATTGTAATTAGTGCAAATCAGCCGCACACTCTGACTGGTCGGGGAATAGCCCTGAGAGGTGGCACAGTTCGTGCCCGAATACGTCCGATAGCCATACGCATTGGTGGCTGGACCGGCCGAGGGTGAACTGATTTTCCAAGTTCCGGTGGATTGCCAGCGGTTGGTGGCCCTGCCCTCAAAGTTATCCGACCAGATCACGGTTTCGGCGTGAACGATCCACGTCGTCAGCAGCAATACCCCCAAAGAGCGAAGGAATTTCATAATTATGATGAATCAAAAATGAGCTTTTACTGGGTCAGCGAACTGCCGTTGGTCGGACTGTCAATCCATACATTCAGCCAGCCCAGGGATTGGTTGGTAGGGTTGGCCGCCATCCACAGAGGAATCAAATTGGTATCTAAACCGATGCGATAGAACTCACTTGGGTATAGATCTTTTGTGACCAAGAAGACGGGGGAACCGTGTGTTGTCACGGCTACGATTTGCCAGGGATACGCCGGGTTCCCGAGCAAGGGAGTTTTCCATAGATCATAATTCCCGGTCCCCGAATTCGTTAGGGCGACATAAAATTGCGTGTCGGACACGGGTATCAGCACCAACCCCGGCAGACTCTGCGACCACGCGGCGGAAGCCAAACCCAGCCCGGCGATGGTCCCGAACAACAAACTCCAATGTTTCCTCAAGTTTTTCATAAGGTTTGACATTCTATTTTGATTGTATTTTCAGATTTCCAAATACTGCGGCACTCGCCTATGGAGTTCGACGCCATCGGAACACGACATGACCTCACCCTTCCGATCAACGCCTGAATTTAAGGTGACCACAAGCATGTTTAAGCGGATGTCCATCTGCTGGCAAGCCGAACGCCGCCGCAACGATGCACCGCACCGCCGCCGCTGGCGCGACTGCTGACCCCCGGAGGGGCGGCGGAACCGAAACACCCCACGCCGCGAACCCGTCCGTTTGTCCCGACGGACACCGGATATTAACCCGCATATCTCATGGCAACCCAGCAAAACCATGGCCCCTGTGGCAGGTTTCCAAACTTGCGGGCCGAATTGGATTGCACGTGGACTATTTGCGTCGCTTGCCAAAAAACGATAATTTAACCGGGCTAGCCCGGATATTTCATAGTGAAACCGGCAAAACCATGGCAAACCCTTGTAGCGCAGGCTTCCCAGCCTGCCGTATCGCAGGTTTCCAAACCTGCGTGCCGTGTCTTTTCAACCGCGCCTTCGAACGTGTTT
>Ga0302319_10006657_pt1 | contig 22882 bp, 15 predicted proteins | sample Bog_T0_2_FD_203319 | JGI IMG/M metagenome (GOLD analysis project Ga0302319, IMG submission 203319) | Peat permafrost microbial communities from Stordalen Mire near Abisko, Sweden - Bog_T0_2 | ecosystem: Environmental > Terrestrial > Soil > Wetlands > Peat | place: Sweden: Abisko, Stordalen Mire...
GTCCCGCCGGAGACGACCGGTTGCGCGGGGCGTAGGCTTCGCAGCATCGGCGCGAACAGCGGATTGGCGGCGAACGGGCCGTCGATGATGACCGCGCCGGTGACGCCGAGCCGTTCGAGCAGCAGGTCGGCCATCAGAGCGCAGTAGAGCGTGGCGAGCGCGGAGCGACCCTCCCCCGTCAGCGATTCGGCGCCGAGAACGCTGCCCTTGATGGTCGCGAACGGGCCGGCGGGAGCGAAGCTCGGCAGCGCCATCGCGCCCGCCGCGAGCACAGAGTCGAGCCCCGCGAGCGTCGGCGGCGTCTTCAGCGCCGGTCCGGCGATAGCCGCATATTCGCGCCCGCCCATGAAACGCGCGGTCGGGGTGGGTTCGCCGAGCGCATCGACATTGGCGAGCATGTCCTGCGTCTCGCGCAGGCGACCGAGATCGCCGCCGCGCGCGAGGATGATGCACCAGGTGCCGCTGGAGACGACGGCGAAGCTTTCGTCCTCCGCGCGCGCGATCCGGTGCGCGAGATAGGAGGCGTTGGAATCGTGGATGCCGCAGATCACCTCGCAATCGGCGGAAAGCCCCGTGGCTTCGACGACGGACGGCCGCAGCTTGCCGAGCGCGTCGCGCGCGGGACGCAGCGGCGGCAGCAGCTTCGCCCAGCCCTGATTGACCGCGAGATCGGAGAAGTGACGCTCGATCGGACGCCACAGATCGGTGTGCGTGCCCAGCGAGGTCGCCTCGCTCGCGGCGATCCCGCTGAGCTTCCACGACCAATATTGCGGATAGGTCAGAATATGGCGCACGCGTGCGAACAAGTCGGGCGCGACCTGTTGCAAATAAAAGATCTGGGCGCCGAGGTTGAGGCCGAGGGCCAGCATCGGCGAGAAGGTCGCGGCGAAGGGATCGCGCAGCGCCCCGTATTGTTCACGGAAGCGTGCGAAATGCGCATCCTCGTAGTCGGGCGCGGCGACCACCTCGCCCGCGGCGTCCACCATCACCATCGCCGCGCCATGCGCGACCGGAACGATCGCGCGGATGCGCTCCTTGCCCGACGCGCTTTTCAACTCGGTGATCAGCCAGCTCCAGACGCCGTGAACATCGAGTTCGGTATCCAGCGCTTCCGGCGCGCCACTCGCGACCGACGCCGAAGCGCGCTCGGTCGACCAGACCACGCTTCCGTCCGCTCGATCGACAAGCAGCAGTTTCGCGTTGGTCTTGCCGATGTCGATGACGGCGATCAGAGAGGTCATGGTCGTCTTGGTTCCCCAGAATCAGCCTTGCGAGCGCGACCGCGAGCGCCCCATCACCGAGGATACCGCGACGACGCCGATCAGCAAACCGACGTCATGATCCCGGGCGCGCTTCCGCTAAGGGCGCCCAGGCGTGAAGCGCGAGCGCCTCGGGGAGCGGCGTCACGCCGAACCGGGCGGCGAGATCTCGCAGATTTTGCGTCGTCATCGACTGGCGGGGCCCGCCCATCGACATCACCTTGACCAGCACCTCGGCCGCCTTCTCCGCCGTGTCGATCAGGCCGAAGGCGAAATCTAGCGTCGGACCGGCGGCGAACACGCCGTGGAACGGCCACAGAACGACGCTGTGACGACTCATCGCCTCCGCCGTCGCGCCGCCGATTGCGTCCGTGCCCGGCGTCATCCACGGGAGCACGCCGACGCCGTCGGGGAACACCACGAGGCATTCGGTGCTGCCTTCCCACAACGCGCGCGTGATCGTCGCGGTGTCCGGGCGCAACACGTAAGTCAGCGCGATCAGATTGGTGGCGTGCGAGTGCATGATCACCCGGTCGCCGCCCTTGGAAGCGCTCTGGCGAGACATGTGCGAGGTCAGATGCGCCGACAGCTCCGATGTGGGCGCGCCGCCGCCCTCGTAGCCCCAGAGGATTTTGACCGCCTTGCCGTCGGGCGCGACTTCGATGATTCCCAGCGTGCTCGCGGGATCGGTCGGCACGTTGTGAAAATATTGGCCGGTGCCGGTGACGAGATAGAATTGCCCCGCGAGCTTCGGCAGCGCCACGGTCAGCGGCGCCTCGCGCGGCGCGGCGAACCCGGCGCGATAGGGCGCGAGGTCGCTTTCCCCAAGCCGCAGGCTGATATTGCCGCCGTTGCGTTCGTGCCAGCCCTTCAGCCAACCGTCGCCGGTCGCCTTCACCATGCCTTGAATGAACCAGGAATTGAGTATGTCGTTGGGCATCAGAGGGCGTCCCGTTTGGCGAAGGTCGCATTTTCGTAGCGCTTGATGGGGTCGAGCCACTCGAGGCCCACCGGAACGTCGCGACTCGCACAATAATGATCCCAAACCGCGGACCACGGCATTGATTTGAGTTCTTCAAACAGAGCTAGGCGGGTAGTGAAATCCCACTCCGATTCGGCTTTGCGCAACCTGTCGCGCGGCTCGAGCAGCGCGCGCAGCAAGGCTTTGCGCATGTTGCGCGCGCCGATCACCCAGGCGGCGAGCCGGTTGATCGAAGCGTCGAAATAGTCGAGCCCGATATGCACGCGGTCGAGCACGTCGCCGCGCACCAGTTCGTTGGCGATATTTTGCGTCTCGTCGTCGAGCAGCACGACGTGATCGCTGTCCCAGCGCACCGGGCGCGAAACGTGCAGCAGCATCTCGTCGATGAAGGGCAGGATCGCCGAGAGCTTGTCGCCGATCGACTCGGTCGGATGGAAATGCCCGGCGTCGAGACAGAGCAGAATTTTGCGGCTGACGGCGTAGGCGAGATAGAACTCGTTCGAGCCGATCGTACAGCTCTCGGCGCCGATTCCGAACAGCTTGCCTTCCACCGCGTCGCGATGAAACGCCTTCGGCAGCGGCTCGGCGATGATCGCGTCGAGCGATTCCATCAAACGTCGGCGCGGCGCGTATTTGTCGGCGGGTTGATCCTTGAAGCCGTCGGGAACCCAGATGTCCATCACCGAGGCGGAGCCGAGCGCTTCGCCGAAAGAAGCGCTTACGCGGCGGCTCGCCTTGCAATGATCGATCCAGAACCGGCGCACGCCGGAGTCGGGATGGGCGATCGTGAAGCCCTGCTCGCTGAGCTTGTGCGAGAAACATGTCGGATTGAAATCGAGCCCGAGCTTATTCCGCTTGGCCCAATCCACCCAGCCGCTGAAATGTTTCGGCTCGATCTCGTCGCGCGGCACCGGCTTCGGGCTTTCGAGATAGATCGCGTGCAGATTGAGCCGCTTCGCGCCGGGGATCTGCGCCATCGCGACGTCGAGATCGGCGCGCAACTGCTCGGCGTTGCGGGCGCGACCGGGATAGTTACCGCTCGCCTGGATGCCGCCGGTGAGCGCCGCGTCGGGGTTCTCGAACCCACGCACGTCGTCGCCCTGCCAGCAGTGGATCGAGAGCGGAATGGCGTCGAGCCGGGCGAGGCAAGCGTCGGTATCCACGCCGATCTCGGCGAAGGCGTCGCGAGCGGAAGCATAGGCCGCGTTCGCGGAAAGGGTCGAGGTCATGGCAGGGTCTCCCAGCGCGGCCCGCGAGCCCGTCGCCGGGTCACGCCGCTATAGTAAACCATATGCTCACACCCCGCCCCCATCCGCCTTCGTCGCCTGACGCAAAACTACCTTCGGCGTGCAAAAGAACGAAGGAGGGCTTTCAATCCTCAAGGAAGAACCGCGCCATGAGGCGGGACGCGTCCAATCCCACGCTCTGGGTGTAGGTTCCGCTGGGGTCACCGCCAAACCACGCGTGTTCACCGCCCTCGACGAACCAGTGCTCGTGGACGGGATGGCCTTCCGCGTCCTCCAGGATCTTGCGGCTCACGCGTCGGCCTTCGACCTCCCATTCGAGGTCGACATCCTTCAGCGACTTCGCGGCGAGACGCGACTGATCGTGAATGCGTTCGCCGTTCGCGGGATGCACCGTCGCGTCGGCGCCGCCGTGAAACACGATCTTGCGAACGGACATCTCGCTCGCGTCGGGCGGCGCGGGCGGCGCGGCCGTTCCCTTCATCGCGGCTAAAGCCGACATCACGTTGTTCGCGGCGCCGTAAGGCAGCCCCGAATGCACGCCGACCGCCTCGAACACATCGGGGTAGGTCGCGGCGAGAACTTCCGCCATCGCGCCGCCGGCGGACAGGCCGGCGACGAACGTCCGCTCGCGCGGGACGCCGAACTCGCTGTCGAGGCTTTTCGCCAGACCGGCGAGTTTGGCGGGTTCGCCGGAGCCGCGATGCTGGTGGCGTTTATCGAACCAGTTCCAGCAGCCTTGGGCGTTGGCGCTACGCGGCTGATGTGGATAGGCGACGATGAAGCCGAACTCGTCCGCCAACGCGTTCATCCGCGTTCCCACGGCGAAGTCATCAGGGTCCTGCGTGCAGCCATGCAGCATGAGGATCAGCGCGCCGCGCCTCGCGGGATCGGAGGGGACGTAAAGCCGGTAGTTCAACACGCCGGCCGCGCCGCTATAGCTTCGCGACGTGAGCTTCGCGTCGGGCGGACGCCGCGGCTCTTCTTCGGGCGTTAGCTTCGGCATGTGAGCGCGACCAGCGCGCAAAGCCTGGAGAACGTCGCCCAAGGGTCCCCGCCCCGACGGGGGCCGAGCGCCGGCGGGATATGTAGGCGTTCCGCGTTGCGCCTCGCGGCCCGAGAGGGCGTCGCGAATGAGCGCCGTGGCTTCCGCCAAGTTCGATTTTCGCACCAGGGTCAGGGCGTCGCCCATGACGTCGAGAAGACGGGATTTAATGATGGAGCCTTTCATGGGTCAGCCGAGCCTATCGGCGAGGGCTGTTTTGACTTCCGGGGATGCGTGCAGAGCGCCGAGCACGACGATCGACTCGATCGTCGCGCGCGCGAGTTCGGGGGTGACGTCGTCGGCGATGGTCGCCAGACCCAGCACGCGGATGCGCAACCGCTCGCCCGCCGCCTGAACGGCTTCGAGGTCGCCACGCGTGAACGCGCGCAGCCCCAGTTCGAGCGTCAGACGCGACGCCGATTGCCTGGTCGTGTCGGCGTGCGCGGCGATCTGATTTCGGATCGCGGTGCGGATGAAATCGGAGCGGTTCGAATAGAAGCCGTCGCGCACCAGCAGGTCGATATGGCCGAGGTCGACGTAACCGATATTCAGCGTCAGCTTTTCGTTGTCCGGCGGTTTCGCCATCGCTTCCTCCATCCGTATGGATGGTATATGGATGGCGTACTCAAGTTTGCAAGGGCGGCACGCCTCGTGCATGCGAGTTGGTTGGATGAATAGAGGCGGAGGCGGGAACGCGAAAAAAATATGACGGCCCGCGCCCGCGCGTCTTGTGCGCCTTCGGGGTTTCTGGCATGGTTTTTAGATAGGACAGCTTTGCTGACCATTTAGCGCGTCATCGGGCGCCGCTTTTTGAGGCAAGGCATGGGGCTGGATGCGATGTCGGACGCCACGATCAAAACGGATCGAAAAAAAACCGCCGCCTGAGCCCGCTTTCGGGTCGCCCAGGAGGCGGCCGCACTGTCCAAACGACGATCAATGACATTAGAGTTTCACGAAATCTGACGAACGACGGCCGGGACGCCTTGCGACCGGCCGGGGGAGTGGAAAGATGAACAGCACCGAGCCCATGAACCGCGAACTTGGCGAAGCCGTTCCGCACGTGCTCGGCGCCGATCCCTTCATGCCGCGCGCGCAGGGGCTTTACGACCCCGCCAACGAGCGCGATTCCTGCGGCGTCGGCTTCGTCGCCGATATGAAGAACCGCAAGAGCCATGCGATTCTCGAAAAGGGTCTGCAGATCCTGGTCAATCTCGACCATCGCGGCGCCACCGGCGCGGACGCGACGCTCGGCGACGGCTGCGGCGTGTTGACGCAAATCCCGCACGAGTTCTTCGTCGAAGAATGCGCCAAGGTCGGCATCGCGCTGCCCGAGCCGCAGCATTACGCGATCGGCCAGTTCTTCATGCCGCGCGACGACGAGGCGCGCGCGCAAGTCGAGAAGATCGTCGAGGACGCCATCACGGCCGAGGGGCAGATCCTGATCGGTTGGCGCGACGTGCCGGTCGACAACGTGAGCCTCGGCGAACGCGTCAAGGCGGTCGAGCCGGCGCATCGTCAGGCTTTCATCGCGCGCGGTCCGCATATCATCGACGAGGACGATTTCGAGCGCAAGCTATTCACGCTGCGCAAGGTCGTCTCCAACAAGACCTACGCGATCGGCGGCGACAAGATCGCCGAATATTATCCCGTGTCGATGTCCTGCCGCACCATCGTCTACAAGGGCATGGTGCTCGTCAACCAACTGGGGCCCTATTACAAGGACCTGCTCGACCCGCGTTTCGTCACCGCGCTCGCGCTGGTGCATCAGCGCTTCGCCACCAACACGTTCCCGTCCTGGCGCCTCGCGCATCCCTATCGCATGGTCGCGCACAACGGCGAGATCAACACGCTGCGCGGCAACGTCAACTGGATGGCGGCGCGTCAGGCGAGCATCGATTCCGAATTGTTCGGCAACGACATCTCCAAGCTGTGGCCGATCTCTTATGAGGGCCAGTCGGACACCGCCTGCTTCGACAACGCGCTCGAGTTTCTCGTGCGCGGCGGCTATTCCCTGACCCATGCGATGATGATGCTGATCCCGGAAGCCTGGGCCGGCAATCCGTTGATGGACGAGGAGCGTCGCGGCTTCTACGAATATCACGCCGCTTTGATGGAGCCGTGGGACGGCCCCGCCGCGATGGCGTTCACCGACGGGCGCCAGATCGGCGCCACCCTCGACCGCAACGGCCTGCGCCCCGCGCGCTATTTCGTCACCGACGACGACCTCGTCGTGCTCGCGTCCGAAATGGGCGTGCTGCCAGTGCCGGAAGAGAGCATCGTCGCCAAGTGGCGCCTGCAGCCGGGCAAGATGCTGCTCGTCGACCTGGAGCAACATCGCATCGTCTCCGACGACGAGATCAAGCAATCCTTGTCGCGCGCGCATCCCTATCGCGAATGGTTGAACAACACGCAGATCGTGCTGGAAGACCTGAACCCGGTCGAGCCGCGCGCCTCGCGCACCGACGTCTCGCTGCTCGATAAGCAGCAGGCGTTCGGCTACAGCCAGGAAGATCTGGCGATCCTGATGTCGCCGATGGCGACCACGGGCCAGGAAGCCGTCGGCTCGATGGGCACGGACACGCCGATCTCGGCTTTGTCCGACAAGTCGAAGCTGCTCTACACCTATTTCAAGCAGAACTTCGCGCAAGTCACCAACCCGCCGATCGACCCGATCCGCGAGGAGCTGGTGATGAGCCTCGTCTCGTTCATCGGGCCGCGGCCTAACCTGTTCGATCTCGAAGGCGACGCGCGGCGCAAGCGGCTCGAGGTGCGCCAGCCGATCCTCACCAACGAGGATCTCGAGAAGATCCGCTGCATCGGCCATTTCGAGGACAGCTTCGACAGCAAGACGCTCGACATCACCTATGCCGTCGAGCGCGGCGCGGCGGGCATGGAGGAAGCGCTCGATCGCCTCTGCGAGCGCGCCGAGGCCTCCGTGCACGGCCGCTACAACATCATCGTGCTCTCCGATCGCATGCTCGGGCCGGATCGCATCCCGATCCCGGCGCTGCTGGCGACCGCGGCGGTGCACCACCACCTCATCCGCAAGGGCCTGCGCACCTCGGTCGGCCTCGTCATCGAGACCGGCGAAGCGCGCGAAATCCATCATTTCGCGTGTCTGGCCGGTTATGGCGCAGAGGCGATCAACCCCTATCTCGCCTTCGAGACGTTGGCGGCGATGGCCAAGGACTTGCCCGAGGAAGTCAGCGCCTACGAGGTGACGAAGCGCTTCATCAAGTCGATCGACAAGGGCCTCTTGAAGGTCATGTCGAAGATGGGCATCTCGACCTATCAATCCTATTGCGGCGCGCAGATCTTCGACGCGATCGGCCTCTCCAGGGCGTTCGTGAAGAAGTATTTCTCCGGCACCGCGACGACGATCGAAGGCGCCTCGCTCGCGGAGATCGCCGACGAGACCGCGCGCCGTCACGGCGACGCGTTTGGCACCTCGCCGGTGCTGCGAAGCTCGCTCGAAGTTGGCGGCGAATACGCCTATCGGCTGCGCGGCGAAGCGCATAGCTGGACGCCGCAGACGGTTTCGTTGCTGCAACACGCGGTGCGCGGCAACGCCAAGGACAAGTACGACGCTTACGCCAAGCTGCTCAACGAGCAGTCGGAGAGCCTGTTGACGATCCGCGGTCTGTTCCGCGTCAAGAGCGCCGCGGAAGACGGCCGCGCGCCCGTGCCGCTGGCCGAGGTCGAGTCGGCGGCGGATCTGGTCAAGCGCTTCTCGACCGGGGCCATGTCCTATGGCTCGATCTCGCGCGAGGCGCACACCACGCTCGCCATCGCGATGAACCGGATCGGCGGCAAGTCCAACACCGGCGAGGGCGGCGAGGAATCGGATCGCTACAAGCGGATGGCGAACGGCGATTCCATGCGCAGCGCGATCAAGCAGGTCGCGTCGGGCCGCTTCGGCGTCACCGCGGAATATCTCGTCAATTCCGACATGATGCAGATCAAGATGGCGCAGGGCGCGAAGCCCGGCGAAGGCGGACAATTGCCCGGCCACAAGGTCGACGCGGTCATCGCCAAGGTGCGCCATTCCACGCAGGGCGTCGGCCTCATCTCGCCGCCGCCGCACCACGACATCTATTCGATCGAGGACTTGAAGCAGCTCGTCTACGATCTGAAGAACGTCAATCCGAAGGCGCTGGTCTCGGTCAAGCTCGTCTCCGAGGTCGGCGTCGGCACGGTCGCGGCCGGCGTGGCCAAGTGCAAGGCCGACCACGTCACGATCTCCGGCTTCGAGGGCGGCACGGGCGCTTCGCCGCTGACGTCCATCAAGCACGCCGGCTCGCCCTGGGAGATCGGCCTCGCCGAGACGCATCAGACGCTGATCATGAACGGCCTGCGCGCGCGCATCGCGGTTCAGGTCGACGGCGGCTTGCGCACGGGCCGCGACGTCGTCGTCGGCGCGCTGCTCGGCGCCGACGAGTTCGGCTTCGCCACGGCCCCGCTGATCGCGGCCGGCTGCATCATGATGCGCAAGTGCCATCTCAACACCTGCCCGGTCGGCGTCGCGACGCAGGACCCGGTGCTGCGCAAGCGCTTCCTCGGCCAGCCCGAGCACGTCATCAACTATTTCTTCTTCGTCGCCGAGGAAGTGCGGACGTTGATGGCGGAACTCGGCTATCGCACGTTCAACGAAATGGTCGGTCAGCGGCAGATGCTCGACAAGACCAAGCTGGTCGAGCACGCCAAGGCCAAGGGGCTCGACTTCTCCAAGCTGTTCTTCAAGTCGGAGCCCTGGCCGGGCGACGCGATCCATCACGCCACGGGCCAGGACCATCAGCTCGAAAGCGTGCTCGATCGTCAGTTCATCGCGCAGACGCAGGACGCGATCGAACGCGGCCAGCACGTGCGGCTCGACATGGCGATCCGCAATTGCGACCGCTCCGCCGGCGCGATGCTGTCGGGCGAGATCGCGCGCCGCCACGGCCAGGCGGGTCTGCGCGACGAGGCGATCCACATCAAGCTGAAGGGCGCGGCGGGCCAAAGCTTCGGCGCCTTCCTCGCCAAGGGCGTCACGCTCGAACTCGAAGGCGACGGCAACGATTACGTCGGCAAGGGCCTGTCGGGCGGACGCATCATCGTCTATCCCCCGCGCGAGGCGACGAAGCTCGTGCCCGAGCGCTCGATCATCGTCGGCAACACGGTGATGTACGGCGCGACCGCGGGCGAGTGCTATTTTCGCGGCGTCGCGGGCGAGCGCTTCGGCGTCCGCAACTCGGGCGCTATCGCGGTGGTCGAGGGCGCGGGCGACCACGGCTGCGAATACATGACCGGCGGCATCGTCGTCGTCATCGGCGAGACCGGGCGCAATTTCGCCGCCGGCATGTCCGGCGGCATCGCCTACGTGCTCGACGAGGCCGGCGACTTCGCCAAGCGCTGCAATCTCTCGATGGTGGAGCTGGAGCCGGTGGCCGGGGAAGAAGAGATGATGGAGCGGCATCATCACGCCGGCGGCGATCTGCAAGGCCACGGCCGCGTCGACGTGATGGGCGACATGAGCCGCCACGACGCCGAGCGGCTGCATCAGTTGATCGCCAATCACGCGCGCTACACGGGCTCGTCGCGCGCGCGGGAGATTTTAGAGAACTGGGAAAGCTTCCTGCCCAAGTTCCGCAAAGTCATGCCGGTCGAATATCGCCGCGCGCTCGCGGAGCTGGCGGCGAAGAACGCGAGCGCGGTCGTCGCGGCGGAGTGAATGAGAGCGCGCGATGGCCGATCTTAAGACCATCGCGCGTCGGCTACGAAGCCACCCACCTCCGCCGAAAAGCGGCTCTGGTTCGGGCTTCGGAAACATGCGGTCGAGGGGTTTCGCTTTCGACGGCAGGTGACGTTGAAAGGGTGCATCGTCGACTTCGCCTGTTACGAGGGGAAGCTCGTCATCGAGGTGGATGGGGCCACGCATTCGACGGACGCGGAAGTCGCGAGGGATAGGAAGCGCGAAGGGATATTGAAAGCCGACGGCTATTCTGTTTTGAGGTTCACGAACGACGAGGTCTTTCACAACCTCGACGGCGCGCTCGAAACGATCGGCCTCAAGCTACTCGAGTTGAAGCCCCGCGAGGTGGAGGCAATCTCCTCCCCCCTTGTGGGGGAGGGTTAGGGTGGGGGGTCGCCACGCGGCCTCTCGGCATTCAACGGGGAACGGTCGAGCGCTTCGGCGCCACTCCCCTACCCTCCCCCACAAGGGGGGAGGGGTGGAGAGCGACGTGAATTCGACAGGGAAATAGCATGGGCAAGGTGACAGGGTTTCTGGAAATCGACCGCGCGGACCGGCGCTATGCGCCGGCGTCGGACCGCATTCGCCATTACCGCGAATTCGTTCTGCCGTTGTCGGAGGAATCGACGCGCAATCAGGCGGCGCGCTGCATGAATTGCGGCATTCCCTATTGCCACAACGGTTGCCCCGTGAACAACCAGATCCCCGACTGGAACGATCTGGTCTATCGCGCCGACTGGCAGGAAGCCGCGCGCAACCTGCACAGCACCAACAACTTCCCCGAGTTCACCGGCCGCGTCTGCCCCGCCCCGTGCGAGGCGTCGTGCACGCTGAACATCCAGGACTCGCCGGTCACGATCAAGACCATCGAATGCGCGATCGTCGACCGCGCCTGGGAGCAAGGCTGGATCAAGCCCGAGCCGAGCGCAACCAAGACCGGCAAGCGCGTCGCCGTGGTGGGCTCGGGTCCCGCCGGCCTCGCCTGCGCGCAACAGCTCGCGCGCGCCGGGCACGAAGTCCACGTCTACGAGAAGAACGCGCATCCGGGCGGTTTGCTGCGCTACGGCATTCCCGACTTCAAGCTCGAGAAGCGACATATCGAGCGCCGCGTCGATCAGATGAAGGCCGAGGGCGTCGTCTTCCATTGCAACACGATGGTCGGGCGCGACGTCAGCGCGGCGGAGATCGTCGATTCGCATGACGCGGTGGCGCTCGCCGGCGGCTCGGAAGCGCCGCGCGACCTCCCGGCGCCCGGCCGCGATCTCTCGGGCGTGCATTTCGCCATGGACTTCCTGCCGCAACAGAACCGCCGCGTTTCCGGCGAGGCGATCGGCACGAACGAGCCGATCGTCGCGCGCGACAAGCATGTCGTCGTCATTGGCGGCGGCGACACCGGTTCGGATTGCATCGGCACCTCGATCCGCCAGGGCGCGCTGCGCGTCACCCAGCTCGAAATCATGCCGACGCCGCCGAAGATGGAAGACAAGATGTTGAACTGGCCGAACTGGCCGGTGAAACTGCGCACCTCTTCCAGCCACGAGGAAGGCGCCGAGCGCGACTTCGCGGTGATGACGCGCAAGTTCGAGGGCGAGCACGGCGCCGTCACCGGCATCGAATGCGTGCGCGTCGACGAGAAGATGAAGACAATCGAGGGCAGCGAGTTCACGCTGAAGGCCGATCTCGTGCTGCTGGCGATGGGCTTCGTGGCGCCGGTCAAGGACGGTATGCTCGCCGAACTCGGCGTCAAGCTCGACGGCCGCGGCAATGTCGCCGCCGACGTGAAGAGCTACGCTTCGTCGGTCGGCAAGGTGTTCGCCTGCGGCGACATGCGTCGCGGCCAGTCGCTCGTCGTCTGGGCGATCCGCGAGGGGCGCCAGTGCGCGGCCTCGATCGATCAGACGCTCATGGGCGCGACGATCCTACCGCGCTGAGTTGTGGACGCGGTCGCCTCTCCACCACGCAGAGCCCACGCGGCCAGCGGCCGCGTCTACAAATCACGCGACGCTGACGACCTTGAACGTCATCAGTTCGCCGTCCTCCTCGCGGATCGAAACATATTCGCCCGCGCGGAATGCGTGATCGCCGAAGCGGAAGCCTTCCTCCTCCTCGTCGAGCTTGGCGCCCTTGCCGAGTTCGAAGCCCCACGTCGCGCCGCCATGCCCGCCCGCGCGATGCACCAGCAGCCCGCTCTGCCGGAGTTCGTCGCCCCAGAAGCGATGCGCGAAACATTCGCCGCGATGCGCTTTCCAACTCGCCAGATCGATGTGGCCGTCGGCCGTCAGCGGGGCGACGAAATCATAGCCGTGTCGTATCGAGCCATCCGGGAAGGCTTTCGAGCGCGCGGCGTTCAGCGTGATTTTCTTGAGGGCGGAAGGCATGGGTCGTTTCCTGGTTTGTCTGACGCGGCTAGAGGATTTTCGCCTTCAGCGGACTTCGCACGATCATGACCGTGCATTTGGCGTGGCGCGAAAGCGCCGCGGCGGTCGAGCCGAGCAGGAACGTCGCCATCGAACGGCGATGCGCGCCCACGACGATGAGGTCGGCCGGCCATTCCAGCGCTTCTTCCAGCACCTCGGGATAGATGCCGCCGATGCGGACGGCGGTGCTGACGCGGCCCTTGGGCAGTTCGATCGCCGCGGCCATCCCATCGAGTTGGGTTTTCTCGTAGACGCCGATTTCATCGTAGACGCTCTGCGGAATCACCGCCATCGGCGAGCCCGCGATGATCGGGCTCGCGACATGGATCAGGCGCAGAGCCCCGTCGAACGCATTCGCGAGCGCCAACGCCGCGTCGAGCGCCTCACTGGCCACGTCGGCTTCATGAACGTCGATCGGAACGAGAATATGTTTGAACATCGGCGCCGACTCCCGCGCGGGGATGAGCGCCCCGCGTCGTATGGATCAAACATCATGCTCGGCCCGCATCGAGCGTAAGGCATTGACGCGGCGCAATCCAACGACCCTTAGCCGCGCCCCTTTGTCTCCGGCAGCACGCGCGTCACATGCCCCATCTTGCGCCCCGGCCGGCTTTCCAGTTTGCCGTAGAGATGCAGGCTGAGGTCGGGCTGGGCGAGGATATCGCGCCACTCGTCGGCTTCCTCGCCGATGAGATTGTGCATCTCGATCCCCCCGCGGCGCACGGGCGAACCCAGCGGCCAGCCGGCGATGGCGCGGATATGCTGCTCGAACTGCGAGGTCTGCGCCCCGTCGATCGTCCAATGGCCGGAGTTGTGCACGCGCGGCGCGATCTCGTTGACGATCAGCCGCTCGGCGCCGTCGGGCCCGCGCGCCACGAACAATTCGACGCCGACGACGCCGACGTAATCAAGCGCCTCCAGAATGCGCGTCGCGATCGCCTTGGCGCTCGCCTCCAGCCCGATGGCAACGCGCGCTGGCACGCGGGTGCGGGCGAGGATATGGCGCTCGTGCTCGTTCTCGCAGAGGTCGTAGCCGACAATCGCGCCTTCGAGGCTGCGCGCGGCTATCACCGAGACCTCGCGCTCGAAGGCGACGAAGCCTTCGAGGATCATCGGCGCGCCGCCGAGCGTGCGATGCATCGCAGAGACGTTGGAGCCCTCGCGAATGAGCGCCTGGCCCTTGCCGTCGTAGCCGAAGCGGCGCGTCTTCAGGATCGAGGGCCGGCCGAGTTCGCCGACCGCCCGCACCAGCGCGCCCGAATCCTCGACGCCGATGAACGGCGCGGTCTCGAGGCCGAGATCGCGCAGGAAAGTCTTTTCCACCAGCCGATCCTGCGTCAGCGCGAGGGCGCGCGCGCCGGGGCGCACGGGCTTGCGCGCGGCGAGAAACTCGACGCAGGCGGTCGGCACGTTCTCGAATTCGAAAGTGATGACGTCGACCGCCTCGGCGAAGCGCGCGAGCGCGTCCTCGTCCTCGTAGGGGGCGACGGTGCGGGCGCTCGCGGCGTCATAGGCGGGCGCCTCGGATTCGGGCGCGTAGATGTGGCAGCGCAGACCCAGCTTGAGTGCCGAGATGGCGAGCATGCGCCCGAGCTGCCCCGCGCCCAGAATGCCGATCGTCGCGCCCGGGGAGAGGATCATTCGGCGGGTCCGTCGACCGGGAATTCCGCCACGGAGTCGCGGCGCTCGTCGCGCCATGTCTGCAAACGTCGCGCCAACTCGGGATCGGAAAGCGCGAGCACCGAGGCCGCGAGCAGCGCCGCGTTGATCGCCCCGGGCTGTCCGATCGCCAGCGTGCCGACCGGCACGCCCGCCGGCATCTGCACGATCGACAGCAGACTATCCTGTCCCGACAGCGCCTTGGATTCCACCGGCACGCCGAAAACGGGCAACGTCGTGAACGCCGCCGTCATGCCCGGCAGATGCGCGGCGCCGCCGGCGCCCGCGATGATGACCTTGATCCCCGCCGCGCGCGCGCCCTTGGCGAAAGCGACGAGCCGATCGGGCGTGCGATGCGCGGAGACGATGCGCGCCTCGAAGCCGACGCCGAGTTCTCGCAGCGTCTCGGCCGCGCGGCGCATCGTCGACCAGTCGGACTGGCTGCCCATGACGATGGCGATCGGTTTGGCGGGCGCGGGCATGAGCGACTTTCGGGGTCGGAAAAGCGGGAAATACCAGCTTTGCGAATAAGCCAAGGGCGGCCAGGGCGCAAGGACGCGCGGCGATCGTTTGAACCTCGCCGCGCCCTCGCGCGACTGACAAATGAAACCCTTTTGAGGCGCTATCCCCATGACCATGGTATCGCTACGTTCCCGTTCGATCGTTCCGGAAAGCCCCGCGATGTCGCCGATAGCCGCGCCCGCCTCGGACCTCGTCAGCGTGTCGGAGGTGACGAAGACCTTCGGCGACAAGCGCGCTCTCAACGGGGTGTCGTTTCGCGTGCCGCCGGGCCAGATCTGCGGCCTACTCGGCCCCAACGGCGCCGGCAAGACGACGTTGTTCCGGCTGCTGATGGGCATCCTGAAGGCGACGTCCGGCAAGGTGCTCGTCGATGGCCTCGACGCCTTCGAGGATCGCGTCGAGGTCAAGCGGCTGATCGGCTTCCTGCCGGACGAGCCGGTGTTCTATTCCTACCTCTCCGCCCGCGAGACGCTGCAACTCAGCGCGGCGATGCACGGGCTCGACGTCAAGGCGGCGATGGACGCCATCGCGCCGGTGACGACAAAACTACGCCTCACCGCCGAGATCGACAATTTCGCCGAGGAATATTCGCGCGGCATGAAGAAGAAGCTCGGGCTGCTGCTGGCGATGCTGCATCAACCCAAATTGCTGATCCTCGACGAGCCGACCAACGGCCTCGACGTCGAGTCGACGCATCTCTTCTATGATCTGATCCTCGACCTCGCGGCGCGCGGAACCACGGTGCTGTTCTCCACGCATCTGATGGACCACGTCGCGCGGCTCTGCTCGCATGTCGTGGTCGTCAACGAAGGCGCCGTCGTAGCCCAGGGCGCGATGGAGGACATCCGCGCGGCGCATGGCGACGCGAGTCTCGAGGACGTCTTCCTCGCTTTGACCCATCGCGAGCCGCCGCGATGAACGCCCGCGCCGCCGCCGCTCCTGGCTTCTGGACCACGCTGTTCCTGCTGCTCGGCGTCGCGCGCAAACGCGCGACCGGCCGCGTCGCTCGCCAAAGCAAACTGCTGCGCGGTCGCGGCGGATCGGCGACCGCGGCGATGCCGATCATCGGCTTCGCCTTCGCCTCGCTGCTCTCCGCCGCGCTGAATTTGGGGGCGGCTTTCGATCTGATGATCGCGGTCTCTGAAGGGACGCGGGTGCAAGTCGCCAAGGACATCACCTACACCGTCACCGACGATTTTTCCCGCAGGATCACCGATATGGAAAAATCGGCGCGGCTGAAGCCGACGCTGCGCAACCACATAAGCATCGTCGAGGAAGACGACATCCAGGCCGAGGCCAAGGCGTTCGCGAAATCCGACGGCGGCGACGCCAACGTCATCGCGACGCGTTTGCACGCGGCGATCCGTGAAAATCCGGACCGGATTCTCATCGCCAAGAGCGTGTTGGACGGGCGGCCGGCCGCCCCGCGACTGCCCGACATGATGGCGCTCATCTTCGTCCTCGTCTGGTGCGCGATGCTGGTCTGCCAGGGCGAGGGGCCGGAACTCGACACGCAGCGGCCGCGACATCCGATGTGGGAATGGCTGTTCAGCCATCCCGCGCCTCCCGGGGCGATCTTTCTGGCCGAAATGCTGGCGCCGATAGCCGCCAATCCCGTCTATCTCACCGCGCCGCTGTTTCCCGCGCTGCTGTACGGCTGGACCTATGGCCTCGGCGGTGGAATCGCGGCCGCGTTGTTGGTCGGCGTTCCCGCCGCGCTGGCGATGGCGTGCTTGGGCAAGGCGATCGAAATCCATGTCGTGCTGCGCGCGTCGCCGCGTGCGCGGGGCGCGATCCTCGGCCTGATGGGCTGGTTCGGCTACGCCTCGCTGTTCCTTTTCCTCTTCCTGGCCTCTTCGATCCAAAGGCTGGCGCCCGCCGTGGCGAGCGCGCTCGAACCGCTGGCGGGCTGGCCCTGGCCGCCGGTGCGCGCGCTGGTCGGGCTCACGGCGAATGGGCGGCAGTCCTTCGTTTATGGCGTGGCGCTGTGCGCGGCAATCGCGGCCGTCGTCATCGCGGGCTCCATCGCGTTCAGCCTTTGGAGCGCGCGTCGGGGCCTCGCGGGCCAGTTCAGCCAAGGCGCCGCCGTCCCTCGCGCGAGCCGCGACGGGCGCTCGCGCTTCGGCTCCGACCCGCTCTACCGTAAGGAATTGCTCTGGTTCCGGCGCGACGGCGGCGCGCTGGTGCAGGTGGTGCTGGTGCCGTTGTCGCTGGCGGCGTTTCAGCTCTTCAACCTGCGCGGAATATTGGCCGAAGCCGGCGGCGCCTGGAATTATCTCGCCGGCGCGGCGATCTTGTTCGGCACCTATTTCCTACTGATCCTCGGCCCCAAATCCCTCGCCTCCGAAGGTCAGGCGCTGTGGATCGCGCTGACATGGCCTCGCGGGCTCGAAAACCTGCTGATGGCCAAGGCGCGGCTCTGGGCGCTCGTCGCCACGGGTATCGTCGGGGTGATCCTCGCCTATGCCGCGTTCAGGTTTCCCGCCGATGACTGGAAGATCGCCACGGTCGGAATCGGCTGGTACCTGTTCGCGCGTTCGCTCGCGGAGAAGACGGTGACATTGGCGACCGTGACGTCGCCCTCCGGCGAGCCGGAAAAAATCCCCACCGGACTGCGCTGGGCGGCGTCGATCGGCATGCTGACCTTCGCCATCGGCGTGCTGACGCAGCAATGGAACGTGGCGATCGCGGGCATCGTCTACTCGACTCTGACCGCCGCCGCGATGTGGCAGAACTTCCGCTTTCACCTGCCCTTTCTCTACGATCCGTGGTCGGAGACCCTCCCGCCGGCGCCGACGCTGATGCATGCGATGATCGGCATCAGCGCGATGGTCGAAGGCGCGGCCGTGCTCACGGGGCTGGCCGTGTGGGGGCTCGGCAAGGACGCTCTCGCGCCCACCACGGCGCTGATCTACGGGCTGTGCGCGATCGTCGCCTCGGTGAGTCTCGCCCGCTTTCTCGATGGGCGCGGCGTGCCGCAACGCGCGATCTGGCTGTGGGGCGAGGGCCCGCGGCCCTGGCCGCAACTCGACTTCGCCGGCAAGCGCGACGTCATCGTCCTGATCGCGATCGGGGCCGGGCTCGGGCTGGCGCTCGGCCTCGCCGCGCACGCCTATCTCTGGCTGTTGCAGTTCGTTCCGCAACTCGGCGACATCATCGCGCAGGGGCAAAAGCAAATGGACGCCGTGCCGAACGCGCGCGTGTCCTACGCCGTTATGGCGGTGCTGTTCGCGCCTTTCGCGGAGGAATATCTGTTCCGCGGCCTGCTGTTTCGCGCGCTCGACCGCGAATGGGGCGGCTGGCGGGCGGTGCTGGGCAGCGCGGCGTTCTTCGCGATCTACCATCCGGCGCTGTCGTGGCTGCCGGTCGCGGCGCTCGGCGCGGCCAACGCGCTGCTGTTCAAGCGCACGGGGCGGCTCGCCCCGGCGGTGGCGCTGCACATGATCTATAACGCGACAGTGTTGCTGTAGCGCAACGGTGTTGTATTAACGCTATACCTAAACATCTTGTTCACGCCCGATACGTACTATCCCGCTCGATCGCCGGCGCCGCCCTTGCTCCCCCGTCACCTTGGGACAGGATCGGCCCGCGATGCGCGTCATTCTGGCGCCCAAGACCCGCGATCGCGTTGGAGGGGTTAACGTATGCGTAACATTTCGATACCGTTCACGGCGTTGGCCGCGTTCGTGGGCTGCTACGGCACGGCGAACGCGACGGTTCACGTCGACATCAATTTGAGCACGCAAACCATGCGTGTGCGCGCCGACTCGGGCGCCGCGTACGATTGGCCGATCTCCTCGGGACGGCCGGGTCACGGCACGCCGAGCGGCAATTTTCGTCCGCAGCGGATGTTCACCATGGTGCATTCGGCCAAATACAACAACGCGCCGATGCCGCACGCCATCTTCTTCTACGGCCCCTACGCCATTCACGGCACCGGCGCGGTCTACGCGCTCGGTCACGTCGCCTCGCACGGTTGCGTGCGGCTCGCGCCCGACAACGCGGCGACGTTGTTCGCGATGGTGCAGCAAGAGGGCGCCGCCATCCATATCGGCGGTTCGTCCGCCGGCGGAGACAACGTCGCGTCGGTCAATCCGCATCGCGCCGGCCATCGTCTCGCCGCCGCGCAGCGCCGCCGCTTCCAGGAACACGCTCTCGGCTACGCGCCCTCGCGCCATCCCCGCACCTTGCGCCAATGGGCGCGCGATCCGCTCGGCGCGCACTGAGCCCTATGCGGGCGCCTTACGCGCCCGCCGACGGCGACGCGAAATCGTTAGTCGCGTTTCGCCACGAATTGAGTTATCAGGCCGCCATCCCGGTTTCGCACGGACAACGATTCCCTCGAGGAGGCCATTGTGCAAAGAAGACATTTCCTGGCCGGCGCCGCCGGGTTGATGGGCGCCGCCCTGGCCCCGAAATTCGCTATGGCGGCCGTTCCGACCGCTTTCACCTTCGATCTCGCGCCGCCGATGGGCGACCGCGAGAAATTCATCGCCTGGGGCGTCGCGCAACGCGGCGAGGACCCGAAATATCTCGGCGAGCGCTTCGACCGCTTCCTGGCGATGGTGCGCAACGAGGATCTGCTGGATGACCGCCACAAGCGCGCCTTCCTGCTGACGCCGCGCGAGAAATTCGTGCTGACGCAGAATCTCGGCCGCGCGTACGAGCACGCCTTCCTCGACATCGGCTGGGGCGTCACCATTTCCGGCCCGCACATCGTCGGCCGCATGACCTCGACCATCGACCCCAAGCAGGGCGAGAAGGTGCTCGAGGTCGGCACCGGCTCGGGCTATCAGTCCGCCTATCTCTCGCATCTGACCGACAAGGTCTACACGATCGAAATCATCAAGCCGCTCGCCGAGCGCACCCGCGCGACCTATGATTCGCTGATCAAGGACGGCTACAACGAATTCTCGGCGATCACCTCGAAGAACGCCGACGGCTATTACGGCTGGGAAGAGAACGGCCCGTTCGACAAGATCATCGTCACCTGCGGCATCGACCACGTCCCGCCGCCGTTGCTGCAGCAGTTGAAGCCCGGCGGCACCATGGTCATTCCCGTCGGCCCCCCCGGCGCGCAGCGCGTGCTGAAAGTCGTCAAGACCAAGGCCGAGGACGGCACGATCACGGTCGCGCGCTCGGACATCTACGGCGGCAAGATCGTTCCCTTCGTGCCCTTCACCAAGCTCGACGGCGACGCGATCAAGGGCACGCACAACAACTGATGCGACGCGCACGCGCTCTCCATCCCTTCCCCCCGCTCTTGCGGGGAGAAGGTTAGGATGAGGGGCTCTCGGAAGTTCGCGTCACGGCCCCTCACCCCTGCCCTCTCCCCGCGAGCGGGGCGAGGGGGTTTGATGGCGCCGCTCTTCGCCACCAAGGAACTCACCGCATGATCGACGCCAGCGACGCCGGCGATAGCGACATCTCGCTCGACGCGCGCGGACGGCTCGCGCTCTATATCGCGGTGGCGCTCGCCGCCGGCGCGGTGATCGCGTTGCAGATCGACATCATGCGCGTGTTCGCGGTGGGCAACTGGACCCATTTCGGCTCGCTCGTCGTCAGCCTCGCGATGCTCGGCTTCGGCCTCACCAGCGCGGTGATGGCCTCGGCGAAGAACTGGTTCTCGCGCCACTGGCGCATCGCCGCCACCGTCGCGCTCGGGCTGCTCGGGCCGCTCGCGGTCGGCGCCAATCTCTATATCCAGGGGCTCGGCTTCAACCCGATCTATCTCGTCTCCGACCCCAACCAGAAATGGAAGCTCGCCCAGATCTTCCTGGCGTCGCTGATGCCGTTCCTGGCCGGCGCGGTGTTTCTGGGCTGCGTCTTCCTCAAGAGCAACAAGACGTTCGGGCGCGTCTATTTCGCCGATCTGGCCGGCTCCGGCCTCAGCGGCCTCGTCTTCCTCGCCTCGATGTATCTTTTCCCGCCAGTCAACCTCATCGCGGCGCCGCTCGCGCTGTGGTTCGCGGCCTGCATCGCCTGGACGTTCATTCCGGGCGCGCGCGGCGCGCTCGTGCCCTATGTCGTCATGGCGGCGGTCGCGTTCGGCGGCCATTTCATCGCGGCGCCGGGCATGGGGATCAACCGCCTCGCCGTCAACGACTACAAAGGCGCGTCCTATGCGCGCCGTCTGCCGGAAGCCAAGAAGGTCTTCGAGAGCTATTCGCCGTTCGGGCTGCTCGAGGCCTACACGACATCCTACCTGCATTTCGCGCCGGGCCTTTCCGACAACGCCGGCTTCAACCTGCCCGAGATGCCCGCCAACGCTTACATGGGCCTCTATATCGACAGCGACGGCCCGATCGGCGTGATGCGCCACCTCAGCGACAAGGAATCGGCGTATTTCCGGTTCCTGCCGATGTATTACCCCTACGTCGTCAAGAAGACCCCGAAGATCTTCATCACCCAGTTCGGCGGCGGCATCTCCACCGAGGTCGCGCTGGCTTCCGGCTCAAAGGACATCACGGTCGCCGAAGGCAATCGCGCGATCCTCGCCGCGTTCCACGATCCCGTGTTCAAGGACTTCACCGGCGACATCCTGAGCAAGGTCAGAGTCATCGATTACGAGGGCCGGCATTTCCTCGCGCAGACGAAGGAAAAGTTCGATGTCATCGACCTGAGTCTGGCCGATTCCACCGGCCTGTCGAACCCCGGCGGCTTCACCGTCGTCGAGAAGTTCGCCTACACGCAGGAGGCGATGGAAACCTACATGCGCGCGCTGAGCGACGGCGGCGTGCTGGCGGTGACCATCTGGAACAAGGAAGAGCCGCCCAAATCGGTGCTGAAGCTCTATGCGACGTTGGCCGCCGCCTCGCGCGTTATCGACGGCGACCGCATGGCGGATTCGTTCTTCGTCTCCTCGTCCTATCTCTCGACCGCGACCGTGCTCTACAAACGCGGCGGATTCACCGCCGACGAGATCGACAAGCTGCGCAAGCACACGCACGACATGTCGTTCGACGAGATCTACTCGCCCGGCCTCTTTTACGACAACTCGCAGACGAACCGGACGCTCGACGGCTATGTCGCGCAATTCTTCACCGCGCCGGTCAACGGGCCGCCCACCAGCGCCACCACGGCCGCCGATCCGACCGCGCCCGTCGATCCCACCGGCCCGGACTCGGCTCCGCCCAGCGGCAAGGCCGACGACGGCGTGCTGCCCTCGACCGTCATGGGTCGGCTCGCCTGGCATACGCTCGTCGATGGGGGCTGGCCGGCGATTGCCGAGCGTTACGTCTTCAACACCAGTAAACTGACCAACGACGCGCCCTATTTCGCCGCCTATGTCAAAACCAAGGACCTGCCGGCGGTTCTCTCCGATCCCGATCGGCTGGAGCCGTTGCAGGACGAATGGGGCTATCTGCTGATCTGGGCGACGCTCGGCATCGCTTGCGTCACCGCGGCGGTGCTGCTGGCGATTCCGCTGATCTTCGGCTGGCGCTCGATCTTCGCCAAGACGCCGGGCAAGGCGCTCACCGTGGTCTATTTCGCCTGCCTCGGCGCCGGCTACATCATGGTCGAGGTCGGCCTGATCGCGCATTTCGTCATGGCGCTCGGCAATCCCACGGTCTCCGCCTCGATCCTGATCACGGGCATGCTGGTGTTCTCCGGCCTCGGCGCGCTGTTGTCGGAGCGCATCCTGCCGATTATGCGCGTGTTCATGCCGGTGCTGTTCGTCGTCATCGCCGCGATGCTGGTCAGCTACGCCCTGTTCCTCAATCTGGCGCTCGACGCGATCGGAACCCTGCCGTATTTCGAGCGGCTGCTGTTCTGCTTCGCCTTCATCGCGCCGCCCGCGTTCCTGATGGGCTTCCCGATGTCCACCGCGATGACGACGCTCGGGCGCCTCGGCAAGGAGCACATGTTCATCTGGGCCTGGGGCGTCAACGGCTGTTTTTCCGTCATCGGAGCCGCCGCCGCGCCGGTCATCGCGACCAATTTCGGCCTCGGCGCGGTGATCGAAATCGCCGGTCTCGCATATTTTCTGGCGCTGCCGGCCTTTTATGGGGTAATCAAGGGC
>Ga0302319_10006662_pt1 | contig 22867 bp, 23 predicted proteins | sample Bog_T0_2_FD_203319 | JGI IMG/M metagenome (GOLD analysis project Ga0302319, IMG submission 203319) | Peat permafrost microbial communities from Stordalen Mire near Abisko, Sweden - Bog_T0_2 | ecosystem: Environmental > Terrestrial > Soil > Wetlands > Peat | place: Sweden: Abisko, Stordalen Mire...
CGAAGGGCAACAACTATTTTGGTCGGGAGCAGCGTTGTGGCTGCCGGGCAAGGCTCGCTGAGCATTGCACCGGCAGCCCCGCCTTGCTCGCGACCAAAATAGTTTGTTGCGCCGGCCATCGTAGTTTTTCAACACCCTGGTAGCATTCCCCCGTGGAAACCCCGGCCCGAACTGCGGAACACCTGGCCCGCGTCAAGCAGCGGGAAACCTCGCTACGTTCCGTTTGCGCAACCCTCCTGAAGCCCGGATCCCCCGTGGTTTGGGAGGTGGGATGCGGCCACGGGCACTTCCTGGCCGCCTACGCCGCGGCGCATCCCGACCGTCTCTGCGTCGGGATTGACCTTTCGGCCGAGAGGATAGGCCGTGCCGAGCGAAAAAGGACCAGGGGTCGCCTGGCCAATCTGCACTTCATACAGGCTGAGGCCGGAGCCTTCCTAAAGGCGCTGCCCGACCACGTCCGCTTTTCCGAGGTCTTTGTGCTGTTTCCAGACCCCTGGCCAAAGCGCCGTCACCACAAGAACCGTCTGATGCAAGGCGCTTTCCTGGAAGCTGTTGCAGCACGGGCGGGGGAGGGGACAAGGCTCTTCTTCAGGACCGATGATGAATCGTATTTCGATTATGCGGAATACGTTATAAGATCGATGCCCCATTGGACGCTCTCCGGCGAGGGATGGCCGTTCGAAGTCTCGACCGTTTTTCAGGAGCGTGCGGCAAGCCACCGGTCGCTCGTCGCCCTCCGCACAAAGGCGATTCCCTGATGCCTACTTTGGGTGATAATTTAATCGCACAAAGTCGCCCATTCCTCCTTCCGGGGTTGACTGAATGCGACCTGTTCGGGTACGCCTCAGCGTTTAAACACGGACACCAACCACGCGCCAAGGCATGCTCCCAATCAAAAAATTCGCCCTGATTCCGGCCGCGCTTGCCCTGGGCGCGCCGGTTTTCGGGGCTGAGGGGTCCGGCGTTGCGCCGATGGCGGAGCCCATTTTCCACGTGGGGCCCCTTCCGGTGACGAACAGCATGGTCACAAGCTGGTCGGTCGCGATTGCCCTCATCATCATCGTCAGGCTTGCGATCGGAAAACCCAAGCTCGTGCCCTCGCGGGGTCAGGCCGTCATCGAGAGCCTGGTCGGGGGCATCAAGGACATCGTCGCCCCGATCGTCGGGGACCGCGCGCTCAAGACTGCGTTTCCCCTGCTGCTGGCCCTCTTCGCCTTCATTCTTCTGCAGAACTGGAGCGGTCTGGTCCCCGGCGTCGGGACAATCAGCGTGCTTCGTCACGGCAAATGGATGGAGCTGATCCGGCCGGCCGACGCGGATATGAACGGGACGTTCGCCCTGTCGCTCGTATCGTTCGCGGCGTGGCTTTACATCGTCCTGCGGATCGCCGGCCCACGCTTCATCCTCAAGGATCTCTTCGGGAACAAGGCGGACAAGCGCGACGTGCCCTCGGTGATCTACTATCTCCTCTTCCCCATTTTCTTCGCCGTGGGCATCCTGGAGATCGTCTCGATCCTCTTCAGGCCGGTCTCCCTCTCGTTTCGTCTCTACGGAAACATCTTCGGCGGCGAGAACCTGATGCACTCGATGTCGGCCATCACCAAATGGGGGCTGCCGGTGCCCTTCTACTTCATGGAGCTGCTCGTGGGCCTGGTGCAGGCATTCGTGTTCACGCTGCTTGTGAGCGTCTACATCGGGCTCCTCTGCAACCACGGCGACGGCCACGAAACCGCCGAAGCCCACGAAGCCGGACATTGAAAACATTTCCCGCCGGGACCATGCTTCGCGTGGACGGCGGACCTCCAACCAAAAAACAAAGATAACATGATCCACACCATCGCAGAAATCACAGGCAGCATCCAGGGCGGTCTCGGCTGCCTCGGCGCGGCACTCGGCGTCGGCTTCGTCGGCACCAAGGCCGCGGAGGCCGTCGGCCGCAATCCCGGCGCTTCGGGCAAGATCCTCGTGCAGGGCATCATCGGCATGGCATTCGCCGAGGCGGTTGCCTTCTACGCGCTCTTCCTGGGCAAGTGATCCATCCCGCCGCGCCGCCCGTTCGGCGGCCGCGGCCCATCTTAACAGAACTCCATGACTTCCTCCCTCCTGGTCCTCGCCGAGGCAGACTCAGGCGGCTTTTTGGCCAGCCTCCTGAAAATCGCGCACGATTTCGACATCAACGTGCCGAGCATCCTCGCCCAGATGCTGAGCTTCAGCATCGTGGCCTTCATCCTGTGGAGGTTCGCCTTCAAGCCGATCCTGGCCACGGTCGACGAGCGCCAGCACAAGATCGAGTCCGGCCTGAAATACGCCGAGGAGATGAAGGCGAAGCTCGAGGCCGCGCAGCTGGAGATCGACGCCAGGACCAGGGAGGCCCTTGTGCAGGGCCGGCAGATCGTCGCCGAGGCCCAGAAGGCGGCGAAGGAGTTCGCCGACCGCCAGCAGAAGGACGCCATCGAGAAGGCGGGCGGCATCCTGGCGAAGGCCCAGGAGGCAATCGAGCTTGAGAAGCGGAAGATGCTGGCCGAAGCCCGCCGCGAGATCGCCAGGCTCGTGGTCGTGACCACCGAGCGGGTGCTCTCGCAGCAGCTCTCCGATTCGGACCGCGCACGCTACAGCGAGTCCGCAGCCCGCGAGCTCGCCGGCGAAGCCGCCGCCGGGAACCTCTGACATGGGTCCCCGCGGCAAACAGATCCAGCAGCTGGCGCGCCTGCTCTTCCGCCTGAGCCTCGTCGACGGGGCCGTCTCGCCGGAGCGCGTCGCGGGGGTGCTTTCCTACGTGGCCTCGCACAGGCCCGCGAACCCCGTGGGCGTGCTGCGGGCGTACCACCGCCTGGTGGCCGAGAGCCTCGCCCGGAGCCAGGCCGTCGTCGACCACGCCGGCGATGTATCCGATGCAACATTACAGAATATAGCGGCGGCCATGGCCAAAAGGTACGGCCGCCCCGTGACCGCCGTCGCCCGGCGGGATCCCTCGCTCGTCGCGGGCCTGCGCGTGCGCGTGGGCGACGACGTCTACGAATCCTCGATCGCGGGCCAGCTCTCTGCGCTGGCCGCGTCCGTCTAGCGAACCCGGCCAACCGGCTTTAAATAAAACGAAATGAGCACCGTCCTCGAACAAATCGAACAAGAGATCTCCCAGCTTTCGGCCAAGGCCGGCCGCAGGAACACCGGCACCATCCGGACCATTGCCGACGGCGTCGCCAAGATCGACGGCCTCTCCGACGTGATGTACAACGAGATGGTCCAGTTCCCGGGAGGCGCCATCGGCATCGCGCTCAACCTCGAGGAGGACGAGGTGGGCTGTGTCATCCTCGGCGACGTGTCGCAGCTCAAGGAGGGCGACGAGGTGTCCACGACGGGCAAGCTGCTCTCGGTGCCGGTCGGCAAGGCCCTGCTGGGCCGGGCCGTGGACGCTCTGGGCCGGCCCGTCGACGGCAAGGGGCCGGTCGAGTCGACGGAGTCCTATCCCGTCGAAAAGATCGCGCCCGGCATCATCGTGCGCAAGTCGGTCTCGCAACCGCTCTTCACGGGCATCATGGCCATCGACTCGATGATTCCCATCGGGCGGGGCCAGCGCGAGCTGATCATCGGCGACCGCTGCACGGGCAAGACGACCATCGCCATCGACACGATCATCAATCAGGGGAAGATCAACAAGGTCGGCCTCGCCTCCGGCGACCCCAAGTTCCGCCCTGTCTATTCCATCTACGTGGCCGTCGGCCAGAAGAACTCGAATATCGTCCGCACAATCGCCACCCTGGAGGCGGCCGGCGCGCTTGAGTACACGGTGATCGTCGCCGCTCCCGCCGCCGACAACCCCGCCAACCAGTACATCGCCCCGTATTCCGGGGCCTCCATCGGCGAATGGTTCATGGAAAACGGCATGGACGCGCTGATTGTCTACGACGATCTCTCCAAGCACGCCGTGGCCTACCGCCAGATTTCGCTGATCCTGAAGCGCCCCTCGGGCCGCGAGGCCTACCCGGGCGACGTGTTCTACCTCCACAGCCGACTGCTCGAGCGGGCCGCCCGCCTCGAGGGGAAGGGATCGCTGACGGCCCTGCCGATCATCGAGACGCTCGCCGGCGACGTCTCGGCCTACATCCCGACAAACGTCATCTCGATCACCGACGGCCAGATCTTCCTCGAGACGGACCTCTTCAACCAGGGCATCCGCCCCGCCGTGTCCGTGGGCCTGTCGGTCTCCCGCGTGGGTTCGTCGGCCCAGATCAAGGCCACCAAGCAGGTCGGCGGAAAGCTGAAGGGCGAGCTCGCCCAGTTCCGCGAGCTGGCCGCCTTCGCGCAGTTCGGATCCGACCTGGACGCCCGCACCAAGGCGCAGCTCGACCGCGGTTCGCGCATCGTCGAGCTCTTCAAGCAGCCCGCCTTCAATCCCATCCCGATCGAGCAGCAGGTCGCCACCCTCTGGGCCATGCAGAAGGGCTACTACGACTCGCTCGACCTGTCGAAGGTGATGCCCGCCGCCGCCTCGCTCCGCGATTTCTTCGCAACCCGCAAGGACGCCCTCCTGACAAAGATCCGCACCAAGGCCGCCCTCGATGCCGAGCTTGAGGCGGAGCTCAAGCAGGCGGCCGACGAGTGGAAGGGTTCCTTCGGCTCCTGACGCCCCGCCGAACCCAGACGATGCCCTCCACACGCGACATCCGCCGACGCATCAAGTCGGTCAAGAACACCCGCCAGATCACCAAGGCGATGGAGCTGGTCGCCGCGTCGAAGATGAAGAAGGCCCAGCAGGCCGCCGTGGGGGGACAGCCGTACGCCAACCTGATGGCCGGGATGCTCGCCGAAATCGCCGACCGCGTGGACGAGTCCGACCACCCCTTCCTGGTGCAGCGTCCGGTCAGGACCCGCGGGATCCTGTTCGTGACGACCGACAAGGGCCTTTGCGGGCCGCTCAATTCCAACCTCTTCAAGCTCGCCGCCGAAATCCGGACGCCCGCCAAATTCTGCGCCATCGGGCGCAAGGGCGTGCAGTTTCTCGCCCGGACGCGCCGCGACCTCGTCGCCGACTTCCCCATGCACGACCGCGTGCCGTTCGCCGAGGTGAAGGTCGCCGCCGAGTTCATGACGAAGCAGTTCCTCGAGGGGTCCATCGACACGATCGAGGTCATCTACTCGCAGTTCAAGAACACGCTCGTGCAGGAGGCCCGGGTGCGGCCCGTGCTTCCCCTGGCAAACCTCAGGGAGTTCTTCGAGGGCATCGCCGCGACCGCAAGCCCGGCCCGAAAGCCCGGGGCGGACGAGCGGGAGATGCTGTTCGAGCCGGGCGTCCGCCAGGTGCTCGAGGCCCTGCTGCCGTTCTACGTGAACCACCAGATCCACCAGTTCATCCTCTCGTCCAAGGCCTCGGAGCACAGCGCCCGCATGGTGGCGATGAAGACGGCCAAGGACAACGCGACCAAGCTCCTCGGGGACCTCACCCTCGAATACAACAAGGCGCGGCAGGCCGCGATCACCCAGGAAATCCTCGAAATCGCGGCGGCCCAGTTCACTGCAGCCTGAAATTCCCGCCCCCTTCAACAAACACCAGCGACACCTTTGAGATCATGAACACCGGCACCATTGTCCAAGTCATCGGCCCCGTGGTCGACGTGCAATTCGCGGAACACGCGATCCCGCCGATCTACCAGGCGCTCACCGTCGAATTCACGGTGGGCGGCAAGAGCGAGAAGCTCACGCTGGAGGTCCAGCAGCACCTGGGGGCCGGCAGGGCCCGCTCGATCGCGATGTCCTCGTCGGAGGGCCTCAAGCGGGGCATGCCCGTCATCGACACCGGGGCGCCGATCATGGTGCCTGTGGGCGAGGGGATCCTGGGGCGCATCTTCAACGTGACCGGGGATCCCGTCGACAACCGCGGTCCGGTCACTTACACGAAGAAATACCCGATCCACAGGCCGGCCCCCCTGCTGGTCGACCAGGACACGAAGGCCGACATCCTCGAGACCGGGATCAAGGTCGTCGACCTCATCTGCCCCTTCATCAAGGGCGGCAAGGTCGGCGCCTTCGGCGGCGCCGGCGTGGGGAAGACGGTCGTCATCATGGAGCTGATCAACAACATCGCCAAGGCGCACGGCGGCTACTCCGTGTTCGCCGGGGTGGGCGAGCGGTCGCGCGAGGGCAACGATCTCTACCATGAGATGTCCGAGGCCGGCGTCATCGACCAGAAGGACCTGAGCAAGTCCAAGGTGGCGCTCGTCTACGGGCAGATGAACGAGCCGCCGGGGGCCCGCATGCGCGTGGGCCTGTCGGCGCTCGCCATGACCGAGTACTTCCGCGACGAGAAGAACCAGGACGTCCTCCTCTTCATCGACAACATCTTCCGTTTCTCCCAGGCCGGCTCCGAGGTCTCGGCCCTGCTCGGCCGCTCGCCCTCCGCGGTGGGTTACCAGCCCACGCTGGCCAACGAGATGGGGCTCCTGCAGGAGCGGATCACCTCGACCAAGAAGGGCTCGATCACCTCCTTCCAGGCCGTTTATGTGCCCGCCGACGACCTGACCGACCCCGCACCGGCAAACACTTTCGCCCACCTCGACTCCACCATCGTGCTCGAGCGCTCCATCGCCGAGCTCGGCATCTATCCGGCGGTCGACCCGCTTTCCTCGGTCTCGAACGCGCTGACGGTCGAGATCGTCGGAGAGGAGCACTACCGCGTGGCGCGCGAGGTGCAGCGGGTGCTGCAGCGCTACAAGGACCTCCAGGACATCATCGCGATCCTCGGGCTCGACGAGCTGTCTCCCGAGGACAAGGTGACCGTCTACCGGGCCCGCAAGATCCAGCGCTTCCTTTCGCAGCCGTTCAGCGTGGCCGAGGTCTTCACCGGCACCCCGGGCAAGTACGTCTCCGTGAAGGAGACCGTCCGCGGCTTCAAGATGATCCTCGACGGCCAGCTCGACGACACGGCCGAGGGCGACTTCTACATGAAGGGCGGCATCGACGAGGTGATCGCCGCGGGAAAGAAATGACGGGAGACGTAACCCCATGCCCCTGAACCTTGAAGTGGTGACCCCGGAGGCCAGGGTCTATTCCGACACGATCGACGGCGTCGTCATTCCCACGGTCGAGGGCGAGATCGGGATACTGCCGGGCCATATCTCGCTTCTCACGCAGGTCGCCGACGGCGAGCTGCGCGTGACCAGGAACGGCCGCACGGAGCTTCTGGTCGTGGGGGAGGGTTTCGCCCAGATCTCCGACGACAAGGTTTCGGTGCTGGCCCAGAGTGCCATCGAGGAGGAGAAGATCGACGAGAACGCCGTGGAGGAGGCGAAAAGGCGGGCCGAAACCGAGCTGAGGAACCGCGCCGCCCTCCCACCCGCGGAAATTGAGCGCCTTGAGAGCTTTGTCCGTTTCGCAGTCGCGCAGCTCAGCGTGAAGCGGCGGCGGAAGTAGCCGCGCGGCCGGGGCTTCCCCCGGCCGGATGCGCGTTGACCCGCCGGGTGGGTCGTCTATCCAGCCATTCGGGGCCCATGAACCGCGTCTTCATCAAAACCTACGGCTGCCAGATGAACGAGCGGGACAGCGAGGCCGTGGCGGCGATGCTCCGGGCGCGCGGCTACCGCATCGTGGCTTCCGAGGACGACTGCGACGTGCTGCTGCTCAACACCTGCAGCGTGCGCGACGCCGCGGAGCAGAAGGCCATCGGAAAGGCCGGCTACGCCCAGAAGCGCAAGCGCCGCAACCCCGACTTCATCCTGGGGATCCTCGGATGCATGGCCCAGAACCGCGGCGCCGGCCTGCTCGACAGCCTTCCCGACGTGGACCTGATCGTCGGCACGCAGAAGTTCCACCGCGTGCCCGGCTACCTCGACAACCTTCTCGCGGCCCGCGCCGCCGGCGCCCCGGTGGGCGAGACCGTCGTGGACATCGCCGAGGAGGCCGGCTCCCAGAACACGATCCGCGATCACCTGGAGTCCGCGGAACCGCAGGTGACCGCCTTCGTGTCGATCCAGCAGGGCTGCGACATGGCCTGCTCGTTCTGCATCGTGCCGAAGACCCGCGGGGACGAGCGCTCAAGGCCGATCGGGGAGATCGTCGACGAATGCCGCGGGCTCGCCGCGCGGGGCGTCAGGGAGATCACGCTCCTCGGCCAGATCGTCACAAGCTACGGGCGGGGGCTCCAGGCCCCGGGCCAGGCCGGGGGGTCCGCCTTCGTGAGGCTCCTGGAGGAGGTCCATGCGATCGAGGGCGTGAAGCGCATCCGGTTCACCTCGCCGCACCCGCGCGGGTTCAAGCCCGACCTTGTGGCGGCCTACGGGCGGCTGCCCAAACTCTGCGATTTCGTCCACCTTCCCATGCAGTCCGGCAGCAACCGCATCCTGCGCGCGATGAACCGCCCGTACACGCGCGAGCGTTATCTGGAGATCGTGCGCGCCCTCAGGGACGTGCGCCCGGGCATCACCCTTTCGACCGACGTCATCGTGGGCTTCCCCGGGGAGACCGACGCGGATTTTGAGGAGACGCGGTCGTTATTCGAGGCCGTCAACTACGACATGGCCTATGTCTTCAAGTACTCCGTCCGCTCCGGGACCCCGGCGGCGACCATGCCGGATCAGGTGCCGGACGGCGTGAAGGAGCGGCGCAACCAGGTGCTGCTCGAGCTGCTCCGGGAAAACTCGCTTCGCAGGAGCCAATCGCTGCTGGGGACGGTGGAGGAGGTCCTGGTCGAGGGCCGGGACCGCTCCGGGCTCAGGCTCACGGGCCGGACAGGCGGGAACAGGACCGCGGTCTTCGAGGGAGACCCCGGCCTGGTCGGCTCCCTGGCCAGGCTGCGGATAACCCGGGCAAGCGTGAGCACGCTCTATGGCGACTTGATGGTTGAGAGTTGACCGGGACCCACCACACTTCCGCCACCCAACCGAAACGCATCCCCGATTTTCCGCACCATGTCCCTGAGTCTCGCCAACCTCGTCCCCGGCATCCTGCTTGTGGCGCTCGGATTCCCCCTCCTTTTCGCCAACCAAGGCGTGATCACCACGCTGAAGGCGTTCCCGCGCTCGACGTCCTGCGCCTACGTCTTCTTCGGGGCGGCGTCGGCCTGGTTTCTCTACAACATCTGGCACCTCTCCGCGGCGGACTTCGGCGACTACCGGGTGCCGTTGTTCTTCGCGTTCGCGGCGATAGCGGCGCTGGCGTTCAAATGCGTGCCGGACTTCCTGGCCGTGCGCGGCCTCGCCGTGCTGGTGCTCCTGGCCGCATGGCCGGAGCTCATGTCGGGCTTCATGGTCTGGGACCACAACCTGATCTATTTCCTGAAGGCGTTTGTCTATGTCTGCATCGTGCTCGCCATCTGGGTGGGCACCCAGCCCTGGCGCCTGCGGGACTTTCTCGAGTGGCTGTTCGCCACCCCCGGCCGCACCCGCGGAGCCGGCGGCCTGTTGGCCGCCTACGGGCTTCTCCTTTCGATCGTCGCCTTCACCTATTAAAGCCACCTCCCACTCCGACCCGCAGCCGCCGCTGCTGCTGATCCTGGCGGGCCCCTCGGGTTCCGGCAAGAGCACGCTCTGCGACCGGCTCGTTTCCGAGGGCCTCGGCTTTTCGAGGGTCATCACCTCGACAACGCGTCCGCCGAGGGAGGGCGAGGTCAACGGCGCCGCCTACCACTTCTTCACGCCCGCGGAGTTCGACGCGAAGATCGCCGAGGGCGAATTCCTCGAGTGGGCATGGGTGCATGGCGAGCGCCGCTACGGGACGCTCGCCGCGAGCGTGATCGGGCCGCTGGAGGAGGGGAGGGACCTGGTGCTGAGCGTGGATGTGCAGGGCGTCGCCAGCATCCGGCGCGCCGCCGAGTCGCAGCCGCTCATCCGGCGCGCGCTGACAACCGTCTTCATCGTGGTGGACCGCACCCAGCTGGTCGCCCGGATCGGTCGCCGCGGGCTCGACAACGAGGGCGAGATGGCCGTCCGCATGGCCACCGCCGAAAGGGAGCTCCGAGAGGCCCCGAAATTCGACTTCATCATCGAGAGCCGCACCCGCGACGAGGACTTCGCGACCCTGCTCGACATCCTGAAAAAGGCCCGCCAGCGGGCCGCCAGGGTCTGACGGGCGGCAACCTTCCGGATCGCCGGAGTTTTTGCGGCTTGGCAGCGGGTTTTGAATTCATACCGTCTGCGCGCACCATGAACGGCTTCGTCCCCAAGCCCGTCCGGAGCTGGCCCCGGGTCCTGGGGTGGTGCGCCGTGTCGGCTCTTGGGGCCGCGGCGGTCGCCGTGCTGGCTCTGGCGCGGGGGGAACCGGTGAGCGCGCTCTGGATGGTGGTGGCCGCCGGCTGTGTCTTCGCGGTGTCGTATCGTTTCCACTCCGCGTGGCTCATGGCCAGGGTCCTGACGCTCGACGGGCGGCGCGCGACGCCTGCGGAATCTCAGGCCGACGGCAGGGACTTTGTGCGCACGCACAGGTGGGTCGTCTTCGGACACCACTTCGCGGCCATCGCGGGGCCCGGCCCGCTCGTGGGACCGGTGCTCGCCGCGCAGTTCGGCTATCTGCCGGGGATGCTTTGGATCCTGATCGGCGCGACCCTGGGGGGCGCGGTGCACGACTCGCTGATACTCTTCTGCTCGGTGCGCCGCGGCGGCCGCTCCCTGGGCCAGATGGCGCGGGATGAGGTCGGCCCCGCGGCGGGTCTGGCCGCCCTGGTGGGCATTGTCTCCATCATGGTGATCCTCCTCGCCGTCCTGGGCCTGGTGGTCGCCAATGCGCTGGCCGAGAGCCCCTGGGGCCTCTCGACCATCGCCGCGACAATGCCCATAGCGCTTGCGATGGGCCTGGCCATGCGGTCGGGCGGCGCCGGCTCAGGCCGGCTCGCCTGGATCAGCGCAGCCGGGGTGACCGCACTGCTGGCCGCCGTGTGGGCCGGCCAGTACGTGGCGCACACCCCGTCGCTCGGGGCGTGGTTCACGCTCAAGGACACCTCCCTCGCATGGTGGCTCATGGCCTACGGACTCCTCGCGTCGATGCTGCCCGTCTGGCTCCTCCTTGCGCCCCGCGACTACCTGAGCACGTTCATGAAGATCGGCACGGTGGCCGCCCTCGCCGGGGCCATCCTGCTGCTTGCCCCCCCTCTCTCGATGCCCGCGATCACCCGGTTCGTCGACGGCACGGGCCCGGTCTTCGCGGGGCCGGTGTTTCCGTTCTGCTTCATCACCATCGCCTGCGCCGCCGTGTCGGGTTTTCACTCGATCATCGCGTCAGGGACGACTCCCAAGCTCCTCGCGCGCGAGGGCGACATCAGGATCGTCGGGTACGGCGCCATGATCACCGAGATGGGGGTCGGGATCATGGCCCTGATCGCCGCCTGCGCCATGCAGCCCGGCGAATATTTTGCGATCAATGTCAAGGGGCCGGCGGCGGCCGTCACGGCGAAGATCACCGCGCTCGGCTTCCCGGTGACCGCCGGGCAGATGGCGGCGCTCGCCGCGAGTGTCGGCGAAAAGACGATGGTCGGCAGGACCGGCGGGGCGCCGACCTTCGCGGTCGGCATGGCGCACATGTTCGCCGGCCTCCACGGCGGGCGCGAGGCGGCGGCCCTATGGTACCATTTCGCGATCATGTTCGAGTCGATGTTCATCCTCACGACGATAGACGCCGGCACAAGGGTGGGGCGCTTTCTCGTCCAGGACCTGTTCGGATACCTCTGGAAGCCGCTGGGGCGCACGCAGTCGCAGGTTGGAGCGGCAGCGGCCTCGCTGCTCTTTGTCGGAGCCTGGGGATGGTTCCTTTACCAGGGTGTGGCCGACCCGCTGGGCGGCATCAACTCGCTCTGGCCCATCTTCGGGGTGGCGAACCAGCTCCTCGCGGTGATCGCGCTGGCGCTGGGCACGACCGTGCTGATCAAGATGGGCCGACGACGGTACCTCTGGGTGACCCTCCTGCCCCTCGCCTGGCTGGTGGCCGTCACCGGAACCGCGGGCTACATGAAGATCTTCGATCCGGATCCGCGCATCGGATTCCTGAGCGCCGCGGCCGCCCTGGGCAGGAGCCTCCAGGCCGGCTCCTCCGGCGTGGCGGCCGCGGCCCTAGGCCGGCAGATCCTCAATGCACGCATCGATGCCGCGGTGACCGCGCTCTTCCTGGCACTTGTCGGGTTCGTGCTGGCCGCGAACGCGCGCGTCTGGTGGCGGCTGCTTACCGGGAGGACCGCCCCCGCGCTCGGGGAGGACCCCTATGTCGCGACCGCGGGCGCCTTCAGCCTCCCGCAGAGCGCGGCAAGTTCGCGGAGGTAGAAGGCCGAGCCGCCGCCCAGCCGGTCGAAGTCGGCCTGGCTGCAGCGCCACTGCCAGTTGCCCTCGGGTTTCCCCGGGGTGTTGAAGCGGCCCCTGGCGCCGAGGGAAAGGATGTCCTGGAGCGGAATCACCGCGAGCCGGCTTACCGAGCCGTAGGCCGTCCGGATCAGGTCCCATCCGATCTCGGCCCCGCTCACGCGCAGGTAGCGCCGCGCATGGTCGCGGGTGGCCTCGTCCGCCGACGCGTACCAGCCGAGCGAGGTGTCGTTGTCATGGGTGCCGGTGTAGATCGTCGAATTCGGCACCAGGTTGTGCGGCAGGTACAGGTTGGCCGCATCGCCTCCAAAGGCGAACTGCAGCACCGCCATCCCGGGCAGGCCCGTGTCGTCGCGCAGCTTCACGACGCCGGGAGTGAGCACGCCGAGATCCTCCGCAATGATCCGGGCCGCGGGGAACGCCTCGCGGATCGCGCGGAAAAGCCCGAGTCCGGGACCCCTGGTCCACCTGCCCGTCCGCGCCGTGGTCGCAGGCTGGGGGATGCGCCAGTACTCGTCGAACCCGCGGAAATGGTCGATGCGCACCACATCGTAGAGTTCGAATGACGCGCGGAGGCGCTCCCGCCACCACGCGTAGCCGTCGGCGGCATGACTCTCCCACCGGTAGAGGGGATTGCCCCACAGCTGGCCGTCCGCGGTGAAGTAATCCGGCGGCACGCCGGCCACGGCGAGCGGGGCGCCGGTGGAGGGATCCAGCTCGAAAAGCCCCGGGTTGGCCCAGACGTCGGCCGAATCCGCCGCGACGAAGATGGGCAGGTCCCCGATCACCGAGATGCCCCTGCGCGCGGCGCCGGCGCGCACGCGGCGCCACTGGGCGAAGAAGACGTATTGGTAAAACTGATGCGCTTCGATGTCGCGGGCAAGCCTGGCGCGCAGCGGGGACCCGAGCGCGGCCGCGCTGTCGCGGCTTTCCGGCGGCCACTCGGTCCAGGAGCAGCCGCCGTGGTGGTCCTTGAGGGCCCGGAAATAGGCATAGGCGTCGAGCCAGGAGGATTGCGCCGCCTTGAAATCGGCAAACGTCCCCCCGTCCAAGGGCGGAGCCCCTGCGCCAAGATAGCGTTCAAAGGCCTTGCGGAGCACCGGCACCTTCACCCGGTAAAGGGCCCCAAAATCGACCCGCCCCGGGTCGAACCCGGCGGGGGGTGCGACGTCCGAGGCATCCAGCAGCCCCCGCGCGACCAGGTCGGCGAGGTCGATAAGATAGGGATTGCCGGCAAAGGCCGAGAAGCACTGATAGGGGGAATCCCCATAACCCGTTGGTCCAAGAGGACAAAGCTGCCAATAGCTCATCCCGGCCGCCTGGAGGAAATCCAGGAATCGGTCGGCCGCCCGGTCAAAAACCCCCACCTGCTGGGCGCCTGGCAGGCTGGTCGGATGAAAAAGCACCCCCGCCCCCCTGGCGGACAGCCAGTTGAACAAAGGTCCGGCCTGGGGGAGAACATTGCTCATTTTGGCGGTCTCACGGTTTGATAAGGAAACCTTTTTTGCTAAGCTCCGTCATGCAGCCTGCTCATACGCCCAGCCGCAACACAGTACAGTCACCCCGATAGAAAGGAAAAGTCATCCCATGAAAAAGCATATCCTATTCGCGCTGGTCGCCGGATTCACCGCCGCAGGAGGTCTCCAGGCGGCAGACGTCGCCAGCTCCCGCGTCGAAGTTGTCTTCGATCATCCGGATAATTTCAACGATATCCGCGACACCTACTCCGACACTTCCGGCGGACGCGAATACGTCCTGAGGGAGCTCACAAATTATGTCTCGAAGACAGCCGACCAGTACCTGCCCGCGGGTTACAAGCTGAAGATCGTCTTCACGGACGTGACCCTTGCCGGCAGGCTTCCCATCCAGGCCACGGACAGCGACCGGCGCATCTTCCAGGCCACCTACCCGCCGGACTTCAAGTTCACCTACCAGGTCGTCGATGCCTCGGGGGCTGTCGTCCGGCAGGGTTCGGACCACATCCGCGACCTCAATTACGCGAACCGCTTCATCACGACCCCGGACAACACGATGCCGTTTCCCTACGAGAAGGCCGCGCTCCACGACTGGCTGAGGTCGAATCTTCGCCAATAAAGGGCTCCCGCCGCGCCCCCGGCGGGGAGGGGTCCGGCGGGCCGGCGTCAGGTGCCTCCGACCCCCTTCGCCGAATTTGCTTGCCTTATCCGGCAGCATGCGGTTTTTGTCGGGCCATCGATAGAGATAGCGTTTTGGTGACAGCTTCTGGTGAGTCGTTGGCTGAGCAGGTAGCTTAAGTGATGATTTCGAAACCCAAGGGTGGGAACGGACTGGCAGCGGACGGTGACTCTACGAAATCACACTAATGAGTAATTCCAAACTATACGTTGGAAACCTCTCCTTCAAGACCACCGAGGACGCGCTTCGCTCGCATTTCGGTCAATTCGGAGCCGTGACCGACGTTTACGTCGCCGTGGACCGCATGACCGGACGCCCGCGCGGCTTTGCCTTCGTCACGATGGGAACGGCCGATGAGGCCAAGATTGCGGCTGAGAAAGTCAACGGCACGGAACTCGATGGTCGTCAATTGACGGTCAACGAAGCCCGCCCCAAGGAAGACCGTCCGGCTGGCGGCGGCTTCGGCGGCGGCGGTGGCGGCCGTGGCTTTGGCGGCGGCGGCGAACGCCGCGGCTTCGGTGGCGGCGGCGGCGGTCATCGCGACCGCGGCGAGCGTCGCTACTGAGCGCCCGATCTTCCCGGATCGTCTTTGCAAAGGCGGGGCTCCCCACGGAGCCCCGCCTTTTTCTTGGAAAAGTTTTGACCGTGGGTTGATGGCCGGATGAATTGCCGGACCCGTGCGTCACGTCACCCTGATATCAATCCTCTGCCTCGCGGTCGCCGTCCCGGCGTTGCGGGCCCAGCGCGAGAAGTTCACACCGGACGACCTGGACTACATCGCGCAGACCTGGCCGGGAGTGTTGAAATCCAACACCGGCATCCGATACATCATACGCCGTCCGGGCAAGGGCGAGCCCCCGAAGCCGGGCGACGTTGTCTCCATACTATTTGTCGGCACACTGCTCCACGGCAAACTGTTCGAGAAGGATCTAGACGACAAACATCCCTTCTCCTTCCGCCTCGGAAGGGGGGAAGTGATCCCGGGCTGGGACGAGATCGTCGAAATGATGAGGCCGGGCTCCGAATGGCTTGTGATCATTCCCCCGGAACTCGCCTACGGTTCCCGCGGGAAGCCTCCGCGGGTGCCCGAGGAATCCTCCCTTGTCTTCACCATGCAGCTGATCGGGTTGAAGCCCGAACAGTGAGCGGCCCATCAGGGCTGCAGCGCGGCCTTGGTAAAGTTGAATTTCTGCCGAAATTCGTTCGCCGCCTGGACCTTTGCCGCGTCCGGCGCCTGACCCGAGGCAACGAGTTCCGCCGTCCGCTTGTCGATCCAACGCTGCGCAAACTCCTTCTCAAGCGAGGCCGAAATCGCGCGATCCTGCTTCGGCACCTTCGGCTTCCTCTTGAAATGGGGAAAATAGTGGCAGCCGGAGCCGGCAAGGAGGACCATGGCGGCCAAGGTGGCAGGTAGCAGGCGTTTCATTGGGAAGGGTTTGAGGACAAGCTTGAGGAGCGGGTGTTGCAACTGCGAATGAAAGTTTTTGCCCTTCACCAGACCTCAACGGGGCCCTTGGGAACGGGTATCGAGCCCCGGCTTGCCGCGTCGGTTCCGGATTCAGTATCCAGGAAGGATGCCCTCGCCGGCTCCGGGCGATATTTTGGCAGCAACTCCCCGCGCTCGTCGCAAAAGGGTGAGCGCCACGCAAGGAAGTCGGCCAGGGCCTGTTCGAAATCGGCCCGGGAAGAAATTGTTATCACTTTCTGTTTGAATAACTTGGATGGCCCGAAGCCCCGTGCGTACCAAGGCCCGACTTTTCTGAAGAGCCGTGACCCATGGGCCTCCCCGTAGAATTCACAGTGCCGTTCAAAATGGCTGCGCATGACACGGATCCGTTCGGCAAAGTCCGGCTCCGGCCGGAGTTCGCCCGTGCGGAGGTAGCATTCCGTCCGACGGAATATCCAGGGATCGTAGAATGCCCCCCTTCCAACGCTGACGCCGGCGCACCCCGTGGCGTCGATCATGTGCTTTGCAGCCTCAGGCGTGGTCACGTCGCCATTCCCTATCACCGGGATGGAACGGACCGCCTCAACCACCGCCCTGATTCCCGCCAGGTTCACGGTTCCCCCGAATCCCTGCGCCCGGGTCCGCCCATGCACGAAGATCGCCGCCACTCCCGCATCCTCAAGGGCCCGGGCCAGGTCGGGCGCCGTCAGATTCTCGTCATCCCATCCCAGGCGCATCTTGGCGGTGACCGGTATGCGCAATGCCCCGACCATCCCTCTTGCAAGGTCGGCTGTCTTCTCCAGCTCCGTCATCATCGCGGATCCGCCGCCGGTTTTCACGACCTTCCGGACGGGGCAGCCCATGTTGATGTCGACCCCCTGTACGCCCATCTCCTGGCATAGCACTGCGGCATCCCTCATCTCGCCTGCAACGCTGCCGAAAAGCTGGATCGAGAGCGGGCGGTCTTCCGGGCAGGTCTCGACCAGCTTGAGGGCCGTTCGGTTTCCGATGAGGAGGGACTTGGCGTTTACCAGGTCAGTCGTCGCCCAGCCCAGGCCGCCCACTTCGCGGAGAGTCAGCCGCATCGGAAGGTTGGTGTACCCCGCCAGTGGAGACAGGAACAGATTGGACTCAAGCAGGTGTGTCCCCAGGCGCAATGTCATGGCTGGCAGGGTGTTAAAAATCTACAAAGCCAGGCGCCTGTCCGTGCTCATCGAGCATTTGCGACCGCGCGCTTCATCCGGGACAGAGCTTCCGACAGCGTTGCCCTCGGGCAGCCGAAATTGAGCCTTACGGCGAGGCCCTTGGGGACTCCAAAGGGAGCCCCGTCGCTAAGGCCCACGCCGTGCTCCTCGAAGTGTGCCGCGGGATCCCCAAGGGCGAGCGCCTCGACATTCAGCCAAGCCAGGTAGGTCGCCTGGATGGGGGCGTCGATCCGGATTCCCGGCAGTTCGCGGCCCACGAAATCCACCAGGAAGTCCCTGTTTCCCCTCAGGTAGGCGAGAAGGGCCTGCCTCCAAGGCTCGCCGTCCCTGTAGGCGGCCTCACAGGCCGCGTAGCCAAGCGCCGTCACCTCGGGAACGATGCCCGCCGATGAACGGACGAGCCTTGTCCTCAGCGCGGGATTGGGAACGATGGCCAGCGACGTGCCCAACCCGGGCAGGTTGTAGGTCTTGCTCGGCGCCATGAACGTGACCGTGTTGGCGGCGATCTCGGGCGTGAGCGAGGCCGTGGGGGTGTGATTGTCGCCGTCGAGGAGCAGGTCGCAGTGGATTTCGTCCGAAAAAAGCACCAGGCCGCGGCGCAGGCAGAAGTCCGCCAGCTGCGAGAGCTCCCCGAGCCGCCAGATCCTGGCCAGGGGATTGTGCGGATGGCAGAGAAGCAGGATTTTCGAGCGCGGCGTCACGGCCCGCTCCAGTGCTTCCCAGTCGATCGTCCATCCCGCGCTCCCGGGGCCCGGGACCGGCCTGACCAGGGGCACGCGCGAAGACGCACGGCCGCGCCCCGTGACCGCTCCCATGAACGGGGGATAAACGGGCGTCAGGCAAAGGACCTCGTCGCCCGGCGAGGCAAAGGCCTCGACTCCAGCGCTCAACCCGCACACCAGCCCCGGAAACCAGACGAGCCAGGCGGGATCAATGCGCCAGCCATAGCGACTCTCAAGCGCGTCGATCACCGCGTCCACCGTGGACTTCACCGGCCTCGCGTAGCCGAATATCCCGTGGCCGACCCGGCGGTGCAGGGCTTCGATGACTGCGGGCGGGGAGACGAAATCCATGTCCGCCACCCAGAGCGGGAGCACGTCGCGATCCGCGTACTTGCGCCATTTCTGGGAATCGGTTCCCCGGCGGTCCGGGGGGTTGTCGAAATCAAAACTCATGGGAGCTCCATTGAACCACGGGCGGGCCGGGTTGCACCTGCAAATTGCGTCATTCAGCGGGCGCCGTGAAAAATCGTCGCACCCCTGTGACGCCGGCCGGGCGTTTCCGCCCGGCCCGATTCTATGGAATAGGCCAAGTTCCTTCGGCCTGAACATTTTGCGGAAGGCCCGTGCCCGGCACCGCACCTGCACACGAGGGGTGGGCAAACCGCCCGCACACAATTCAACATAAACCAAAACAAGGAAGACATCATCATGCATATCATACGCTATAACACCCCCGCCTTTCGCAGCCTGGCCCCGGCATTCGCCTTCACGGGCCGCGGGCCCTGCGCCGGCTTCGGGTCCGAGATCGACAGCCTTCTGGGCGCCACGCTCGCGGACTTCGGCGTGGCCGGCCAGTTCCCGGTGAGCCTCGACGAGGACAAGGACAACGTCTACGTCCGCGCCGAGCTGCCCGGGGTGAACCGACAGGACATCAACCTGGAGCTTGCCGACGGCGTCCTGACCATCGCGGCCGAAAGGAAGCAGAAGTCGGGCGACAAGGAGGAGTCCTTCGCCCTAAGCCGCTCCGTGACCGTGCCTCAGGACGTGCAGACGGACAAGACGGGCGCCGCCTACGAGAACGGAGTCCTGACCGTCACGCTTCCCAAGCGCGAACAGGCAAAGCCGCACAAGATTGCCATCGGCTGAAGAGGCTGGGCTTCAAGGGCCGGGCGCCGCGGGGTGCCCGGCCTTTTTTTTGCCCTTTGCCGGCATCCCTGATCCACTTCGCCGCCGTGACTCCCCCGACCGCCCCCTCTCCGGTGCTTCTGTTCGACGGCGGGTGCGGCCTGTGCAACCGGGTCGTCCGGATGCTGCTCCGCCTCGACACGGGCGCCCGGCTGCGCTTCGCGGAGCTTGAGGGGCCGGCGGCGCAGGAATTCCTGCACTCCCACAACCTGCCGACCAGGGATTTCGACAGCTTCGTCCTTGTGCCCGATTGGGAACGGCGGGGGTCACCGGACTTCCTTCTGCGCTCGGATGCCGTCGTCGCCGTGCTTCGCGCCTGCGGCGGGGCCGGGCTTCCCTTGGCGGCGGCGCTGGGGCTGGTGCCGGGAGGCATCCTCGACGCGGCGTACCGCGTTGTCGCCCGGGGGCGGTACCGCGTGTTCGGCCCCTGGCGCCCGAGGCCTCTTCCGAGGCCGGAATGGGGGGCGCGCTTCGTGGGTTCCCCATCCGGGACCGCCCCCGGCCCGGGACCACGCGCACCTTGACCCCCCTTGCAAGCGTCAGGCACAATCACCCGTCACATGAAGTTTTCAGGCCCCCGTATCCTTGTCGCCGCCGCATGCCTCGCCTGCGGCGGCCGGGCGCCGGCGTTGGGGCAGCTTGCGGATACTTCGCCCTTTCTGCCGGCGGGCGTCGCCGATTCCGGCGGTACGGCAGGCGCCCCGGGGTCCCTCGAGCTGAGGGGGATCATGTCGACCTCCGAAGGCATGCTCTTTTGCATCTACGATCCGGTGAAAAAATCGAGCGCATGGGTCGCGCTGAATGAAACCGGCCACGATTATGTCGTCAGGAGCTCGGACCCCGCGAACGACCGGGTGACGCTGGAGTCCCGCGGACAGGTCCTCACGCTCGTGCTGCGGGCGTCGAAGACCGCCGCGATGACCGCGTCCGGCCGCGAGCCGCCGGGCGTGAACATGCCCCCCGGGGTCAACCCCGCGGACGAGGCCGCCCGTCTGGAGGCCATCTCCAAGGAGGTCAGGCGCCGCCGCATGCTCCGCGAACAGGTGGAACAGGCGCAGCAGCGTGCCGACCGGCAGAACGGACTCCGGGGCCCGCCGCAATAGTTCTTTTCGTCCCGGCCATTACGGCTTTGGATTGCGGTTTTTCCGCCATGTCAAAGCCCGAGCCGATTCCCGACGCCGCCGGCCCCACCAATTGGGCGCTGATCGTCCGGCTTTTCGGCCTGGCGTGGCGCTACCGCCTTCACTGCCTCGGCGTGCTCTGCATCCAGCTCGTTCTGCTGACGATGGGCATCTTCGGCCTGAGCTTCACGGGCCTGGGCATCGATTACATCCGCCGCAGGGTCTCTGGCGGCGCGCTGTCGCCCCACGCCGGATCGCCGGCCGCGGCCGCCTCCCTGTTTCACATCTCGTTTCCCGTGGCATGGCCGCCCACGGCCGTCCTCGGCTCGTTCGCCGGACTCATCCTGGCCCTCGCGGTCTTCCGCGCCGTGCTGAACTACGTCTACACGGTCTCGGTCAACATCCTTGTGCAGCGGAAGCTGGTGGTCGACCTGCGCGGCGTCATCTACGACAAGCTCCAGCGCCTGAGCTTCAGGTTCTTCGACGCGAACAGCACGGGTTCGATCATCACCAGGGTGACCTCCGACGTGCAGGCCGTGCGCATGTTCGTAGACCAGGTGCTGATCCAGAGCGTGATCATGGTCATCTCCCTGACCGTCTACGTCATCTACATGTCGAGCCTGAGCCCGGGGCTGACCGCCGCCTGCCTCGCCACCACCCCTCTGCTGTGGTTCATCTCGATGAGCTTTTCGCGTCGCATCCAGCCGGACTACGCACACAACCGCACCCTGGTGGAGCGCATGGTCCAGACGCTTTCCGAGAGCGTCCAGGGAATTGCGGTGACCAAGGGCTTCGGGCGGGAGCCGGAGGACCGCGCCCGGTTCGACGCCGCCAACAACGCCGTGCTCGCGCAGCAGCATGGCATATTCTGGCGCGTGAGCCTTTTCACCCCGACGGTGGGCTTTCTCACCCGGATCAACATGATCGTCCTCCTCTCCTACGGCGGCTGGCTCGTCGCGCAGGACCGGCTGCCGCTGGGCGCGGGACTCGTCGTCTTTGCAGGGCTCCTCGACCAGTTCTCAGGCCAGGTGAACAATGTGGCCAACATCGTCAACTCGGTCCAGCAGTCGCTGATAGGCGCCCGGCGGGTATTCGAGATCCTTGACGCCCCCATCGAGGTGAAGAGCGCGCCGGACGCCGTATCCCGGCCCGTCATGGACGGTGCCGTGCGCTTTGAAAACGTCTCATTTGCCTATGCCGGACCAGGCTGGCCGGGCGACGGCGCGGCCGAGCCCGTGCTGCGCGACGTCCACCTTGAGGTGAAGCCCGGCCAGTGCGTCGCCATCCTCGGGGCCACCGGCGCCGGGAAGAGCGTGCTGATGAGCCTCATCCCGCGATTCTACGATGTGACCGCCGGGCGCCTGCTCGTCGACGGGATCGATGTGCGCCGCCTCCGTGTCGACGAGCTCCGCCGCAACATCGGCCTGGTGTTCCAGGACAATTTCCTCTTTTCGAACACGGTGGCGGCGAACATCGCCTTCGGCCACCCCGACGCCACCCAGGCCCAGATCGAGCGGGCCGCCCGGATCGCCGCGGCCCACGGCTTCATCATGGGCCTGCCGAAGGGCTACGACACGGTGCTCGGCGAGAGCGCCAACACACTGTCGGGCGGCCAGAGGCAGCGGCTCGCGATCGCCCGGGCCGTGCTCCTCGAGCCGGCCATCCTGCTGCTGGACGACCCGACCGCGGCCATCGACAGCGAGACCGAGCACGAGATCTTCGAGGCACTCGAGCGCGCGATAGAGGGGCGCACGACCTTCATCGTGGCGCACCGCCTGAGCACCCTGAGGCGGGCCGACTTTGTCGTGGTGATGGCCAACGGCCGGATTGTCCAGCAGGGGACCCACGAGCAGCTGATGCGCGTGCCGGGCCCCTACCTGCAGGTCGCCGACCTCCAGCTTGTCGACGGCCGCAGCCTGAAGCCTGACGGCCCCGCCGCGGCGCGATGAGCCCCGAACCCTCCAGGAACCGGGGCCTGACCCTCGTCCGCGGGGTGCGCGACGAGGACTACGACGAGGAGCAGTTCAAGCCCCTCGAGTGGGGGCTGCTCCGCCGGCTCTTCCTCTACACGCGTCCGGTCAGGCGCAAGTTCGCCACCATGGTGGCGCTCAGCCTGATACGCTCCATGCAGCTGCCCGCGCTCGTCTGGGTCGTGGCGCTGGTGATCAACGGCCCGATCAGCGGGCGGGACATGCGCGGTCTGGCCCTGGGCGTGCTCGGCTACGCCCTCCTGGCGATCGTCACCGACGGCATGTTCCACTTCCGGCAGCGGTTCGCGCTCGAGATCGGCGAAACGGTCGCGAACGGGCTGCGAGCCGACATCTTCGCGAAGGTCCAGCGCCAGCCCATGAGCTTCTTCCACCGCACGAAGTTCGGGCGGATCATCAGCCGCGTGACGAGCGACGTGGAGGCGATGCGGGTGGGCATCCAGGACGTGCTCTTCGTGAGCATCATCCAGTTCGGCCAGATGGTCTTCATTGCCGCCGTGATGGCCCGCGACGACTTCGTGCTGTTCCTGGTGGTCGCCGCGATGGCGCCGATCCTCTGGACCGTGAACAACCACTTCCGCATGCGGTTCAGCCGGCTGACCCGGGCCTCGCAGGAGAGCTTCAGCCGGGTCACCGCCACGCTGGCCGAGTCGGTCAACGGCATCCGGGTGACACAGGGCTTCGTGCGGCAGGAGACAAACGCAGGGCTGTTCCGCAGCCTGCTCGCCGACCACTCGCGCTACAACATCGACCTCGCGAGGGCCTCGGCGGTC
>Ga0302319_10006663_pt1 | contig 22865 bp, 19 predicted proteins | sample Bog_T0_2_FD_203319 | JGI IMG/M metagenome (GOLD analysis project Ga0302319, IMG submission 203319) | Peat permafrost microbial communities from Stordalen Mire near Abisko, Sweden - Bog_T0_2 | ecosystem: Environmental > Terrestrial > Soil > Wetlands > Peat | place: Sweden: Abisko, Stordalen Mire...
CCTGTTTGAAAGTTGCTCGGAAGGGCTCAAGATCCGATTTCAGAAACCGGATATTGCGGCCCATCACGCGGAGATGGGGAATCTGCTTTCGCTCAACCCAAAGATACACCGTCTGGGGGCTGACACCCAAGTAGGTCGCGGCGGCGCGGACAGTGAGCGGAAGGTCTTCCCTCGCGGTTGTGAAAAGTGTCGCTGTGCTCATGGCAATCTCGTTGGTTAAACTGGCCACCATGCAGCGGTGACCTTACCGAACCAGACGCCGCAAAGCAACAGGAGCAGGGCCGCCAGCACTACGATGGTGAATTTCCGGTTGGACATGGGTTGCTGGTAGGCCGTTTTGACTTCCTGCACGATTTCCACTGCTCGCAAGCGAGCGGTATTGATATCTCTCTGGATCTCATCGCGCAGTGCCGCTGTCGAACGACGGACCTCCTCCTCGATAGCCGATTCGGCGCGTTTGTGCGCCCACTGCGCGCTTGCCTGGAATTGTGCGAGGTCCGCCGCGACCCGGCTGCGAATCGCTTCGAGCGACTCCTCCAGTACCAGGCGGTTCATCGTCACGAGCGCGAAGGCCGCGTCGTCGGGCTTAAGGAGGAATCCGTGTTGGGCTGCTACCTCTGCGATCAGACGTTGCACGTTGAAGGTGATTGGATTTGCCATGGTGTCACTCCATTTCGATCCGGTCTAGTTGTTCAAAGAGTTCGCGCCGAATGATCGTCAGGCGCTGTTTCGAAACGAGTGAGAAATCGGGAAGCCGGATGGCCTCTTCGAACGTCAGCCGGTTCGACAGCATCTGGCGCATGTCGTCGCCGTAGGTGTTTGGGTTGCGTTCCCGGATGAGCACCGTTCCGAGAAGCTTATGTGCCTGCTCCTCGGCGACACGGAACTGCTCGAAGGACTTGCCATCTTTCGAGATCTCGCCGAAGTACTCGTTCAGCCAGACGATCACGTTTTTCTCAGTTGTAGTTTCAGCCAGACGTTTGAATCCATTCAGCGTGTCGGTCAGAGCCTGTCCGCCGACAACCACGGAATGGACGAAGACTCGTCGTGACTGTGCCGCGAGGAAAGACAGGATGTCGTTTTCGAGAATGTAGCTCCACAGGGGAACGAAGGTTGTAGCGCCGGTGTCGACGATGCAGACGCCTTCGATCTGGCAGATTTTTTCAAAGAGTTCATCGAAGCGCTTATCGTGAATTGCGCCACGCCTGAGGACATTGATATGCTCGGCTCCCAGTGCCTGGTACTGCGCGAATGTCGCGTTTACAGGGTCTGTGTCGAAACAGTGCGGCGTGGTTTTTTTGTGCTGGAAGTACTGGCCAAGAATGGCGGAGATCATACTTTTCCCGACACCGCCCTTGCCCTGGAGAACCAGATGAACCTGATTGCTTTTCGTTCTTGCTTTTTCTGTCGTTGCCGATGTAGTTGCCATGTGAAACGCTCCTTTATCAATCGATCAACTGCTCTTGAATGGAGAACGGATCGTAGGTGAATCCGTCCGATTGTTTTTTCTCGCGCTGCTCGCGAAGATTGCTGAATGGGTCCGTTGTAGCCGGAGACTTGGGCTGCGGTTCAGCCCTGGAGTCGGCAGCGGCGCGCGGTGTCAGTGCGGGTTCTGATCGACGCTGGCGGGATTGCCTGCTCCGAATCCGGGACACGTAAACCCGAAACTGCGGATAGGGAATGTCGAAACCATCGGCGCGGACAGCGTCCCAAACCTCGCGCAGCTTCTTCCCCGTAGCCAACGCGGCCTCGATCTCAGCCCAGATCCATGCAACCCGGCCCGTGCTGGTTGCAGGCTCAATACCGGGCAGCGAACGAAGATTGACCAGTTCGGATTTCGTTCTCTTCCGTAGCGGCAAAGCGGAGTTCGCGGATGTTGCCAGAACGAAGCCTCTACATATAAGGGCTCAGAACGGGAGTTTTGGACAAGAAGTGGAAATATATCTGTTAGCAACCGTCCGCAACAGATCGAAACAGCCTGCAACAGCCGGGCGAGATTCGGGTCAACGGCAACCGTCGGCAACAGTCTGCAACCAATAAGCAGTCCAAAAAGGCAGCAAAGACCCGGTAGTGGAACATAAAGGGATTGTCGGACGGGTTGAGGTTTTTTCACTCGCAACGTGTGCGCGGTCAGTACTTTCCGCTGTGGGACAAACTGCCCTGCGTGTTCGACTGATGTTCGACACGGAAATTACGGCGAAGAAATTTGTCCAAAAAGGCCTTTCTGAGCCCTTATCTGTAGAGGGCCTTTTTTATGAAACATCCAGGCACATCCCGCAGCGCCAGAGTCGCGGTCCGACTTACCAGAGAAGAACAGCATCAGGTTGAGGAGGCAGCGAAGAGCCGGGGCTACGCAAATTCCAGCGCGTTCATCCGTGCTGCGATCCGCAACGAACTGGATGGGCGAGCCGAGCTGACCGGTACCGACGAACGGATTGGAGCAGGCTTTGATCGTGTGTCGCGCGATATCTTCCGCGTGGGTCGGGGACAGCAGGCGCTATACGCGCTGATTGACGCTTTCGCCAAGGCGACTCTGGCTTGCATGCCGGAACCGCAGCCCGAAGCCAGACCACAGGCTATCGCCCGCGCGAAAGAGCGTTACGGGCGGCTCGTCAAGGCTGCTGGTGAGGCGATGTCGGGCGATGCGCGTGCGGCCATGCAGGATCTGGTGGACCATGGCACGAACTGACGATGAACGCGAAATCCGGCTCCGGCCACCAAAGCCTCGCGTTACCCGGAACGAAGGCGCAGCATGGTCGCACGGATTCAAACTGCTCATGCACTACGCTCGCAGCAGCCGAATGAAAAGCAACCGCGCGCCAGGCGGAAAAGGGAAATCGGTGCGTCCCTACCACCAGCGTTGCGCGATCCGCGTGACGTACCTGAAAAACAAGATCCGGGGACAGTGGAAGGCGCACGGGCGCTACATTGCGCGCGAAAGCGCCGCATTTGAGAACGACGCCAAGGCCGTGGGGTTCAGCCGGGAGACTGAGCCCGTCGACATTGCCGAGCAACTTGCGAGCTGGCAGGTGGCGGGAGATCAACAGATGTGGAAAATCATCGTGTCTCCGGAATTCGGTGACAAAGTAGATCTGCCGCGGCTTACGCGCGAACTGCTGGTAAAGATGGAGAAGGACCTGGGCACAGATCTCGAATGGGTCGCGGCAGAACACCACAACACCGAGCATCCGCACGCTCACGTGGTGATTCGGGGCGTGAGAGATAACGGTGAGACCCTGCGTTTGAGCCGCGAGTATGTGCAGCAAGGTATTCGGGGTATTGCGGCGGACCTGTGTACGCGCCAACTGGGGTATCGCACGGAACTGGACGGGGCCGAGGCGGAACGCCGCGAGGTCACCGAGAAGCGGCTCACCTCGATCGACAAGCGGCTATTGAAAGACGCGCAGGAATTCGTTCCGGACTCGGGATCGGAGTATTTCACGGTTTCCCGGAATCCCGCGCAGACTCGGGCGAGCGAAACTGCGCGGTCTCGTATACGACATGACATTGCACGCCTCGCCGTGCTTCGCCAGATGGGCCTCGCAGAATCGACAGTACCAAACGTGTGGCGCTTGCGCCGGGATATCGAACCGGTTCTCCGGGCGATGCAGCGAACCGCCGACCGGCAGCGGACGCTGGCAGCGCACGGTGTCTTGATGTCAGACGAGCGTCTGCCGATCGAAGTGCTCGATCTGAGGCAGGTCACCTCGGTCGAGGGCAGGGTGCTCGTTCACGGGCAGGACGAGCAAACGGGGCGCAACTATCTGATGCTCGAAGGAACGGACGCAAAGGTCCACTTCATCCAGTACACGTCGGAGATGGAAGAAGCCCGCAGCCGCGGTGAACTTCGGACCAATTCGTTCGTGCGGCTGCGAAAGCTATCGGTCACAGCGACTTTGGACGTCAACGATTTGGGCGACGCGGAAAGACTACTGAAGAACCCCCTCCATCTCAGTGAGACTGCGCGAGCGTTTCTCAAACGCGGGATCACACCGACCGAAGACGGCTGGGGCGGCTGGCTGGGACGGTATCAGGCTGCTCTCCGAGAAGTAACCTCCGAAACGGAGGAGCGGAATCTAGGCGATCAGACGGGCATCCGAGACCGGCGGCGAGATCGTTCACCAGACCGCGGCCGATAGTTGCTTCCTCTCTTCCTGTTAAGGTTGCAGGTTCGAATCCTGTTTGGGAGCCGCATGATTTCGACTTCCCGGTGTGCGGTTAGCTACTCTGTCAGGCGAGGCGCAACAGGAGGAGCGTGCCGACTCAGTCACAATATCCGCGAGCCCGCTTATGAAGGAGCCACGTCGTTGGAATCGGCTTTAAGGCTGGTAGCGTCCCGAGCCTGCGCATCGATTAGACTGAAAACGGTTGCGTCGCGACCAGGAGCACTATATGTCGATTCCCGAACTTCGAGGAGCAGAATTATTGCGAGAGGGGGAAACGTATGCACGGGTTATTGTCGCCTGGCATCGCGAAATCGGCTTGAACATGGCTCCCGCCCGAATGGTGTATGACGGCGAACCGCGAGAGGAGAGCCTCAAAGAGTACCGGGACGCTGTGGCATTTTTCGCGGACAGCGATTTAGGAACATTGGAGGTTCAGGCGAAACTCGCCCGAACGCAAATCTCAGGGACGTTTGAGTGGTTTTACCACGAGGTCATTCCAACCTCCATTTGGAACCGATTCGCGGAGGTACTGCGGTCTCAACCGCCAGGACACCTCTTTGAGGCTGCTCGGCACATTCAGCAGCTTCACCAAAGTTTCGCGTCGATTCAGCAGATTCAGCCTGAAATCAAAGAGCCGACTCCCGAGTTTCACACGGGTGATCGCGGCGTAACGGTGCGGTTCTCCAGCCACGATGACCTTCAGCAGTTGGCGAGGCACCACTACGCGGACTACATCCAAGAAGAACATGCCGGTATCGGAGGTGCGAATTTCTTGCTGTCCAGTTCATTGGAACGTAGCACGGAGCGCGCTGGCGAGGTCACTCTGCTTGCACCGGAGTACCTGGGCTTTGAGTTGGATCGGGAATCCGTTGGTGATCATCTACTCTCGAGGTTGAGGGCGGGCGAGATCCGTATCGAATCCCTGGATGGTTTCTGATGGCCTACCATGTTCGCATGAAGTTGTCGAATCCGACTGCCAATCTTGTCTCGGTCACTATTCCGGCAGGATCAGTCTTCGAAGTGCTCGATCCCTTTTCGAGGGTTCAGAATTTGATGACGGCGCACTCGGTTTCTGTCTCGTTGTCGCCGGGCCAGGTGGATGTAGTGGAAATAGATAGCTGGTGTTTGAACCAATCTTTTTCGCCGCCGAGCCACACCCCGATGCGACCGACGCCATTTCGCCCAATCGCCCCGTATTCGAGTCAATCCGACGTCTGGGGCGATCTCGGTCGAAGGCGCTGAGGCGACATGAACGGACGTCGGCTTGACGAACTGCAGACGGAGATTCGTGGGTGGATCGATCAATCAACGCTTCGGTTCCACGCGCAATTCAATGAGGCTAATCAGATTTGGGTCCTCAAGTATTTCAACCCGGCGTTCCTAGCCGAATTCTTGCGACGCAAGCAGCTGGTCATATCGAATTCGCCTGGCTTTACGTGGGGCGACGGTCTCTATGTGACGCCCCTGCTAAATCCATATTCCACAATGATCTACGGGCGCATTGGCGTTCTGGGTCGGCTCGAAAATACGCCTGTGCTTAGGGCGTATGACGCAACAGATCGAAAAGGGATCGAGCTCTATCAAGAATGGATTACGTACAGCACTTATTTGTATCGCTTGCTGACCACCACGATTCACGCGGACCGAGCGAACCGGCTACTCCGAAACGCTTTTCGCCGCTCTTTTCAAATCGACATCACTTACTTTCGTCCAGACCAGTACAACAGGAATTACGTTTCCCTCTCGCAGGATCACTGGTTTGTCGTTTCCGACTGGGCCGGAATGCTGTCGCAAGGGCCCAGTCAAAGGCCGACGTTCTCTTCAAGAATTCGCGGGTGTGAATGGGTTGCCGTAGTTGGTGAGCAGTTTCAGGAGTCGACCTGGAAGACGCATTTTGTTGACTTGATCGGTCCCCACCTACACCCTTCAGGGCACAGACATCTGTCAAATGGAGCGCTGGCCAGCTTACTTCGCCAGTACCATGCCACCACCTCGACTGGCGGCGGGCAGAAGGTCGCTCACATTCTGGAATAACATGGACCTTCTAACTTTCGTCACGTCCAAATATATCGATCAGCTTGATCGGCCGGGTGCCGATACCGATCAGGAATGGGCGCGCCACGCGCTCGACGTCGCCATGGAACAAGAGGAGGCTGGCCCGCGACCAGTCGCCACCCGCAGAGAACTGCTGACTGCCTATCTGAGGCTCGCTGTCGAGGACCTCGACGTCCTTCCGATCCGTGTGCACGAATGGTTCCTTGAGCAGATATGCAACTCCGCGGAACTGCCGGAAGTGAACGATCTGGGCGGAAGGATTTCCCGCACGTACTTTCTGTCGGGAGCGGGTTTGTACCGGTATATCTGCCTCAGCGCCCTTCTATCCCTTGACGAGCGATTGCAGGATCGCGACAAAACACACGTCCGATCAATCTGGGCTTTCATTCTTGATGTTCATAATTTTGAAGGCTGGAACAAGTCTGCCATGATCGGTGAACTGACGGACATCCTTATTGACGTCGGCCACCTCACGGCACATCCACGGTATGCTGATCAAGCGGTGCGCGAGTTGTGGGCTGATGTGCGTGAGTTTCGCGAGATCCAAATAGAAATCGAAGAGCGGGTTCGGGAAACGGCAGAGCGGTCTGGTGCCGAAAGATCGGCTGCCCTTCTGCACCTCATCCGGCGTCCGGAGCGATAGCAAGGGCTTCTCACAGGTTGTTTCCTCCTGATCGGTTAACCCAATTGCGATATTTTGTTCCGCCAAGCCGGACAATTTCGATTCCCGGCGAATAGCCGAAAGTCGCGGCCGCAGTTCCTTCCTGTGCATTCCACTCGCAAATATAGCGCTCAGGACTCTCGGACAGGATAGCCCTCCTCTTCGAGGCGCGCCTTTATTTGCAGGAGCCTCGCGCACTGTTTCTCGGACGGAATCTTTCGTGGCATTGCTGCTGCAACGGAAAGAAAAGAATCGTCGTCTGGAGTCACAAGTCTTCGCTGCCGGCCCCAGTCCTGGGCGTCGCGCCAGTAGGGCGTCCCGAGTTCTATTACCCGAGTCTGCATCTGAATTCCAGTTACGATTGTTTGTTGAGCTTTGGCATCCTTCTTTACGAACTCTTCTTCGTCGCGACCGATGAGTTCCGGAGCGACATCTCGCAAGAACGGGACTTGAGTGTCACGCACTCGGCTCCAGCAGAGTTCCTTCTTGCACCATTCGGTAATATTCTGAAAGCCGCTCAGTGGTGATACTATGACCCCAAAGACCGCCTCATTCGGCGCATCAGATGCTGGTCTGCGAAGCTTGCCACAATAACGCCAGGAAAAGCGAGAAGACTTCAGATGTGTTGATCCCCGGTATCGCCGTTTGCCGCGATTGTCATATTCCCGGCAGGCAGGATGCCGCCCGCGCCAACTGCGCCGAGTGCCACCTGTATCACGACCCCGCGCAACGCAAAACCTTTCAGGGGCGGCTTACTTTGGACGAGGTTTCGGCGGATCGTTAGTGACGGTGTAAAGCTTCCCGGTTGCCGGATGAATATAAAGTTCGCGCGCTTCCACGAAGTTGAATGGACGCGATCCGCGGCGATTGAATACCGACAGCTGATTCCCGCTCTCGTCCACGGCACGGTCGCGATCGATACCCCGCGAAATCATCAGGGCCGGACCGGCCGTCCGGTACGTCGCGATCAGCCTGGGTGTCGGAACCGGACTGAATCCCGCGAAATTCGGGTTGTCGCCCGGGCTGAAGATCTGCACAATCCTCATGCCGTTTACTCCGTCCGCAACATAGGCAAACGCGCTGGCATTGGTCATCGCGATTTTTACGTCGCGCGCATCACTGATGGACCCGCCGGCGTTGAACATCTGCGTGAGAACGGGATGTTCCGGTTTTTCGACATCCACAATCGCGATTCCCTGCCTGCCGCCCGCTATGTACGCGTAGGTTCTGGAAACGTACAGATTCCTCGCGTCGGCCAGAGGAACCAGCGCGCCTTGGACAACTCGCGGCTTCCCGGGTTCCGTGATGTCGATTGTCTTCAGGCCATCTTTATCGACGATCAACGCATAGCGGAACTGGATAGCGATTCCCTGCGGGGCATTAAGTTCTGGCGCACCGATCTCCGCCGCGATTTTCGGCTGCAGAGGATTCGCAATATCCACGATCGCCAACCCGCGATTGCAAAGAATATACGCGGAGCTTCCCGCAATCGTGATTCGCCTCGCTCCATCCAGGGCGCCCGAGGGGTTGAAGGCCAGAGCTCTTTTCAGAAAGTTATTCGCCGGATTTCCATCGAGCAATGTGAGGACTCCCGGGCTTCTTGATTTCAGATCCGGGTTCCCGACGACCACGAGGCCTTCGTAGAGATCGGTCACGTAGAGAAATCCGTACATCGGCGCGATCGGATTCTCTTCGTTGGCCGGATTGTGTTCACGCGAGGGATCGATCGCGAGCGTGGATGGCGCGCCCACGGCGGTGGCGAATTTTGTGCGCACGTAAAGTCTTTGCCCGATAGGCGATACGGGCGCCGTATCGATTTTTTCGGAAAAATCCTTGTTATCGATGTTGGCCACGTCGAAAGCGCGGAATCCTCCGGATCCCATCGCGGCATACAGATATTCGCCGCGCAGCTGGACATCCAGCACGTTGCCGTCATGGTGTTCCGCTTCGCTGAGCCGCCGGCCGCGTTTCACGAATTTCTCGTAATCGTCCGAATAAACGGTCTTTTGGAGATCGCTGCCAAATACCGCCGGAGGATCGTCATGCTCGGAAACGTTTACCGCCGCGACACCGTTTGACCCCTCGGCTACATAAATGTAGCGGCCCATAAAGTTCACCAGACCGGTACCCTGCATCAGCAACTGGGCCATCCATGCGTTATTATCGCCTTTTGCGGAAACATGGCAGTCGGTACACTGCTTTGTTTCGCGCGCGCGCACGGTGTGGGGATAGTAGGGGCTGAAAGCGAAGCCGCTCAACCCTTCGGCTGAGATCGTCTGCTGTGTGCTGTACAGCCAGTCGCGATTGCCGTTCTGGGAACTGACCACCACGGCGCAGGTGGACCGCGTCGGCGCGATCCGGTGCTTCAGAACGGTGCTGTCAACTCCCAGCATGTAAATATCGTCACGCAGCACTTCGAAGTTATAGTTCGTGTAGTTACGAGTGGTGAGGCCTTCATTATGCAGCATCGGCGCTTTCGCATTCGCCTTCATCGGAAGATGGCAGCCGAAGCAGCTTGTGGTCCATGACGTATGGCAGGCGTAGCAGGTCATGCGGTTGTTCGCGTGAGCCAGCATCGATTCGTCCGTCTTCCCATTCCCCAGCGTTTCACCGTCCTTCAGGATCGCTTTCGCAAGCCGCGATTTCTCGTTGTAGTGAACATTGCCCGGAGTGATACTGTCCATCACTTGCACCACTTCCCACGGTTCGCGGTCTTTTTCTACCATGGAACGCTGGAAGATCTTATCGTCATCCCGATAAAATTGCCGCTGCCCCCAGGGCGTGCGCTTCAGCTCCAGATCCTGCCCGCCCGCGGCAGCTGCCGCGGCAGACGTTCGCAGGGTCGCCTTCTTCGAGATGGTTCCGTGACAATCCACGCAATCCACTTCAACCGCGTTGCGCGTTTCCCCGTAGAGATTCCCGTCGCCGTGGCTGTCCTGTTCGAAATGGCAATCGATACAGTGCAGGCCTTTTTCGAGGTGGATATCGCGCAACTGCACTGCCTGATCGGGGCTTGTTGTCGCGGGAAGTACCTTGTCTTCGGCGTCCAGAAGGTTTCCTTTGCGGTCGCGTTTGAAGACCGCGCGAAAAACCCAGCCGTGACTATGAAAATCCCCGAAACGCGACTGCTTCAGTTGCTCGTTGAACTCCGGCGTTCCGGTCATTTCGAGAAAATCCGGGTCGGACCACTTGCCGCGCGCCGCCGCGCCCTCCGGATTGGAAATGAACGCACGATAGCGTTCCTCGTCCGTCGGATTGTGCTGCTTCGCGGGGTACATTTTTTCACCGTCGGTTTCGTTATCCCACCAGGTGAATCCCAGATAGGAGGCCACCATATTGGTTCCCGGATGAATATGACACGAAATGCACTGGCTGGTAGGAATAGCGAGCGTGAACTCATGTTTGATCGGATGCCCGGGCTCATTCTTCGGAATAGTCGGATCGATCTGAGCGCTGCGGCCCTGATTGCCGTACTTCGCGTACGACGCGGCATGCACCGACGAGCGGTCGTTCGCATAAACGACGTGGCATGCGGAACAACCACTGGCACGATAGTCTCCGGGATGATCGTTCGTTCCCGGCATCGATAGAAGCGGATCCAGCAGGCGGGTTTTCTGCAGTCCGAGAAAGACCGGATCTGTGGCCAGCAGCGTTCCGGGCCCTCGATCGGAGAGCTTGCTATCCGGACGTCCCGGCGTCTCTCCCGGATCTGGATTTCCCACATCCGCCCGCGAACCGCCGCCGCGCTCGAAGACACGCAGGATATTGCCGGGTTGGGAATACTCCCAGCGCGCGAGCGGCGAGAGCTCCGGCAAGATTCCTTTTGTCGTCGTGAGTTCCTGGCTCGGCGTTGGCGACGTGAGCAGGGCGCGAGGCTCGCCCGAGGGTGAATAGCTCTCACCGAAATGGGGATCTTTCAGAGGAAATGAACCGTTGTTATAGAGTGCAGCGCCCCAGAGCATGGCGCCGTGCGTCATCATGCTCGTGCTGACGGCCCGCACTTCCCGTGCATGACAATTCGAAGATCCGCATGTTTCCTGCGCCACCCGCAGGTCGCCGGGGTTCACAAAGCGAATGTAATCGCGATCCTCCTTCAGCCAGTCCGCCGCGGAGCGTACGGGATTGGCGGCGCTTTTCCACATCCCGGGCAGTTTTGGTCGTGGATGTGCGGACGCTTCCGCCTGCCGGTAGGCGCGGTCGGCGGGGCCAGAACCGCCGGGCTGCGTCACCGCCGGATTTCCGCCATGACATTCGGTGCAGGTCAGATGAACCGTCCCCGTTGGGTGCATGGAGGAGGAGTCTGTCTGGCCATGACACGATACACACCCGGCCGAACCTGGCGCCACCGGTGTCATGGGGCTCTCGGGCTGCGCGGCAAGAAAACTCAACAGGCCGGCGGCTCCCGCAATAAGAACCGCCAACGAAATTTTCCTGCGCAGGATCATCGCTCAGAACCGAAACTTCACGCTGGTAAAGACTGCGAATAAGGTATGCCCGAAATAAATATCGCGAAATCCCTGGAAAGGGAAGAACGCGTTGAATCCGGAAGTCACGCTGATGTTCTCCGACAGCTTCGGGCGATAGGTGAAGCCAATGCCGGAATCGGCACCAACTCCGGCGTGAATGGGTTGCTGAAACAGCACCAGTTCCAGCGGCTCGGTATCGGCGAAACGAATCAGATTCAGGTTCAGGAAAGCGCGCAGCCGCGGCGTCACATCGGCGTCGATTCCGCCATTGTAGAGAATGAGTCCGGGGTTCACGTAATTCGCCTGCCCTTCGATTTTACTGGAGCGAAGGTCGGTTAACAGGCTGTCCGGGGACGTCAGCGCGATACCGCTGCCGGTGAGCCGGATGCCTTCGCGATTCCAGAAGCTGAAGATTCCTCCCGCGAAATTCGGGTTGTCGAAGATGCCGTCAAATCCTGTCGCCGTTCCCCCCAGCGGATTCTTGTCGCCGGAAGCATAGAAGAAAGACACCCGATAGCGCAACCAGTCTCTGTCGAGCGAGATTTCCGCCGCAGCCATCTGAGCGTTCACGCGGACGCTTCTTTCTGCGATGGGGTTTAAAGAATCCGTGCCCAGCACTTCATAGAAAGCATGTGTCAGGTTCAGCTGTCCGATATGCCCGTTGCCGGTCAGCCCGTAATATTCCGTTCGTATCTTATGCGGTTGCACAATTCCCACGGGCGCCGGGCGGACAAGAAAATTATTGGTGTCGAACTGAAAGGCAGCGTCGTCCTTGTCGTAATGAACGCTCGACTGAAGGGTGTACCCGTGCCAGATGAAATCCTGCCGGTAAAGGTTCGCGACAAAGACGTTCTGGTGGCGATACTGAAAACTGTTCAGGCCGCTGTTGGTGTCTTTTTCCAGCATCGCGAATCCCGCCACGTTGAATTGATACCGATTGGAATCGAGCGTGCCGAAGATCCGTACTCCCGGCTCCTGATCGGAGAAGATGAATCCGCGGAAATCGCTGTTGAAGCTCTGAATACCGGCACGGGCCGAGATGAAGTCGTAGCTGTTGCTCAGATCTCTGAGTTTTACCTCGGCAAACGCTTCCTGCACTCCGAAATGCGTATCGTAGCGCGAAGTGCCATCCTCTGGATCGGCGTCCACAATTCCGCGCTCGTGAGTTGCCAGGTAATTGAGGTTTTCTTCACCCGTGAGACGGAAGCGCCAGTCCGGTGGACGAAATGAAGTATCGCCGTGAAACAGTTCACCTGTGAATGCGAAGTTCTGGCTGAGAAAAGCCTGCCCATCCTTACCGAAGAACGGATAGCTGCCGGCACGCTCGGACGCGACGTTGCTCGGGGTCGGCAGCTTTCGGCCGTCGACAAAACTGGTGCTGACGAAATTCAGGACAAGAAACGTCCGGTTGCCAAGGATCGGCGCATCCCCCTTTAGCTTGTTCTGATTGAAAGGGTCGTACCAGTGCCCCTCGCGGTGTCGCGCGCTTTGGGGAAACTTGTATTTCCATCGATCGGTCGCGGGAACAAATACCTTTTCGTCGCCAGGCAGCGCCCCGGCCGGAACTCCTTCGTTTGGCCGAGCCTCTGCGTCCGGGCGGATGATATCGCGATAAGGAGATGAGTGCGTCTCGGGTTCGACGGGCGGTTGGATCCGGGGCAGACCAGTCGCGTTCGCCGCGGTTGCGGGGAGGGCGGTCATCGCGATTTGCATCACCGCCAGTTGCCCTGCCTCGATGCGCACCGATTTATCGACTTCCGTGAAGCTATCCCGCGTGAAACTAACGCTGTAGTCCGCTGGCGTCAGGTCGCGCAGCCGGAAAATGCCGTCGCCGCTCGTCGTCGTCGTTGCCGTTCGCCCGTCCGCCGAATGCAGGCTGACCAGCACACCTCCCAGGCCAGGCCCGGTGTCAATCCTGACGAGACCGCCGACCGCGCCCGAGCCCGGCGCCGTTTCGCGCGGAATCCGCTGCTGTACCGCCTGTGCGTGAGCGATCCCGGCGACCATCGCCAGCAGGATTCCGATCTGACGGATGTGCCCCACTAGAATGTCGGGTTCCGTGGGAAGTCCCAATAGGGCAGCCTCTGGCCGCGAAGCACGATCTGATCGGCCCGAATCCCGGGCGGAGCGGGAAAGGCCGCCGCGCCCGCCGCGGTAACAAAATCATCCTGGTCAACTCCATCGCCGCTCACACCGAGGCCGCCCACCAGCACGCCATTTCGATAAAGCGGGGCGCTGCCGGGGAAGAACACAATGCCGTTCTGATTCGCGTTCGATGGCTGGCTTCCCTGCGTGCACGGGTTCGCCGTGTCCAGCTTATATAAATTGAAAAACGGGCCGGGCTGTGTGTAGTTAATGCCGGGAGGATAAAACGGCTGAGCGTCAAAACCAATCGTGCGATTGGTGACCGCCGTTCCGGCCGGTATTCCCGGCAGATCCGCGGAGCTAATCCCGGAGCCGCTGAAGTAAATCACATTCCTCGCCTTCGCGACCGCAACATCGATGCTGAATACTGTCGAATCCGCCATTCGAAACAGACCAATGATATTTCCATCCAGATCGGATACAGCAATTGCGAACCTCGCGCGCGAGCCATCCGGCAGGCGAATGACCGCGCGCGTCAGATGGGCCTCAGCGATTACCGCCTGAATGATACCGTCCACATCATTCATGCTCAGGCCACCAACGGGACCATCCGAGGGTCCGGCGAGATAGCCTTCCGGAGGTGGGCCCGGGCTGTCGACAGGCCCCACGATGAAGCTTCCATCAGACACGCCGGCGCCACTCCCGCCGGGGCGCGTTTTTTGGGCGACAAACGGAAGGGCAATACCATTGATAACGACGACGCCCGGTGCGGCGGGCGCGGCGCCAAATCCTGCGCCCACGGCTCCCGAGTACGCCGCGAACTCCGCTATCGCCGGCGCATCGCCCGCCACTCCAATTCCGCCCACCAGCACGCCATCCTGAAACAGCGGCACCCCACCGGGATTCACCGCGCTAACATCACTGTCGAGCAAATCCTTCTTTCCCGTGATAATGCCAGGCCCCGGCGAGCTTCCATCGAAGGATGTCGCAGAGGGCAGCGATTGCCCGCTGAGGTAGTTCACATTCAGAGAGCAGCCCCGGTTGGTGTTCTCGATGCCATACAAAGGGCCGTTCGATGTGTAGGCAATGGTTGGCGGGAAATGAATACCGCTGATAAACCGGACTGTGCGCGACGAGAGCGGCGCCTGATCGTTGCTGAAAAAAGCCGCCGTTCGCGCCAGACCGATCGCGACGTCATCTGTCGCGGTCTGCGCACTGAAAGTGCCCGCGACTGTCGCGGGCACTGCGTTCTTGTGATAGACGGCCAGCACGTTGCCCTGGCGATCCGTTACCGCGATCGCCAGAGCTTCCGAGTTCACGGATGACGCAGCCGCGTTAACTACCGACTGGACCGCATCAGCCGTCATAACGGGTGTCGTCTGGCCGAACATTCCGGAGGGTCCGGCCAGAAGCATCAGAACGCCGTATGTCAGACGAAGGCTCCGCATCACAACCCGCCGGCCAGAGCGCCTAAATCGCGCAGGCTTCGCGCAAATGCCTCCGGATTGTACGAGGACGGATTTTCAAATTGTTTATATAAGTCGCCGATCGCCGTCCGGATTTTTGCATCGTTCATGGGCCTTTTCCCTTGTTCGTAACCAATGAAAAGCGAGTTGATGACCATACCTGCCTGTTCAGCCGAGCGTTCTCCCTGAGCGGCGATTCTCTCGGAATCCGCGCAGATTGCGTTGATCAAACCTGCCGAAACCGCGGAATCCGGATTCATCGCGGCCAGATCGCGCGCCAACGTGTCGGCCGTGGCGGCGGCCTGCCCGGCTGCGGCTGAGATCTGTCGCCGGTCCGCCTGCGGATCGCTCACCAGTTGATTGACCTTCGCGACCTCAACATCCAGTCGCCGCGCGGCCGCTCCGTCCAGCTGTTTCGCTATCAGGTCCAGAACGGCAAACCGGGAAGCATTGAAAGGCGGACTACCCGCCTTGCGCCCGGCATAGCCGCGCTCCTGCCGCCAGCTGTCCTTGGCGGCTGTGAGACTGTGATGGCAGGCGAAACAATCCAGATCCGCATATTGGGGCCAGATCTGGGCGGCGTCGCGTCCGATGCGGCGCATCCATTCGCGAAGTTGAACAGCTTGCCCCACAGCCAGACCTTTGGCGACGGCCGACGCGTCACTCGCCCCCGCTTCTTTCCAGTGGGGAGGCATGACGGCGGAGAATGACTCAATTTCAAAATAAAGATCAGGATGCCCGGCGGCGATCATTTCGTGATCCACGGACTTCGCATCGTCGCCGAGATGGCATGACAGGCACTTCTCATTGCGGCGGATCAGATCGCGCGTATCATAGAGTCCGAGCGCAACTGATTTGGCGTAGCTTCCATCGTTTGCCGTGTGGGGGCCAAGCCAGTTCGATGCGGCGCCGTGGCAATTCTCGCAGCTCACGCCATCGTTGATGTCAAAGGTTCGGGCTTTCTGATCGTCCGGAACATCCAGAGTGTGGCAACCGATGCACCTCGATGAAGTCGCGGCATTGATGTTCAGGTTATGTGCCATGCGCTTGCCAGGATCGCCTGTCAGCGCGGAAAACGCCCGCGAATGTTTATCCTGAACCGCCCAGGTGGTGTATTCGTTCTGGAGAACAGAATTGTCCGAGCGCGGCTGCACTGCACCGTGACAGCTTGCGGAGCTGCAGGATCCAGGTCCGGTGTACCTGGGTTGTTGTGCACTCGCGCTCCCCGGGAAAAGCAGCGGCGTCAGGGCGAATGCGGCCAATTCAAAAGCCACCCGCGAAATGCGGAACTGCCGCGCTCGATGCGTGATTTTCAAGCGATGACGCACTTCCATGGCGCAACCGGGATCCGTCCGAATACAGCCCGTCCTGGGAGAAGAAACATGATGCAACAGCCATTGTACTCATCCAGGCGCCCATCGAAAACGCTGAGTAGTGTCCTGATTGGAATTTCCTCGGGAATCATTGAACGCCTTCAGCGGAACCCTCCACTTCCATGCGAGTGGTCCAAAAGTGCTCCAGGACTCCAAATGCTGATCGAAACGAGTTCCACGCTGAGCGAAAGCGGGTGTGCTGAATTGGTGTAAGCCATACACGCAGGAGGCCCGGGGTTCGAGTCCCTGCGCGCCCACCACTTTTTTCATAGTTTCTCGGCGTCCGTTCTTTCGAGCAGGAGACGAATTTTTCGGCCCAGCGAGTCGCCCGAAAACGGCTTCTGCAGAATAGCGCTCCCGTCGGGCGGGGAAATCGAATCGGTCGAGCTGTCCGAATCCGAATAGCCAGCCACAAACAGAACGCGCAGCCCAGGGCGCATGCCGCGCAGCAAGTGGACCAGTTTCGTCGCCGCCGGTCCTTCGGTTGTCTTTGCCGTGATCAGCACGTCGAAAGTATCCCGGCCGCGGGCGATACGTTCCGCCTCGCTCGCATTGCCGGCAGTCAGCACGCGAAAACCCTGGCGCTCCAGCATGTCGCGGCTGAGTTCGCGAATCAACGGCTCTTCTTCCACCAGCAGGACGGTGGCGACAGCATTCACACCGCGTTTCTGCGCCGAACTGAGTCCGGAAGCCAGGGGCAAATACAACGAATAGCAAACGCCGGACCCTGCCCCTGATCCATCGGGAAGCGGCTCGATAGCGGCGGTCATCATCCCCCCATACTGCGCCAGAATGGCCTCGGTTGTTGCCATCCCGATCCACGGCCGCAGTTCACCGTCCTGGCCGCCCATACCTGTGACAACACAATGCACGGCGAGAGCGACAAACGGCCCAACGGTTTCAATCGGTCCGGTCGTCCCGATGTTTGTCGAGAGCACAATCTGTTTTGTGCCCGCGCCGAACTCACGTGCGTGAATGACGAAGCTGGTGATGACTTGCTTCAGGTGGCCGGGATCCACCGTCACAGGCGTCGGCATTTCCGTGAGTGACAGCGTCAGCGAGTTTTCCGGATACAGGTTTCTAACGAAGTCATTCACGTCGATCAGCGCCGAATAGGTATGATTTGTCTGCCGCTGGCTGAAATCCAGAATCTGGCGGGTGAGCGCCGCGGCATTGTGCACGGAACGGCCGACGGCATCGAGACCGGGACGCACCGGGCTATCCGCGGGAAGAACCTCGAGCACCTGCTGGAGTCCGTTCACGATGCCGATGCCGATACTGCGGAAATCCCGCGCAATGCCGCCTGCCAGCCGGCCGAGAGCTTCCATGTGCTGCGCCTGACGAAGCTGTTGCTGAAGCCGAATTTGCCCGGTGACGTCGGTTAGGGTGCCTTCGTAATAAAGAACGTCGCCATTCTCGGCACGCACCACACGCGCATTTTCCCTGACCGTGATAATGCGATGGTCGCGGGTGCGCAGCTGAAACTCGACATTGGCATAGCTCCCATCGCGCTCCAGCCTGTCGCGCAGACGCTGGTGGAGGTCGGGGTCGACGAAGGTCTCGCGCACCACGCCCGGGACGCTCAGCTCTTCCTGGCTCGAAAATCCCAGCATGCGAAGCAGCTCGGGATTCGCGGCCAGAATCCGGCCGTCCGGCGAGGTTTGATAGACGCCTTCGAGAAGATTCTCGAACAACTCGCGGTATTTTCGTTCGGACTGGCGCAGAGCCTGCTCGGCCTTCTTGCGTTCGGTGATATCCGTCATCATGGTGAGCACGCGGGCGTCGCTTTGGCCGGATTGATTGCTGGATTGATACAGGCTTGAGCAGGCCAGCACCCACACCTCGGCGCCATCGGAGCGTCGCAGTCTGCGGTCCCATTGATCCCTGACCCCGACGCGGGGGTTCCGCAGCCGTATGCGTTCCACGGGAAGATCTTCGGGAAAAACAAAATCTTCCAGCCGGTGGCCCGTGATCCGGTCCATCGGGCGACCCAGAATCTCGGCCATGCGCGGATTGACGTAGCCCACGACCTCATCGCGATCGAGCATCCAGATGCCTTCGCCGGCGGTTTCGACAAGATGCCGCTGCCAGTCCTCGCCTTTCGCGGCACGATCTCCGACGATTCGCAGCCGGCGGCTGTAGGCGCAGAGCGCAATGGCTTCGGCCAGGTAGAGAAGGCAGTGAATCCAGACACTCTGGCGATCCGCGCCGGGCAGCGCGGAGTCGTGAGCGTACCAGACCGTAGTGAGCGCGGCGGCAGTGAGCGCCGGTCCGAACCCCGCCCGCCAAATACAGACAATGACCGCGGCCATGCCGCATAACGGGATGGAAATCCGAAGGCCTGTCCAAAGCTGCGCGCGGAAGTGCAGCGCATAGACGAACGCCGACACAGCTATGGCGAAGGAATAACCGGCCCAGGCGGAAGCTGTCAGTTTCTTATCTGTTGTCGGCATGAGAAGAAAGCGAAGGCGGCGCTGCGGGCGTCAGTCTGGAAATCAGTACGCCCGAAACAACGACGACGACAGCGCCAATCACGTTATACCAGAGAAACGCGATGTTCGTGAATCGGCCGATCGCGATGACGGTGGCCTCGCCGATCAGCAGAGCCCAGAAAGCCGAGCCGCCCCTGACGCGGCTGAAAAAGAAGCCCAGCGTAAAGGTTCCGAGCAGCACGCCATAGACATACGACCCGACCTGATTGACCGCCTCAATGAGCGAGCCAAGGTGTCTGGCGTATTGTGCGAAGGCCACGGCCCACACGCCCCAGAGCGCGGTGAAAACGCGCGACGCTATCAGGTAGTGATAGTCGGAAGCGTGCGGTTTGAAATGGCGGCGGTAAATATCCATCACGCTGACCGCGGCGAGCGAATTGAGCTCGCCGGAACTTGACGACATAGTCGCGGTGAAGATCACCGCGATGACCAGACCGATAAAACCGATAGGAAAATACTTCGTCACGAACGAGAGGAAGATGTAGTTGGTGTCGCTGAAGCCGCTCTGGCCGTCGGTTTTCTGGTAGAGGCGAATGCCGGCGGAGCGCGCGGCATCGGCATCGCGCTGCGCCACCTGGTAGTCTGTTTTCGCATGGCTCATGGCCGCGCTGTCGCCTGCTTTGCGGGCGGCGTTGAGCGAGTTGGCGGCCTGCATCCGCCTCGAAAACGCGTCATCGAACTGCGTCTGAATCCGCGTGTAGCCCGGCTGCTTCGCCAGTTCCGTCATGGCGACCCGCTGGAACAGCAGCGGCGGCTGATTGAACAGATAGAACACGAAAACCATGGCGCCCACGAAGAGAATAAAAAACTGCATGGGCACCTTCGCCATCGCGTTGAACAGCAGGCTGAGGCGGCTCTGAGCGATCGACTTGCCGGTGAGGAAGCGCTGCACCTGCGACTGATCGCAGCCGAAATAGCCGAGGAACAGAAACGTACCGCCAAACAGTCCGCTCCATACGTTGTAGCGATTATTCGGATCGAACTTCAGATCCACCACGTTGAGCTTGCCGACGGAGCCGGCGAGATAGACGGCATCGGCGAAGCTCACGTTGTGCGGCATGAGCGAGATGACCGTGATCAGGGCCAGGATGAGGCCGGAGAAGATGACGCTCATCTGCAGTACGTCGGTCCACGTGACGGCGGGGATACCGCCCGTGGTGGTGTAGAGCACACAGACGAGGCCGATGATGACGATAGTGACGGTATCGTGCCAGCCAAAGATGGCGCTCATGACGATGGCCGGCGCATAGATGGCGATTCCCGCAGCCATACCTCGTGAGATGAGAAAGACGATGGAAGTGAGCGCGCGCGTCTTGGCGTCGAAGCGCCGCTCCAGATATTCGTAAGCGGTGTAGACGCCGGCTCTGTGAAAGATGGGGACGGCGGTGGAGGCGAGGATGACCATCGCGACCGGCAGGCCGAAATAGAATTGCACGAAGCGCATGCCATCCACATAGGCCTGGCCGGTGGTGGCGATGAAGGTGATGGCGCTGATCTGCGTGGCCATGATGGAAAGGCCGACGGCGTACCAGGGCATGGTTTTGCTGGCGAGCAGATAATCGTTTACGTTCCTGCGATTGCGGCGGCCGCGCCACAGCCCGAACGAGGGCACGCCGATCATGGCCAGCACCATGACAACCCAATCGATATGGCTCATGCAAAATACCGGGTGAAGCCGTAGAAGAGCACGATCAGGAAGACCAGCCAGACGATTGCAGCGATATAGATGTTGCGCCAGGAGCCGAAAATGGGCGGCGGTTCGGGATCATAGGCGGCATCGGGCAGTTTAAATTTCATTCCGCGGTTAATTCTCCGCGAAGAACGGTGACGGCCTGGCCGGAAAGAAAAACGCGGTCCGCGACGGGCCGCACTTTTACGATTCCGCCGCGTGGCGACGCCTGGTAGCCGGTCATTTCCGTCTTGCCGATTCGTCCAGCCCAATACGGCGCGAGCGCGCAGTGCGCGGAGCCTGTGACGGGGTCCTCATCGATGCCGGAACCGGGGGCGAAGAAGCGCGAAACCAAGTCGTAGTGGTGGGTGTTGGCGGGGTCTGCGAGCGCCGTCACGATGATGCCGCGCACGGGAAGCTGACGCAGCAGGTGATGATTCGGCTTGAGCGCGCGAACGGTGGCCTCGTCGGCGACCTCCGCCAGATAGTCGAACTTGCTGCGTCCAATGGACTGGATTTCGCAACCCAGCGCTTCCGCCAGATGCTCGGGCGGGTCGGCCGGTTCCACGAAGGTGGCGGGGAAATCCATTTCGATCCAGTTGCCGAGCTTATTGCAGACGAGGACGCCGCTTTTGGTATGAAAGCGCGCTTCGGCGTGGGGCGCGAGGCGACCCGATTCCCAGAGGACGTGGGCGCTGGCGAGCGTGGCGTGGCCGCACAGCGCGATTTCGACGGTGGGAGTGAACCAGCGGAGTTGGAAGGCGCCGTGATCGGCTGCGTCGGGGACGAGAAAAGCCGTCTCCGAGAGGTTCATTTCCATGGCGACGTTGGCCATCCATTTTTCCTCGCGAGGGGCTTTGAGGATGCAGATAGCCGCGGGATTGCCCTTGAACGGGACCGCAGTGAAAGCGTCGACCTGAGTGATTTCGACTGGCATCTTTAGATTATGTCCGATCCTGGCGAAGATGGCGGAGGTAAAAGCAAAAACGAAAAAACAAAGCCAATTTGTTGGCTAAGTCGTTTGGATGCAGCGCCGCGCAAATTGGGTTCCGCCGGTTTGGGGCTGAAAGCCGAAATCCGGGCATACTCTCTCCTCACCTGAAAACTAACACGCGAGGACCAGGCCAAAGAGACATGTTTTTTGTAAGTTACTGAAACAGCGGCAAATCGAGGTGCAAGATCGATTGGAACGCCAATTCACACCAGCCGCACCGGCCCCGGATACCGAGCAACAATCGCGTCCGTTGTGAGCAGCGTGATTCCCTCGGTGATCGACTGAGCGATCAGTAGTCGGTCAAAAGGATCTTTATGAATCGCAGGCAATCCATCGACGGCCACCGTGTGCTCCCCCGTGATCGCGAGTTCCTCATAATCGTTATCGATGAGACTGCGCCGCAGCACTCTCGCGTCCACCTGAAAATCGTCCCGCCCCAGGCTGCGCTTGATCGCAATCTCCCACAGGCTCGCCGGGCTATAGATCAGTTGGTTGCGCGCATCGCTCAGCAGTGTACGGGCCGCGACCGGCAACCGCCCAGGCTGACCGGCCGCCCACAGCAGAAGATGAGTATCCAGCAGAATCCTCATCCGCGTCCGTAGAACAATTCTTCAATCTCACCGCTGCCCATGCGGTCGAAATCGTCCGGGACGTTGATCTGGCCTTCGAGGAAACCAAGGCGGCGGACCTCTCCGGCGACCGGAGCGTCCAGCGCCATGACCTTCACCAGCGGCTTTCCGGCCTTGGCGATGATGAACGGCTCGCCCGCCGCGGCCTGTTCGACCAGCCGCGAGAGATGGGTCTTCGCTTCGTGGATGTTGATGGTGTTCATGAACTAAGTCCTATGGACCAAGTCTATTATAACTGAGACTATCGTCCTACATCCGTTACTTGCCGGCGGGGGTTGCGGCTGGTGGGGGCTTGGGGGCCGCGACCGGAGGTTTCGGCATGATGCCGGACATGAGATCGGCCAGCGGCACGGCGGTGTAGTCGTCCGGAACGAGAAAAGCCGAATCGGGAACCGGCGCGGTGGAGATGGACGTCAGCTCTTCGTTGATTTCCATGATCGGTGCATTGGGGTCCGCCGTGGAGGCGCCGCCAGCCGCGGGCGTGCGCGGGGCCATCATCGCCAGAATCGGCATGGCGACTTCCGCATGCATGCGCAGGGTAACGGAGTGCGCGTCCGTGACTTCCTTCGCGTAGATAGCCAGGCTATCGGCAATGCCGGGGAACTGGCTCAGCATTTTCTCCACCGATTCGGCCGGATTCATGCCGCCCAGAGTCATGAAACCGGACGCCACAAATTCCTGTAACGCCGGATTGCGAGCAACCTCCTCCGGCGTCGCGCGCCAGAGCTGCAGAACGATTTTCATGACGGGACTCAGCGGCGCACCCTGCCCGAGCGGAATGCCCAGAGCGAGCACAATTTCATGTTCGT
>Ga0302319_10006664_pt1 | contig 22860 bp, 16 predicted proteins | sample Bog_T0_2_FD_203319 | JGI IMG/M metagenome (GOLD analysis project Ga0302319, IMG submission 203319) | Peat permafrost microbial communities from Stordalen Mire near Abisko, Sweden - Bog_T0_2 | ecosystem: Environmental > Terrestrial > Soil > Wetlands > Peat | place: Sweden: Abisko, Stordalen Mire...
ATGGCAAGGACGTGTTTCGCAGACATTCCCTGAGGATGGCTTATTCGGCGGGAGAGGCAATTGTCGAATACGGCGACCAGGTCGTATGGGTCCCATAGGACCTATATTCCCCGAGACTCGCGCCATTTGTGGCTTCGCAAATGTGGATTTGTGGCTCGAGGCCTGTTTCCCTTTGGTAACTGGCGGCCACACTACCAGTGAACGCTTTGGCGAGATTCGCATTCACCAGCGCGACGGCGCAGCCGCCGAAGCCCGCGCCTGTCATCCGTGCGCCGAAACAACCCGGCGTCTTGCGCGCGGTTTCCACCATCGCATTGAGTTGCAAGCTGGAAACCTCGAAGTCGTCGCGCAGGCTGTCATGGCTCTGATTCATCAGTTTTCCCAGCTCGGCCGAATCCCCCTTTTTCATCGCCTCGGCGGCGGCGAGCGTCCGCTGAATCTCACTGATCACATGACGCGCCCGTTTGCGCACGATAGGATGCAGGTCTTCTTCACACGCGAGAAATGCGCTCGTCGTCACATCGCGCAACGCCACAACGCCAAATGCCGCCGCGGCTGCCTCACATTGCGCGCGGCGCTCGTTGTAAGCGGAATCCACCAGGCCGCGCCGGGTGCCAGTATCCATCACAGCCACGACGGCGCCTGGCGGCAAAGGCACGAGCTGTGTTGACAAGTCCCGGCAGTCGATCAACACGGCGTGCCCTTCCCGTCCGACGGCGGAAATCATCTGATCCATCACGCCGCACTGGACTCCCACCCATTGGTTCTCGGCCTTCTGGCAAAGCAGGGCCATCCGCGGCGCATCCCATTCAAAACCGCTCGCAACTCCGAACGCTCTGGCCGTGGCGAGTTCAAATGCGGCGGATGAAGAGAGCCCCGCGCCCATGGGCACGTCACATTTGGCAACGCCATCCCAGCCTCGCAAACTCAGGCCCGAACCTTGCAGCGCCCATGCCACGCCCTTGGGATACTCACTCCACGACATCTGGAATTTGCGCAGGTCTCCAAGATCGAATGATGCCGTTTCGTCGTAGTCGAGCGAATGCAGGCGCACCCGCGCGTCCGCCCGCGGCCCCAGAGCGATCCAGGTCGCCCGATCGATCGCCATGGGCAGCACGAAGCCGCCATTGTAGTCCGTGTGTTCGCCGATCAGGTTCACGCGCCCGGGCGCGCGCACGAAGCATAGCGGAGGCGCGCCGAAACGGGTGACGAATCCGGCCGAGACCTGTTCGAGAAGGCGGTCATGCGCGGTCATCATGATCACGTGTCTGGCTTCGCTTTCTCCCGCGAAGCGCCGGGACCAGCATGGATGCGCCGAAGATCAATTGCACGAGCCCCCACCACAGGTTCATATTGATGCCCAGAGACTTTTCGGAAAGCTCCGGGCCGCCCAGCAAGCCGACGCCCACGAGAATCAGGCCAAAGAGCGTAAACATCAGCCCGACTGGCAGTCTGAGATCGAAGTTCATGATGGCGCGGGGTGGAATCCTAGGCGAAAAGGAGATTGAGGATCAACGCCAGAAGAAGAATCGCGGCGCCCAGCGTGGCTGGCCGTTGATGCCATGCCTCATTCCCGCTCTTTAGTTTCGGGGTGAGCGAGTAGACGAGGCCGGCCAATTCCGCGTCCGTCTTCGTGCGCCGGGTGGCCAGTGAAATGAGCAGCGTGGAGGTGAAGCATGCGGTCCACGCGACGATGGCCATCCAGAAATTCTGCCCCATCTCGCTGTGGAAGATGAATTTCTGCGCGATCCAGCCGCCCTTGATTCCGGGAACACCGCGCTCCGTCAATGCCAGGCCGTGGAACAGAGCCGCGCCCACCGTGCCGATGAGCAGGCCGGAAAAAGCAGCATGGCCGGTCGTGCGCTTCCAGAACATGCCGAGAAGGAATGTCGCGAACAAAGGCGCGTTCACGAAACCGAACACCAGTTGGAGCATGTCCATGATGTTATTGAACTTCGACGCGAGAAACGCGGCCCCGATGCTGACGAGAATGCCGAACACCGTGGCATAGCGTCCCATCCAGAGGTAATGATGGTCCGACTTATCTTTGGCGATGTAGCTTTGGTAAATGTCGTAAGTCCAGACGGTATTGAACGCGGTGACATTGCCTGCCATGCCCGACATGAATGAGGCCATCAAGGCGGTAAAGCCAACGCCCAGCAGACCACTCGGAAAGTATTTCGCGAGCAAGGTCGGGATGGTCATGTTATAGTCCGGCGTGCCATCCGCGGCGAGCGGAAGAAACTTTCCCCCGTCGGCATGATGCATGGCGATGGCAATCATGCCGGGCAAAATCACCAGCGCGGGGAAGAGCATTTTCGGCACGGCGGCGATGAGCGGCGTGCGACGCGCCGCGGCCATGGAGTTCGCGGCCATCGCGCGCTGCACCACGAGAAAGTCCGTGCACCAGTAGCCGAACGAAAGCACGAAGCCGAGCCCGGCCACCATGCCGAACCATCCTATGCCCATGGGATTCTCCAACGCGCTTCCCATGTGGGTCCACGAATGCGTCCAGGCGCCGGAGTCGAAATGCTGCTCGACGGCCACCGCCGCGAGTTTCCCTTTGAGCGCGGACCAGCCGCCCACATCCTTGAGCGCAAGAAAGACCAGCGGCGCAAAGCCCAGGACGATCATGAAGAATTGCAGCACCTCGTTGTAAATCGCCGAGGTTAGACCGCCGAGGAAGATATAGACGAGGACGACGAGAGCCGATGCCCAGATGCAGGTCCAGTAGTTCCAATGGACCAGCGTTTCGAGCAACTTCGCCAGCGCATGCAGGGAGATGCCGGAAGAGAAGATCGTCATCACGGCGAAGGAGATCGCGTTGAACCCGCGCGTCTTTTCATCGAAGCGCAGCTTAAGATACTCCGGCACCGACCGCGCCTTTGAACCGTAGTAGAACGGCATCATAAAGACCCCGAGGAAGACCATCGCGGGGATCGCGCCCACCCAGTAGAAATGGCTGGTCATGATCCCGTACTTGGCGCCGGAAGCCGCCATGCCGATCACCTCCTGCGCCCCGAGATTCGCCGAGAGAAAGGCGAGCCCGGTGACCCATGCCGGAATCGAGCGACCCGACGTCAAAAAGGCCGAACCGCCCTTCATGAATCGCTTCAGCGCAAAGCCGATCCCGAGAACGAAGATGAAGTAGAGAGCGAGAATCGCATAATCGACTCCAGCCAGGTGGATGTGCGTCATGGGGGGAAACGAACCTTCTGGAAGTTAGCGCGGATTGAATTGCAACCAATCCAGATTCATCAGACCGCTCTTCCCGGGATTGACGAAGACCACATACACATCCGTGCGCGCATGGGGCGCGCTCGCGTCCAGCTCCGTCTTCGCTTCGGTCCACTTATCCCAGCCGCCCGTGTTGGGCGCATGGATCGAGCCGATCAAGTCGCCGGTCGGCGAGCCCGCGCGGAGTTCGATCTCGCCGCCGACGTTTCCGGAGGCAAACCGCGCCGTGACGCTCCCAACGTCCGAAAGATCCAACCCGGCTAGACGCACGGTGTGGCCGTGATCGATCGAACCGAGGCGGCGCTGTTCCCCGCTGCCCATGATCCTTGGGCCATGCACCTCCCCGGTTGCCGCCGCGACCCGCCGGGAGCGGAGCGTCACGGTGGCTTTCCCGCTCAGGTTGCCCGCGGGAGGACGGCCCAAATCCGTGTAAGTGGCTTCGAGAACAAACGTCCCCGGCTTGTCGCTCTTGGCGACCGGGATTTGGCCGGTGAGACCGCGCGAAACAGCGGGACCGCCCTTGCCTTTCTCCAGGCCAAATACCCAGGTCAGCATGATGTGCAATTCATCGGCGGTATGCTGCGGGTGCGGAAGCATCGGCACCGGCCCCCAGACGCCGGTCGAGCCATTCATTACGCGCTGCACGCTGGCGTCGATGGCGCCCGGCTGGCCGCGGTATTTCGCGGCGACATCGAGCAGCGGCGGGCCGACAATCTTCTGATCGATGGCGTGGCAATTGAAGCAATCGCTTTGTTTCATCAGGGCGAGTCCGGGCTCGCCCGTTTCTTTCTTTGCATCCGCGCCTTTGAACAACCCGCTCACCAGCGTGCGGATGCTGAAGTCATCGGGCTTGGCCGAGGAATTGCCGTCTTCGGCGTCAGTCACACTGACCTTGTAAGCGATCGGCTTTTCCGGCGTGAAAAAATCGCCGTCTTGCGGGCTCTCGAACTTCACTACGGGCGGCGTATTGCCCACCACGAGCGGGACCGCGGCCACGCCGCTCACGCCGTGAGGATCGCTGATCCGCAACTCGGCCCGGTAGTTGCCCGGCTCCTGAATCGTCAACTGCGGGTTGGCCGCGGTGGAGAATACCTTGCCGCCCGGCTGGAGGCGCCACTCATAAGTCATTGGCTCGCCCTCCCAATCCTTCGAGCCTTCGCTTGAGAGACTGACCGTGAGAGGCTCGTGGCCGGCGGTCGTCGCCGCGCTGGCCCGCGCCATGGGCGCCAGATGGTTGCGCTGATACGAAATCCTGAGCAGTTTCGCGTCTTTGTTGGCGCCCCAGGTTTCACCGTAGTCCAGCAAGTAAAGGCAGCCATCCTCGCCGAAGACGCAACTGACCACGCGCTTGACCAGCGTGGCCCCTTGCGCGATCGCTCCCGCCATCTCCTCCACGCGCTCCCCATTCGCATTGGCGATCTCGCCGGTAAAGGGCTCGATATCGACCAGCTTCGCGTTCTCGTCGAGACGCGCCCACTTGATGAATGGGCGCTGCCAATCCCAGAAGAGCAGGCAGTTATCGAAGTATTTCGGAAAACCGTTGGTCTTTTTGAATATCGGGCGGTAGTGAAACACCGGGCCGGCGCAAGCGGTGCGGCCGCCCTTGCCGAGCATGGGAAACTCCGGGGAATCCTTGTACGGCCAGTAGATCATCGCTGGCTGCGCGGGCGGGAGTTCGCGCCGGCCCGTGTTATTCGGGCTGTCGTTCACCGGATGCTCCGGATCAAACTTTGCTCCAGCCTCTTTGGTCACATAGTCATAAACGGCATAAGGAAGGTTCGGCCCAACGAAATAGGGCCAGCCGAAGTTACCCGCCTTCCGCGCCTGATTGATCTCATCGTAGCCACGCGGGCCGCGCGGACCGTCTTCATTCGCATCCGGGCCGACTTCGCCCCAATAGAGAAAGCCTGTTTGTTGATCGATGGCGATCCGCCACGGGTTGCGGCATCCCATCACGTAGATCTCCGGGCGGGTCTTGGGTGTTCCCGGCGGGAAGAGATTGCCCTCGGGGATCTCGTAAGTGGCGTCCGGCTTCACCCGAATCCGAATGATTTTTCCATTCAAGCTATTCGTGTTGGAAGCCGACTTCTGGGCGTCCCACGGCTCGCGCCCGGGCCGCTCATCGATCGGCGCATAGGACTGCGAGTCACCGAAGGGATTCGTATTGTCGCCCGCGGAAAAGTAGAGGCAGCCGTCCGGGCCAAACTCCACCGATCCCGCGTGATGGCAGCATTCCTTGCGCTGCTCTTCAAACTGGAGAATCAGCTTCTCGCTCTCCTTGTCCAGCGTATCGCCTTTCATGGTAAAGCGGCTCAAATGCTGGCCCGGATAGTCCGGCGGCGAATAAAGGCAATAGATCCAGCCGTTCTCCTCAAACTTGGGATCTAGCGCAAAGCCGAGAAATCCGTTTTCCTGTTGCGCCCAGACATCGAGCGAGCCGGCCTCCACCACCTGCTTCGTGTCCGGGTGATAGATCTTCAGTTTTCCCCGGTATTCGTTGAAGAAAATCCGCCCATCCGGCGCGAGCTTCACCTGCATCGGCTGCGGGATGTCCTCCAGAAGTGTTTCCACCTTAAATCGGTAATCCGGCGGAAACGGCTCGGCGCCGGCCACGGGATATAGCGCGGGAAGAAGCGTGAAAGCTGCGACGAAAAGGCGGCGAAAGGGGATGGAGGTCATGGGTCGCGAGACACACCACTACTTTGCCTTCAGCTTCGCAACATACAAATCATTGCCGCCCGCGCTCGTGACGCTGATCTCGCCGAACGCGGCCGTGCCGCCGAATGCCCCGCCGAGGAAGAGATTGCCCCGGGCGTCGCAGGCCATGCAGTAGGCGTTGTCACCTTTATCGCCGCCCGCCTGGGTGATCCAGCGGAGGCCGCCTTGCTCGTCAAACTTGGCGACAAAGATGTCCGCGCTCCCGCGGCTGTGGAGCTCTTCGCCGCCGAGCTTGAAGGTATCATTAAACTCGCCGGTCAGAAAGCTGTTGCCCTTCCCATCCGTTGCGACTCCGAGCCCGTAATCGGTTCCCGGACCCTGGCCCACGCGGCTCCAAAGGAGTTTGCCGTCGGTGTCGTAATGACAAAGCAGCGCGTCGTTATCCTTGTCCCCCGTGCTGGTGAATGTCTCGCTGCCGGCAGTCATTTTGCCTTTGAACATGCCGCTGGCCCAGACGCGGCCTTCCTTATCGCAGGCAATCTCGTGAAAGAGACAACTCGGCTCGCCCGGATTCTGCGCAATCCACAGCACTTCTCCTTCGGGTGAAAGCTTGGCCACAAGCGAAGAAGTCCACTTTTGCGGAAGAAGCGGCTTCGCGCCGAACTCTCCGCTGCCATAGCTGTCTCCGCCGATGTAAATGGCGTCCTTGCCATCCACGACCACGGCCTGGCCGGCGCCGCCTGCCTTCCCCGTCGCGACTTTCACCCAGACCAGCTTTCCATCCGGATGATACTTCGCGCAGAAGATGTGGCTCCCGGGTTCATTCGGGATTTTCACATCGCCGAAATCCGAGTCCCCGACGACAGCCCCGGTGACGATGACGTCTCCCTTGGTATCGACCGCGATTCCGTGCCCGTAGTCGTAACCCTTGCCGCCCGCCGTCTGAATCCACACGAGTTTCCCGTCGCGATCATACTTCGCCACGAATACATCGTAGTCGCCGCGGCTCGGAAGCTTTGTCCCGCTGAAATCCGCGTCCGGGCTTTGATAATGCCCGGTGGCATAGCAGCCGCCGTGTCCATCGGGCGCCACGCTGTAGCCTCGATCGATAAGGCTGCCGCCGCCCATCCGCGCCCAAAGGAAATGACCCTGGGGATCCAGCTTCGCCACGAAGAAATCCATGCCGCCCGCGTTCTTCACGAGGGTATCGCCAGACTTCACCTCATCGGTGGCTTCCCCAGATACGAAGATATTCCCCTCGTTATCGAGAGATATGGATCGGGTCTTCTCGTTCTTCAGGCCGCCCGCCGAGGTGGCCCATTCAAAGGCAGGCGCAGTCTCGGGCGTTGCCGCCGGAAGATGGAAGCCGGAGCAGAGAACGAGGCAAGCGGAGACGGAGATGCAGCGGATGATTCGGGAGGTGGGGATGGGGGTGTTCACGGGGTTTGTTTTTGGTGAGAGAGTTGCCATTCCAGGCCGGGGCGATCGACGCGGAACTGCACGATGCGCATCCGCTCGGCTTCTGTGACGTAGGCCGTCCGCCCGTCGGGTCCTCCGAAGCAGATGTTCGTCGGCTGCGCGCCCAGGACAGGGATCTCGCGCAGCGTCTGGCCGGTGGGCGACAGCTTCACCACCACGCCCTTGCCGGGGCGCGTGAGGTAGAGATTTCCATCCACGTCGCAACGCATCCCATCGCAGCTAAAATCGGGAAATTTCACGAGCAGGCGTTTTTGCGTCAGCGAGCCGTCGGGCAGGATGGTGAAGGCCCACAGGCAGTGTGCGATGCTTTCGTTCACGTAGAGCGTACGGCCATCCGGGCTGACATCGATGCCATTGGGCGTGCCCATCTGCTCCGCGACTTTTCTCACCTTTCCCTGGGAATCGACGCGCCAGATCCCACCGGCTTCGTCCCATTCCCAATCCGGATCGCTCAGGTAAAACGAGCCGTCGGGAGCGAGCGCCAGATCGTTCGGTTGGAACATTAAGTCCTCGTGCGCGAAAACACTGAGCGCCTTCGTTTTCATATCCACCCGCAACAAGTTATGTTGGGTGTAATCGGCGATAAACATCGAGCCATCGCGAGCGAACCGGATGCCGTTGCCGTCGCTCTCACCCGGCAGAGTCATGAATACCTCCGCTTTCCCGTTCGGAGTTATCTTTCCGATCGTCTGTTCCCGGGCGAAGTTCACGGCGTAGACGTTGCCCGCGGCGTCGCAGGCCGGGCCTTCCACGCCGTCGGTGAAGCTGCCTTCGGCGGTCAGGGGTTTCGCGACAAAGAGTGGCTGATCTTCCGGCCTGCTGGCATAACTTTTTGGCATGAGGTCAAGCACCGCGGAGATGATCCGCTCCTCGACATCCGGCGCGAACTTTGTCGGCCGGTCGTAATAGACCATCGCTCCGCCTCCTTCATAGCCGCCCTCCTCCAGAACGCGCCTGGAAGGAATGTAACAGGGCGCGTCATTGGAGTAGGCATTGACCCAGAGGCGCGTCTTGTCGAAATCGCTCTTCAGCCGCAGCGCGTAGTCCACCACTACTTCACCGGGAAGGAAGACCATGGCCAGGTCATCGCCGAACGTCCAGGTTTGCACGAGGTAAGGCAACTCGGTGGGCAGCGTCTCGCCGCGATCGAGGCGGGCCAGGTTCTTGCGGGCATGATAGGCGATGCTGGTGATGGGCGACGCCGCCAGTTCCTCCCACTCCTCGCGGGTGGGCAGTTTGTCGAAAGCGAGGCTGATTTCTTTGGTCCGGCACGTGAGCTTGCCGCGGATGGGCGCAAGCTTGCCGCCAAGCACGCGTTTGGCCTCGTCCGCCAGCTCCTCGCCATGCTGCGTGGCGAGTTCCAGCGTGCCGCGCGGCGCGGGGTTTTGATCCGCCCCGCAGCCGATGGCGGTCAGTGCGATGGCGCCCGGGAAATCTCGCTCCAGGGCCAGTTGCGCGGCGCCCGCCCAATCAGAGTGGAAGACATTGAACGCGATGGTGGTGCAATGGCAGGCGTAGCTGGTCAGGATGGCGCGCACTTTGCCATCGAGGTCGGTGACACCGAGCACGGGCAGATCGTGGTCAATACGTTGGATGGGAAACTTTCGGCGGTTCGCTGCGAAGCCGACTTCGCCCCTTCCCCACGCCAGGCGCGCCGGCTTGCGGTCGGCGAGGGCGGCAAGAACGACTTGCTCGATCTTATCCGTTAGCTCGTTGGTGTAGCGCTCAATGGCCGCCAGATGCCCGGCGGGGATATCCATGCTGAAGAGATTGGCGCCCACGCCCTTGAGCATGGGCGCGCAATGCGTGTGGCTGAATGAAATGGCGAAGCGATCGGAAGTGACCTTCGTTTTCCCGGCGAGCCTGCGCAGCACCTCGTCCCGGATTGTGTAGGGCACGCCCATGTTATCCACGGTGACAAGCACCGCCGGACCCTCGTCGTCTCTGCCGATGGCGAGCGCCTTTGCCGAGAGGCGCTGCGCGACTGTGGCGGTTTCCTCCCGGCGGCTGCCGTAGCCACTGAGCCGCACGGGATAATCGGGCGTGATGTCCACCGCGGCCACGCCAATGGACCTGATTTCTCCAATGGCTGCCGGATCCGCTGCATGGAGCGCCGGTCCGAGGAGACAAATGGCAACCCGGATGACGCCAAGGACACTCGAGACGGGCGATTTCATAGGCGATTCATCTACTTCGGCGCGTCGGGTTTTGGCGCTTCGGGCTTTGCGGGTTCGGGGATGACGGTGAGCCAGAGTTGGTCGGTCGAGTCGATGACGAGATCGGAGTAACCTTGGGGCACGCCGTTTTCCTCGGTGGTCACCGTCATCATATAGCGCACCGGATGCTCGGCGCCGGTTTCGGTTTCGCGCAGGACCAATTGTATGGGTTGGTTTGCCGGTTTGGCGGCGGGATCCGCAGCCAGCTTCAGCGCGACTTCGCCGTCCTTTTCCGGGACGTCCACGTCCGCCGCGGTGACGCCTTCGGGAAGACTCTTCGCGATCAGTTTGAGCCTGGCCTTGAATCCGTTTTCGCGTTTCACCGCCGTCTTCAGCTCGCCGATTTTTCCGGCCTGAATGGCGATGGAATGGGCTTCGGCGGTCCCATTCACGGACGGCGCGGCTTCGGTGATCGCCAGGCGGAAAGAGTAATCGTCGCCTCCGTGATGCGCGAGATCGCCGATGGCGGCGGTAAAGACGCCATCGCTTGGCGCCAGCCAGTTGAGCCGCGGTTCGCGCCATCCCGCCGGGCTCTCGGCATGCACGAGTGTTTTTCCCGCCTGGTTTTCGATCCTCAGCCACGCTTCCAGAGGCGAGACGGGTCGCGCGGTGGTGAGCGTGAGGCGGTAGTGGTGCTGCTTGATGGCGTTGAATGCAAACCGGCGCTCTTCCCTGGGTTTCTGGATGCAGCTTTCCACGGCGGAAGGAATCGCAATCGATTGCGGTTCCTGCCCCGCCATTCCAGAGGATGTCTCGAGGCCGGGGTCCGCGGGCGGGAGCGTGGGGCGCAGCGGCCCTCCGGTGGAGAGATGCAGCCGGTAGACGCAGCCTTCGCCGCCGGTGAATTGCACGGCGGCCGTGGCCGGGTAGGCGAATCCCATGAGTTGCACCACGAAGGCGCCATCGCGCGGCGCTTCCCAGGCGAGCAATGGGTCGAGCGTGCGTCCGTCGTGGTTGAAGCCGAGTTCATCGCCCTTTTCGTCCACGATTCGGAGCATGCCGTCGAAAGTGGACGCGATGACGTAGGCTTCCACCCACGCGATGAGCGTCTGCCCGCGCTTGAGCGTGACGCCGAATGAATCCACGTCGCCGGCCTTATCGAGCCGCCCGCTGATCGTCGCAGGAAGGCTGGCGATTTTTTGCGGCAATTTGAAGTCGTCGTTCGGCTCCACTTCGAGGAGTTCGGGTTCGTCCGAGACGATGAAAAAACGCGGGATCGACGCGCCTTGCGCATTGAAAATGCGCACGAGATGCGGCCCCAGCGCCGCATCCTTCGCGATCTCCACGTCGAACTTCCCCGCCTTGGCGGAAGGCTTGAAGGTGATGCCTGGCGCATCGACCCACACCTGCGGCGGCCATGCGCCGAAAGTCCCCGACGCCGTCACGGACACTGTCGTGCCCTGCTGTCCGGCGGCCGGGTAAAGGTGGGAAAGCGTCGGCTCCGCGGGCGCGGCGAAGGCGCCGATCAAGCCCAGCCGGCATGCCGCGAGGAGAACGACTGCGCGGGCGGCCATCACGCGGCTAAACAAACAGTTCCTTGATCAAATGCCCGTCGTTCACCAGCGCCACCGGCCGTCCGGTCTCCGTCTGGAGCGTGCGGGCCGGATCGATGCCCATTTTCGTATAAAGCGACGCCGCGAAATCCTCGGGCCGATACACATTCTCCGACGCGTGGTAGCCCTTCGCGTCCGTCGCGCCCACGATCTGTCCCCCGGGAATGCCCGCGCCGGCCATGAGCACCGACATCGCGAATGGCCAATGATCGCGGCCCGCGTCCTTGTTCACTTTGGGTGTGCGGCCAAATTCTCCGAGCGCGATGACAAGCGTGTTGTCGAGCGATCCGCGCTCCTTCAGATCGGTGAGCAGCGCGGAAAGCCCCTGGTCGAAGTGCTTCAATTTATCGCCCTTGTAAGCTTCGAAGAGTTTCTTGTGATCGTCCCAGCCGCTGTAATTCACGGTCACCCACGAGACGCCTACCTCGGTGAGCCGCCGCGCCATGAGCAGCCGCTGGCCGAAATCATTGCGGCCATAGCGGTCGCGCACTTTGGCGTCCTCGCGGCTGATATCGAAGGCCGCTTGCGCTTTCGGGGACGACACGAGATCGAAACCCTGATGATAGAATTGGTCGAACACCACCGCTGGATCTTCCACGAGCTTGTCGTTATAGCGCTGCATCTTATCCAGCGCAGCGCGCAGCTCGCGGCGCGAAGCGGCGTGGCTCTCGGAGACCTCCGTGGGCACGACCACGTCCCGCACCTGAAAGCCGCTGAGATTCGGGTTGCCGTCGATGACAAACGGCGCGTGCTGGCCGCCGAGGAAATTCGGGCCGCCGGAGCGCGTGTTGCTGGGCATGGCCATGTAGGCGGGCAGGCCGCTGCGCACGCCGCGCTCGTAGGAGACCATCGAGCCAAACGAAGGATGAAAGGTGACGAAAGCGCCGCACCCCACCGGCACGGGCGTGGGCGAACCGGTCATCATGTAGTGATTGCCGCCGCCGTGGTTCGGGTCCTTGTGGCAGATCGATCGCACGACCGTGAACTTGTCGAAGGCCTTCGCGAGTTCCGGCACGGGATCGCTGAAATGCACGCCCGGCACGCAGGTTGGGATGGTGTTGAACGTGCCGCGAATCTCCGCGGGCGCGTCCGGCTTGGGGTCGAACGTCTCGTAGTGGGAGGGCCCGCCGTCCATCCAAATCATGATGCAATTGATGTTCCTGGCCGCAGCCTTCGCCTCCCCCGATTCGCTGGCCGAGGCGCGCAGACGCAGCAGGTCGCACAGGCCGAGGCTGAGCGTGCCGCCCAGGCCGATCTGGAGAAAGTCGCGGCGGGAGACTCCGGCGCAGTTGCGATGAAAACGCGTCATAATGAATGGGGGTTTAATGATTAAATACGAATTCGGCGGAGTTTAATAGGGACCAAAGCACATCCTCGATCGCGCCCTGGCGTTTCGCGCCCTCGGCGGCGTTCTGACCTTTCGCGCCTTCGGCGGCGAAGGGCGCGGTCGCGATTTGCAGCTCCTCGGCGGTCGGTTTCCGCGCGTAGCAGGCCAGATAAAGCTCGGAGACCACCTCCTCCGGCGGGAGCTTGCCGGACGCCAGCGCATGCGCGCGCCCATCCAGGCTGGCGAGCTTTTCCTGGAGCTGGCGCGAATTCATCAGGTGCAGCGCCTGGACGATGCTCGGGCGCACATCGCGCTCGCACGGGCAATCGCTGCTCGAGTTCGGCCGCCCAAAGGCATCCATCGTTTGCGAATCGATCTTGTAGCTCCAGGCCTGCATGGCGCGGCTCCCGGGCGGCATTCCGGGATAGGAAGTGGGCACGCCAGTTACGTCAGCCAGCGCGTCGGCCAGCGCTTCCGCGGGAAGACGCCGGCGGTAGGCGCGCGAGAAATTCCGCGTGTCAGCGGCGTTGAACTCATTCGGCGCGGCGCTGAGCTGGTAAAGGTGTGAGCGCATGATCGTGCGCATGAGGGCTTTCAGGTCGAAATGGTCGCGCGCCAGCTCCTGCCCGAGGGCATCGATGAGCGCCGGATTCGATGGCGGATTCGAAATGCGGAAGTCATCCACCGGATCCACGATGCCGCGCCCGAAGAAGGCCTCCCATACACGATTCGCCGCCGCGCGCGCAAAAAAGGGATTCTCCGCGCCGGTCATCCATTCCGCCAGTTCGCGCCGCGGATCCACGGTCACCGGAGTCTTGACCAGCGGCCCGTCCGGCGCCTTCGGTTCCAGCAGTTCGCCCGTCACCGGATGCCGCACCATGCGCACGCCCGCGAAGAAAAACGTCTCGTTCCCCGGCGAGATCGGCGCCGAGATGCCCGAGCCCTTTTGTTTCATGGTTCCGAAGAAAGCCGCCAGCCGGTAGAAATCGTCCTGGCTCCATTTCTCATTGGGATGGTGATGGCACTTTGCGCAATCGATGCGCACCCCGAGGAAGAGCCGGCTGAACATCGTCGTCATGTCCGTCGCCTCCCGCCGGTCGCGGTAAATCACGGCCGGACCGTAGCGGTGCGTATTGCCTTCCGCGAGCGCGATCTCCCGCACGAATTCATCGTAGGGCTTGTTTTCCCGGAAACATTCGCGCAGCCACTGGTCGAGGACATAAGCGCTCTTCACGCCCACCCTGTCCGAATTTGGCCGCAGCAGATCGGCCCATTTGTTGGCCCAATAGTCCGCGTAGTAGGGATGCGCCAGCAGCCGGTCGATCAGCTTGTGGCGCTTCTCCGGATCGGTGTCCGCGAGAAATGCCCGCGCCTCGTCCGGCGAAGGCAGCGCGCCGATCGTATCCAGCGACGCCCGCCGCAGAAACTCCGCGTCCGTGCAAGGCTCCGAAGGGAAAAGGCCGAGCCGCTTGAATTGCGCGTAAGCCAGATCATCGATGAAGTTGTTCACCGGCAGTTCCGCGTAGCGGCTCTCCGGCAGCAAGCGGTCGGCCGGCACGCTGATCCGCGAGTCGCACACGAGCCCCATGTAACGCGCCACGATCACCGCCTCGCCGCTCACCTTGCCGATGCTCACCACGCCGTCATCCGTGACGCGCGCCATTTCCTTGTCATTGGAAACGAAGCCCGCGAGCGCCGTCACATCGCGCTCCGAGCCATCGGAATAGTGCGCGCGCACGAGCAGCCGCTGCGAGCCGCCTTTGCGATAACGGCGCTCCCTGGGAAACGCCGAGATGCTCTCCAGCGCCGGCTCCTTGTCCGCGCGATACGCCAGACCGCTGCGAATCCACTGCACCAGCGTGCGGTAGGCGTCCGAATCCTTGTCGAACCGCTCCCCGCCCTCGTGCGGCACCGTGAGCGTGGCCTTGAGCAGGATCAGGCTTTCCTCCGGGCACGAGGGGAAGACGCGGCGTCCGCGCGCATCCTTCACGATGCCGTCATAATCCGATTTCGGGTCGTACGAAAAAACCGTGAGATGAAAGCCGTTCTGGCCTTCCGGCTTCGCATGGCACGCGCCCGCGTTGCACCCGGCTTTGCTCAGGACCGGCAGCACATCGCGCACAAAGCTCGGCGCTTCCGTCGCCGCCGGGAGAATTTCCACAGGAATTTCGATCCGCTGATTTCCAAGCGTCGCACTGAGCGTCGCGCTCCCCGGCTGCCGTCCGCGCAGCGCGCCGCCCTCTTCCACCTTGAGCGTGTCCTGCGAAGACGCGCTCAATTCCGCCGCGTCCGTGATGTCCACGTCGAATCCATCTTTGAGCCGCGCCGTGATCAGCACATGGCCCAGCTCTCCCGAGCGCACCTGAATCCGAGTCGGCTCGGCGATCAGCTCTGCCACGTTGTTCTCCTCAATCTTTGGCGCCCCGCTCTTGGCGTCCCTCGCGCTAACATCATCCGGGCGCGCAAAGCCCGCCGCGCATGCCGCAATGAAAAGTAGGTGCAGCGCGCGCCGATTCATTTTCCTGCCGAAGCAGTTGCGGGGCTCTCGTTCACATTAAATTTGCCCACCAGCTTCCCGTCCTTGTTCCAGGCGAAGACGCGTCCGTCATGCGAACCCGCGAAGATGCATTCGCCGTTCGCGCTCGCAGCCACGCAGTAAAGCGCGCTGTCCGCGCTTTCGAGCGCCTGCTCTTTCGGCGCCTCGGCCTTCGCTTCCGTGGCGGCCGCGCCGGTGGCGGCCTGAATTTCCGTGTAACGAAACGCGGAGCCGGCTTCCGTAACCGCGACGACGGCGTTCTGCGCGCCGGCCCACGCCACGGCGTTGATCGCTGTAGTGTGCGCGCCCAGCGTGTTCGTCCGCTCGTGCGTTTTCACGTCCCAGACCTTGATCTGCTGATCGATGCCGCCGCTGACGAGCCGCGTCGCGCCCGCGTCGAACGCCAGCGTCAGCACCTGCGCCACGTGGCCTTCGAACCGCGCGGTCTCTTTGTGCGTGGCCACGTCCCACATCTTGACCAGCTTGTCCCCGCCCGCCGTCGCGAGAATCTTTCCATCGCCGCTCACCGCGAGATCGAAGATGGTGTCGGCATGCGCCGGCCACGAGACGGTGATCGCGCCGCTGGAGATGTCCGCGATTCGCACCGTGCCGCTCTCCGCGATCCGGCCATCGGCGATGACGAGCTGCGCGCCATCCGGCAGAAAGCGCATCGCGGTGATGCGATCCGTGAGTCCGCCGGTAATCTGCCGTTCCGGCGCCAGGGACGCCGCGTTTTCCAGATGCTCCACATTCCAAAGGACCACGCGCCGGTAAGCGCCGGTCGCGAGCGTTTTGCCATCCGGGCTCCAGGCGATGGATTGCACCGGATCTGGATGCGCGCTCGCCCGCGCAACGATCGAAGGATCAGCCCCGGTCACATGATAAATCGCCACCTCGTTTCCGCAGCCCACCGCGAGCCGCGTCGCGTCCGGCGAAAGCGCCAGCGCCAGCACAGGATGATAAGACGCCGGGAGCGGCGCCAGCGCCACCGCCCGCGGCGCCGAAGACGGATTCACCAGCGCCGCCACGTTCCATTTCGCGCCGCCTTTGATCCAGGCGTTCAGGGTGGCGATCTGCGCCGGAGAAAGCTGTTTCTTCGGCGGCATATGCGGATCACCGTCCTTCGCCAGCGAATCCAGCAGCGGGCTCTCTTCCGGCGACCCTTCGGCCACCACCTTGCCGTCATCCCCGCCGCGCAGCAGCGCATCGCGCGAAGTCATCACCAGGCCGCCCTTTTTCTTCTGGTCGTTGTGGCAGGAGAAACAATTGCTCTTTAGAAGGCGCATGGCCTCCGGCGCGGGGTCCGCTTCACCCGCGGCGGCGCGAGCTGGCGCCCCCATCCCCGCGAACGCAAAAAGCGCCGCCGCCGCCAGCGCCAACGCTGGCGCTGCCGTTCTGGAGGCTGCAGATGAGGTTCGACTCGTCATTTGGATGCGGAAGATCTGGCGGTAACGATAGAGTGGAATCAGAACTGACAAAAGTGATAACTTTCCAAGCGAGTTGGCCTTAGTGGGGAAGTTTTGGCGTTGGCTCGACCGGCGCCGGCGGGAGGAGAGACGCGGAATTACAGGGATGAAAGAAAGATGTCGCCGCGCATCGCGTAATACTGCCTGATCTCATACTGATTCCCCTGGGTCCCGATCTCATTCATGCATCGCTCCTTCTTCACTCTCTTCCTCCTCTTCTGGGCGGCTGCCGCCGGGTGGGCTGCGGATGGTGTTTCCATCAAGTTCCCCTCGCCGGACGGCCGCTACGCGCTTCGGATCACCGAACCGAACGGGGCTGAAAGCGTGGAGCGAAAGGTCGAACTCATCGAGAAGGGCTCCGGCAAAGTCGCCGTCGATCTGGGAATCGCTTACCGTGCCCATCTGGCAGACACCGTGTTGGTCTGGTCGGCGGATTCAAAGTGGGTGGCGTATGGGACCCGCGACGATCGGGAAGGCGAAGCGAGCGTCTATTTTTGGAATGGCTCGGACTTCGAGGCAGCGCCACTGCCCGACAATCTGCCGGACCCAAAAATCGCTTTCAGCAAGGGCGCCGGCGGTTCAGTGAAAAACTATGGAGGCGCGGCGAAACCCTTGAGGTGGTTGAAATCGGGGGATCTGGAGATGTCCAGCGATCTGATGATGCTTTCGCGCGCGAACGGCCGGAGTTACACCGGTGTGGTCGTGTTTACGGTCGCCTTTGACGCGCAGCACCACGCCTCCGTGCATCAGGTCGGGAAGACGAAGACCAAGGTGGACGAGTAATTTCCACGGGTGGGCTGCGGCTCACCCATGGCTAGATCGCCTTGACGATGCGGCCCGCGAAGTTCCGCGTCGTTTCCTCAAGATGGGAAGCGCAGAGCGGATCGGTCAGCCAATTCCTTGGGATGGCCACCGAAAGCGAACGTTCATCCTCGCCCGCCATGCTGCTCCACATGAGAAACGCGCAACTCACCCTGCGGTTCAATTCGACGACGTTCTCGCCGCCGAACTCCTGCAAAACCCTGCGGATTACGGCGATATTGACGTGCTCTCCTGCCATGGAAACGCGCAGTCTCATTGAAAAATTCGGATTTCAACTGTGAAGGTTACCACAATCTAACATTCAGTGGCAAATCCGAACACCTGATTGCCGCATCAGGGATTTCCTGACGCATTTGTAGTGCCGCGCACCGAGCCCGAGGGTGAGCCACTCCCGTTCTGCGCCCCGCCAAATCCTTCCACTGGGGCGTAAAGCCGTTACAAGGTTACAAACCTGCCCATTCGTGCGCCACCGTTATTTTGCGGCGCCGCCTGCCCCAGCGTCCGCGATCCCCGGCAATCTCGCGGCGTCAATCTCGGGAATCACCCGCTCTCCATCGAAAAACGTTACCGCGTCCTTTGAATCTTGGTAGCTTCCGCGCCATGCCCCCTTCCCCCGATCAGGATTTCAGGCTATTCGTCGACCCGCTCAGCCCACTCCACCCAACGTTGACCGCGGCGCTCGAAGAGAACGGTCTGGCCGATCTCGGCCCCGCGATTCTGCGCGTCGCGCGCGAGGCGGTGCGGATCGAATCCACCGTGCCGGATGACTACTCGCTGTCCGGCTGCTCCCGCTTTGGCGGGTTTCCCGATCTGCCGGATGCCGTGTCTTTTCCCAAGAGCGATGATGGGCGCTACTGGATCTTTCTGGCGCAGTTGAACCTCGCGGAACTTGCCGGGCTCAACAGCTACCTTCCGCGCTCCGGGTTGCTCTCTTTCTTCGCCGATTCCACAGAGACACTGAACGCCAGGGTGCTCTATTACGCGGGGGATTTCCAGGCGCTGAAAACCGTTCGGCACGAAGGCGGGGACGAAATGATCTGGCCCGGCGGCGACTACACGGAGTCGCCGCATCGCGTAGAATTTCGACCCTACGTCTCGCTTCCGCACGAGGCCCCCGCAGGGATCGAAGGGGAGGACGCCGACGATGCCTATGAGACATGCCGGCACTTCCTGGAGGCAGGAGGCCACCGCCTCAACGGCTATCCGGACACAGAATTCGAATCGCCTCAAGAACAGGCTGCCGATGCCCTGGGTGGACAACCCGGTGAGTGGGTTCCATTGCTCCGATTGGAGTGGGATGGCAATGTCGGCTTCTGTTTCGCGGACGCCGGCATTCTGACCTTTTGCATCCACCAGGAAGACCTGCGGAAAGCCGATTTCTCACGGGTGCATTTGATTTTGGAGTGTTAACCAGCCAACGGCGCAACCGAGACCATCTGCGCGCCGGCTCCCGACGATGCCCCGCCGCTAATTCCCTTTCACCGCGCCGCCTGCCACCTCGTCCGCGATCCCCTGCAATTTCGCCGCTTCATCCGGCGGAATGACCAGCTCGCCATGGAAAAGCGTCGTCGGCGCGCCCTTCGCGCTGTCGTGATAGATCGTTTCGTAAATGACCAGCGCCGCCAGATAATACCCATCGGCGGTGGCATGATGATGGTCCGCTGCGTCGAGGTTGATCGCGGGATATTTGACGGCGTCGCTGGCAAAGGCCGTTCCGACCGGCGCCACCCGCGCCTCGCGACCCGGGTTTTTCGCGGCCAGATCGTCCCGCAACTTTGCGTAGGACTCGTGCAACTCGCGCATCATCTCCACAGGTCCGAAATTCGGCTTCAAGAGATAAAACGCCCCAGGCGGCCGCGCCCACGTTTCATAAAGGACGATTCCCGCATGCGGTGAGTTTTGCGCGATCTTTTCCGAGAAAACCTCTCCGTCGCGGATGAACTGCTCCACCTTGCCCAGGCGCGTCGGGCGCGTGCTGAAATCCTGCAGCACCACCCAGGTCCAGGTCTTTGAACCGAGGGCCTGCGCCGTGGCGGGCTGCGCCAGATGCCAGGCCAGGTCCTTGCCGCCCGACGTCACGGCGGTGGTCGCCACCTGCCGGCCTTTGGCCGTCGCGATCTCCTCGAAGAGTTTGGGCACTCCGCCATTTTTCTGCACCGCCGGCGCAGTCGCGCCAAAGGTGAAGCTGTTCCCGATGAAAAGAACGTCGTCCGCCCGCGCCGGCAGTGAAGCGCCGGCGAGGAGGAGAATCAGGAGTGTGTGGCGATGGGAGTTCATTGGGTGGGATTCATCCGGTTCGTCACAGGAATCCATCCGCATCTCAAGCTGAAAACACTCCCGGCCCAGCCTCCAGCGCCTTTTCCGGGGGACTGCGTGGCCGACGGGAGCGCGTCTTCTTCGGCGCCGGAAGGGAGACCCCGCGAGGATTTTCTCGACGGCGCCCGCTTCACGCGCATTCCCGATTGAGATTTTCGACGTTGGAGAAAGTCGTCGCCAACGCTTTCTGTCCTTTGCGTCTCTGCGGCCTTTGCGTTTTCAAATGCCTTTTGGCTGCGTCTCTGCGTTCCTGAAAATCCTCACTGTGGGTATGCGCGGCAAAAATGCGCCTAAGATCGATGGCGTCAACGGCTCGTCTATCGAAACCCCCCACTCAACAGACCGCAGAACGCGTCAGCGTCCGAAATTCCCAAATTCTGGAACCGAGCCATGCTCAAGATCTTCGCCCCAGCCGATCGCGACCGCGCATTCTGCGACGGCGTCTCGCGGCGCAATTTTCTGAAGATCGGGGGATTGGGCGCGGTCGGGCTTTCGTTGCCCAATCTTTTGGCGCTTGAAGCGCAGGCGGGCATTCGCAATTCAGCCAAGTCGGTCATCCTCATCTACCTCGTCGGCGGGCCGCCGCATCAGGACATGTTTGACCTCAAGCCGAACGCGCCGAGCGAGATCGCCGGTCCGCACAAGCCGATCGGGACCAACGTGCCGGGCATCGAAATCTGCGAACTCTTCCCGCGCATGGCCAAAATGATGGACAAGTTCGTCATCATTCGCTCGCTGGTCGGCGCGCAAAGCGATCACAACGCGGCCCAATGTTATACCGGCCACAGCCGCGCCGAGATCGCCCCGGCCGGCGGCTGGCCGCAGTTCGGAAGCGTGGTCAGCAAGCTGCAAGGGGCGGTCTCTCCCGAGATGCCGCCGTTCGTCAGCCTCTGCTACGAATGCACCCATGGCCCCTATAATGAGCCCGGGCCCGGCATGCTGGGCGTGGCCAGCTCCCCCTTCCGGCCCGTGGGCGGCAAGGGGCGCGAAGACCTCACCTTGCAGGGGATCACCTCCGACCGCCTCGCGGACCGCGCCCGGCTGCTCTCCAGCCTCGATAAATTTCGCCGCGACGTGGATGCAAGCGGAATGATGGCCGGCCTGGACGCCTTCAATCAGCAGGCCATGAACATGCTCACCTCGTCGAAAATCGCCGACGCGCTCGATCTTTCCAAGGAAGACCCGCGCCTCGTCGAGCGCTATGGCACGGGCGACACCGTCAAGCGCATCGATGACAACGGCGCCCCGCGCGTTCCGCAGAGCTTCCTCGCCGCCCGCCGTCTCGTCGAAGCCGGCGCGCGCGTCGTGACCGTGAACTACAGCAAGTGGGACTGGCACGGCGGTCCGAAAAACGACATCTTCTCCCGCGAACGCGTGGACTTCCCCATCTTCGATCAGGGCATCAGCGCGCTCGTCGAAGACCTCCACCAGCGCGGCCTCGACAAAGACGTCACCGTGCTCGTCTGGGGTGAATTCGGCCGCACGCCGAAGATCAGCGCGCAAGTGGGCCGCGACCACTGGCCGCGGGTCGCCATGGCCTTGCTCGCGGGCGGCGGCATGCCCTGCGGCCAGGTCATTGGCTCGACCGACCGTCTCGGCGGCGAAGCCGACAGCCGCCCCGTGACCTTCGGCGAAGTCTTCGCCACGCTCTACCGCAACCTGGGCATCGACGTGAACACCGTGACCATCGACGACCACCAAGGCCGCCCCCGCTACCTGGTGGAAGGCGGCGCCCAGCCGATCCGTGAGCTGGTCTGACGCGCGGGGCGCCTGGAAGGTGTGCCAGTCGGCGCTCGGTGGGCAGGGCTTCCCCGATGCCGGAACGAACAATTTCCGGTCCGTGTCGATTAGGGAATCTATGTAAAAGGATCGCCCTCTGGGACCTTTCTAACGACCCCATGCGTTTTTCTCATACACAAAAGGGACAGTGTGGAATGGCGCTTACTTAAGGCGTCTTTGGGACGATTCCGACGCGAGAACGCCGATCGGTTTTCGCTCCGTTGGAGCTAGGCTGGGGCGGGGTTCACCCAGGGCGACGCTCGTTCCTCGCTTGCCCTGGGCTATCTACTCGCCGGGCCTTCGGCCCTTCTGAAAGCGCTTAAGTAAGCGCCATTCGGGACAGTGTGCTTTTTGCGGGTTGGTAAAACGTCTCACAGCCGGGCGATGAAATCGCACGAATCTTGGAAATTGGAATTGCATACCGTAGTAATTTACGGTATTACGGACCGGTGAATAGATTAACGGCTCGCCAGACAAAAGTGCTGCGCTTTCTGGAGGATTATCAGGAGGAGCACGGCAGAGCGCCCACGTTGCAGGAGATTTGTGATCACTTTAAGTTCCGCAGTCTCTCCTCGGCCCAGCAGCATGTGCGTTTGATCGAGCAAAAGGGCCATCTCACCCGGACGCCCCACAGCTCGCGCTCGATACGCGTGGTAAAGCAGGAATCACCCATCGATATGTCGGAGATAGTAGCTGTGCCGCTCGTGGGAAAGATCGCGGCAGGCTCACCTACGTTTGCGCTGGAGGAAGCGGAAGAAGTGCTCGCGTTGCCCAAGAGCCTGTTTCGGGGACGAAATCTTTTTGCCTTGCGTGTTGAGGGCGACAGCATGGTGAAGGCGGGGATTTTCGATCGTGACATTGCCATCCTGCGCTCACAGCCAGATTTCACCAATGGCGATATTGCCGCCGTAGTGCTGAACGAGGAAGCAACGCTTAAGCGCGTTTTCCGCACTCCCCGGGGGCTGCGTCTGCATCCCGAAAACGACACTCTTTCCGACCGCATCATCCCTGCGGATCAGGTGAATCGTTCCTGCCGGGTGGCCGGTGTGCTTGTGGGAACGATCCGCAAATTCCACTAATCGATGTCCGTGCCATTTTCCACAGAAGACAAGCGACTGGCCAATGCGGTCCTCGCGTTTGGTTGCCCGGGCATCGTCCCGCTGCACGGCGCGAAGGCCGAATCGCCGGACCAAATTCCCTATCTTGATCTGCTCTCCAAGCACGTCCGGGAAAGCGCGCCGCTGCTGCCCGATGCCGTGGGAGAGTTCCAGGGGCGGCCCGTTATGTATTTTCTCGATGCCAGTGATGGTGAGCCCGACACAGACGAGCGGCTGGCCCTCCAACTACGGCTGGCCAATCGCGGAGACCATGCGGTCCTGGCCGTGGTTCGCCCGGGAGATCTCACGCTCTATCCTCTTCACCTGGATAGACAGCACCTCAATAAATATGGAGTTGGCCGACCGACCCAAGT
>Ga0302319_10006665_pt1 | contig 22856 bp, 18 predicted proteins | sample Bog_T0_2_FD_203319 | JGI IMG/M metagenome (GOLD analysis project Ga0302319, IMG submission 203319) | Peat permafrost microbial communities from Stordalen Mire near Abisko, Sweden - Bog_T0_2 | ecosystem: Environmental > Terrestrial > Soil > Wetlands > Peat | place: Sweden: Abisko, Stordalen Mire...
CTTTTACAACCGAAAGCGGCTCCACAGCGCCCTCGGCCACCAATCTCCTGTGGACTTTGAAACCAAACTCAACTAACAACCATGAGCTTATCCCAATCCCCTGTCCACTTTATCGGGACAGGTTCCTGTACTTGGGAACGCCTTCTGTTCCCCGCGAAATTCCATTTCGCGCCGACCCACCTTCTCCCCTCCCCAATCCTCTTAATCTTATTAATCCTATCTAAAAAATTTCCCCTGCCTTTTCCCCTCCGAAAAATTCCGTTAATTTGGAAAATTTGGTAATTTGGTTATTCCCCTCCCCGGAAGCTTGCTCTCCCCGCAAACCTCGATACACTCTCCTCATGCCTCAGGTGCCTCAGGATTACGTCCCGGTCTTCCTGCAAATTCTCCTCGGCCTCGCCTTTGCCGTCACCACCCTGGGCGCCTCCGTCCTCATCGGCAAGCGGGGCCGCCGCACCCACGCCAAGGACCAGCCCTATGAATGCGGCAAAGACCCCATCGGCCCGACCCACTCCCGCTTTTCCATCAAGTTTTACCTCGTGGCCATGCTCTTCATCCTCTTCGATATCGAAGTCGTCTTCATGTACACCTGGGCCGTGGTTTACCGGCAAATGCTCCATTACGGCCCCGGCATCTTCTACTCCATGTTCTCCTTCATCGGCATCCTCTTCGTCGGCTTTCTCTATGCGCTGAAGAAAAAAGCCTTCGACTGGACACAGAATCCCGCCTCCTTCGTGCCGCCCGTACCCCTTCTCGATGCCGACAAAACCCCCGTCGCCTCGAAGTTCCGCTAGGCAACCAAGGCTGTGTTTCTCGCCGCCTTCGATCTCCCCACGGCTCCGACCGGCGCGGGCATCTCCTGGCCCGATGTCGCCCTCTCCTTCTTCGCCATCGTCCTCGAAGGCGTGCCCTTTCTTCTCCTCGGCGCCATCATCTCCGGCCTGGTCGATGTCTTCCTGCCTGCGGGCGTGATCAAGGACTGGCTGCCCAAATCCAAAGCGCAGGGCGTCCTGGCCGCCATCGGCGCGGGTCTCATCTTCCCGCTCTGCGAATGCGGCGCCATGCCCATCGTGCAACGGCTCATCCGCAAAGGCGTCCCGCCCGCCGTCGCCACAACTTACATGCTCGCCGCGCCTGGACTCAATCCGCTCGCCATGTTCAGCACCTTCCTCGCCTTCCGCAATCAGGACCCATGGCTCATGTTGGTGCTCCGCTTCGGCTTCAGTTTTCTCGTTCTCCTTTTTCTCGGCTTCTGGCTTGTCCGCCTGCGCCCCGATCAAATGCTCCGCCCCGAAACCTTGATCGGCCCGCTACGCGTGAAACCCGAGATAAGTCCCAACCCCGGCCTCATCCTCACGCCGCGCCCCGGCCAATCGCTCGGCGGCCTGCAACAATTCACCGGGGCCGTCATCCGCGATTTCACTGGCGTCCTCCTGTTTCTCGTCATCGGCGCCGCCGCCGCCGCCCTCTTCTCCACCGGCTTCAACCGCAGCCTCCTCGCACCTGTCGGCCAAAGCATCATCTTCGGCCCGCTCGCCGGTATTCTTCTCGCGCAACTCCTCTGCCTTTGCAGCACGACGGACGCCTTCATCATCGCCGCCTTCTCCCCCTTTTCCATTCCGGCCAAGATCGCCTTTCTCGTCGCCGGACCGCTCATCGACCTCAAGCTCTACTGGCTTTACCGCAGCGCATTCCAGGCACGATTTGTCCACGCCTTGTGGTTGCGGGCCCTTGCGGCTACCTTCTTCCTGACGCTCCTCTATGCGCTGAAGCCATGACCAGGTTATTCAAACCTTTTAAAAAGCCCGTCCTCCTGAGCTTGTCGCGCACACTTGCGGCAGCATCACAAAATTTCTAACCGGAAGACATGAAGCGATGAACCAAGAACCATATTTACCGCTGCCTTTTTCATGTATTTCATGATTTCATGTTTTCCTGTCAAATCAGGTTTTATCCTGAACTGAGGGGGACCCTAATTTAAAACCATGACCGACCGCATCGCCCGCCAAATCTCCTTCTTCGCCCCCGCCGCCGTCATGAGCGCGTGGGCCACCGTCATGCTCCACACCTACGCCACCGGCCATCTCAACCGGCTCCTCAGCCCCATGTTCCGCGGCTACGTCCTCACGGCAGCGATCCTCCTCGTGGCCCTCAGCGCCCTCTACGTCCTGCTTTATCAACCCAACTCGGAAACCGCACCCGCCCTCGCTCCCACCGGAAGACTCCGCCAATTCGGCCGCTGGGTCGTGCTCCTCGTGCCCCTCGTCGCCGCGTCGATCCTCTCTCCCTCGGCTCTCTCCAGCACCACCATGATCAATCGCGGCCTCGATTCCACGGCGGGCGTCACCCCCATGCCCTCATGGGATGCCGCCACCCAAAAAAGCGCCCAGGAAGCACTCGCCGCCGATCCCAACCAACCCGCGCCCATCGAGGTGACCGACCTCATCACCTTGAGCCGATCGCCGGAGCAAATCAAAGCCTTCGATGGACGCAAAGTCCAATCGGTCGGCCTGCTTGTCTCCCAACCCGGCAGCGCCCCCAAGCTGGTCCGCTTTATCATGTGGTGCTGCGCCGCCGATGCCCAACCCGCCGCCGTCGAGCTCGGCGGAAACGTTTCCGGCAACTGGAAGCCCGATCAATGGCTCGAGGTCACCGGCACCGCCCGCTTCCCCTCCACCCTCGGCCATGTCGTACCCCGCATCGACGTCGACACCATCGCCCCCACGCAGGAACCCGACGAACCGTATCTATCACCGTAGCAGTGTTCAGGTGGCCCGGACTACTTGTTGTCCGGGTGCGCGAACGCGGCATCGCGAGCGCACAGGAGATCACCAGATAACTCGCAGAACCCGGGCACCCAAACGTGCCTATCACCTTGGTGTCTAACGCCTCGCAAGAAACACCTTGTGCCCGACCGCCTCAGCCGCTAGCTTCTCCCTTCCCCCACATTTTATGGAAATCATCGAGAAGATTCGCAACATCGCCATTATCGCCCACGTTGACCACGGCAAGACCACGCTTGTCGATCAACTCCTTCGTCAATCGGGCACGTTCCGCTCCAACCAGGCCGTCGTCGAGCGCGTCATGGATTCGATGGACCTCGAGCGCGAAAAAGGCATCACCATCAAAGCCAAGAACGCCGCCTTCCAGTACAAGGACTACCACGTCAACATCGTCGACACCCCCGGCCACGCCGATTTCGGCGGCGAAGTGGAACGCATTCTCAAAATGATCGATGGCGTGCTGCTCGTCGTCGATTCCCTCGACGGCCCGCAGGCCCAGACCAAGTTCGTGCTCCGCAAGGCGCTCGAAGTCGGCGCCAAGCCCATTGTCGTGATCAACAAGATCGACCGCGACAACGCCCGCCCCCACAAGGTGCTCGACATGGTGTTCGAGCTTTTCCTGGAACTCCACGCTACTGACGCGCAGCTCGACTTTCCCACCGTTTACGCCTCGGCCAAGCTCGGCTTTGCCGTCAAGGAATGGAAGGGCCACCTCGATGACGAAACCCGCAATGCCGGCATGACCGCGCTCTACGAGACCATCATCGAACAGATCCCCCCACCCCAGGCCAACCTCGACAAGCACTTCGAAATGCTCGTCTCCAATTTAGACTACAGCGACTATCTCGGCAGAATAGCCTATGGCAAAATCACCGGCGGCAAAGTCACCACCGGCGACAAGATCGTCTGTATCCACAAGGATGGCACCAAGGAAAAAGGCACCGTCACCAAGCTCCTTTCCCACGCAGGCCTGGCCAAAATCGAAATCAACGAAGCCAGCGCGGGCAACATCATCGGCCTCGCCGGGTTTGAGGACATCTTCATCGGCGAAACGCTGGCCGACTCCGAAGAGCGCGAAGCAGTTCCGTTCGTCGACATCGATCCGCCCACGATCAAGATGCAATTCGTCGTCAATGACTCACCCCTGGCCGGACGCGAAGGCAAATTTCTGACCGCGCGCCATATCAAGGACCGCCTCGTCCGCGAGACCCGCACCAACGTCAGCATCATGCTCGCGGATACCGACAGCGCCGGTGTCTTTGACGTCAGCGCGCGCGGCGAAATGCAGATCGCCATTCTGGTCGAGCAAATGCGCCGCGAAGGCTTCGAGGTCATGGTCTCCCGCCCGGAAGTCATTTTCAGGAAAGACGCCCAGGGCAACGTGCTCGAACCGATCGAGACGCTCTACGTCGAAACACCAGCGGACAAGCTCGGCGATATTTTGCAGAACCTCGCCAATCGCAAGGGTGAAATCACCAACATGAATCACCACACCACTACGGTCTCGGTGGAAGCAGTCATCCCGACGCGCGGCCTGATCGGCTTCGAGACCGACCTCGTCAACTTGACCCGCGGCGAAGGCATCATGAGCCATCTCTTCAAGGAATACGGCCCGAAGCGCGGCGAAATCACCACGCGCCAAAACGGCGTGCTCGTCTCGATGGAAAGCGGCGACGCGACCGGCTTTGCGATCAACAACATCCAGGAACGCGGACGCCTCTTCATTAGCCCCGGCGATGCAATCTATGCTGGCATGGTGGTCGGCGAGAATTCACGTCCCGACGACATGGCGGTGAATCCGTGCAAGGCCAAAGCGCTCACCAACATGCGCTCACAGGGCGACGGCAAGGGCATCCAGCTCGACACCCCGATCAAGATGAGCCTCGAACGCGCGCTCGAATATATCGGACCCGACGAGTTTGTCGAAGCCACTCCCACCGCCCTGCGTCTGCGCAAAAAGATCCTCGACGAAAACAAGCGCCGCCGCGCTGAGAAGAACTAAGCCGCCGCTGCATTCCGGGCGACGACATTCGTCCTGTCCAAAACCGGACAATGGCTTATTCTTGAAGGAAACCAATCACGCACTATGGGTAAATATCTTCTTGGCTGCGCGGGCCTTCTCATCGTTGGCATCATTCTTCTCGTCGTCGTTGGCGGCGCCATGTGGGCCGACAACTACAACAAACTCGTCAGCCTCAAGCAGGGCGTCGATTCCCAGTGGGCCGAGGTCGAAAACCAGTACGAACGCCGCGCTGACCTGATCCCCAATCTGGTCCAGACCGTTTCGGGAGCGGCCAACTTTGAGAAGTCGACGCTGACCGACATCGTCCAGGCCCGCGCGAGCGTCGGCCAGGTCAAGCTTGATCCCAGCCAGGCGCCGACCGATCCAGCCAAGCTCCAGCAATTCGAGCAGGCCCAGGGGGCGCTCGGCAATGCGCTTTCCCGCCTGCTCGTCGTCTCCGAAAATTATCCAGACCTGAAGGCGAACCAGAACTTCATCGATCTTCAGGCCCAGCTGGAAGGCACCGAGAATCGCATCACGACCGCGCGCAATCATTTCAATGAAGCGGCCCGGAGCTACAATACAGCGGTGCAAAGTTTTCCCAGCAACTTCATCGCCAACATGTCGGGATTCACCACCCGGCCCTACTTCCAGGCAAAGGAAGGCAGCGATGTACCGCCGCCTGTCCATTTCGATTTTAATTCCCCAACCAACGCCGCGCCCACGCAGTAAACGGCTGCTCCGCCATGATAAACCGACGAGTTGCGCGGGGATTACCGGGACCGCTCACCGCACTGGTCCTCCTTTTTTGCCTCGCCGGAAGTCTCTTCGCCCAAAGCGAAAATTTGCCGCCCAAACCGGACCGGTATATTACCGACCAGGCCGGGGTGCTCGACAACTCAACCCTCTCGACCATTAACGCCCAACTCGAACAATTCGAGAAAGAGACTTCCAACCAGATTGTCGTCGCGCTTTATCGGAGCCTACCGCCCGATGCTGAAATCGCCCAGTACGCCACCGACACCTACAACGCCTGGAAAATTGGCCAGAAGGGAAAGGACAACGGCGCCCTCCTCATGATTTTCGTCAATGACCACAAGATGTTCATTTGTACGGGACGCGGGCTGGAAGGGGCGCTGCCCGACGCCATCTGCAAAAACATCATCACGCAGGTCATCGCACCCCAATTCAAGCAGGGTAATTACGGTGGAGGGACTCAGGCGGGAATCAACGCGATGATCGCGGCGACTAAGGGCGAATATGAGGGGACTGGCTCAACCGCCGCTGATCAGAGAGATTCTGATCAAGGCATCCCACCCTGGCTCATCATTACCGTCATCATCCTCTTCATCGCTTTTCGCATCTACGCAGGCGGTTTCCGTTCGGGGCCGATTATTTACACCGGTGGCGGGTGGGGCGGAGGAGGCTTTGGCGGAGGGTTCGGCGGGGGTGGAGGCTTTAGCGGGGGTGGCGGCGGTTCCGCCGGAGGTGGAGCGGGAGGAGGCTGGTGACGCGCACGCGCGACCGCTTTTTGACTATGAAAGTGAAACACTTTTTGAGCGGGCTGGAGCACAACCGGGTCCATTTGGCGATTCAATCCGCTGAGAAAGGCACCTCGGGCGACATCGTGGTCTACATCAGCCGTCGGCACGTGGAGGATCCCCTCGCCGCCGCGAACCACGAATTCCAAAAACTGCGCCTGGACGCCGTCTCGCCCAAGAAGAGCCTGCTGGTTTTCGTCGCGCCCAAATCGCAAAAGTTTGCCGTGGTCGGCGGCAGCGCTCTTCACGAAAAGATGGGGCAGTCGTGGTGGGATGAACTCAGCGCACTTCTCACGCACCATTTCAAGGCAAGCCGTTTTACCGATGGCCTGGTCGCTGCCATTGAACAGGCGGGACGCGCCCTCAAAATTCACTTTCCGGCCGAGGCCACGGAACGCACCGGCCAACGCGACATCGTCGAAGAGTAGACCCAGGTTCCGGCTGCCTTACTTCACCGCGGCGACTTCGGCTTCCTCCGTGAGGACATTCGCGCCGTGCTGGAGTTCAACCATGCGGCGATAGGCGCCGTCGGGAACGAGCATCAGTTCATCATGAGAACCGGTTTCGCGAACCGCGCCGTCGCGCAGCAAGACGATGGTGTCCGCATTGCGGATGGTCGAAAGCCGGTGCGCGATAACGAAGCAGGTGCGGCCCTTCATCAATTCTTCGAGCGCCTGCTGCACCAGCCTTTCGCTCTCGGCGTCGAGCGCGCTGGTGGCTTCATCGAGAATCAGAATGGACGGGTCCTTTAGCAACGCGCGGGCGATGGCGATGCGTTGCCGTTGGCCGCCGGAAACCTTGACGCCCCGCTCGCCGACGAGCGTCTGGTAGCCCTCGGGGAATTGCACGATGAAATCGTGGGCGTTGGCGCGGCGCGCGGCGGCTTCGATTTCCGACTGCGATGCGCCCGGCTTTCCATAAGCGATATTTTCCGCAATCGATCCCCCAAAGAGGAGCACCTCCTGCGGCACGAGCGCCATCTGGCTGCGCAATTCGTGGAGGCCGTAATCGGTCGCCGTCTTGCCGTCGAATAGAATCCGGCCCTGCTGCGGATCGTAGAAACGGAGCAGAAGCGACGCGATGGTCGATTTACCCGCGCCGCTCGGCCCCACCAGGGCAACGATCTTGCCCGCCTGCGCGGCGAAGCTCAGGTTCTTCAGCACCTGCACTTCGGGCCGCGACGGATAAGCGAAGTTGACGCGATCAAAGCTGACCTCGCCGCGAAAACGCGCCACGCGGGTCGCTACTTCCAGCGGTTCGGCCGGCTCGTTGAGCAATTCCCTTACGCGCTGGGTCGCGCCGATGGAGCGCTGAAGATTACTGTAGAGATCGGCAAAGCTGCCAATCGATCCGCCGATGAAGATGGTGTAGAAAGTCACCCCGAAAAGATCGCCCGGTTTGAGGGAGCCATCGAGCAGGAGCGTGGTGCCGTACCAAAGAACGATGGTGATCGCCGTGAAGATCGCAAAAATGATGAAGGCCACCAGCGAGGCCCGGGCCTTGGCTCCCCTCCGAACCGATTTAAGAAAAAGCATGAGACGCATTTCGTAACGTTTCTGCTCGAAGACTTCATTGCAGAAGGCCTTGACGTTGGCGATGCCCTGAAACGCCTCCGAGACGATGTTGGCCGATAGGGCCAGTTCATCCTGGGTTGCGCGCGACCGCTTGCCGACCAGGCGGCCGATCAGGATGGCCCCGATAATCGTCGGCGGGAAGCAGGAGACCATCACGCCGGTCAGTCGCGGCGAGATGCAAACCATCATGACCATGCTGCCAAGGAGGATGATGCTTTGCCGGAGAAATTGCGGTATGGCCATGACGAAGGCGTCCTGTAATTGGGTGAGGTCGGCGAACATGCGGCTGGTCAATTCGCCCACCTGCTGCTGGCTGAAAAAGGTCATCGGCATTTCCGTCAGATGGCCAAAGAGCGCCTTGCGCAGGTCCGAAAGACCAAATTCCCCGACCGTATTAAAAAGCAGGGACTGAAAGTAAGACATGATGGCCTGCACCAGAAGGATGGCGGCCATCAGGCAGGCGGTGCGAAACGCCTCTTCATGTGTCGTGCTGTTGATGAGAAACTCGGACAGGAGAGGAAAAAAGAGTCCCAGGATGCTCGACCCCACGAGCATGATCAGGCCAACGATCAACTTCCCGCGGTGAGGCCGCAGGTAGGCATAGAGGCTGAACATCTGCCCGATCGTTTCGCGTGAGACTTTTACCTTGGGCGGCGCTTCGGGAGATTCGGATTCGGAGGATTTACGGGGCATGGCAAGAGAACCCAACTCTAGCGGGTTCCGTACCGGATGCCAAGAGGCGGTGCGAGCTTGGGAGATGGTCTCTACTTCGCCGAGGGCGCGACATCGCTGGCGCAACGAAAGCCGAGCCAGAAATCGCGAGTCTCCCGCACATAGGCGGTATTGCGATAAGTAAGAACAGCGTGTTCCTCGGAATTGGTCTTGAAATTGCCGCCGCGGATCACCGCAACCTTCACGGATTCGAGCCGGCTGCTGGGGGCAAGCGTTTCCGTCCATTCACTGACATTTCCCGCCATGCCGTAAACACCGAACGGACTTTTATCCTCGGACATCTGATCCACGACCTGGTAGACGTGCACGGGCACGCTGAACCGGTCCACGCCGGGAGGCGGCACCGAGGTGTTCGCCTTGGGCTGGAAGGTGTTTCCCCACGGATAGAGGAAGCCATCGCTACCGCGCGCCGCCATTTCCCACTCGTGTTCGTCGGGCAACCGTTTGCCCGCCCAGGTGGCATAGGCTTCCGCATCGTACCAATCGACGTTGAAAACCGGATCATCCAGCGTGAGCACGACATCTTTGTAAGTCTGATGATACTTGATGCATTTGAAAATCGTGTCCCAATCCTTGGGTTCATGATCTGCGGCTTTGGTGTCAGGCTGATAGGGACTTCTCCAGGCCGTGTCATTGCCCGCCCGCCGGACCGCCCGGAGGAATTTGAGATACTGACCGAACGTCACCTCATACTGGTCGATATAGAAAGTGTGGTCCATCGTCGCCGGGCCTGATTGATAGATGTAAGGACCGGGGGAAATTTGGATCATCTGGGGAAAATCGCGCGAGGGCGGATCAAGCCGCGCCAACAGCACGGCGCCCACCAGGAGGATAACAACCAAAAAGCCGCCTAATCCGACATATTGCCAAAGTCTTTGTTTGCGGCGCTCCACCTGGATCGCCTGCTGCGCGATATGGTGCTCCTCCGAAACGGCAATCGCCCGCTCCGGGGCCAGATTATTATCAATGGTCTGGGCTTCGCTCACCACCTGCGCCAGCGGAACCGGCCCGGCCCGAAGCTGGGCGAGCAATTTGCGGACAGTCGCGGGCACTTGATCGTCCGAGGGGAGGAGCGCATTCACGGCGTGGGCCAGCGCGGAAAAATCCGACATGCCGGGCGGCGTCGGCGACTGGGTTGGATCAACGCAATTCGCCACCTTGATGACGCCTTGTGGAGAAACCGATACGTCCGTCGCGCCGACCATGGTATGCGGAAATTGATTCGAATCCCAAAAAATCACCACCGCCCCGACCACATGGATGATCTGTGCGGCCAGCCGCGCATCGATGGTCTGCCCCGCCGCGGCCATTTCCGACAAATTCAGGAAGTCCCATTTCTCCCGGCAAAAGAAATCCCGCCCCTGATAAACGCCAGCTTGATAAACGGCCTGCACGTTGGGATGTCCGGCCCGGGCCATCCACGTTGCCGAATCGCGAAAGCGCGCGGCCTCCTCGGGCGAAGCCCAGGAAGGACATACCGTGATGAAAATATCGCGCTTAACCCCCGTGTCGTAGGCCGCGTAACAATCTCCCCAACGGTCCGGCGGTTGCTTCTTTCCCAGCCGGAAAGGTGCAAACTCATGGCCCTCCAGCGTGGCGAGCGTGTCCTGACAAGTGGCCGCAAAAACCGCTTCATCCAGCGGCGTGCGAAAAACCGTCATGCCCAGGATATAATCCTCAAAATTCTGGAGGTTATAACTCGAAACCAAAATCACGCGCGTCCGGCGAAAACGGCTCCGGATCGCCGAGAGAAAGGCCAGTCCATCGCCATCCTGGTAATAAAGCTCGGTGACGCAGAGATCAAGATCGCCATAATGATCCAGCGCCGCGATGCCATCCTCTGGCCTCGTCACCATCCCCACCGCGGCATCCGGTGTCCCCGCCAGGATCAATTGACCAATGCGTTCTCCCAGAGCGGCTTCAGGCTGAATAATTAAAACGCTTGCGCTCATGAGCCAAAATCAGAGATTGCGCTAAAAACCCGTTTCTGCCAATGGAGATTCTCCGCCCGCACAGATTCGCTGACGTTGATCCGGATTTTCCCGGACAAAACCGAGATCACCATGAAGACACTTAAAATCGGAATGATCGGCTATAAGTTCATGGGCAAGGCCCACTCGAATGCATGGCGGCAGGTCGATAAATTTCTTCCGGTTTCCGCCCAGCCTGTTCTGCATACGATTTGCGGACGAAATAAAAAGGGCGTGACGGCCGCAGCGAAGCAATTTGGCTGGGGTCAGGTCACGACCCGCTGGCAGGACGTTGTTGCCGACCCCGAAATTGATGTCGTCGACATCAACACGGCCAACGACACTCACGCCGAAATCGCCATGACCGCCGCGAAGGCGGGCAAGCATGTGCTCTGCGAAAAACCGCTGGCCATGACGGTAAAGGAAGCCGCCGCCATGTTGGAGGCCGTAAAGAAAGCGGGAGTGGTGCACATGATCTGCCATAATTACCGGCGGATTCCCGCGATTGCCCAGGCGAAAAAAATGATCGCTGCCGGCGAGCTCGGCCGGATTTATCATTATCGCGCGCGCTATCTTCAGGACTGGATCGTCGATCCTGAATTTCCTCTCGTTTGGCGATTCCATAAAAACATCGCGGGCAGCGGCGCGCAGGGCGACATCAACTCGCATATCATCGACCTGGGCCGCCATCTCGTCGGCGAGTTCGGTGAAGTCTGCGGTCATCTCCAAACCTTCATCAAGCTGCGCCCCCTGCCCGGTTCCAAAACCAAAAAGGGTAAGGTGACGGTCGACGACGCCGTGATGACGCTGGGCCGGTTCAAAAATGGCGCGTTGGCGTGCCTGGAGGCGAGCCGTTTCGCCGCAGGCCGCAAGAACCATATTCAAATCGAAATCAACGGAAGCCTGGGCTCGCTCGTCTTTGATTTCGAGGACATGAACCGGCTCAAGTATTTCAATCGCGCCGACACAGCGGACCGCCAGGGTTACCGCGACATCATCGTTACCGAGAGCGCTCATCCCTACTCCGGCGCGTGGTGGCCGCCGGGACATATCCTCGGTTACGAGCACACCTTCGTGCATACGATTTTTGATTTCATCCAGGCCGTCGTGAAAGGGCGATCCGTTCAACCCACCTTTGCCGATGGGCTGGCAAATCAAAAGGTCCTCGAAGCGATTGAGAAATCATCGAAGCAACGCCGCTGGATCAAAGTCCCGGCTTGATCCCTCTTTTCTTATGAATCCTAAAATCCGCGTCACCGTGTGGGGAGAAAATGTCCATGAGAAGATACATCCCGCCGTGGCGCAAATCTATCCCGACGGCATGCACGAAACCATTGCCGGAGCGCTGAGGGAATCACCCGGCCTCGACGTGCGGACGGCCACGCTCGACCAACCGGAGCATGGACTCACCGGGGAGATTCTCGACCGGACCGATGTCCTGACCTGGTGGGGGCATCGCGCCCATGGGCAGGTCGATGACAAAATCGTCGATCGCGTCCAGGCCCGGGTGCTTCAGGGCATGGGATTGATTGTTCTGCACTCCGGACATTTTTCAAAAATATTCAAGCGCCTGCTCGGCACGGCCTGCTCTCTGACCTGGCGTGAAGCGGGCGAGAAAGAACGGCTCTGGGTCTGCAATCCCGGCCACCCCATCGCGCAGGGTGTCGCCCCCTACTTTGAGATTCCGCAAGAGGAGATGTATGGCGAGCCGTTTGCCATTCCCACGCCGGACGAGATTATTTTCATCAGTTGGTTCGAGGGCGGCGAGGTCTTTCGCTCCGGCTGCACCTGGAAGCGCGGCAACGGCAAAATCTTTTATTTCCGCCCCGGCCACGAAACCTACCCGACTTATCATCATCAAGACGTCCGCCGCGTGATCCAAAATGCCGTGCATTGGACGCGCCCCGAGGGAAGCCGCTGGATCGATAGCTGTCCGAATATCCCGGTGGAAAAGGCCCCGGAAAAGATCGTCCAAAAAGGCGCAACGCTGCACCAACCCGGCGAGGCGGGCTTTCGCTGAAAGCTTTTATTTCAGTCCACGCCGTGTCCTGATCTCAAGTATATTCCGTCCGTCCTCGCGGCGATGGTCCATCCGGTCGAGCATTTTAGCCACCAGATGAATCCCCAAACCGCCGGTCTCACGTTCGTGCAAATCATCATCCGGATGCCTCATCTCGTGCAGGGCCGGGTTGAATTCATGCCCATCATCGACAATCACCAGCGTCACCTCATCCGCGCCGACACTGAGCGAGATCTCAATCATGTGCCGACCCGGCGCGTCGTAGCCATACTTGATGATGTTCGTCACCATTTCCTCAAGCGCCAGATTGATCCTGAAAACGGACCGGGCATCGACGTCCTGGCTTTCCAGAAATTCGGTCGCTCCTTCCATCAGGCCGCTAAGGTTGGAAAAATCATTGGAAATCGTTTGATGAAAAGCGGAGTTCATGGGCAGTCGGTGGTTTAGAACTGTATCGTGATCAGCGAAAAATCATCTTCCAGCTCGCTCGATCCACTGAGCAGACGGATTTGCGCAAGGATGGCATCGAGATCAACCGGCGCATTCGAGGGTAACTTGCCGAGTTGACCGGCCAATTCATCGATGGTGTATGTCCGCCCCTCCGGCAACGTGATTTCATAAGCGCCGTCGCAAAAAAGAAACAGACGGCTACCCGCCGGGACCTCGCACGATTCCGCTGTGTATTGGCTGAAGGACAAACCGCCTACCATCATCCCATGCGTCGAAAGTTTTTTGGCTTCGTTCGCGCCCGGCGGAAAAAGCAAAGCCGGGGGATGCCCGCCGCTGCTATAGGTCAGCTTCCTCGTCGAGCGCTGATAGACGCCATACCAAAGCGTGAAGTAACGATTGTTCTGCCGCTCCATCGGGAAAGCCCGGTTGGCCGCGCTGAGCACCTCCGCCGGTTGGCGGAAATCAACCCCGTTCAGCGCATTCGAGCGCAGCACATTCAGCACCGTGACGGAAAGCAGCGCCGAGCCGACGCCGTGACCGCAAACATCGAGCAGATAAAGCGCAAAATGATCCTCGTCGATCCAGTGATAGCCAAAGCAATCGCCGCCCAATTCACTCGACGGGATGAAGCGCCAATCGGCCACAAAAGGTTCCTGCAGTGGCGGCGGCAAAAGCGACATGAGATAGGTTTTCGCGTCGGCGAGTTCAGAATTGATCCGCGCCTGCTGCGTCCTGAATCGCGAAAGCAACTGTCGCTCGTGATCGTGCAGACTTTTCCTTTCCATGCTGGTACGAATTCGCGCCTTGAGCAGCGCCGGATTGCACGGCTTGGAGAGATAATCATCGGCCCCAGCCTCAATGCAGCGAATGACCATATCCAAGTCCCTGCCCTCGGAGATGAGCAGAACCGGGAGATGCTTCAGGCGGGCGTCCCGACGCAACCGCTTCAGCATGTCGAGTCCACTCAGGCCGGGCAACTCTACCTCCCACAGCACTAGGTCGAAATTCCCCGCCGCCAATAGATCCAGCGCCTTAAAGCCATCCTCCTCGAACTCGATCAGATGGCCTTCACATTCCAGTTTCGCCGCGAGACCTTCACGAACGGGCCGGTCATGATCAACCAGTAAAATCCGTCCCGGTGCAGAGGCAGGCACCTCCACCGCTTTCTCCAGAACGGATTCCATATCTCGCCGCGACATATCCGGGAGGCTGTCCAAAAAAACAGCGCCGGTCACGCTGTCTTTTTTGTTAAAGTTTGAAGCCGATGCTCCTTTGGGAATGGTTTAAGCCTGGGCCAGGGCCAAGGCCGCTTCGAGGCTTTTTTCCACAGCAACCACACCCTTGATCCCGGAATCGACGAGCACTTCATTCACCATCGGCTGAGGATCAAGCAGGATCAGTTTCTTCTTTTCCTGGCTCAGGCTCTTCGAGGCACGAAGGAAAAGCCGCAGGCCCATCGAACCGGTAAACGTCACCCCGGAAACATCGATAATCGCACTCACTTTGCGCCCGGCGGTCACTTCGATAAAATGGTTCTCGATTTCGGCCACGCCGGCAATATCCAGCTTACCGGAAATAGCGATATGCGTGTACGTTGCATGCTCCGTGATGACTGTAAGTTCCATATTGAGAAATTTTCCTTCTTGCTCGTGACAGTGGGCAGTGCTGCATCGAAATTCAAGCCGGAATTGAACCAATTTGCGATGAACTTCCGCGCCTCCGCCACCGTCGTGCAGACATGCCCAGCCCAGCTTCGAGCCGGCGGCTTGCTTTGAAAGGCTTGCCCCTGACCTTTGCCCACGCATAGGATCAAATCGTAACTTCATGCGGAGTTAGCTTAGCGGTAGAGCAGGTCCTTTACACGGACAAGGTCGGGGGTTCGATCCCCTCACTCCGCACCCGCGCGTCTTTGTGATTGCCGCTCCCCGCCTGCGATGATAGGGACTGGGCGTGCGCCTGTTTTTGTTTTTCCTGCTTTCCGTCCTGGCGACCGGCTTTCTACCCGCGGAGGCGCAGGAGAAGATCGTCCAGGAATTCAGCGGCACCGGATCCACCACCACCGCCGCGTTCAAGGTCCCGAATCGCTGGGAAGTCCGCTGGAACGCGCGCCAGGTGGTCAGCGTCGCCGTCATGTCGTCGGACGGTTCCATCGTCGCGGGGGCTGCGGGGGTATTAAGGGGCTCGCTCTTCGTGCCCCTGGGTGGCACCTATTATTTTAAAATCAGCGACGGAGGTGTCACCGCCTCGGCGGATGCAAGTCCCTCGACTTCTTCAACTCAACCCGCCGCGTCATGGCATTTGCAAGTCGTCGAATTGGCCAAGTCTGTTTCCGCTGATCAGGCCCTCACCGTTTATACGCCCTATTTCATTGTGCCTGACTCCGCCATCGCGCCCCATCCCCAGCCTGCCTTCGTGCCTCCGCCCGTGCTGACCGACAACCAGATCCATTCCGTGGTCACGATCAAGGGCGACAACGCATCTGGTGCCGGATTTCTCATCCGCACGCCGGATGGCACTTTCGTCGTGACGCATCTTCACCTGGTCGCCGCCAATCCCAACCTCAAAATCCTCACCAGCACGGGCGAACAAATCACGACGGTCTCCCTCAAGGGAGCGGTGGATCGCGACCTGGCCATGTTCGCGGTCCAGGATAATCATTATAGCTATCTGCCCACTTCAAACGAGCTCTCGAATAGTATCAGCGCAGGTGATCAGGTCATCATCCCGAACCTCGGCAAGCCATCTCCCGTGCTCATCGGTTCATTGGGAACCTTGATCGGGATCGGACCGGAGCGGCTCGACTTCAACAACCATATCGGACCGCGCAGCAGCGGTGCACCCGTGATCGAAGTCAGTAGCGGCAAAGTCCTGGCCATTGTCACAGCCGAGAAAAAAATCGATTTCACGGATACCATCGCCCAAGCCTGGCCGGCCAACCCGGCTCCAGGTACGGCCGGCATCATCCCCTGCTTCGGCTTGAGATGGAGCGGCGTGCAAGGCTGGGAAACGTTCGACCAGGCGCGCTTTCTTGAAGAATCACTTATACTCAAACAGTTCCACGAGGATTCGCTCAGCCTCGACTCTTACCTGAACAGCCCCTTGCCGGACACATCACCGGACTCCGGAAATCCGCCTCCCCCGGTCAACCTCTCGTTTAACAACAACCCCAAGATCATGGCTTACGTCACTACTTATAAACAATCGACCGTCAGCGCCGACCAGGGCCAGCAACTCGACTCCGCCCGGGAACTGCTCTTCGATTTCAACAGCATCGCCGATACCGGGGTGGATACTCTCAAAAAAACGACCGAGCTTTATGCCTACGACCAGAAATGGGCCCAAGAGGAACTCGCCTATCGCGTTGCGATCAAAAAGGAACTCGACGACATGGGCAACAACCTCGTCCGCTTCAACAACATCGCGCAGACCCGATAAATAGCCACCAGCGGCGGCAATGAGGTCTTGCACTTGCCCGGACGTGCGCGAAACTGTTTGAATGAGTGGAAACCTTTTTGCCGATGCTGACTGGCAACAGCGCTTTTCCAGCCTTTTCCGGCTTGCCATCGAAAAATACCGGGCAGGCCACCAAAAGGCCGCCGGACTGCTCGATGAAGCAGGCCGGAAATTTTTGGCCTCAATCGGCCATACTGAACAAGAGTTCTTTGATTTTGTGGAGGATCACGTCAAAGCGGGTGAACCAAGTTTGGAAACAGCTTTGAATATCGCTGGTGTGCGTCGCGAGTATTTTCTCAAGGAACAAAAGAGCGTTCCCTCAACGCATCGTATTTCCATGGACAAACTTCCCGCCAAGGACGCCCAAGTTGAAGGGATCGCCTGGCTACCCCGTCTTCTACCCAAAGCCGAAGCCAAGCTGCGCGGCGAGATGCCTCCTGAACTCATGTACTGCTGTGGGGGAGATCGAAAATTCTTTAAAACGCATCATCTTGACCCGGCAGAGTTCCTCCAAAAAGTATGGAGTGCACAAGGCAATCAAAATCAAGTTGTCGCCTGGGTCAAAGCCAGGGCTAAGCTTAAGGAAGAGAAGTAGATACCTTTCCAGGCGATCTCGCTTAAACGCTCTGGCAATTTGAGAATAATCCTCTCCGAATCCAGCCGATAATAATTAAGCATCGCCCATATTTATCGCTAAGCTAAATTTATCTTGGCTTAGTCGGCTATTTTCAGTAGCTTACGCGCGAAATGAAACTTTTGCTAAGCACTATCGCTTTTCTCATCGTTGCAATTTTCTCGCCGCTGGCTTTAGCCCAGCAGCTATTCTGGGTGGGAGGAGGAACTGGCGATTTCAACACCGCCACTAACTGGAACACCTCTTTGCAAAACAATGGTGCCAGTGGAATACCTGGAATCACCAATACCATCTCCATCTATCCAGATAATTTTTTAAATACCTCCCCTCTCAATATCACCATCACGGAATCCCAAAATAATACGGTTTTAGGCCTGCAAATCTCCCATAACATTGAATTTTTTGAGGGCGGAAACCAAGGAGAGGTTTCACTTGAGAGCCCCAATGGAGCGACTTTAACTATAGCCGGTTTAGCCACCGCCGGATCGGGCACATTTGTAAATGGCGACATGATCGTTGACGCCGGAACCACGTTAATAAATACCGTAGCAACGCCCGGGTCTACAAGTAACAATATCCACTTTACCAATGGCGTAATCGTCATAGGTGACGCCTACAATTCCAACAACGGTTTAAATACTTTTAATGGACCAGGCACGTTCGACATTCAGTCGGGAACATTCAGTTTTGATCCGGCGGCAGGTAAAGCAACCGAAATGGACCTCGGCAACGGAACCGGTGCCACGGGCGCTGTCATCCAAGGCATCGGTCCGATAACAACAACTACGGAAACGACCACAACAACCATCACAACGACGATTCCTGCCAGGGGTTCAATCGTGACCACGGGAAATATTCTCAATATCGGGTACGGCGGAGGCAGCGGCAACTGGAGCGTAACCAACGGTTCCGTGCTTCAGACCGGCACTCAGGTGGGCAATACCTATGTCATCGCGCTAGGCGCCAACTCAGCGCCGGGAATTGCTGGTTTATTGGGTACCGCAACCGGTATCGGTTCGGTGGGTACACTCACTGTGGCAGATACGAGCGAAGTGCTAATTAATAGCGGCGGTGATCTCCAACTTGGTGCTATCGCCAAAGTAACTGTCCTAGGCAATCCGGTCGGCACCACCGGTGGAACGGGCATCATCGATCAAACCGGCGGCCAGGTAAATATCGCAGGAACAGGGACCATGGAAATCGGAGACGCCACCAGTGGACTTGGTCTTTATAATCTTACATCAGGCAATTTGAATATCGGCATGACGGCAACCGACACGGCTACGGTCACATTGGGAGTGGGCGCATTATCCAGTGGTACTCTCAATCAAACAGGCGGGGCGCTTACCGCCCTGGCGGATACGACATTCGCCATCGGGGGCGCTGGCACGGGCATCTATGCTATTTCCGGAGGCACCGCCGATTTCAAAAATGGATTTACCGTCGGCGCCAACGGCACGGTCAACCAATCGGGCAGCGGCGTTCTCACGGCTGAAAATCCCGTTGTCGTGGACGGAACTTACAACATGGGCGGAGGCATCGCCACCTTCAGCAACACGCTCACGATTAACAACCAACTCAACATCAATGGCGGCACGCTCAAAATCGGGACGGCTAATCTGTTGGGCGCAGGCGTCCTGGACTTTGGTGGAGGCACGCTCAAGTTTACCAGCGGCACGACGTTCACCGATAATTTTACCGGCGAAGTACTGACCAACACCAGCACCATTGACGCCAGCCTCTTCACCGGCCCCACCAACACGTTTACTTTCACCAACGCTCTCTCTGGAACCGGTGGAATCAACCTTGTGGGCAATGGCACCACCACGTTCAATTTCGCCACCATCGGCGGCGGAGCACCTAATACGAACTCCGGATCAACCGGAATTTTTGGCGGCACGCTCAACGCCTTCACGGACGATTTCCAAAACGCCACCGCCGCCTCAACGCTTACCATCGGCACCGCCGGATCCCCCGGCACGCTCAACCTGGCCATGGGCGGCGGCAGTGGCACCATTGCGGATGCAATCGCAGGCAACGGCACGTTGAACGTCAATTTTAACGCCGCCGCTGAAACCCTCACGCTGAGCAACACGGGCAGTCTCCTCAGCACCGTCAACATCGTCCTCGGTGCCAATACCGGCCCCGAAGCCTCTCTCACTCCAGGTACGCTCCAGGTCTATAACGGCACCTTTGGCACGATTAGTGACAACGGTACGGGAAGCGGTGTCATTGTCGGTACTGGCACTGGCACCGGCACCGTCAATTTTACCAACGCCACCTATACCGGCAGCACAACCATCGATAGCGGATACACCCTGAACACTCCGACCCTGACCCCCACCAGCCTGGGCAGCAGTGTCATGAACGCGGGCACCCTTAACATCACGGGTGCCGCTGGCATTATCGGAAATGTGATGTCAAATAGCGGTACGCTCAATACCACAATTGTGACTGGCAATGTTGTCAACAGCGGCATTTTCTCCGCCTCCTCCGGCGTGAATACCGTAGGCGGCAGCTTGACGAATACCGGCACGGTCAACACCACTTCCGCACTTCCCGGTGTGGTTAATACCCCCACCTTTACTATCGCCGGCCCTCTCACCTCGTCGGGCACGCTCGTCGTGCGCGCGAATGGTAGAGTCTCTGATTTGTACCAGTCGGGTGGGGCCGCAAATTTGGACAATGGCACCATCAACGTTCAGATTGTGGGTGGAGGAAAGCTCGGCTTGACCACCTATACCATCGTCACGGGAACTGGCGTTACATCGGCGGGCCTGACGACCAGCCCCAATACCGCCCTTTTCTCCTATGCGTTAAACAATACCGGCACGGCCGAGGATCTGCTGGTCACGCAGACCTCTATTGGCACGTATGCGCAAACTCCGAATGAACGGTCCGTCGCCGGGGCCCTTGATGGCTCAGCCAGCCCGCTGTTTTCTTATTTCAGCAAAGTACCTCTCGCTTCAGCCACATCCATTTTACCCGTCGCGTTGGAACAACTCAGCCCCGAAACCCTTCAATACGCTCGAACCATCGCGTTTGAAAATTCCAACTTCCTCGCCCAGCGCATGAATGGCGTGGATGCCGACTTGCGTTCCGGTTATGGCGGCCTCGATACCAACGCCCTCAGCGTCGTGACTCCTGGATTCAACAGCAGCCTGGGCCGCTCGCTCGGTTCCCTTCTCGCCTATGATGATCCCTCCTTTCACTCCTCCGCGCCCAACGGCGTGAATTACTACCCCGGCGCTCAAAGCGACTCCGCTTCACCTTCATCCTCGTCGTCATCTGACACGGAAACCTCCGGTTCGCCCGCATGGAACTCTTCACATCAGGTCATTTCCGATAGCTCCAATAATCCCTACCTGGCCACCCAGCATCCTTCCGGGCCGCAAGCTCCGGCCATGAACGTCTTTATTGGCGGCGACGCGATTCTGGCCAGCTTGAATCAAAACCAGAGCGCAGCCAATGCTCCGAGTTCCAAGGCGAGTTACACGGCCGGGGGTGCCACCGCCGGCATCGGCTTCCGGATGACCTCCCATCTCGCCGCGGGCGTCCTCTTCGATTACAACCATACGGAAGCCAAAACGGATTCCAACGGCAGCAAGACGAATGTCGACAGCTACTCACCCGGCCTCTTTGCCACCTACTTCGATCATGGTTTCTATGCCAACGGTCTTTTCTCTTTCGGCTACAATAATTATTCCAACAGCCGCGACCTCAGCTTCCTCGGCGAGACGGCCTCAAGCCATCCTTCCGGCCAGCAATACGTGGGCGATCTCGATTTCGGCTACGATTTCCATCCGGCGAAGAACTGGGTGGTTGGACCGACCCTCGGCCTCACCTACACCCATTTGAACATCGATTCGTTCACGGAATCGGGAGCGCCTGGCGCCGACCTGACGGTCAACGAACAAAATGTGGACAGCCTGCGCAGCCGTTTGGGCGGCCACGTCATCTTCCAGACCAACACCGGCGATGTTCTGCTGCAGCCCAACTTGACCGCCATGTGGCAGCATGAATATCTCGCCAACAGCTCCAACATCATCAGTTCCCTGCCCAGCACGGGAGATTTTACCACCGCGACCGCCGCCCCCAGCCGCGACAGCGCGCTGATCGGCGTCGGCATGACCGCCACACTGAGCAACTCGATGGCGCTTTATCTCAACTATCTCGCCGACGTCGGCGCTGATGATTATTGGGCCCAGAGCGTTGTCGGTGGCTTTAAAGCGCGGTTCTAATCACGAGCCGGTTCTCAGGAACACGGCCATGGTTTGAATTCAAATCGCTTCCCTGACGCGCGACTCATTCCACCACCGCGATAACCGGCCCTCGGGCACAGCCGGGATCGCCAGCCCAGCCTCAGCGTAGTGCGAAGTATCGTTGAAGAGCGTCAATCGCACCCGCGTCAGGTCCTTAAAATCGATGATATTGAGCGCGGCGGGACTCTGGTCGAGATTATCGCGGTAACGGCGCGGATCGAATCCAAGCAGGGTACTCAGCAGTAGCCGGATCGTCGCCTTGTGGGAAACCACCGCGATATTCTCGCCCGGATGGCTCCGCACCAGGTCGATCAGGACAGGGAGTGCGCGCGCCGTCACCGCCAGGCCGCTCTCGCCCCCGGCGGGCGCAAAGGTGTAGGGGTCTTTTTCCCATTCCTCCGCCTCTTCGGGAAACTTCTGCTCGACTTCCGCACGAGTCATCTGCTCCCAGTGGCCGTGTGAAATTTCCCTCAACCCCTCGCGCTGCCGAACTTCCAACCCATGCGGCTCGGCCAAAATCCGTGCCGTCTCGACCGTCCGCCCCATCGTGGAGGCATAAACCGCCGCGATGTTCTCTCCCCGCAGGCGTACCGCCAGCCGTGCTGCCTGGGAACGGCCTTCATCGGACAGAGCCACATCCGTGGAACCGGCAAAGCGATCTTCGGCGCTCAAAACCGTGGCGCCATGCCGGACAAGAAAGACGCGTGTTGGTGCTGGAGACATAGCGGGATGTAACCGCAACCATACACCCATTTCGCCCCGTGGCGAGCCGGCTTCATCCCCGGTTAATGATTCTGCTGATTATTTCCACCCTGCGCGCCGCCAGACTGGCTACGACCATTACCTGCGCCGGATGAGTATCCACTACCCCCGGCAGGGTAACCCGCGCCGCCGGGACGTTGGGTTTGCTGGGCGGGAGGAGAGTAACTGGGCGCTGCCGGCCTGATGACATAAGGCTGAGGCACTGTTCCGCCCCCACCCGGATACGCGGGATGAGACGGTACGGAAGAGGGCGCTGGATTATAGTATCGAGTTGGAGCGCTTTCCTGGCTGGGTTGAGGATAAGTCCGCACCGTCTGGCTGACGCCCGGCCCTGAGGGCGTGTGCTGATAGTTAAACGTCGGATTCGGTGTCGTATTATAAATCCGCGAGGGCTGGGGTTGCTCCATCGCCGGTTTCAATGAAGTCAAGGGTGCCTGAAGAATGGGGCGCACCGACTCGCTATCGGTGACGACCTTCGCATTCGTGGGAGCGTGATCCTGGGCGATGCGCGCCTGCTGAAGCTGAGCTTCCGTGGGCTGGGACGGCGAGAGCCGCGAATTCACCGTCAGAGGATGCGTGATGTCGATTCCGCGATTGATTCTCGCCGCACCGATCGATCCCCCTACCCGGCTGGGCAGCACGGCGGATGTGGCCGGGTGAACGCGCGGGGCGA
>Ga0302319_10006667_pt1 | contig 22855 bp, 13 predicted proteins | sample Bog_T0_2_FD_203319 | JGI IMG/M metagenome (GOLD analysis project Ga0302319, IMG submission 203319) | Peat permafrost microbial communities from Stordalen Mire near Abisko, Sweden - Bog_T0_2 | ecosystem: Environmental > Terrestrial > Soil > Wetlands > Peat | place: Sweden: Abisko, Stordalen Mire...
CTATTGGGGTGAGCCGGGAACGAATGGACAGCACTCTTTCTACCAGCTGATACACCAGGGGACAAAGCTCATTCCGTGCGATTTTATAGCGTTCGCCCAGCCCCTGAATCCAGTGGGCAATCACCACGATCTGCTGCTGGCGAATGTGTTGGCGCAAGCAGAGGCGCTTGCGTTCGGCCGGACTGCGGAAGAGGTCCGCTCCGCCGGGACACCGGAGTGGCTGGTGCCCCATCGCACCTTTGAGGGCAATCGACCGTCCGCCACAATCGTGGCTGAGCGGCTTACGCCGGAAACGTTGGGAAAATTGATCGCGCTCTACGAGCATAGCGTCTTTACCCAGGGCACGATCTGGCAGATCGATTCATTCGATCAGTGGGGTGTGGAACTCGGCAAGGTTCTGGCGGAGCGAATCGTGCCGGAACTCGCGGCTGGCCAGGAATTGCCACTGAAGCACGACAGCTCGACCAATGCACTCATTCGGCAGTTCCGAAAACTCAGGAGTCAAGTCACCGAACGTTAGGGTAGTGTCCAGATTTGGGCGTGTATGCGGCGGAGGGGACAGGGCAGGCCTCGCGGTACAGTTTCTTTAAGTCCATTCTCTGGGCAGACGTGCCTGGCGACCGCCTAATGACCGTGTTACGCCTCTTCGCCGTTATTGAAGCATTCTCCATCACGGGACCCGCGAAGAACCTTCTGGAGTTCGCGCGGCGAGCGCCCGAATATGGCATTTTCACGACGATTGTCACGTTTACGCGGGGCGAAGCGGACAATCAGTTCACTCGGGCTGTGCGGGCCATGGCCGCGAATCAGGAGGGGCTCGCTCTCGAAACGATTTCTGAGCGCGGGCCACTCGACCCGGGAACTCTGCGCTCCCTGCGCGCGCTCGTTGACCGAGACCATCCCGCGATTATTCAGACCCACGCGGTGAAATCTCATTTTCTTGCGCGATCGGCCGGACTTCCCGGGCGAGCGGCCTGGGTGGCCTTTCACCACGGATATACGTGGCCCACTCTTAAAGCCCGGGCGTACAACCAGCTCGACCGGTGGTCGCTCCGCGCCGCGCGCAAGGTCTTAACGGTCAGCATTCCCTTTCGCGATGAACTGGTTGCCTTCGGAGTGCGCCACGGGAACGTCGAAATCATTCACAACGCCATTCCGGCGGGATGGGGCGCTGCGGCCTGCGAACCGCGGCAGGCAGCCGAGCTGAGGGCTCACACCGGGATTGCGCCGGACAGAAAAGTCATTCTGATCGTGGGACGTCTATCGCGGGAAAAGGACCATTTGACACTGCTCGAAGCCGTCTCCCGGCTTAGAGACGTTGTGCCTCCGCATCTTGTGATCGTCGGCGACGGACCGGAAAGGCCCAGAATCGAAGAGCGCGTGCGCCATCTGGGACTCGGCGGCAGTGTCACGTTCACCGGGCACCAGAGTTCCGCCGAACCCTGGTATGGCATCGCCGACGCAGCAGTCCTGTCTTCGCTGAGCGAGGGTTCGCCCAATGCGCTTCTCGAAGCGATGGCCACCGGCGTTCCGGTTGTCGCAACGGCGGTAGGCGGAGTTCCCGAGATCGTCGCGCATGAAGAAAGCGCCTTGTTGATCCGTCCGGGAGATCCCGCCGGCATGAGTGCCGCCATAGCCCGCATTCTGACGGAGCCCGGACTTGCGGATCGCCTGAAAAAACGAAGCCATGAACTGATTCGCGAGCGGCACGAGCCCGAGGCGCGCACGCGGAAACTCGTCTCGGTCTACCGCTCGCTCTCCCCGAGCCAGTCTTCGTAAACAGTACGGAGTTTCGATCCCAGAATGGCCCAGTCGTAGCGGTTCCGCACCAATCTCAGTCCGGCTTCGATCAGGCCCTGGCGCCTGCCGGGCGACTCAGCCAGAGTCCACAGGAGTTCCGCCCAACCCCGCGCATCCTCCTCGTCGGCCAGAAGCACGCTTTCCCCGTCCACTACATCCAGACCTTCGGCCCCGAGCGGAGTTGAGACTACCGGAACGCCCGCGGCGATCGCTTCAAGGATCTTCAGCCGGGTCCCGCCACCGGTCCGCAAAGGCACAACCGCCGCAAGCGCACCCGCATACCAGGGCCGAACATCCGCAACCGATCCAGTGACTCTCACGCCCGGCAGCGTTCCGAGAGCCAGCACCTCAGGCCCCGGATTGGTGCCGACGATCGCCAACTCGATCTCCCCCAGCCGGCTCCGCACTGCCGGCCAGATCCGGTGTGCAAAATGGACAGCGGCGTCTTTGTTAGGGAAGTAGTCCATCGCACCCACGAACACGATCCTCCGGTCTGCCCCGGGCGCCGAGCCCGCGCCGGCAAAGTAATCGGTTTCCACTCCGTTTTCGACCGCCGCAACTCGCGCGGACGGGGCGCACCTGAGCAGTTGATCGCGCTCTCGCTCGCTGCAGACGATATGTCCGAAGGCGGAGCGCAGGATGCTCGCTTCGATCCGCTCCATCTTCGCCGCCGTGTGCCCGGCATACCATCGCCGAGCCAGCGAATCGATCCTATCGCCGTACCGGCGCATCGCTTCGGACTCGATATTGTGCCAGTTGTATATCGCCCGCAGGGAACTGTGCCGCGCGGCAGCCGCCTGCGCGTATCGAATCATGTGGATGCTGTCGAGGTGAATGACGTCGAAAGCGGTCTTTTCCATGACTCGGTTCACCGCGTCGCTCATTTCGGCGGAAGAGTAGTTCAAAATCGGCAGAGGCCAGCGCCCCGCAACCCCCATCAGTGTCTTCGCCAGGCCATATGTCGGCGGCTTGGGAATTCCCACCACTTCCCGGCAGAACGGCAGATCCTCCCGGGTTAGCGCCGGGCCTTCCGGATCCGCGAAATAGAGATAGGTGACTTCAGCCCAGCGCCCGAGTGCCTGGAGGAAATGGAACTCGCGCAGGCGGGCGCCGCTGCGCGCCGGAACCGATTGCCTGGGGGAGAGAAACAAAATTCGCATCGCGGCGCGGGGTAAGTCGCTTTCAACTAAGCATATGCCAGCGGGAACGGTTTTGCCTTGGTACAGGGGTCAATCTGCTGCTTAATGCCGTTCTGACCTATGCGCTCTACGTGCGCCGCACACCTTTCCTGGTTGTCGCCCGCGGGCTTGCGTCCGCTGCATTGCTGACTCCAGTACGGCGTTCCGAAAAACCCTGGCCTCAGTGTTGGCACCCAAATCGATTCCGGGTCCACGGACCAACACGCCGACCGGGTGATGATCTACGTTCAGTCTGGGGAGATCGTTTTTAGGCCGACCAGGCACCAAAGTTCCTGAGCGGTCGGTAACATTCCCGAGCCGAATAAGGTCTAAAACATTTTCGGCCACCCTCGCCGGATGGCCGATCCCTGTAAGTTATTGAATAATCTGGTGCGGAGAGGGGGACTTGAACCCCCACGAGATTGCTCCCGCTAGCACCTCAAAGTACTTGACATGGTTTCCTGGAGTGGCCTGTTCCTGCGTTGTCAAGAGGTTACGGACTTCGGAATTGCCCGGAATATCCCTGTTTTTCGCGAACACCCTTACAAAACCGTTAACAGTTTCTGCGCGTGCTAATGACCCCTACGCTGCGCTGTGCGCAGTGAAACGCTGCCAGCTTCGCATCGCCTGCTCTATACCGAGAAATGTACCGCAGTCACGCGTATCTCGCAAGACCGTTCGGCTGCTGGGAAGCCGTTCGGCGCTCTTTTACGATTAGCTCTTCATTCGAGAGAAATAGAAAGCCCTTTTTCAGAGGACTGACCGCGCGATCGGAGCGCGGAGAATCAACCGGCGCCCACTAAAATTCTGCCGCGTGGCATCGCTCATGCGTGTAAACAAGCGAACTCCCAGCGTGACTCCGGCGCCCGCACGAAATCTCCAAGGGCAGGCATTACAATGGTCAAACCATGGCCGACGCTCCCCTAGATCCGCTGACGGCCCTGGAAAAGCGACTAGGAGCCGAGTGGACACATCTTCGGAAAGCCCGTGAGGTGTCAGCGGTAAAACGACAAGAGATCGCGAAGCTGGCTGTGGGGCTGGATTCAGAAGACACCAGCATCGTCGTTTCCGGTTCCCTCGCGCGGGACGAATTCACAGACGGTAGCGACATCGACTGGTCTCTGTTGATTGACGGCTCGGCCGACCCGAAACACTATGACTTGCTTAGGAAGATCGGTAGCGTAATCGACGCGTTGGCGGCCAAACCGCCAGGGCCAGAGGGTACATTCGGCAAGATGGTGTTCAGCCATGGCCTGATTCACGAAATCGGCGGCGAGGACGATACCAATCTGAACACGACCCGCCGGTTACTTCTCCTTCTTGAATCGCAAGCAGTGGGGCGTGACGTCGCCTACAACAATGTCGTGCGCGGCATCCTTGATCGATACCTATTAGAAGACCGAGGGTTTTGGAGAGGATCTGGGCACCGTGTCCCCCGGTTCCTGCAAAACGACTTCGCCAGATACTGGCGCACCATGACGGTTGATTTTGCTTATAAACTTCGTAACCGGGGAGGCAAGGGCTGGGCAATTCGAAATATCAAGCTGAGAATGTCGCGCAAGCTGCTCTACATTTCCGGGCTGTTAGCTTGTTATCGATGCCATCTTGACTACGATGAAACCGAGCGCGTACGTGTGTACGCCGATCCCGACACGAAGCATGAGGTCATCGAACGATTGCAGTCGATTTTCCGGGCCACGCCGCTGGAGATTGTCTCCGAGGTGCTGCTTCGGTATCCTCATCTTGATGGCTCCGCGACCAAGGTACTCGGGGCTTACGACGGTTTTGTTGGGATACTGTCCGATAGTCAGCAGCGTAAACGGCTGGAAGATCTCAAAGAAGAAGAGGCAGATGACGACGAGACGTATCAGAAGGCGCGCAGCCTAAGTCATGATTTTCGCGACGGTCTCCTTGAATTCTTTTTCGATGAGAAGAGCGGTATGTGCGATCTGACCAAGAACTACGGGGTGTTTTGATGAGACCGATTGGGTTTTCTACAGGAGCACTGGCATACAGCAATTTTCGTGAAGGGCTGCGTATGCTGGGGCAAGAAGAAGTTCAGGCGGTGGAGTTGTCCGCGCTCCGGCAGGGGGAGCTCGATCCGCTACTCCATGCGATTCCTTCGCTCGACCTATCTCGTTTTAATTACATTTCGATTCACGTTCCCAGCCAATTCGAAGCGGAATGGGAAGCGGTAATGTGGCGAATGATTGTTGACGGGGTGCCAAGCGGGTGGCCGATTGTACTCCATCCCGATGCCATTGGTGATTTTGGGTTGTGGCGGGAACTAGGGGCCTCAGTCTGCGTAGAAAACATGGACAAGCGAAAGCCAGTTGGGCGCAGCGTGGGGGAACTGGGGCGAATTTTTGCGGAACTGCCCGACGCAACTTTCTGCTTTGATATTGGTCATGCTCGGCAGTTCGACCCAACGATGACGGAGGCGTGGCTCATCCTGAAGGAGTTCGGGCCGAAACTTCGGCAGGTTCATGTCAGTGAAGTAAACACCCGGAGCAAGCACGACTGCCTTTCGTATGCCTCGATCCTGGCATTTCAGGAAGTTGCTCATCTGATTCCCGAGGGTGTTCCGTTGATACTTGAGACGCCGGTGCTCGAAGGAGATATGGGCGTTGAGATCGAGAAGGTGCGCGAGGCCCTGCCAATCAACAGGACAACAATGGCCGCGTAGGTGTCGCAGTCCCTTTTATGGGTCCTTCCTGCGCGTGTCGTCCAGGACGCTCGACGCTCTAACCTCATCCGTCAGGTTCCGAAGGGCTCGGCTCAACTCTTTCTGCCCGGCATCCCTCCGTTTCCGTCAGTAGTCGTCCGCTGTTGTGTAGCATTAGACCAATGAGCCCGTGGTCTGATTCAGCTTGGATCGGCGTCTCGACTCAAAGTTTTCGCGATGAAATTAGAAAACCTCAAGCCCGGAATTTCACTGGTCGGCATCGAGTCGGCCGTGATCGTCACGCTGATGGCTGTCGTTCCAATCGGCAACGGCGCTGTTCAGATCATCTACAAAATACCTGACGGAACAATCAAAGAGCGCTTGCTCGGGCCGTCCGACGAAGCAGAAATTGATATCGCAACCGCCGAACGCCCCTGGGCCTTCGACGGCGACGGAGAGGCCTTCAAACTGGCGGTCGAAGCCAAACGCATTGACCTCGCTTTCCTATTCGATCCGATGATGGCCGTGCACACCTCCAACGTAGAGCCGCTGCCGCATCAGATCACAGCCGTTTACGAATCCATGTTGCCTCGCCAGCCGCTTCGCTTCGTGCTTGCTGACGATCCCGGCGCTGGCAAGACCATCATGGCCGGCCTCTATATCCGCGAACTCATCATGCGTGCCGATTCGCGCCGTATCCTCATCGTTGCCCCCGGCAGCCTCGTTGAGCAATGGCGCGAAGAAATGTACGAAAAATTTGGCCTTGAGTTTCGCGTCTTTACCAGGGATCTGGAATCGGCAACCCCAACCGGCAACCCATTCGAGGATCTCGATCACCTCATCGTCCGGCTCGATCAGATGGCCTGGAACGAACAACTACAGGACAAACTCTGCGCCGCTGGCTGGGATCTCGTCGTTTTCGACGAAGCCCACAAACTCGCTGCCCACTTCTTCGGCAACAAACTGGAAAAAACCGGTCGCTTCAAGTTCGCCGAAAGACTGGGAGCGCAAACACGCCATCTCCTGTTGATGACGGCCACACCACACAACGGCAAGGAAGAGGACTTCCAGCTTTTCCTGTCCCTCCTCGATTCCGACCGCTTCTATGGCAGATTCCGCGACGGCGCCCAAAAAGTAGACTGTTCCGACCTTCTTCGCCGAATGGTCAAGGAAAAGCTCATCAAATTCGACGGTACGCCCCTCTTCCCCGAGCGCCGTGCCTACACAGTCAATTACGAGCTCTCTGACCTGGAATACCAGCTCTACGAATCGGTAACCGAATATGTAAAGACCGAGATGGGCAAAGCAGACGATCTTGATGGCAAGCGCAAAGGTTCTGTAGGCTTTGCTCTCACCGCCCTTCAGCGCCGTCTCGCGTCAAGCCCAGAAGCCATTTTCCAGTCGCTCAGGCGTCGCCGCGAGCGTCTGGAACGGCGTCTTCAGGAAGAGCGAACGGGAGCCTGCGGCCACCAGGTCCCCGAAACGCTTGCAGAAGTCCCGGACGACGATGATGATCTCAACGCCGAGGAGCAGGAAAACCTCGAAGAAACGCTCGTCGATCAGGCAACAGCCTCCAACACCATGTCGGAGCTGGCGGGCGAAATCGTCATCCTGCAAAACCTCGAACAGCAGGCCAGGATTCTTGTCGCCTCAGGCAAAGACCGCAAGTGGGACGAACTCTCCCGCATTCTTCAGAACGAACCGCAAATGCACGATGCCAGCGGAAGAATGCGGAAGATCATCATCTTCAGCGAGCATAAGGACACCCTCAACTACCTCCAGGCGAAAATCGGCGGCGTGCTCGGCAGCCAGGACGCAATAGTTGTCATTCACGGCGGCGTTCACACTGACGACCGGCGCAAAGTGCAGGCACTGTTCCGCTCTGATCCTGATATCCGTGTCCTCGTCGCCACCGATGCCGCCGGCGAAGGTATTAACCTTCAGAACGCCAACCTGATGGTGAATTATGACCTTCCGTGGAATCCCAACCGCCTGGAGCAGCGCTTCGGGCGCATCCACCGCATCGGCCAACAGGAAGTCTGCCACCTTTGGAACCTCGTCGCTAAGGAAACGCGCGAAGGCGAAGTCTTCTTCCGCCTGTTGGAAAAACTCCGTGTGGTCAGCGAGGCTCTAAAGGGCCAAGTCTTCAACATTCTCGGCGAGGTCTTCGACGGGAAAAGTCTGAAAGAAATGTTGGTCGACGCCATCCGCTACGGCGACCAGCCAGAAGTTCGTGCACGTCTCAGCCAAAGGATCGACAACGCGCTGGATCGCGACCACCTTATGGGTATCCTCAATCGCGACGCTCTCGCCCAGGAAACCATGACCCCCGAGCGCCTCTTCGCTGTAAAGGAGGAAATGGAAAAGGCGGAAGCCCGCCGTCTGCAACCCTACTTCGTTCGCTCGTTCTTCATGAAAGGCTTCGAGTCGCTCGGCGGTTCCATCTATCCCCGAGAATCCGAGCGCTTCGAAATCACCCACGTCCCCGCCGAATTGCGCGAACGTGATCGCCAGATAACGGGCCGCAACCGCCGCGACCTCGCGCCAGTTCTGCGCCGTTACGAGCGGGTCTGCTTTACGAAGGACGCGGTGCGTCCCATGGACCGTCCGGGCCTCGCCTTCGCCAGCATGATTCATCCCGGCCATCCTCTCATGCTGGCAATGAGCGATGTAATCCTCGAACGGCACGCGAACCTTCTCCGTCAGGGCACTATACTGCTGGACCCGGCGGATGAGGGATTTGAGCCATCCTTGCTCTTCCTGCTCACACACGAGATCAAATCCGGTGATGACCAGGTTATTTCCAAACGCCTTCAGTTCGTCCGCGTCCTGCCCGATGGCAGTACCAGCTTCGCCGGCTGGGCGCCCCATCTGGACCTCGAACCGCTCGCGCCCACCGACCGTCCGTTGCTGACCGCAACGCTGGCGGAGCCTTGGCTCGGCGCAGGACTAAGTACGGGATTAGACCAGCAAGCTCTGGCTCTGGCGGCCACCACTCTTGTCCCCGAGCACTACGGCGAAGTTGCCGCCCGCCGCATCGCCTTCGTGGATAAGACTCTTGCCGCCGTTCACCAACGCCTGACCAAAGAAATCGACTACTGGTCCGACCGTTTCATCAAACTAAGCGACGACAAAGCCGCTGGCAAAGACGTCCGCCTCAATCTTGAAAACGTGCGCCGCACCCTAAGCGACCTGGAAGCCCGTTTGGAGGGCCGCAAGAAAGAACTTCAGCGGATGCGCCACGTAACGTCTGCCACGCCCGTCGTGCTCAGCGGCGCACTTGTAGTTCCGGCCGGCCTGCTCCAAAAGCTGCGCGGCGAACCCGCCTCTTTGACTTCCGCCTCGGGTTCCGCCTTTTCGTCCGATCCGGCAGCCCGTTCGCGGATAGAACTGCTGGCCATGAACGCAGTCCGTCAGGCCGAAGAATCGCGCGGCTGTCGAGTGGTGGATGTTTCCGCTCAAAAGTGTGGCTGGGATATCACCTCCTATCCCCCGGCCACAAATGGCAAGCAGCCGGATGCCCGCCACATCGAAGTCAAAGGCCGCGTAAAAAGCGCGAATACCGTAACCGTCACCCGCAATGAAATGCTTTACGCGTTGAATCAGGCTGGGAAATTCGTGTTGGCGATCGTCCTGGTGGGCGACAATGATACGGTGGAAGGACCCCATTACCTGCGCAACGTGTTCACTTCCGAACCCGGCTGGGGCGTGTCATCCAGCAACTTCGATTTGAGCGAACTCCTCACCAGGGCTGAGAGCCAATGACCAACAGATGCTTCATGAGAACGCTCGATCTCACGAATTATCGATGCTTCCAAAAGTTGTCACTGAGCTTTCACGATCACCTCACCGTTTTCGTGGCGCCGAACGGAGGCGGGAAGACGGCCGTGCTCGATGGGGTTGCCGTCGCGCTAAGGCTCTTTGTTGACAGCATCGAGGCGCGCGAGACCTCCAAGGGATTCGCAACGAGAGACATCCGACTGGTTCTGAGTCCAGACAACAAGATGGAACAGGTCACCCCTGTCCGCTTGGAAGCATCAGGCAGTTTCCTTGGGGAGGATATTGTGTGGGCTCGCGAGCGACAATCGGAGTCGGCGTCGCGGACGACCACGGCAGAGGCCGGACAGTTGAAGCGCGTTGCGTCAGGCCTGGTAAGAGAGAACAGGAACTGGACCGAGTCCGGCAGAGGGAACGCCCCCCTGTTTCCGCTGGTGTCATACTATGGCACAGGTCGGCTCTGGAGCACGACCAAGCTCACCGCAGGCAAGAAAACGGCGGGTACAGCTCCGAACGCGCGTCACCGCGGCTACACCGACTGCCTCTCATCCACGTCCCACTACAAGTACTTCATCGATTGGTTCCGCCGTTTCTCATATGAGGCGCGAAAAGCCACTCCGGACCAGCTTGATTCGCCTCACGACCCGCAGCGCACGCTGAACGCGGTCCGTCAGGCGGTAGACACCGCGCTCCTGCCATCCGGGTGGCGAGACCTGGAATGGGATTTTGCGGAGGATAGCCACTTGAAATGAATCCCACCACGAAAACGATGCAGCACCTCAACGACCGCTGCGGATCATACAAGACATTGCCCGCCGGCTGGGCAACATGGGCGTTTGGGGCGGCAAGCATCACATGACAACAATTGCGTCGGATTTCCCTGTCAAATCGCCCCGCAAGCTGATAGAAGTCGCGCTTCCGCTTGACGACATCAGTGCCGCAGCGGCACGGGAAAAGTCCATCCGTCACGGGCACCCCAGCACGCTGCATCTCTGGTGGTCGAGAAAACCATTAGCTGCGGCACGTGCTGTCATCTTTGCCCAACTCGTCAACGATCCGGGCTTCCAACAGGGCGGGGGATTTAGATACGGCAAGAATAAGAAGGACGCAGCCGAAGAGCGCCAACGCCTGTTTGAAATAATCAAAGACCTTGTCTTGTGGGAAAACACATTCAATGAGGCGGTGTTGGAGCGTGCGCGTGTTGAGATACGACGCTCCTGGCGAGAAGTCTGCGAACTTAACAAGGACCATCCGGAGGCTACCGCTCTTTTTGATCCTCAAAAGCTGCCCGCCCTCTTCGACCCATTCGCCGGCGGCGGCTCAATTCCCCTCGAGGCGCAGCGGCTGGGGATAGAGGCATGGGCGTCAGATCTGAACCCAGTGGCTGTAGTAATAAACAAGGCCATGATCGAGCTTCCTCCTCTATTTGCGGGGCACCCTCCAGTAGGACCGCGGACGCCGGAAGCGCCTGACCGCGGGCTAGACCTTCCGATAGCGTGGCCAAGGGCCACTGGCCTCGCGGAGGATCTGCGCCGTTACGGGGCCTGGATTGGCATCGAAGCTCAAAAAAGGATCGGAAATCTTTATCCGCCGTTGGAAGTAACGGCGGCGATGGCCGTGGGGCGCCCCGACGTAACGCCGCTCGTCGGCCAGAAGCTCACTGTGATCGCATGGCTATACTGCCGAACGGTAAGAAGCCCGAACCCCGCGATTGGTCACCGGCATGTTCCATTGGCAACTAAGTTTTGGCTCTTGTCACGACCAGGGGGCGAATGCTACGTCATGCCAACGCTGGAAGACGGCGGGTTCAAATTTACGGTAAAGACTGGGAAGCCGGACGCCCAAGACCAAGACCTTGTTGATTCTGGCACCCAGATTTCGCGGGGAAACTTCCGATGTCTTTTCTCCAACACCCCGATACCCTATTCATACATCGACGATGAAGCGAACGCCGGCCGCATGGAGTCCAGACTAATGGCTATCGTCGCCGAAGTTGGCAATCGCCGAGTTTATTTCGCCCCGACGCCCGAAGCAGAGAGGGCGGCCCAGCTTGCAAGTCCAGAATGGAAACCAGAGACACCGACCCGTGGAACATGGGCCAGTAACGCCCAGGGGCGCCGATACGGGTTCAATACCTTCGGCGATTACTTTACTAACCGGCAGTTGTGTGTCCTAAATGAACTCTCCGACTTAATTGCGGATGTCCGGCAACAGGCACGGAAAGATGCGATTGCATTCGGCCTGTCAGATGATGGTCGCCCGCTCAAGAGCGGCGGTGTATTAGCAACCGCATATGCTGATGCGTTAGCTGTGTACCTCTCGTTCGCACTGTCCAAAGTCGCAAACATCGGATCGTCGATCGCTTCGTGGATGAGCGATCGCGGCGCGTTTCGCGAGACCTTTGCCCGACAAGGAATTGCTATGGCATGGGATTTCGTCGAGGCGAACCCGTTCTCCGGCTCAGGCGGAAGCCTTTCGACCGCTCTGGATAAGTGCGCAATGGCGATCAACGCATTTCCGGCCTCCGGATCAGGCCACGTTTTCCAGGCCGGCGCGGCCACGCAGACGCTAGGTACGAACAAGATAATTTCGACAGACCCTCCCTATTACGACAATGTCGGTTACGCCGATCTAGCCGATTTTTTTTACGTCTGGTTGCGGCGTTCGCTTCGAGATGTTCTCCCGGATGTTTTCGCCAGCTTGGCCTCACCCAAAGATGAAGAACTGGTCGCCTGTTCCTATCGCCACGGAAGCAAGGACAAGGCTGAAGTGTTTTTTATGGAAGGCATGACAGACGCGATGAGCAAACTATCGCAACAAGCTCATCCGGCGTTTCCGGTAACAATATTTTATGCATTTAAGCAGTCGGAAACCAAAGAGGGGGCGACCTCCTCCGCCGGTTGGGAAACGTTCTTGGAGGCAGTTCTTAGAGCAGGGTTTGCCTTGAGTGGCACGTGGCCAATGCGTACCGAGGGCGCCGGGCGGATTGTTGCACAAGAGGCGAACTCCCTCGCCTCCAGTGTCGTTTTGGTATGCCGTAAGCGGCCGACCGATGCGACGACCGTTTCTCGACGAGAATTCCTTCGCGAGTTGAACAGTACCCTCCCCCTAGCGCTGGACGAAATGACCAAGGGTTCAGGCGGTGAGAACTCTCCCGTTGCTCCAGTAGATCTCTCGCAGGCCATTATAGGACCAGGAATGGCGGTTTTCTCCAAGTACGCCGCCGTGCTGGAAGCAGACGGCTCTGCCATGACCGTTCATACGGCGCTCAAGCTTATCAATCGGTTTCTGGCCGAAGACGACTTCGATTCTGAAACCCAGTTCTGCCTCCATTGGTTCGAAAAATCTAAGTGGGTCGAAGGTGCGTTTGGCGATGCTGATACGCTGTCACGGGGAAAAGGCACCAGCGTAGACCGCATGAAAGAAGCGGGCGTCTTGAAAAGCGGAGGTGGCAAAGTCCGCCTTCTCAAATGGTCGGAATACCCAGCAAACTGGGATCCGCGCACCGACACGCGCACACCCATCTGGGAAGCCCTTCACCAATTAATACGCGCTCTGAAACAAGGTGGCGAATCCGCATCCGGCGCACTTCTCGCCGCCCTCGGCGGCAAAGCCGAGGCCGTACGCCAACTCGCCTATCGCCTCTACACACTCTGCGAACGCCTCGGGCAGGCCGAAGACGCTCGCGCATACAATGAACTAATCACAAGCTGGACCGGTATCGAAGCCGCAGCCAGCAGCAGACCGCCTCAAGCCGACCCCCAAGGGTCGCTGTTTTAGTGCACAAAGGACACGACCCATGAGCCTGAAACCCTGGCGAGAAATCATCGTTCCCCACGCCGACGTCCTGAACGGCACGTTCCAGCAATCTGAATTTGCCGCCGACCTCACCGCCGTGCAGACCGGCAGGGCAACTGCGGAATACGGCAACGCGCAGGCATTCTACGAGCGCACCTACATCACGGAAGGCATGGGAAAGTTGCTCACCCAGGTTGCCCAAAGGCTCAACGGCAAGGGCGGGGAGCCCGTCATCCAGTTGCAAACCTCCTTCGGTGGAGGCAAGACGCACACCATGCTGGCCGTCTATCATCTGGCGTGCCGCCAATGCGCGCTGGGCGACCTTTCCGGTATTCCTGCGCTGCTGGATCGTGCCCACGTCATCGACGTGCCGCATTCGAAAGTTGCAGTCCTCGATGGCACCGCGCATTCCCCAGGCCAGCCTTGGAAGCACGGCAAACAGGCGATTCGCACTCTATGGGGCGAGCTAGCCTGGCAACTCGGTCAGGCGGACGGTTTCGCCTTGGTGCAGGAAGCGGACGCAAACGGAACGTCACCTGGAAAAGATGTGCTTTGCACGCTGCTCGCCCGCTTCGCGCCTTGCGTGGTTCTGCTCGACGAGATAGTCGTGTATGTCCGTCAGTTCGTGGAGAGCCAGCCGCTGAGCGGTGGCACCTACGATAGTAATCTTTCCTTCGTTCAATCGCTGACCGAGGCGGCCAAGTTGGTTCCAAACGCGGTGGTACTGGCTTCCCTGCCAGAATCCAACAGCCAAGCAGGTGGACCGCGCGGTGTCGCGGCATTGCAGGCACTGGAAGCTGTGTTCAACCGCGTTCAGGCACTCTGGAAAACGGTCGCCCCGGACGAAGCGTTTGAAATTGTGCGGCGGCGCCTATTCGAAACGATTCGCGACGCCAACGCGCGCGACTCGGTTTGTCGCGCCTTTGCCGACGCCTACCTGGCCGAAGGCGCCAAAGTTCCGCAGGAAACACACGAAGCTCGTTACCTGGACCGCATGGAAAAGAGCTATCCCCTCCACCCGGAGGTCTTCACTCAGCTTTACGAAGGCTGGACGACCATCGAAGGCTTCCAGCGAACTCGCGGCGTCCTGAAGCTCATGGCCAAAGTCATTTACCGCCTTTGGCAGGACGATAACAAGGACTTGATGATTCTTCCGGGCAGCCTCCCGCTCTACGACGGAAGCGCCCGCAATGAGTTGATTTATTACCTTGGACCAGGCTGGGATCCCGTGATGGATCGGGATATCGATGGAGAAAGAGCCGAAACCACCATTCTGGAAATCAAAGAGCCGCGTTTCGGCTCCGTGCAGGCCGCCCGGCGCGTCGCGCGAACCGTGTTCCTCGGAAGCGCACCTTCATCCGTCGCTGCTAAACCTGGAAATCGCGGCATAGATCGCGCGCGAGTACTCTTGGGCTGCCTCCAGCCGGGGCAGACATCATCGCTCTACTCCGATGCTCTCAACAGGCTCGTCGATCAATTGCATTACCTCACCCCTTCCGGCGAGAAGACCGACGTGTCCACCCGCTACTGGTTCGATACCCGGGCCAACCTCCGTCGGGAGATGGAAGAGCGGAAGAAGCATTTTGAAGGTAAGCCAGAAGTCGGCGTCCGCATGGCCGAGGTGATCAAAAGGTTAAACGCCGGCGGCACTCTGTTCGATGGGCTCGCCCATGTTTTCACGCCGCACGCCGACGTGCCGGACGATCAGGCCCTCCGTCTGGTCGTGCTGGCGCCTGAGCAATTTTACTCGAAGGAAGAACCACGTCTTGCCAATGAAGCCGTATTGGAGTACGTGCGAAACCACGGCACGACGCCCCGCTACCGCGGCAATCGCCTGATCTTTCTCGCACCCGACCACGGTGCACTCGCGCGGCTGCGCGACTGCATCCGCGCTGCGCTCGCGTGGAAAACCATAGTTGACGATGTCGCTGCCACGCGCCTAGTCCTCGACAACCTGCAGGCGAAGCAGGCCAGTAAGGACCTCCAGGCGGCGGAGGATGTACTTCCGCGTGTTGCCCGCGAATGCTACAAGTGGCTCTTATGCCCCGCACAGGACAACCCGACCGCCCCGAAGCCAGTCGTGGAAGTCATGCCTGTCAATACGGGCGGTGCGTTAGGAACCGAAATTGAGCGCGTCTGCACCGACAATGAATGGGTGATCTCAACATGGTCGCCGGTCCACCTGCGAACCAGGCTGCAAGCGCTTTATTGGAAAGCCGACAAGGTGGCCTTCGGTGCCCTGGCCTTCTGGGAAGACACCCTTCGCTATATATACCTTCCCCGGCTGAAGAACCGCGGCGTCCTGGAACAAGCAATTATAAAAGGCGCAGCCAGCAGGGACTTCTTCGGCACGGCCTACGGGCAGCATGAAGGCAAGTTCGATGGTTTCAAACTCGGCGACGCCAACGTGCAACTCGACGATACGCTGGTACTGATTGAGCCTGAAGCCGCGAAGCAATATGAGGCCAACCTGCCTGTCGCAGTGAAGGCTGTGGGAGTGGCGGGCGATATATCTCACGGGCCGGACTTAACGCTGTCGGCACCAAACGCTTCCACATCACCTATTCCAGTTCCAGCTCAGGGCAAAGCAACAGCATTTCACGGCTCAGTAGAGGTAAAGGCCACGATGGCCAAGATGCGCCTCGTGCAACTAGCCGACGAGATCATCAATAACCTCGCCGCCGATCCGCAGGCTCAATTGCAGATCACGCTGGAAATCAATGCCGACTTCCCCGCAGGAGCATCCGACCAGATCAAACGCGCCGTCTCCGAAAACGCGAAGAACCTTGGTTTTAAGACGAGCACATGGGAATGACAATCCCGGCAGCAGTTTGGCTTGTTTTAACCAGCGCCCGCTGAAACATATACGCCCGCCTTTTCGCCTGGTGTTCGCAATCTGCTAAGCGCGTTTGCTGGTCCTAAGAATGACAACGCTCTCTCTCAGATGCAGTGCCCGGGTCACTTCCTCTCCGAGCTTGTTCACGTGCTGCCCAGAGCTTCGCAGATGTCGGACAACACCGATGTCGCTCAGGAACCAGCCGGAACGTTCCGCAATTTCCGCAATGATGAAATCTACAGGCACCTCAACACCGGCGTAGGCCGACGTTGCTACGACGATCCATACGGAGGCCCCAGGCAGAGCGAGGCGGCGCAGCCGAAGGAGAACCCGCTCCATGTCCTCAAAATAGGCCTGAATCATCGAGGGTATCCGGTGATCCCACAGGATCTCCGAACGCGAATTAACATCCTTCATGACGTTGGTAAATAACTGGCCGAAGGACGCGCGCTGCGGCTGTTCCCAATTCGTCTGCACATGTGAGCGGATCGTCGTCTTTCTGATCGCGGCCAGCTCAGCGTTTGACTCAACAAATTTTCCCAGAAAAAGCTCTGGGCGATAAACGTCAGAATAATCGAAGGAATTCAAATAGGGCGGCGATGTTACGCAAAGCTTGAACCTCTGGCCATCGGACGCCATCACTTTTCTGGCGTCACCGCCGAAAATATTGGAATTGACGCGCGGGGTATCAGGCAGTTTCAAGTCGGCGCAAATATTATTTACGCGGGCTTCGAAGGCCTCTTCAAAGCCCGGGCGGCCAAATTTAGCAGTTTTCCAGTCCTTCCTGTAGCGCAGGCATTTGCCGTCAGCGGTGGCGTTGCAGTTATCCATGGCCGCACCGAGCAGCCCAAGAAGGAGCAAATCCCTTGCCGGTTGCGGACACTGCACCGCTGAAGTCCACCCTCCCTCGAATGAACGAAGCACCGGCTTGTTAAAGAGCCATTTCGTCGACTCCTTGGTCTCGGAGAATGTGGAAAATGAGGCGAGCTGTGACTTCGCTCCATTTTTTATGCCGCGCAAGACCGTCGGTAAGTGTTTGCGCACAATACTCGCGCTTCCCCGCGAAAGCTTTGTCCTGGATACGAAGGCCAGGAAGGGATTGACTTCTATCCCGTAGGCGGTGTGTCCCGCGAGGCTTGCCGATAGTGGCACGGTTCCGCTGCCGCAGAACGGATCAAGAACGGTGTCTTCCTTTGATAACTCAATGCTCGCAGCTGCTGCTTTGAATACTGCGGGAGAGAATCCTTCCTTTATGACATACCATCGATGACGTGGGAGCGAAGAGGAGTCCTCGGCCGTTGAACATCCGGTACCACGTAGTTCGAAAGCTTCATTAAGCATTACGGATGGCAGACCGGATCGATAAACATCCGAATCGGAGGTTCGAAGTCCTCTCTTAGCTCATGATATTTTGGGTTATAGGGAATCTCCAAAGCGGCATATTTCATGCCGTCCTCTGTCGAAATGGTCGTGCAGTTCGAATTTAGCTTGGCTCGCCGCGCATCGACCACGACAAGATATCCGCGGGTTTCGTGAATGGGTGCCTGAAGTTTATTGGCGTCCATATATTCCGCCAGCTGCTTCGCGCCCTTGTTGGCGCGGGCAGCGGTATGATTATCCTTCAGCTTCTTGTCGTCCCTTGACCGCCCGAGCCATTTAATCTCGATCAAAGCGAGGCGATTGGTCATGAACCATGTCACCTTGATATCCACGGGGTGAGACTCATCGACAATTTGTTCGGGGCGCACCTCGGCGCTTCCGTCAAAGGTGATTTTGAGGAAACGGGTGAGAGAGCGCCTTATCGTCTCCTCGGGACCCGGAATGAAAAACAGCCGGTTCGGCTTGTACCAGGCCGTGCTCAGGATTTCACAGGACGACGTGCGCACCTGTGTATCCCGATAAGACGCGAGCGCTTCGTTCAGACTATTAAACGTAGGGACCGCGAAGTTACTTGTGCGCCCCGGGATAAGCTTGGCGATGTCCTTACTTTCCCTGTTGGCGTGAAAGCGTTCGACACCTTTGTGAAACGAGTACACTACCGCTTTCTGGGAGAGATCCGCGGGATCGGCGGCGTGGTTAGCCCAGAGGATGAATATGCCGCTGGGGATTACTTGTATCGCACAAGGCCCTGCTACCTTGTTAACCAGCTCGGTGAGGGCTATGCATTCGATTCCGGCCTTCGTTATGGGCCGATGGGCATCGTCCAGCGCTTGGAAGACGATGATCTCATCGTTCAGCCCTTCTGGCGCGACATGCTGATAAAAGCCCTTAATGAAAGTCAGAATTGCTCGAACTGCCGGGCCGGCCTTATCGCCATGATGTTTGACTACGAATGGCAGGAATGCATCTTCGAAAACGCTTGCCATGGCCTGCTGATCAATCTTCATCGCAGGACGGCATCCTCCATGCCGACGGCCGTCCGGTCATCCTGCAGTTCAGAAGCACGCCAGAGATAGCCCAGCCAAACGGTGGCGGGTATAAGGAGATCATGATGTTCGACGCCGACGGTACGACCTAGAGCCTCGAACTGGTCGTAAAGCTTCGACATATACGGCCCATCGAGAAGAGGCCGGGTCGTGACCAGGCGGCTGGTGGGTCTGAGCGTCGGCTCTTGGGCAAGGGCATGCCGGATGACTCCAACTGGCATCGTTAACGTGCTGGAGCATGCTGGCTCCAGATAGAAGATTCTCTCCCTGTTCTGGGAAAAGTCCTTAAGCGTCGATAGCTCTGCCGTGCCGCTCTCGCTGATTTCGATCGTGCCTGCGCTCGACCGCAAGAGGCCGGTGCCGGTGAGCGCCCGAATGGCTCCGTCAATCTCGGGGCTGAACGGAGATCCGTCACGGGTACCGGCGAAGCCATAACCCCAATCGGCCACGGGCTGTCCGCGATAAAGCGACAGGAGGACTGCCAGATAGGCGAGAACATGCACTTCGGCGATAACGGGGTATTGAACGTTGGTCTTTAAAGCCGCGGCAATGTAAAGGCTGTCAAAGGCGGCGTATGGGCTAACCATTCTTGGTGCGCCGTCCTTTAGATACCACCCGCGCGGGTAATTTGGGCTTGACCATCGCCTTTTCTATCGATGCGAACGCTTCATCGAAGAGGTGTTCTTCTTCTCGCTGCACCTCGGAAAGCTCCGTCCAGGTGGTCATCCGGCACAGGTTCATCGCCCGCTTCCCGCACTTCTCAGCTAACGAAAGTAGGAGACGCGATGTGTTGATGTTCGCCGTCATGATGATCCCGAAGCCGTCATGCACAAAGCGGGCGAACATGTCTCCAGCCCTACTTTCATAGGCGATGTCGAGAGAACCTTCGGGCGTGTCTACATAGAAGGTTCCCTTGCTGTCCAACGCCGACATGTACTTGATCAGGGCCATTCTTAAGGCCATATCGATGAAGAATCGCTGACTCTCGGAAAGCTGATGAAACTGACGGCGCGCAGAACTCTTCACTTCCAGCAGAACTGCGACACCAAGGTTCTGGGGAGTCTCCAGCCTGATGTCCAGGTCAAGGCCTATGAAGCGTTGAGCTAAATCAGTAAAGCTTGGCACGAATTCGGCTTCGGCCTGATCGTATCTGTCGATAAGACCCCGCTGAAGAACAACCAGCTCTTTCCTGCGGTCGTTTCTCTTTTCGTATTGAGCCCGTTTTTTTTCAAGGAACTCATCTATCTGTGACCGGTAGCGCTTAATGGTCGCTTCGACGCTATCCAGCTGTGTGGAGCGCATGAACGCTTCTAAAGCCGCTGCGTTCGCTTCCTCGAATTCGATAACGGAAGTTCTCGCTTTGTTCCATTTGAGCTGGGCTTCCGTCAGTTCCTTCTGGAGGCGCTCACGTTGTTTCACTGCGTCTGCCAATGAGGCCCGGATAGTAGATATCTGCTGGTCAAGGGCTTGGATAGCCTTCACGTCCTTCGCTTTCGCCGGCGTGATGGGCTGTTCGCACATCGGACATTGATGGCTCGTTAACTTCTTTTGGATGACGTCGCTAACCGCAGACCCCTCCGTGCCACAGACCTCGCACTTATTTCCAGCGAGAGACATAGCTACGATAGGGCTCTGCTCCACTGCGGACTGGGTTTGAAACCTTCTTGAAAACTCGATCTCGTATTCCGCACGGAGAGATGCATGGCGGGCGCTGAAATCTGAAATCTTCAGGTTGGTGTCTTTCAGCGCGTTATCGGCAGCGTGCGCGCGTCGCTCCAAATCGTCGGCGAGTTTGACGAGCTTCTTGTGTTCTGCCCGAAGATCCTCGGGGTCTTCCTGTGTGCTTTTTCCGCCGAGCGCTTTCTGGAGTTCGTCTAGCTTCTTCCTCAGCTCGGTTGCCTGCCAGTTCGCATTCCTGGCCAGCGAGTCGGCTTTTTCGGACTCTCTGCGCAATTCGTCGGCGCGCTCCGCATCTTTTTGATCTACACCGAACGCTATATACAGCGCCCGCTCAAGGACTTTTGCATCCCAGAATAAAAGGTGACGTCGTTCATCAAACGTAAAAACGAAATGCTGAAGGAAAACATACTGTTCGAACGAGTGCAGCCCGATGTCGGTCGCAAGGTGCTTGCAGTAGAGATCATGGAGATCCCGGGCCTTGAGGTTCTTTGGCTTTCCGAGCGCTGCGCCGTCTTCGCCGATGATTTCCAGATGCCGGAGTTCGTCGGCCTCGAACATGCCGCGGGTGATGCGGTAGGTGTGATTTCCGACCGTCATCTCCAGCTTCGCCTCCGCGAATTCACGATCGTTCTCGTCGATGCGCCCCTCAAAAAACTCCGCGGAGAATTCCTCAGTATGGCGGTAATACTCACCGATGGAAAGGAAAGTGCGGTTCGGGTCGGATACGCGGCCGGTCAGAGCAAAATTGACCGCCGCAAGGAATGTGGACTTGCCGAGGCCGTTGGCGCCCGCCAGACAAAAGACGCCTTTGTCGAACTTAACATCGACTACGGGCTGCGCCGAATAGAGGGAGAAGTTCGTCAGAACCAGGCTGCGAATCTGCGGCAGATTCAGCCTGGGTCGTGATCTTGCGGAAACGCTCTTTGTAGAACTAGGCAAACGAGTCCACCTTCAAATAAGCATTCGTGTTGGTGAGCCTCACGTCTTTGGCGCAGCTGGGCACAGGCGAACGATTGACCGCAATCTTCATAAGAATCTGCTCTGACCACGACCAACGTAAAGTATTGACGCTACAGCTTTAAAGCATAGCAACAGAAATATATTTTGGCAGGCGAACGTCGATGGCACACATCATGCTACCAAGGATCGCATGGGCACGATGTGCCGGGCATGCGGCAGTCGCCCACAGAGCACAAACCAACAAGAAACATGGCGAGCCGAGAGAACCATGCGGATATTCGCCAACCTGCATGCCATTTCTTTGGTCGCGGGTAGACGCAGAAGAGGGTTTGTGACGCCTTCAACCGGTAGCCTGCCGTTTCCGAACGCGTTCCGGGACGGCTTGTTTGCTCGTCTCCTGCTCCACATCGGTCAACAATTGATCGAGTTCCGCCAGAATTTCAGCGTGGTTTTTAGACAGAAAGCGTCGAATTCGCGGGTTACCCACCAAGCGAGAGAAATAACGGCAACCTGTGGCAAGGTCCAGCATGTCCGCAGCATATGAATCTTCCGCATTTTTCAGGTCCTCAACCAGAGCACTGGCCTCCTGCTCCATGAGGGTCTTGGTCGGGTTTGGTACTACCGCCAGGCGTTTCGTTGCCGGAGCTTTTGTGAGAAGGTCGTCCGGTGTCACGCTCAGAAATGCCTTCGCGAATGCGAAGGTGTAGCTATTCGCGGAAATCATCAGCTCAGCGCATTTTATTTGTCGAACCGGCTTCATCTTACGCAGCGTCGAAAAGCCGGTTGCCGACACACGGCGGGTCTTCAGCAGTTCAATCGCTTCGGGGCAGATCCCGTTGAGCAGGTCACGTTTCCTGCGTATCTCCGCGACATCCACACTCAGCGCTTGGGCGATCCGCTGTTCGGTGACACCGTTTTTCAGTGCCTTCAGGATCATGTAGTGTTCGCCAATGGGCGGCAGATGATTGACGCGCTTGTTGTAGGTGTACGATTCATCATCAGTGGCGACAAGGCATTCGACTTCGGCGGCTCCGTTCTGCTTCAATACGTCCAGCCGGGTATGGCCATCCACCAGGAGATATCGACTCTTACCGTGCGGGAAAACAACCAGTGGCTCTACGATTCCAATATGGATAATAGACGCGGCGATTTGCCGGTACTTTGTCTTCGTTCTCTCAGCAGGCGTTAATTCGTCCTTGAGCGCGGAGATGTCAGTTATCTTCACCTTCAGAAGGTTGGATCGAAATGCGACTTTGGTTGGTTCGGGCATGATCAACTCAGCGAGCGGTTTACTCGGGCCGCCAGGTGCCCTGGCATGGAAAGTAAAGATTCGGCTCGGAGCAGTGTCGTGAAATTCTCATCGGCCAGTAGCCGCTTCATGGCGGAAGTTGCCATCAGAATACGGCGCCGCGCAACCACAGCACGCTGAACCAACGCCCGGTGGCGCTCAGTGTGGCGTCGGTATTCCTTGATCAGTGTCGCCGTGGTCACTTTCTTCGATTCCGCTGTTGGCTGAGACGTATTCTCACCGCCCGGTGACCGGCGCGCAATGATTCGTTTTACGGTTTCAAGCTTTTCACCCCGCAACTCTCCCTTTTGATAGGCATCTGAGAGTGCGCGCTGGATTTCGGCATCAGCTCCGGTGGCGATGGTAATCGCGACCGTCAACGGGACACGGTGCATTTCGACATCCCTGAGCAACTGAGTCTCGCCATGATCGAGCAGGTACCAACTG
>Ga0302319_10006668_pt1 | contig 22854 bp, 22 predicted proteins | sample Bog_T0_2_FD_203319 | JGI IMG/M metagenome (GOLD analysis project Ga0302319, IMG submission 203319) | Peat permafrost microbial communities from Stordalen Mire near Abisko, Sweden - Bog_T0_2 | ecosystem: Environmental > Terrestrial > Soil > Wetlands > Peat | place: Sweden: Abisko, Stordalen Mire...
AGTCTTCGAGCGCGGGTGGAAAAAGAAATTGTTGGCCGTAGTCGGGAGCAATTGGTTGTGCCATCGCTCTGTTCGACGCCAGCCAACTCATGGGAGTTACAGAGTTTTGAGACAGTCTCAGCAGCGCCGCCCTACCAAGCGGTGCGCCAATGTTGTTGTGATTTGCTGTATTATTCCCCGCGCACGGAGGAGGCGTAGCTGGGCTGGATCCGCCGGTTCATCCGGTTTAATCACGGTCGCAGCCCGCGCGAACTGGGCGAGGACGCCGTGCGGGAATTTTTGTCACACTTGGCCGGTTAGTTGCGCGTTGGACTTTGGACTTTGGACTTTGGACTTTTTGGCCTAGACTGCGCGCATGGAGCAGGCCGTGGCGGCAATTTTGATTTTCGCGGGCGCGAGTTTCTTTTTCGCGCTGGCGGAGACGGCGCTGTTTTCCCTCGGCAAATGGCAGTTGGCGCAACTCGCCGAAAAAAATCCGCGCGCGGGCAAAATCGTCGCGGCCCTGCTCGAACATCCGCAGGACTTGCTCGCGACGCTGGCGCTCGGAAACACGTTCGCCAACGCCGCGATGCTCGCGGTCGCCCTGCGGATGGTTTTCAACGCGCACTGGATGCTGGCGCTGACGCTGCTGATGCTGCTGGCGCTGACGCTGCTCGGCTGTGAAGTGTTCCCCAAAACCATGGCGGTGCGGCAGCCGGAACGCTGGGCGCTACGCGTGAGCTGGCCGCTGCTGTTTTTTCAAAAGGCGACCGCGCCGCTGCATCGCGCGGCGCGCTGGCTGAACGTGGCGATTTTGAAAAAGACCGCGCCGCAAATGGCCGCGCCGCCGGCGTTGACGGACGCGGAATATCACGAGCTGCTCGAAATGGCCTACCAGCAGGGCACGCTCGCCGAGTCTGAAAAGGAAATCATCCTCCAAATCATCAGCCTCGACCGCCGCGCCGCCCGCGACGTGATGCAGCCGCGCGCCGGCATGGCAGCCATCTCCGACGACGCGACGGTGGAAGAAATGATCGCCGCCGCGAAAAAATTCAGGCACCGCCGCCTGCCGATTTTTGACGAAACGCCGGACACCATCGTCGGCATTTTGAACACGCGGGCGTTGCTGCTTGATCCAAAAGTTGATCTGGCGGACGCGATTGAATTCCCGTCGTTCGTGCCGGAGACGATGAATCTGCTGCAATTGTTTCACAGCCTGCAAAAGCAGCAGCGCGGGCTGGCGATGGTGCTCGACGAATTCGGCGGCACGGCGGGCTTGGTGACGATGGAGGACATTCTCGGCAAGCTCATCGGCAAAATCCACGTTGCGGCGCAATCGGAGGGGTTTGTCATGGAAAGAATTTCACCGGATCGCTGGCGCGTGAGCGGCACGATGCGGCTGGACGATTTCCGCCGCGAATTTCCCGCGCTCGGCGACGTGCCCGAGGTTGAAACGATGGGCGGGCTGCTCACGCATCTGCGCGGCGTCGTGCCGGAGGCCGGCGAATCGGCGGCGTTTCGCGGCTTGAAACTCACGGCGCACGCGGTGGACGAGCGCCGCGTGCGGGAATTGATGGTGCAGCGGGTGAAATGACCAATGACTAAATCCGAATGACCAGAGAAATCCAAATGACGAATGACGAATGGAATGCCGGCTCCACTCCCGCCGTCCGTCATTCGTCATTTGCCGTTGATTCGGGAAATTGCCAATGAACACCGGCATTATAAGCTGGATTTTGTTGGCGCTGTGTTTGTGCGCGTCGTTCCTGCTATCGGGCATGGAGGCGGGCGTGTTCGCGTTGAGCCGGCTGCGCGTGCGGCGGCTGGCGCGGGCCGGCAAGCCGTCGGCGAAACTGCTGCACGGCTTCCTCGAAAAGCCGGAGAATTTTTTGTGGACGATTCTCGTCGGCAACACGCTCGCCAATTTTTTGATTTTGGGCTGGACGCTGCTCAAACTGCGCGAAGCGCTTTTGGGTCATCAAATTTGGATCGCCGCGGCCTTTGCGGCCGCCGTTTTTCTGTTTTACGCGCTGTTTGATTTGCTGCCCAAAATGTTTTTCCGCGCGCATCCGAACCAGTTGTGTCTGCTGGCGGCGCCCGTGTTTCGTCTCCTGCATGTCGTGTTAAGCCCGCTCGTTTTGATTGTCGAGGATGTTTCAAAAATAATGCTGCGCCTGACGGGCGGGCGGGAGTTCACGGGCCGCTTGTTCGGCAGTCGCGAGGAAATGCGCTCGGTCATGCAGGAATCCGCGCAAGCGTTCACCAGCGACGAGCGCGCGATGATCAACCGCGTGCTTGATTTGCAAAATTTCACCGTGCGGCAAATCGCCAAACCGCTCGCGGAGGTTGTCGCCGTCGAGGCGCAGACGCCGCTCGGCGACGCGTTCCGGCTCGCGCGTGAACGCCGGTTGTGGCGCCTGCCGGTTCGGGAAACGCGCGACGGCCATCCGCGCATCGCCGGGCTGCTCGCGCTCGGCCCGCTGTTGTATCGCGACGATTTGGATTTGCAAAAGCCCGCCGCCGCGCACATGACGCCCGCGCTCTTTGTGAATGAAAACATGCGGCTGGAAGTCGCGTTGCGCCTGATGCAGCGCGCCGGCCACCGGCTGGCCATCGTGCTGGCGCGCGACGGCGCGGAAACGGGCGTGGTGAGCCTGGAGGACATTTTGAAGGTGATGTTTGGCGAAATGAAACTATGAAAAAGTTGGATTATTGGATTATTGGATTATTGGATTGTTGGGCCGCCAATTCGCCCGGCTTGGAATTCCAGCAATCCATTTATCCATCAATCCAACAATCCATGGATCCGGCCATTCTTCATCCGTCATTCGTCATGCCATTTGCATGAACCTGGACGCTGACATTTTAATCGTGCTCAAGGTGCTGGCGGTGCTCGCGCTGGTGCTGCTGAACGGATTTTTTGTCGCCGCCGAATTCGCGCTGGTTCGCATCCGCGAAACGCAACTCGACATGCTGGTCGCGAAGGGCTGGCGGCGGGCGCAAATGGCGCGGCACATCGTCCGGCATCTGAACTCTTATTTGAGCGCAACACAGCTCGGCATCACGATGGCCAGCCTCGGCCTGGGCTGGATCGGCCAGCCGGTGTTCACCACGCTGCTGTCGCCGCTGCTGGGTTTGATCGGCATCGAATCCGGTGTGTGGCTGCGATCCATCTCATTTGCCGTCGGTTTCACCGCGCTGACGTTTCTGCACATTTGCGTCGGCGAACTCGCGCCGAAATGGCTGACGATTCAAAAGCCATTGCCGGTCGCGCTGGCCACGGCCATCCCGCTGCGCTGGTTTTATCTGGCGCTTTATCCGTTCAACCGGCTGCTGAACCTCGCCGCGCGCTGGCTCCTGAAACGCATCGGCATCGAACCGGACGCCGTTGCCGACCGCGCGCAAACGGAGGAGGAATTGCGACTCGTGCTCGCGGCGGTTCCCCAGGGCGGGACCGCGGCGGGACGCAACTTGATTTTGAACGCGCTCGATCTGCACCATCGGGTCGCGCGCGAAGTCATGCGCCCGCGCCAGGAAATTGCCTCCTTCAACACCGCCGCGACCATGGCCGCCTGTCTGGCGCTCGCGGAAAAAACGCGCTACTCGCGTTTTCCGGTTTGCGAGGACGGTGATCTGGACAAGACGCGCGGCGTCGTCCACATCAAGGACCTTTACGCGATGCGCGACCGGGCGCGGACGGCGGCGGATTTTCTGCCGTTGGCGCGCAAGATCATTTACGCGCCCGCGACGGCGCGGCTGGAAAAAATGCTGCGGCTGTTTCTCGAACGCCGGCTGCATTTCGCGGTCATTGTGGACGAATACGGCGGCACGCTCGGCATCGTCACGCTCGAAAATGTGCTGGAGGCGCTCGTCGGCCAGATTCAGGATGAATTCGACCAGGAGGAGACGCAATTCATCCGGCGGGACGAAAATTCCTGGGAAGTTGCCGGGACGCTCGCGCTGCACGAACTGGAAAAAATCATCGGCGCGGTGCACCACGATGAAAGCGTTGCGACCGCGAGCGGCTGGATCACGCAGAAGCTCGGCGGATTTCCGAAGGCCGGCGACACGCTGGCGGTCGGCGGCTTTGAATTGCGCGTGGAGGAAATGGACGGCCCGCGCGTGGCGCGGTTGAAAATCACGAAAGGCGCGGTGAATACCTACGGGTAAGCGAGAATATTGGTTGCCAAACGTTGAATTTAATAACCATCAGAAATCTAAATGATTCTCTGTTTAATTTTATTTCTCATCAGCACTATTTTGTTGGTCAAGGTGAATGCTGAAACCAACTCAAATCCAATAATAGTGTTTTTATTAATATGTTGCGCCAGCACGAGTCTATTATTTTCTTGGAGAGAATACCTTCAAAAAGGAAATAACCGACAAAGAGCGCAGGCTTGGTTGAGTTCAGGCAGGCGTTCAAGGAAAGTTTTTCAGATTATCTTGGTTCTATTGAGCTTCGCAGTGATCGGACACATAATTGTAGACATTGGTCGATGGCTTTTCGGATGGAAATGAACATGAGTTGAATTAAAAAACAATTTCACCACCTTGCGCCGCGGATTGCAAAAACTGCCGTGACAATTCCAATGGCCGCGTCCGCTGCCGTTGCCAACCAAAGCCGGTTCAGCGCGGCGGCGGCGGCGAAAAGAAAAATCCCGCCGAGCCAGATGGCGAGCGGGTGAAAATCCGGCGGACGCCGGTGGGTTGGGTGTTTGTTGATGAGCAGGGGCGTGATGAACGCCAGAATCAGCAGTGTCACGACCAGCCAGCCGAAAAAATTCACGAGCGGCGCGCCCTGCCACGACAGCGGGAATTGGGTCGGCTCCCAAAACCAGTATTGCTTCACGCGCGAGGCAAACGGATCGAACGCGAGGTCGAACAGCACCGTCAGCGCCGCCGTGACGCCGATGAGCCAGAAGCCGTAGGCGTGAAGGTTGCGCCATGGCCGGAGGATGAGCCGCGCCACGCCGCGCGAGTTCAAAATGGCCAGAATCCAGATTGCCGGCATCGCCCACGGCAGGGCGGAAAACATTTTCGGCCCGGTGTTGTGGCCCGGCGTGAACGAGCCGAAGGGAATGCCGGTCTTCAAATCAAGCCAGTCCGCCCCGCCGCCGGCAATGCCGATGAAGAGCGCCGCGAACAGGACGTTTTGCAGGGGCAGATGCCGCGCCAGCGCGGCGATGGTGCCCGCGACCGCCAGCAACAGCAGCACGGCGTCCAGCCAGCCGGGTTTGCCGGGCAATGGCAACGGCCGCCAAAGCCGCGCCAGCACCAGCGCGTAGGCGGCCAGAAGCAGGGCGTCGAACAGACGCCGTTCCCATTCCGCCATTTTTTTTATGACGATGTTGTCCGTTTTTGATTTGAATGGCATGGGCAGAAGCTGACTGCGAACAGGCTATGAAAATGGAGCGGACTCGCGTCCGCTGCAACATTTTATCAATTATTTCCAACGCCCGCCGCCGCTTTCAATTTTTCCGACTCCTGATCTGCCCAATGAATCAATTCCTGGCGCTGATCGTCCGTAAGCCGCGCGTCGGCGTGGATGAGGGTGTATTTGGCCGGCGGCATTTCCTTGTAATCCAGCTCCTCGCTCATCCGCTCCAGCCGTTTCGCCGCGCGTGCGGGCAGCGCGTGCGGCCAGTCGGAAAAGTTCAGCCGCTCGCGCCCGTCGTTCACGTCGCTGACGACCAGCCACGACGCCGGCGCGACGTGGCTATACCACGGCCACTTGGTTTCGTCCGAATGACAATCGTAACACGCCGCGTGCAGCAGCGCGGCGATTTGCGGCGGCGGCGGATTGGTGGCGGAGATGTCGCCGCCCGGCGCGATTGGCGGATTGGTGCGCGCCGGATTCGTGAATTGCAGCAGGGCGAACACCGCGACGAGCGCGCCGAAAATCCATTTTAATTTCCTCTTCATTTCAATAATCGGACGCGCCAACAATGGAAAAAGTTCCCGCGCGAAGCAAACTTGAATTGCGCCGCCCTGGCTGAAACGGGTGGTTGTCTCATAAACGACCAGTTCTATTTCCGTCAATCCTCCGGGCGGCTCCTCGTCGAAGCCGCGCCGCTTCCCTAAATTTCAAGCCGCCCTCGGCGCAATTCGCGATGTCGCCGGCTTGGTTTCCGGCGGCGCGGGCATTCCGGTTGCAAAATCGGCGGGCAAATCTTCCGGCAGCAGGGTGGTGAGCGCGTCGCGGTCGCACTGGCCGCTGGCGACCAGCCGCGTGCTTTGATTGCGCACGGCGGACTCGAACAAATTCCGCATTTCGCGCGCGTTGCCGAACTGCTCGTTGCGCGCGGCATACAGGTTCGCGCAGAGCGTCAACACCTTTCTTTCCGTTTCCGGCGAGCAAACCAGCCCGCTTTGCGCGGCCATGCGGTGAAAAATTTCCGCCAAATCGTCCGGCTGGTAATCGGGAAACTTGAGATAATTCGTGAAGCGCGATTCGAGTCCGGGATTTGACGCGATGAATTGTTCCATCGGCCCGGTGTAGCCGGCGACAATCACGATGAGCCGGTCGCGGTCGTCTTCCATGCGCTTGAGCAGTGTCTCGATGGCTTCGCTGCCGAAATCTTCCGCGCCCCGGCCGGCGAGCGCATACGCCTCATCAATGAACAGAATTCCGTCGAGCGCCGAATCAATCGCCGCGTGCGTGCGCACCGCCGTCTGCCCGACGTATTCGGCCACCAGCCGGCCGCGGTCCACTTCCACGACGTGGCCGCGCCGGAGCAGGCCGAGCGATTTGTAAATGCGGCCCATGAGCCGCGCCACCGTGGTTTTGCCGGTGCCGGGATTGCCGAAAAAAACGCTGTGCAAACTCGCCTTCACCGCGGGCAAACCCTGCTGCCGGCGCAGCACCTGCATCCGCGCAAAATTTGTGGCGCGGTGAACTTCACTCTTCACCGGCTCCAGGCCGACGAGCGCGTCCAGTTCCTTGAAAATCGCGGCGAGGTCTTCCTCGCTCACGCCGGGATCGGCGGCGCGCGCGGTGAAATCCACTGCGTATTGCCGCGACACTTCCGTGAATTGCGCGGAAATGACCGCCGACCGGCGTCGGCCGGCGTCGGATGGCTCGCGATCCATGTTCGACAAGGTCGTCACGAGCGTCTGCAACGCCTGGCGCGCAAATTCAATCGTCACCGGCTGCAAGCCCAGGTCCAGCGTGTGGCGCGTGAACATCCCGAAAATTTCGTCCAGCCCGATTTTGTCCGCCGGTTGCAACATCGTTTCCACGCGCTCCATCGCCTTGCGACCGCCCTTCTCGAACCATTTCACGAACGCGCCGGCGTTGCCGTTGGCGGCGGCGTAACCGGATTCCAGCAGCGCCAGCGCGTCGTCCGGTTTCGCAGCCAGTCCCGCGACGCAAAGAGACAGCGCGCCGTAAGCCTGCAGCTCCGGGCCGTCGGTGGCCAGCCGCTGCCACAACGCCAGCGTCAGCAGCCGCACCAGGCCGTGCAGGTCGTCAATCAAATCAAATTCCTCGTCGCCGATGCGTTTCACGGTCATCAGCGGCGGCGTGAGGATTTGGACGCATTCAATCAGCAGGCGCAGTTGCAGCAGGCTGCGCAGGATGGCTTCCTCCTTCGCGGTTTCATAACCGAACACCGGCGCGCGCCAGTCGCTGTTGCGCAGCAACTGGCCGTAACGCCGCGAATGCAAATCAATGCGGCTGCTCAAGCGCGCCGCGTCGTCCGGCGTGAACAGCGATTGCGACTGGTAATAATTCAGCAGATAAGTTGTCGTCATGCCGTCCAGCTCGCCGAGCTCCTCGCGCTTGAACGACACCGTGCGGCCCGTTTTCGGGTTGCGGAACAGCGTGGTGAGAATCGAGCCGGGCAGGAAGGTTTCGTGCGCGGGCAGCGCCGGGCGCGGCGTGGTGACGCGCGGCAGGTTGGCCGGCGCGCGCGTGACCTCCTCCAGCACGCGGGCCTGGCGCAGCAGCTCCTCCAGCCGCTCGCGCAGTTTGATCTCGTCCGATTCAGGTTGCCGGTTCGTTTCCATGCCGCGTGGTTTTCGCGTTGAGAATGGCGCAAGTTGCCACTGGCGCGATTCGGATGGCAAGCAATAAACCGCCGATGAAAATAAATTAGCGTGGATTAGCGAAGATTAGCGGTTAAAATTCCCGCATGGCCACACTCGTTTTCGACATTGAAACCTCCGCGCTGCCGCTCGAAAATTTCGACGGGGCGCAGCAGGAATACCTCTTCCGCGAAACGGAGAAAATTGACGATGCCATCGCCAAGAATGCCAGGCGCGGGGAAATCACCAAGTTCATGAGCCTGTGGCCATTCACGTCGCAAGTCGTCTGCATCGCCATGCTCAACGCCGAAACGCAGCGCGGCCAGACCCTGTTCGTCGCGGAGGATTTCGAGGAAGTTGAGGAAGAAAATGTGCCGGTCAAATTCATTCCCTGCGCGGACGAAACGGAACTGCTCGCGCAATTCTGGGACGTCGCGAAAAAATACGATTCCGTCGTCACCTTCAACGGGCGCGGCTTCGACGTGCCGTTCATCTACCTGCGCTCGGCGCTGCTCAACGTGCCCATCTCGAAAAAAAACTGGCTCGGCTACCGTTACGCCACCGACCCGCACTGCGACCTCGCGGAGCAATTCACCTTTTACAGCGTGAGCGGGCGCGACGGCGCGGCGCGGCGGTTCAACCTGGATTTTTACTGCAAGGCCTTCGGCATCGAATCGCCCAAGAGCCACGGCGTGACCGGCAGCGACGTGACGACGATGCTGGCTGAAAAGAAATTCCGCGAGATTGCCGAATACTGCCTGCGCGACGTCCGCGCCACCGTGGAGCTTTACAAAATCTGGAAGGAACGGCTGGCAGGGATAAAATAATTTATGAAACCCGAAAACAATCATTGGAAAATTCCAGTCGCTTTGGGAATGGTAGCCTGTTCTTTAATGCCAGTAGCTTTAGTATGTTTTATTGACGCAATAGATTTCAGTTCGTCTGAATGGGCATATAAACAACACGTTCTACCACCGATTTCTTGGAATTTCCGGTCGTGTTATCTCATTGGCTATATTTTGCCGGTTTTGACAACAGCAGTTGCCATTTGGTTTGCGAAAGGAAGATCAGTAACAGCCAAGCGTTTGGCTTGGGCTGTTTTTTTGCTGATTATTCTTCATCTCTTTTGGCTATCTTGGGGAATACTCGCCTTTTATTTGGCGAATCAAAAATTTGTCATGTTCTAAATAATGCCAAGTGTTCATATTCTCATTTGCTTCGCCCTGAAAGAAGAAGCCGCGCCGTTTCGGAAAATCGCGGGCGGCTGGCGCCGCGACCACCCTGTTTCAATTTTGCTCACCGGCATCGGCCGCCAGAACGCCGAAAAATCCCTGCGCGAATTTCTAACTGGTGGGGCGAGCGTCCCCGCGAGCCGTCTTCAAGATGTTTCGACTGGCCAAGCCCGGCTCGCGAGGACGCTCGCCCCACCGGAGTTGGTTCTCACCTGCGGTTTCGCCGGCGGACTGAATCCAGATTTGAAACTCGGTGACGTGGTATTTGAATTCTCAAATCGGAGGGACGAGTTCCACGAGTCCCCATCTAAATCTGAAGTTAGGGACCCGTGGAACTCGTCCCTCCGAGAAAAACTCCTTGCCGCCGGCGCCAAGCCCGCGAAATTTTTCTGCGCCGACCGCATTGCCACCACCGTCGCCGAAAAGAAAAAATTGCGCGCCGAAACCGGCGCGGACGCCGTCGAAATGGAATCGGCGGCGATTCACGCCGTCTGCGCCGAGCGCGGCATTCCCTGCGCCACCGTCCGCGTGATTTCCGACACAGCCGGCGAGGATTTGCCGCTGGATTTCAACGCGCTCGCCAAGCCGGATAAGAACCTGGATTTTGCCAAGCTAGCGTGGGCCGTCGCCAAATCGCCGGGAAAAATCGGCGCGTTGATGCAGTTGCGGAAAAAAACCAAATTCGCCGCCGAACAACTCGCGCGAGTTCTCGCCAAAATTACTTTTCCGTGACCGGCGATTGAGCGGAAGCCGGCGGCGCGGGCTTTCCCTTCGCGTGTTCGCTGTAGCTGATGAACGCCGCGCCGAGCATGATGAGCGCGACGCCAATCCACCGAACCCACGAAACGCTTTCACCGAGAAAAACCATCGCGGCCAGCGTCGCAAACACAAAGCTCAACGCGGTGAGCGGCCAGAGAAAGCTGATGTCGCTCTTGTTCATCAGCACCAACAGACAGCCGAAGAACACCGCCTCAAAAAACACGCCGAGCAAAATCTGCGGACTGGTCACGCCGGCTTTGAACACGCGGCACATTTCGGTGACGGTATAGCCGTCCAGGTCGCCGATGTGCGTCATGCCTTTTTTCAGGAGGATGACGCCGGTGGATTCACAGGCGAGGCCGAAGAGCAGAATCAAAAGCAATTTTAACATTCTATAAATCCTGGTGACGAATCAGTTCAATGCCGAGTTGTTTCGTTTGTTCTTCAACGCGCGGGCTGACGAGGGCATCGAACTCATGCTTAAATTCGTCGAGCGACGGATGCGAGTAAAGCTCGGAATCGCCCGGCGGCAATTCCGGCAGCAGTTTCAGAATGTAATCCTCGTCCACGCGGGCATTTTGCAACAGTCCAAAGGTGATTTGCGCGTGGTGAATGCCGCGCCGGCGCAGCGGCTCGCGGGCGCGGCGGGAAAGCCATGCGTAAATCGCGGCATGTGAAACGCGGTAAAACCATCGCCCATTCGCCATGCGCCGGCTGCGCGCCAGGCAATCGCGTGTCAAACGGAAGTGGCGGATACCGAGCTTGTCCGCGTCATCCATCAGGATTTTGAAAACGGTTGGATGCAAATGCAGGTGTAAATGGCCGTTGACGTGGTCGAGCGGCAAACCGGTGGCGTGGAATTTCTCAAATTGCGCGCGGATTTCGGCGCGGAGCTGTTCGCGCAGGCGGCGCTTGAAAAAATAATTCATGCCGGCGCCGACGGGCGAGTTGCTGAATTCGCCCCGTGCGTTGACGAGGCCGGGGATTTTCTCCGGCGGCAGCGCGGAATGGCCTTGCAGCAAAACGAGGTGCAGGCCGACGCCGAGCCGGGGATTTTCCCTCGCGAGTGTTACGGCTTCGCCACCACCCGGTTCGTTGACCATCAAGCTGGCGGTGGTCAAAATGCCGTCGCGATGGGCGCGGATGACGGCCTCGTTGATGGAATGCGAGCGGCCAAAGTCGTCGGCATTGACGATCAGCCGGCGCTTTTCAGGGGCGGCCATAGTCAGGCGCAGTTAAGCCGGCGGCAAAACGGATCCACGATTTGAAAATCAGCGCGATTTTTTGCGGCCGGCTCAATTTCGGCGGACGCGGGCCAAAGACGTCAAATTTTCCGCGCTCCATTTTCCGCAGCAGCCGCCAATAGACCGACCCCATCAATTCGGCGGCGACCATCGCCTGGCGGTCTTCCGCCGGCAGGGTTTTTTGCGCGAGCTGGTAAAAGGATTTGGCCCGCGCCGCGACACTGGCGGCGAGCGCGGAATAGCGGCCGGAGTATTTGGAATCCAAAATCTCGGCTTCGCTGACGTTGAATTTGCGCAATTCGGCGAGCGGCAGATAAATCCGGCCGCGGGCGGCGTCGGTTTTCACGTCGCGCAAAATGTTTGTCAACTGCAACGCCTTGCCCAAATAAACCGCGTAGTCGCGGCACGCCGGATTTTTGTAGCCGAAAATTTCGATGCTCAAGAGGCCGACGGCGGATGCGACGTGGTAACAATATTTTTCCAGCGCCTCAAAATCCGCGTAACGTTTGATGTCCAAATCCATTTCGCAGCCCTTGAGCAAATCGTCGAACAGCTCGAAGCGCAGGTTGAACTGGCGGATGACGGGCTGGAGTTCGCGGTTCACCGGAAATTGGGGCGGTTGATTTTCGCAGGCGCGTTTCACGTCGGCGCGCCATTCGGCGAGCTGCTCGCGCCGCGTTGCCACCGGCACAGACTCGTTGTCGGCCACGTCGTCCACTTCACGGCAGAAGGCGTAGAGCGCGGCCATGGCGTCGCGTTTGGGGCGCGGCAGGAGGACGAAGGCGAGCGCGAGGTTGGACGCGCTTTTGCGGGTGATGGCGCGGCTGTGTTGCATCACGGCGGTGGCGGCGGCGGCGGTTTGTCGGGTCCGCGGAGAGGCGGCAGGCCGCCGGTTTCGGCCAGCGTGGGATTGATCTGGCGATGGTGGCGATGACGCCGGTGACGGTGTCGCCGGAAAAGTTCCTTGATGCCGCCGACGCCGATTTTGAATTGTTCACGATAACTCGTCCGATGGTGGTGGTGATGGTGGTGATGGTGTTTGCGCCGGCTTGTTCCTTCTTTGCGAAATATGACCGCCCAGAAAAAAACAGCCAGCGCCACCGCCAAAATGACGCCGAGCACGATCATAATGTCCACCCATTCGGGCGGCATCGGTCCGGGGGTTACGGGTAATGTGTCTGTGTTCATGGAATAATCAGGCTTCGTTCACCGCGCTGTCGCTGGATTGCATGTCCAGCCGCTGCATCCGGTAACGGAGCGAATGGCGGGTGAGCTTGAGCCGTTCGGCGGCGCGAGTCAGGTTGAAATCGCTCTGCTCCAGCGCGACGGCAATCAATTCCCGTTCGGTGCGCGTCAGCGCATCGTCAAGCGATTCGTCCGGCGCCGGCTGGGCCGTCGCGCTCCGGGCCAGCCGCTGCTCGATTTGAAAATCCGGCAGGCTGGACGGCTGGATTTCATGCGAAGTTTCCAAAATCAACGCGCGCTCGATGGCGTTGCGCAATTCGCGGACATTTCCTGGCCAGCGGTGCAGCAGCATTTTCTGCCGGGCGGCGGGCGCGAGGCCGTCCACGCTCTTGGTCATCGAGGTCCGGAACATTTTCAGAAAATGCTCCGCCAGCAGCCGCACATCGTCGCCGCGGTCGCGCAACGGCGGCAGTTGGATTTGCACGACGTTCAGCCGGTGAAACAAATCCTCGCGGAACTGGCCGCCGGCGATGGCCTGCGCGAGGTCGCGGTTCGTCGCGGCGATCAGCCGGACGTTGACGCGCAGCTCCTGCGTGCCGCCGACGCGGGTGAACGTGCCGTCTTCGAGAAAACGGAGCAGCTTGGCCTGAAGCGGCTTGCTCATGTCGGCGATTTCGTCGAGGAAAATCGTGCCGCCGTCGGCCTCCTCGACGCGGCCGGATTTTTGCTTGATCGCGCCGGTGAACGCGCCTTTTTCATGGCCGAACAATTCGCTTTCGAGCAGCGTTTCGGGAATCGCGGCGCAGTTGATGCGGGTGTAATTCTCCTCGCGCCGGCGGCTCAAATGGTGCAGCGCGCCGGCGACGAGTTCCTTGCCGGTGCCGCTCTCGCCGAGAATCAAGACGCGCGCGTCGGTTTGCGCGACGGTTTGAATCAATTTCTTCAGTTCCCGCATTCCCGGCGATTCGCCGACGATCTGGTCGAGCGTGACGGCTTCACCGGCGCGTGTGCGCAACGCGGCGTTTTCGCGCAGGAGCCGGTGGCGTTCGGCGCACCGGGCCACGGCATGGAGCAGTTCCTCGGGCGCGAACGGCTTGGCGACATAGTCAATCGCGCCGGACTTGATGGCCTGGACGGCGAGCTTGGGCGTCGCGTAGGCGGTGATCATGAGCACGGGCAATTCCGGCCATTCGCCGCGGGTCCGGGCCAGAAAATCGTAGCCGCTCATCCCGCCCAGCCGCGCGTCGGTGATGACCATGAAAAACTCCTCGCGCGCGAGCAGTTCCAGCGCCTCCTCGGCGGATTCAACGGCGCGCGCGGCATAGCCCTCGTCTTTCAGCACCGTCTGCAACGACAGGCGCATGTTCTTCTCGTCATCCACGACGAGCACGGGTGGCAGTGGCACGCTCATGGCTTGGATAATTTCATCAGCGCTTTGGCGGGAAAGGATAGAATGAAAACCGCGCCTTGGCCAGACTTGGATTCGAGGCGCACCGTGCCGCCGTAAAGCTCGACGTTGTGTTTGACGATGGCGAGGCCGAGGCCGGTGCCTTTTTCCTTGGTCGTGTAATACGCCTCAAAGATGCGCTCGGTTTTGTCCGGCGGAACGCCCGGGCCGTCGTCGCGCACGGAGATTTCGACGGCATAATCGCGGCGGCATTCGGCGGTGACAAACACATTGCCCTTCTGGCCGAGCGCTTCCCGCGCGTTTAGCAGGAGGTTCACCAGGATTTCCGACAAATGGCCGCGCTGCATCAGCAACGGCGGGAAATGCGCCGCGAATTCGCGGTGGATTTTGATCGGGGTCGGCACCGCGGGCGGAAACACCTGCGCAATGGCGCGATTGAGTTCGGCGACCACGTCCAGTTTCTCGACGCGACCCTCGCTCAATTGGGCGTAACCGGTGATTTGCGTGATGACGCGGTCGGCGCGCGCGACCTCCTCCTGGATGATTTCGATTTGTTGCGCCGCCGCGTCCGACTTGCCGGCACGCAGCGAACGTTGCAGCGAGAATGCGGCGTTGTTGATGACGGCCAGCGGATTTTTGATCTGATGGGCGAACTCGGCGGCGAGCCTTCCCGCCGAACGCAACTGGGTTTCGCGCGCGGCGAATTCGCCGGCTTCAAATGCGGCGATCTGCTGGCGTTCCAGCAACAATTGTGCGCCGTAACAGCCGCCCGTCATCAGCAGCAGCACCGCCAACCGCAGCACAAACGGTTCACCCCAGTCATCTGGCGTCGTCAGGTCAAACGCGCTCACCGTCGTTTCATTGCTCATCACAAAAATATCCAGCAAACCGACCATCACGTAGCAGAGGCTGATGGCCAGGTTCAAAAACAGTTGGGAAAAGCCCGGCGGCACGCTCACCGAATTGCGGACAATCAGCGTGACAAACAGCCAGAACAAAACGCTGTCCAATCCGTCTGACAACGACGCCAGCCCCGCGATAAACAGTCCATCCACCAGACTGCTCGTGACCACCGTCCATTGCACCAATGCCAGCGGCCATTGTTCTGCGCGAAACAGCACCGCCGCAAAAATGACATTCGCCAGAATGTAAAACCAAAACACGAATTGCACGGTTTCCACCATCAGGTCCGACATGCTCAACGCCAGACCGGTCCAAGCCGTCGAGCGGAAGGAATACAAAATCATCCCGATGAACACCGCCTTGACCGGCAGCATGACGTCCCGTTCCATGATTTCAATGCGGCGGAGCAAACGCGGCGGGTCGGGCGCCGGGATTTCAAACAGCACCGGCAACCGCTTGAGCCATTGCTGACGGCTGGGCCTCATGTGAATTAAAAATTGCAAATGAAAAATTAAAATTGCCTCCGCGCCGGCCGCCGGTTTTGCATTTTTAATTTTTGATTCTTATTTGAACCAACACGCGCTCCGCGATTTTTTCCACCGGCCACAACCGGCCAATGCCTTCGTAGCCGCACGACAGCATTCCCTCGTCCGGCCCGATGACTTCCGCGCCGCGCGATTTCAAAATCTTCACGTTTTCCCGCGTGGCCGGGTGCAGCCACATCTTGCCGTTCATCGCCGGCGCAATCAAAAGCTTCGCCCTCGGATTCAACGCCAGCGCGATGCACGTCAGCGCGTCATCGGCAATGCCGTGCGCCAGCTTGGCAATCACGTTCGCCGTCGCCGGCGCGATGAGCAGCAAATCCGCCGCGTCCGCCAGCTCGATGTGCGTGGGCTTGCCGCCTTCGTCCTCATCGTAAAGATCCGTGACGACGGGATGGCGCGTGAGCGTTTTGAACGGCAGCGGTGTGATGAACCGCTGCGCGTCCGCCGTCATCACCACGCGCACGTCGAACTTTTGCTTGGTCAGCAACGATGCCAGATCCGCCGCCTTGTGCGCGGCAATGGAGCCGGTCACACCGAGAATAATTTTTTGCGAAACGCTCATTATTTGATCTGTCGTTGCATGGTTAAATCGTTGAAACGTTACATCGGATTGCCGTTGCGCGCGAATGGATTTCCGATTCAACGATGTAACGATTCACAATTCAAGCGATTCAAAATTCCGGCGCTTCCGTCCGCGCGACCCGCATTTTTTCCGCCTCGACAATTGCCAGCATCCGCCGCAAATCCTCCGGAACCGACGCGCTGACCAGAAGATAATCGAAATGTTTCCATTGCGCGATCTCCCGCCGCGCCACCGCGAGCCGTTTTTGGATGACCGCCGCCGAATCCGCCGCGCGCTTTTTCAGCCGGTCTGCCAGCTCCGTCAACGATGTCGGCGTCAAAAAAACCGTGGCCATCGCGCGCTTCAAGTCCGGCTCGCCTTCCGCCCATTTGCGGATGGTCGCAGCGCCCTGCACATCCACATTCAGCAGCACGTCCCGGCCCAAACGGAGTTTGCCGAGCAACTCCGATTTCAAAATGCCGTAGCTGTTGCCATAAACCGTCGCGTGCTCGATGAATTCCCCCGCCCGCCTGCGCCGTTCAAATTCCGCCACGCTGAAAAAATAATAATCCATGCCGTCCTTTTCGCCCGGACGCGGCGCGCGCGTGGTGCAGGTGACGGCGCGCGTCATTTCCGGCCGCAGCGCGAGCAGTTGATTGCACAACGTCGTCTTGCCGCCGCCCGAAGGCGCGGAAATCAAGATCAGCAGTGGCGCAGAATTTTTATTCTGGCTTCTGGCTTCCGGCTTCTGGCTTCTGGTTTTCATTCCACATTTTGCGCCTGCTCACGGAACCGTTCCAGTTCCGCCTTCAGCGTCACCACCTCGCGCGAAATCACCGCGTCGTTCGCCTTCGAGCCGACGGTGTTGATTTCGCGGTTCATTTCCTGCGCGAGAAAATCCAGCGTCCGCCCGACCGGCTCATTCGATTTCCGGCAATCCTCGAACTGCTGGAAATGGCTTTGCAGCCGCGTCAATTCCTCGGTGATGTCCGAGCGGTCGGCAAACACGACCACTTCCTTCAACAGCCGCTCGTCGTCCGGCGCGATGGCTTCAATGCCCGCGCTCCGGATTCGTTCCAGCAGGTGCCGGCGGTAATTCTCCGCCGTTTCCGGCGACTGCTTCTGGATTTTGCCCGCGCTCTGGCGCATGACGCCGATGCGCGACGCCAGATCCTCCGCCAGATGCGCGCCTTCGCGCTCGCGCATTTTCACGAGCGCCGCGAGCGCCTGCTTGAGCGCCTTTTCCACGACCGGCCAGATTTTTTCCGCGTCCACCAATTCCTCGTCCGTCTGGAAAACCCCCGGCGCGCGCAAAATCTGGTCCAGCGAGATTTCGCCGGAAATTTTCAGCGATTTCGCCAGCCGCGCCAGTTCCGTCGCGTAAGCCTTCGCCAAGGGCAGGTTGAGGTGCGCCCGCGCCGATGATTTGCCGTCCGCCGCGTGGATGCCGATGCGCGCCGTGACGCGCCCGCGCGCGACCTGCGCGTTGATGGCGTCGCGCACCGGCGATTCGAGCATCTCCAGCTCGCGCGGCAGGTTCACGGAAATTTCCGGTTGCCGGCGGTTGACCGCGCTCAATTCCACGGTGATTTTGAACCCGTCCCGCGCGCATTCGCCGCGCCCGTAGCCCGTCATGGATTTCATCGCGCGCAGGATGCAAAAATTTCCCGCCGTAGGCGAATAGATTTTGAAAACTTATTTACCCAAACCTTGGATGGCCGCGAGAGAAACTTTGAACTCTGAATCTCAAACCGTTAAGCTGGCGGGATGTTCGATTCGTTGAGCGGCAAACTCCAGAACGCCTTTCGCAATTTGCGCGGTCTCGGAAAAATTTCCGAGGCCAACGTCAGCGATTCCCTGCGCGAAGTCCGCATGGCGTTGCTGGAGGCCGACGTGAATTTCAAGGTCGCCCGCGATTTCATCGAGCGCGTCAAAACCAAGGCCATCGGCGCGGAGGTCGTCCAGAGCATCCAGCCCGGCCAGCAAATCGTCAAAATCATCCACGACGAACTCGTGGATTTGCTCGGCTCGACCAACGCCGCGCTCAAACTCGACGGAAACCCAAGCTCAATTCTGATGGTCGGCCTGCACGGCTCCGGCAAGACGACTTCGAGCGGCAAGCTCGCGCGGCTGTTGCAAAAGCAGGGACGCCAGCCGTTGCTCGTGGCGGCGGACGTTTACCGCCCGGCGGCCATGGACCAGCTTGAAACGCTCGGCAAACAAATTGAAATTCCGGTTTTTCTGAAACGCGGCGAAACGGACGTTTTGAAAATCGCCCGCGAATCCCTGGATTTTGCCAGAGCCAACAGTCGCAACGTTTTGATTTTCGACACCGCCGGGCGTTTGCAGATTGACGCGCCGCTGGTGCAGGAACTGGTGCGCCTGCGCGACCTCGTGAAGCCGCAGGAAATTTTGCTCGTGCTGGACGCCGCCACCGGCCAGGAAGCCGTCAACGTCACCACGCATTTTGATCAGGCGCTGCAAATCACCGGCTCGATTCTGACCAAGCTGGATGGCGATGCGCGCGGCGGCGCGGCGTTGAGCATGAAGGCCGTCACCGGCAAACCCATCAAATTCGCGGGCACCGGCGAGAAGCTGGATGAGTTCGAGCCGTTTCATCCGGAGCGGATGGCGTCGCGGATTCTCGGCATGGGCGACGTCGTCAGCCTCGTCGAGAAGGCTGCCGAGGCCGTGGATTTGGAGGACGCCAAGCGCCTGGAGGAAAAGATGCGCAAGGGCCAGTTCACGCTGGAGGATTTTCTGGAGCAATTGCGCCAGATGAAAAAGCTCGGCTCGCTCGAAAGCATCGTCGGGATGCTGCCGGGCGGCGCGGAGATGTTGAAGCAGCAGGGCGATTTGTCGAAACAGGAAAAGGAATTCAAGCGGATGGAGGCGATGATTTGCGGCATGACGCCGCAGGAGCGCAAGAGTCCGCAAATCTTGAACGCCAAGCGCCGCGTCCGCATCGCCAAAGGCAGCGGCGTGAGCGTGACGGAATTGAACACGATGCTGAACAAGTTCGGCCAGATGCAGCAGATGATGAAGAAGATGGGCAAGTTCTCGAAAATGATGGGCAAAATGGGCGGCGGCCTGCCGGGCATGTTGCGGCGATAGACCGGTTGGTGACTAGCCGCAGCCGGGAAGTTTGATGTGGATTTGCGGGGGATTTCTGCGACACTGCCCGTCCGATGAAACCGATTGTCAAACTGTTGCTCGAAGGCGGCAGCCTCAACTCTGCCCAACTGGCGCAGGTGCTCAAGCTGTCCGAGGCCGAAGTCAACCGCCAGCTCGACGAACTCAAAAAAGAGGGCGTGCTGCTCGGCGTCCGCCCGGTGCTGAATCTTTCGCAGGAAGATTCCGGCGTCGTCCGCGCCGTCATCGAGGTGCGCATCACGCCCGAACGCGGCGGCGGCTACAACCGCCTCGCCGAGCGCATCAGCCGGTTCGACGAGGTGGAGTCGTGCTACCTGATGTCCGGCGGCTACGACCTGCTGGTGTTCGTCAACGGCGCGAGTTTGCAAAAGGTCGCGGCGTTTGTGTCCGAAAAGCTGTCCACCATCGAAGGCGTGCTGTCCACCGCTACGCATTTCATGCTGCGTTCCTACAAGGAAAACGGCTTCCTGCTCGAAGGCAAGGCCGAGGAAAACGAGCGGCTCAAGGTCGCGCCGTGAGTGACCTTGGACTTTAGACATTGGACTTTGGACCAACCATGGATTCCTCTCGCTACATCGCCAAACACGTCATCAACCTGCCCAAGTCGGGCATTCGCGACTTTTTTGAGATCGTGTCGAAAATGAAGGACGTGATTTCGCTCGGCATCGGCGAGCCGGATTTCGACACGCCGTGGCACATCCGCGAGGCCGGCATTTACGCGCTGGAAAAGGGCAAAACGCATTACACCTCGAACCTCGGCTTGATCGAACTGCGCCGCGCCATCAGCAAATACGTCGAGAAAAATTATTCAGTCAGCTACCGGCCCGAAGACGAAGTCATCATCACCGTCGGCGTGAGCGAGGCGCTGGATCTCGCCTGCCGCGCGCTCATCAATCCCGGCGACAAGGTGATGTTCCACCAGCCGTGCTACGTCAGCTATCATCCGAGCATCACGCTCACGCACGGAATCGCCGTGCCGGTGCCGACGTTTGCCAAGGACAATTTTGCGCTCACCGTCGAGGCGCTCCGCACCGCGTGGCAACCGGGTTGCAAATTGCTCATGCTGAATTTGCCGTGCAATCCCACCGGTGGCACCTGCGACCGCGCGCAGGTCGAGGCCATCGCGAAATTCGCCGTGGAGAAGGATTTGATCGTGTTGAGCGACGAAATTTATTCCGAGCTGACGTTCGAGGGCGTTCACACCAGCATCGCCAGCATTCCCGGCATGAAGGAGCGCACGATCTTCCTGCACGGATTTTCCAAGGCGTTTGCCATGACCGGCTGGCGCATCGGCTATGCTTGCGGCCCGGCGGGGCTGATTGAGGCGATGATGAAAGTGCATCAATACTCGATGCTCTGCGCGTCCATCATCAGCCAGGAAGCTGCCATCGAGGCGCTTGTGCGCGGCGAAGACGCGATGAAAAAAATGCGCGACCAGTATCATCGCCGCCGCGATTTCATCGTGCGCCGGTTCAATGAGATCGGCTTGAAATGCCATCTGCCGCGCGGCTCGTTTTACGCGTTCCCGGATGTTTCGGTGACCCGGCTGAACGAAAAAGATTTCGCCGTCAGCCTGTTGCAGGCGGAAAAAGTGGCGATGGTTCCCGGCACGGCGTTCGGCGCGAATGGCGCGGGTTTCTGCCGCGCCTGTTTCGCGACCAGCTACGAACAACTCATCGAGGCGTCCAACCGCATCGAGCGGCATGTTCAGTCATCGGCAAAAAAGTGAAAATCACGGCCAAGCGTCGCCGTGCTGAAATCTGGTCAAGTCCGCCGCTCGAAATGCGGCGATGAAATCCTTGGTGAATTCGTCCTGCGGCTTTTGCGCCAGCGTCACGCGCAGCAGTTTGAATTTTTCCGGTGGTTTTCCCTGGCGAACATTGTTGATGAAGCCAAAATCGCGCGTGAAACAGACCTCGAAATTTTGGATCGCCAATTGATAAAGCTTGCCGTTGTCCAAACCCTGCATCCGCAGCGTGATGACCGATTCGACTTCGTGGCCTTCCGCGCGCAACGCGGCGACGAGCTTTCGCGGCAAATTCTCGTCCAACAGGATTTTCACGCCGGCTGCAATTCCTTTTGATGCGCCAGTTCCGCCAGCGCGCCGCGCACCGATTCCTCGGTCAGGCTCGGATAAGCGTCCACGATTTCGGCGACCGACAGGCCGGCGGCGAGCGACTCCAGAATGAGCGCCACGGAAATGCGCGTGCCGCGCACACGCGGGCTTCCGCCCAAATGCTCCGGGTCGGCGACAATCCATTTCTTCATGCCAGTCAATTTAACCGATTTGACCGGAGGCTCAAGTCAGGATTAACTGTTGCAGAAGTGAGCAAACCAAATTCTAAAACTCGATCCATCATCAAACGCTCGTTGCTGAACGCGGTGCGGCTTGAACGTGGTGCTGTTGAAAGTTTTGAAAAATATCCATTTTGCGTTCCGGCGATTCGGCATTTGCATCGGCTGGAATTTCATCCGGCAGTGACTTTTTTCGTTGGCGAAAATGGTTCAGGCAAATCCACATTGCTTGAAGCAATCGCTGTCAAACTTGGTTTCAATGCAGAGGGTGGAAGCAAAAATTTCAACTTTGCCACGCGAGAGACTCATTCCAACCTGAATGAGTTTATTAAAGTTGAACGCGGAATCAGTCACCCAACTGACAATTATTTTTTACGCGCGGAAAGTTTTTACAATCTCGCGTCGCAAATTGACGATTTGAATGTCGGGTTTAGTTATGGCGATAAATCCTTGCACGAGCAATCGCACGGCGAAGCATTTCTTTCACTTTTGTCAAACCGATTACAAGGCGACGGCGTTTATTTATTTGACGAACCCGAAGCGGCTTTGTCGCCGCAACGCCAGTTGAGCGTTTTGACTTTGCTGCACCGGCTGGTCTATCACCAATCGCAACTCATCATCGCCACCCACTCGCCAATTTTGCTGGCTTATCCGAATGCGCGCATTTACCAATTTACTGAAAGCGGAATCAAGGAAATCAAATACACCGAAACTGAACATTACCAAGTCACGAAAGACTTTCTGAATCGTCACGAGCGAATGTTGGAAATTTTATTGTCCGCCGAAGACGAAGATTTGAAATCAAAGGAGCGAAAATAATGCCAGCAAATCCCCAAACCGCCGCCACTCGGCTCAAACAAATTTCGCCGCTGCGCCCGACGCTCGCCATCGTGCTCGGCAGCGGATTTCATCACGTCCTCGCCGAATTGCGCGTGGAAAAAAAGATTCCCTACGCGAAAATCCCCGGCTTCCCCAAACCAACCGTCAGCGGTCACGCGGGTGATTTGTATTTCGGCCACCTCGGCAAAACGCCGGTGATAATCTTGAGCGGTCGCGCGCATTTTTACGAGGGTCATTCGATGGAGCGTGTCACATTCGCCGTCCGCGCGCTGGCGGCGTTTGGCATGACGGATCTGCTGCTGACGAACGCGGCGGGCGGCATCAATAAAAAAATCCGCGCGGGCGATTTCATGGTGCTGACGGACCACATCAATTTCATGGGAATCAATCCGCTGCGTGGCCCGGCGCTTCCGGGTTTGCCGCGTTTCGTGGATTTGACGGAAGCCTACGACGAAAAGTTGCGCGAGCTTTTGTTCCGCGCCGGGAAAATCGCCGGGCTGAAATTGCAGCGCGGCGTTTATCTGGCCGTGAGCGGACCGAGCTACGAAACGCCGGCGGAGATCCGCGCGTTCGCCCGGCTCGGCGCGGATGCCGTCGGCATGAGCACGGTGCCGGAGGCAATTGCTGCGCGGCAATGCGGATTGAACGTCGCAGGCATTTCGTGCATCACCAACCTGGCGGCGGGCATCGGCAAAGAAAAATTGTCGCACGCGGAAGTTTTGGA
>Ga0302319_10006670_pt1 | contig 22852 bp, 15 predicted proteins | sample Bog_T0_2_FD_203319 | JGI IMG/M metagenome (GOLD analysis project Ga0302319, IMG submission 203319) | Peat permafrost microbial communities from Stordalen Mire near Abisko, Sweden - Bog_T0_2 | ecosystem: Environmental > Terrestrial > Soil > Wetlands > Peat | place: Sweden: Abisko, Stordalen Mire...
CCCTTGGCGACAAGTGGCTCGTGCTGGCCATCCTCATGATTCCGGCTTTGGGCCCCGGCGTCGTCAAGCCTTGCGTGGCGGGGACCACAGCGCTCGCATCGTCAGAGAACGTGCGCTCAATCGGTTATTCGATTTATTACACACTGGTGAACATCGGCGGAGCGCTAGGGCCGATCATCGCGTTTTTGGTTCGCAAACAGCTCGGCTGGGGCATGGAAGCGGTGTTCCGCGTTGCGTCTTGTTCGGTCTTTCTGATGTTTTGGGTAACTTTGCTCTTTTATCGCGAGCCCGCACGTTCGGGCCGCGAGCCCGTCGCGAGCGTGGCCCAGGCGTTTCAAAATATGGTCGTTGTGCTTGGCAATTTCCGCTTTGTGGCTTTTCTACTGATAGTTTCCGGCTTCTACATCGTGTTTTGGCAGGAATACATCTCCGCCCCGCTCTTTATGCGCAATTACATTAACTCGAAAGCAGATGTGGACCTGCTTCTCTCGGTCGATCCCGCCATGATCATTTTCTCTCAGATCGCTATCACCTATTTAACCCGGCGCATGCAGCCGGTGCGAGCCATCGCGCTGGGTTTTCTGGTGGCGGGGCTCGCCTGGATCGTTCTTGCCGTCCACCCCAGCGTTCCTATGGTCGGGGTCGCATTTGCTATCCTTGCGCTCGGCGAAATGATGTATGCCGCGCGGTTCTACGAATATGTCTCTCGCCTCGCGCCCCCCGGCCAGCAGGGCCTCTACATGGGCTACGCATTTCTGCCCGTGGCCATCGGCTACTTCATCGCCGGGATTCTGGGCGGACATCTGCTGCACTACTTCGGCGTCGTGCTTAAGCGCCCGCAAGAAATGTGGTGGGTTGTCATGGGCGTCGGCATTGTCACCGCTGCGTTGATGTGGGCATACGACGCGTTTGTTCGGCTGCCAGCGCCAGGAGTTTCGCTGGGGACCGGAGAAGGCTCATCAGCAGAACGCCTGCCCGCGGCTCTATAACATGAATCACTTAGCATTGCGTAGACGCAAGCCGTATTAGGATAGGTCCCGAAAGACGCGCCTACGTCGAACGATCCGCCTGGCAGCGTAGTCGCCCCCTTGTGCTTGCGCCGCTTATCTCCGCCGAGTCACTTATCGAGCAGGAATTCGGCGTTCCGGGACTATTACCGCGTATGCGGACCTTTGCCCCGTTTTCGCCTCGACGTCGGCCAGGCAGGATCGCCGGCCGGGAGCCAGGCTCCCGAAACTTCTCCATCGTCCACCACACATCCCCTCCGCCGTCGATGAACGCGTTGGTGTGTTATCGTCGCCTGGACCAACTTTTATCCGCGAGGTGAGCGCAAATGATGTTTAGGCGCGCTGTCTTCTCGTTTCTGATCTTGTGCGGTATCGCAGGAGCGCAGACGGGAGCACACGAGATTGATGTCTTCCCAGGCAAGACCTGGATTACAGCCACATCTGAGGAACTGGGATGGTCGAGAGCAAATCTTGACGAAGCTCGAAAATTCTTCGACACGCTTCCCCCAGCGAGCCTCTTCGTCGTAGACCACGGCAGGGTAGTCGTGGACTGGGGCGGTTCCACGAGGAAGATCAAGATCAGTTCTATGCGGAAGAGCATTTTGAGCGCCCTCTACGGAATAGACTCGGCGAACGGGCGGCTTAACTTGGACGAGACCCTGGAGCAACTTGGGATCGACGACGATCCCTACCTTTCCGCCTCAGAGAAAAAGGCAACTGTCAGGATGCTTCTGGAGTCGAAATCCGGTGTGTATCACCCCTATGTCGCGGGGACGCCGAAGATGAGAGAAGGCATGCCTGCTCGTGGATCTCATGCTCCCGGCACCTTCTGGTATTACAACAACTGGGACTTCAATGCGCTTGGATCTATCTTTGAACAGCAGTTTCACACAAGCATCGGCGCGGAATTCCGAGATAAGATCGCCTTACCCACGCAAATGCAGGATTTTCTTGTGGAAGACATGTATTACCAGCGTGCCGAACCCGGCTCTCCGGAATATCAGAAATCGCGATTTCCGGCTTACCACTTCCGACTGACCGCTCGCGATTTAGCTAGATTTGGGCTTCTGATGTTGGAAAAAGGGAATTGGAATGAAAGCCAACTTATTCCCGCCGGCTGGATCGAAGAAAGCACGCACGCCTACACAACAGACACAACCCCCCTTGCCACTGATGGCTCGGGATACGGGTACCTGTGGTGGGTGAATGGATTCCGGTTGCCAGAAAAGAGCTTTTCCGCAAGGGGCGCACTTGCCAAGTACTTGGTTGTGTTTCCACAACGAGGCTTGGTCGTCGTCTACCTCAACCACGTCGAATTTCCCGATAGTGGCGGAACAATGTCGGAAGCAGAGGTTGCGAAGCTGCCAACCATCTCAACATTGCAGATGGGGCACTTGTTGGAGTTGCTCCTGCATGCTCAACACGAAACGAAACTCGACTCCACCAAATAACCGAAAATGCTGTTGCGATCGACTGACCTGTTAGCAGCGCGGTACCTGTGCCGGATCGGTGCCGCTGTCCACGCAACCCGGCAGTTTCTCGAACTGATTTCGAGCGTAAGCGTGGGAAGTTCCCCTCTTGACCGAGGCGATGATCCTTAATAGGTGCCCGCTTATTTATGTGGACATCTATTTGGGGATATTGAGTAAGCGCACGCCGAGTCCCTCTTGACAGGAGGTACAGCGTGTCATTTGAGCCTCCGCTTGTTTTTTGCGGACACTTCATGAGTGAACTTAGCTGCTTGGGAGTAAACGTCCAGAGTGCCTTTTGGCGATGAGCCTTCGACATCTCAGAACCCGTCCACAAGGCTCACGCAGACGAGTGCAGGGCGTCTGGTTCGCATGTGGCGATCGAATCCTTCTCCCTTCGATGTCGAAAAGCAATGTCGTCTCGACTGCTTGCACTTGAGCATTATCGCGCAGCCATCAATTTTCTTGACATAACCCATGCCGCGCCTATAAGTTCGAGCTTTTCCAACCCCCTCCACATCTCAAAAGCGAAGAAACGTCGTTCCTCAACATCTGAATTGGGCCTTACTAATGCAGGATTCGTATAGTCCCTTGCCCGCATCAGGTTCTCTCAATCGAATGCGTTTTCAATTTCGAACTCTGGAGGTTCTCGCCCTTGCGTAACCCGCTCGCCGTCCTCGCCTGTTGTATTCTCGCCGTAAGTGGAACAGCATCCGCCGTGCACCTTGTCCCGGATAAGCTTGGAGACCCACACTTCACCAGTGGGCCCTGCCCCATGATCGTGCCTCTGGATGGCGCCGCCTGCGCCAATGGCGCCAGCCAGTGCCCGGCCTTCTACAACCCCGCTTTGCTCCCCGCCGGGTACAACTCCGTTTCGTATTGCGCCAACGTGCCGGCTGAGCTCGGCCTCGGGGCGCCGCCCGGGTTCACTTACGTGACCATGCCGCTCAACACGCAGGAGCGGCAGGCTTTTCTGAAAGCCGCGCAGAAAACGGAAACCTTCGTCAAGGACAGCCAGACCGTGACCATGGAGGTCTATAAGGTTGGCTACCTCTATGGCGGCATCAGCTATACGCCGTTCGGGGGAAACGAATACTGGAACCCGGTATGCGCGGCGGATGCGCTGTTGCCGCCGTTCAGCAATCAGCCCCCCAAGATCATCCAAAATCCCGACGGAAGCTCCAGTTATGCCAATATGCCCGAGACCTATACCTTGGTGCTCGAGGCGCTCAAGGCCAAGAATGCCCGCAATCAATCTCCTATGGAGCTGATCGACCATCTCCCCAGTTACTCCCAGATCAACGTGGAGTGGCCCGCAGCCTTCTACGCCTGGCAACAACCCACTAACCTCTCCGCATTCAAGGTCCAGAACTTTCTGGTAAGCCCCGCGGCCTATTATCCTGTCACTCCGGGCTCCAAGCCGTTTACGCTTTGTGCCGCACCGGCCGCGATGAAGATGTTGGGATTTGGCCCCGTGTTCCATAGAAACGGCCACACCATTGACGACTTCAATGCGCCGCAATACAACATGAACGTCACCTTGCCGGGAACCGACGGAGCACTGGTCATTCCCGACTTGACGGTGCTGCCCCAGGCGTCTCTTCGCAGCTGGAACTACGATTCAACTGCTCCGGCGGTCCAGGCTACACAACTGCCCAAGGCCTACCTTGAACAGTCCAACGTCGCTTTGCCCGCGGCTTCCTGCAAAGACCCCAGTCAATGCCGCTTTCCTGAAGGAGTGAATCCCGGATCGGATCTCATAGGCGTCTTCGACCATGAGATAAACCACATTCTGGGGGTTATGCAATCCCAGTACTACAAGGTTGGCGGCGAGGAAACAGCTCTCTCTTACACCTACGGGAACGCCCTCTATCTGCTCGACTTGTTCGATCTGGATTCGGATTACGTCGTTCCCGGCTATGGCCACTCGGGCATTCAAAGCTTCAAGGATTTCACCCTGGCCCCGCGGAATAACGATACCTATGAGCCTGTGACCGTCTATGAGGCTCTAGCGGCCGCTGATCTCACTCCCTTTGTCCAATACGGATTGCACGACCACGTCATGGTCTACGCCCTCGAGGACGGCAGTCCCCAGTACGTTCCCTTCACGAATGAATCGATTGGTAATCCGGACGGCGACATCCAATTGCAGTATGGCGGGGTGTTCAACCAGGACCATACAAACGGCCGTTTGGTGTTGCTGGATCCTCTGCTGACAGATCTGGCTCCCATGGATGAGATCCACTTCAACGTGCAGGCGTCGGCCTCTCCTGGAACCGTCGCCGTGGACACCGTCCGGGAATACTCCGAACTGGCAGCTGAGGGATGGAATATCGACTATTCCACTTTGCGCGACCCGTACCACACCGTGTCGCCGCTCGCTAAGTGGTATCAGACCTGTTTTGACGCGAACGGCGTATTTTCGACCGCGAAAAACGCAAACTGCAAATTCAGCGTGACGCCACAAAACCTCAAGTTGCTGAAGTGAGCCTGGGTGCGCATAGCAGCCGTATGAGGGGCTCGGAGTTCCGAGTCCCTCATATGTTATGCGGAAGCTTTGTTTACATGGCACGCAAAAGCGTGAGGCCATGAATATGGTCCGGCGATCTGCTTGGGTGAAGGACCCCGGCGCGGGATCTTCCAGGACCTTGAAAACTCACCATGGGTCGTAGGAAACCTAATTAGGTGTCCGCCTAATTTAAGCGGACACCTATTTGGCGTTTAGGCGGCTTCTGCGGGTGCGGACAAGAGTGAAGGGGCCAAGTTCCATGGGAGGAGTTCGGTGATGCGGTTGATTGGGTGCTCCGCGATGCGGGCCAGGACGGTGCGGAGATAGAACGATGGATCAAGGCCGTTGAGCTTGGAGGTGCCGATGAGTGTGTAGAAGGAAGCTGCGCGGACACCGCCGGAGTCGGCGCCGAAGAAGAGGTAGTTCTTCCTTCCGATCGAGACGGCTCTCAGAGCCCGTTCGGCGGCGCTATTATGTGTGCCTTGATAAGGTGCATTTTCCTCCCCGGTGCAAACCCGGGCCGGCAAACTCTCGCTCCAGCCGGAAACACTCGGGGCGGGTCAAGAGGCGACGAATGACCTGAAGCACTTCGAGAAAAGGTCCCTTAAGGGGATTAGTGGTCCATGCGGGCTGCAACGCGAGTGAACGTCGAGCAGGCCTCGAAACAGCCAATGTGGAAGTCGACCCACCATAATTTTGGGAAAGACCGATGTCACCGGTGAAGCGAGCGAGAAACGCAATCGGTGATTCCACCGGGGTAGTGACGGCGGCACGTGTGGGAAATGGAAGATGCGCAACAAGGGAAGTCTGCGATCGTGAGTCGGACTCAACGATGAACCCGTGAGGGCCAGCATCGGCGAACGCAGATGGCGGAGGGGCTTGTAGTACCGCTGAAGCCGGGTATTCAGCGGAGTTCATTCTTATGCGGAGTGGATGGCCCAGGCATGGAAATATCCTGACGGCACCGTCCTTTCACTCCGCATAATATCGTGGGCGTCTAGCTTGCCCTCAGAAGTTCGATGAGTTGATCGGGTGCACGAAAGTGTCCCTTTCGGAGTGTCGGCGGGACAGTGGAGTTCATGGTTTCGAGCAGTGTCGTTGTGTCAGCCCGCAGATACATTTCCGTCGTTTGGGTACTGGCGTGCCCCAGCCAGAGCGCAACTTTGCGGATGTCGCCGGTTGATTGCAAGATGGAGAGGGCACAGGAATGTCGAAGGCAGTGGGGAGATACGCTCTTCGTTAAGAGACTTGGACAACGCTGTCCCGCCGTTTGGACATGTTTGTCCAGAATGTACTCGAACCCGGAGCGAGTCATCGCTGCTCCTCGTCTATTAAGAAAGACCTCAGTCGCTTGACCTGTGGGCCGTAGCGCCAACCAAGCACGCAACGCAGTGGCCGTTTCTCGCCACAAGGGCAAGGCGCGTTCGCGCCTGCCCTTGCCGAGGACGTGAATGCTGAGCCGAGGACTAAAAATCAAGTTTTCCAGGCGCAAACCAACTAACTCGGAGACGCGCAACCCCGCTGAGTAGGCGAGGTACAGCATGGCGCGATCACGAATACCGTCACAGGTGTTTGGCGCTGGCGCATCGAGCAAGGCTTGCATTTCATCGCGGTTGAGATAATCAATCAGGCGCGTGTCGACTCGTTTCATGGGGATCGATCGAATGCGTTGGATCTGCTCGAATGCTGACGGTTCTCGGTACTCGATGAATCGCATAAAAGCGCGAATCGCAGCCAAGCGAACATTGCGGGTAGCGGGAGCGTTGGCGCGCTCGGTTTCCAGATGGGTTAGGAAATTGAGGACCAGCGGTGCATCAAGCTGCCCCAATTCCAGAGCCGATGGCCTGACCTTCAGTCGCCTGGCGGCGAACTCGAAGAACAGGCGCAAGGCCAACGCGTAAGTATCGCATGTACGCTCGCTGGCCCCACGTTCCAGGAGAAGACGCTCGCGTAGAAAGACGCTGACATGGGTGGCAAGGGTTGTCATGAGGTGGTTCCTCCTTTGAAAAAGTCCTCGGACTGATTTGCGATGTTACTGAGCAACTTTGGAGTGGTATGCAGATAGATAAATGTGCCAGCGAGTTTTACGTGGCCGAGATAAGTAGACACCGCAAGTACATGCTGGCGGACGTAGTCGTAACCAGGTGGGCAGTTCTCCAGTGATCTAACGGCCCAGCTATGACGAAAGTCATGGATTCGAGGTCGCGGGCCAAATCGCCCGGTATCCGGCTGCAGGCCTATCTCCCGTATCAGAGATCGAAATGTTTCCAGCACGGCCGAGTAACAAAGGCCACGACGGCGCATCGAGATGAAGATGTGGTCGTCCCCTCCGCCGAGTTGCCGGCGGCGCTCCAGATAGCGCCCTAGCCCTGCCTGCGCGCTCGGATGAAGCGGTACCAGGCGGCTCTTATGGAATTTGGTTTCACGAATCACCAGACCGTCGGCGGTGATATCGTCGAAGCGCAGTGCGAGGGCCTCCGAAATCCGTAACCCCGTGACCGCCAGCAAGGAGAATAGCGTGCAATAGGTCCACGGTCGCAACGAGTCGGAGGGTGGCAAACTTGCTGCTTGCTTCAAAAGCTGACGGATTTGGAGTTCCGTAAAGATGAAAGGGCGATACAGCAATCGCTGACGCGGAAAAATGTCCTGGCGTGGGACTTCATGCTGCGTGTCCTCGGCCTGTGCGTGGCGAGCAAAAATTCTTATCGCCTCGAGACGACGACCGCGTTGAGAGGCCGACGGAGCCAAAGCAGCCCATTCAAGCGCAGTCCGTTCGCGTACATGAGTCTCGCCACGTGCTGTGGCGAAGCAAGCGTAGTTGCGCAGGAAGCCTTCGGCGACCCGCAATCCGAAGCATGCCGAGCGCCGTATGGCCAGATAGGAGTCTATGGCTGGGGCTAGCATGGCCACACCTCCGGCCACGGCTGCGCCAGTTCACGTAGCAACTTCACGTCAACCTTCGCATAGTGGGCCGTGGTATCCAGCGAGCGATGGCGCAACAACACGGCGATGCTTTCAAGAGACGCGTCCTCTGCCAATAACGCTGTGGCAGCGGAATGGCGCAATAGATGCGCGCCATGGGAAGGAGCGCTCACGCCGGCGCGATAAATGGCGCTTTTTACAATAGCGGAAACGGCAGTGCTGTTGGTTGGAAAGGGCCCCACTGGTGACGCGACTCGTAGAAACATGTGGCGCGATCTCACCGCTGGGCGTGCCGTCGCCAAGTAGTGGGCGATTGCATCCCCTACCTGCTGAGGTAGCGGTAGCTGAACCATACGGCGGGACTTCCCCATAACCCGGACAGTTGCCTGCGCCCAATCGATGTCTCCCAGACGCAGGGCATAGATATCGCTGGCACGCAGCCCCAAGCGCGCTAGTAGCAGAAGAATGGCGCGGTCGCGGGCTCCGGTAACGGTTGCCGGGTCACACGCGCCTAATACGCGTTCGACATCCGCCGCAGGCAAGTAGCGTGGCAGCGCCGAAAGCCGCCAAGCCCCAATGGTTGGAATTGCAACGTCCAAACCAACCCGGCACTGGCCCTGGACAATGAGAAAGCGGATAAACGCGCGTAGTGCTGTGATCACCACTCTGGCTTGCGACCTTCCGTGCCTGCTCGCCCGATCGACAACGAAGGCGCGCAGGCCGGCGATCGTAAAATCTTGGGGATTACTGCCGAGTGTTTGTAAAACATCAACAATGGTCCGCCGATAAGTGTTGAGAGTTGTATCCCGCAGCCCGTGATGCCGGCGCATCCACTCGCAAAACTGCAAGAACAGCGGTGGCATCGTCGGGTCGCTTGCAGCGTGCTCCACCGCGGGGATGACGCCCGCCTCCTGGAGGTATCGCAGAAATGCGCGTGCTCCGCGCAGATCATAGTCGTTCACACGGTTGAACCGTTCGCACTTGCAGGCGCGCAAATGTTCCTTGAATTCGACGATGTCGGCCGTCTCAAGATCGGCCAATAATCGCGCACGCCCGCCTTGCCAGTAGCTCAGGTGCGCCGCCGAACGTAGATAGCGTTGAATGGTGCCCGGTTTATAGCCCGTGCCAACCAACGCTGCAACGAAACGGTCCAGAAAAGGTTCGGCAGGCGTCTGTCGAATAAAAATCAACGTGCCAGAGTTCGGGAAATAGCTTGTCCACATGATGTCCTCCTCACTGTGTCGGTGACCGACAACCAGAAGCAGAACACAAATTGTTATGCGCAGTCCACCAGCAAGCCAGCGACCCTATCTTGTTGATATATCTTCTTAAACCGCCAGGAGGTCACGCCAGCTCCGCATAAGAATGAACTCCGCTGAATACCCGTTAGGCGCTGCAGTGCCTAACGGGTAATGCCGGTGGAGGGAAGAGGCCCTGACCCGTTTTAGTGGGGAAAGCAGCAGAGAGCCAGGTGATTGACGATGAGTCTAGGAACGCCGAATACGGTTGAGACGCTGCAGACCTCGCTACAAGCGAAAGCCAAAACTGAACCTGCCTATCGCTTCTACTCGCTGTGGGACAAGGTCTGCCGCGAAGATGTCCTTGATGAAGCCTACCGACGTTGCCGTGCGAATGCGGGTGCGTCAGGGATGGATGGGGAAATCTTCGATCAGATCGACGCTCACGGAGTAGATCGATGGTTAGGGAGGCTGCGGAGGGAGCTGGTTGCGGGAACATACGCGCCTATGCCCCTTCTGCGTGTATGGATACCGAAGAGCAACGGAGGCCAGAGACCACTTGGCATCCCGACCATCCGCGACCGTGTGATGCAGATGGCCGTGGTGCTGGTGATCGGGCCGATCTTCGAGGCGGATCTGCTGCCACAGCAGTACGGATTTCGCCCGGGGCTCGATGCCAAAATGGCTGTTGGTCGATAGTGAGGCACCGGCAACCGAAAGGGCCGGAAACAGCTAGGCCAAACCTAAACTACCGCGCCACATCTCGACTCGACCGATCTCCAGCAGCCCATCATCGACGTAGCGGCTGAGCGCACGCCAGTGGGAGAGTGCATAGCGAATCGCGCGGGCGGTGTCGCTCTTGGCGGATAGAGCGCGCAGCATCTTCTCCATCCATAGCTTGAGATCATCGAGGATGGGTCTAGCCTGGGCCTGACGTACTGAGCAACGCAGGTCCGGCTGACCGGCGACAATTAGAACTCCCGAGGGGAAATAGTAGTTGACGCCGGACACATGTCTAGGGTTCCGGGATTATCACCGCGTATGGTGAAGTTTCGACCGGCCGGGGCCGGCCATCGGTGGCGCTCCGGCCAAATTTCCGCATCGTCCACGATTCACTCGAAACTCGGAAACCGCGGCCCAGCCGATCTCAATGAGTGGCCTGTTGACAACATCTTAGCCAGGCATCTGAATCTGGATTACGACCATCCCGTGCCCGGCCTTGCTAGCCGAGATAGTGCCATGCCGGGATGAGGACAGCAATTTCTGCGGCCAGCAGTATTGGCATGGCATAGCGATAGATGACGTGTATGCTGCGCTCGCTCCAGAGATCGCGGGCGATCCCCATGGCGATGAGGAGATCGGTGCCGACGTAGAAGAAGTGTCCCGGCAGGTAACTTCCAGGGAAGCGTGCGAAGGCCGCATTCGTGAGCATCGCTGTGCCGATGAGTAGCAGCCGCCGGTGATACGCGGGACGTTTCCGCCAGAGGATGGCGAGGGCGACCGGTATGCCGAAGCCTGCCATACTCAGCACGCCCACCATTCCGAGGGCGAATGGCGCGGGCTGATGGAAGGTGGCCCAAAGCCCCATGATGACGACCAATGCAGCATCAGCAGCGCCAAACCATCCGAGCAGCCGGTGCAGCCCGATGTGACGTGAGCGTACCAGAGCGGCTTGCACAACCATGAAGAGCATCCAGGCAAAGAAGACCGCGCCATGGACGCTGAGCAGGATCACGTCTCGAACCGGGCGCTGGGTATGCAGCAGACCGGGTCCGATGGTGTGGCTGAAGCCGTAGGTAACTAGCACCAACATCGTAAGCGACATGGCGACATAGAATCTGCGCGGTGTCGCTGCTGTGGCCTTCGGTGCGTTTGTTGTCATGGCTATGGTCGACGCGTGAATCCAGACGTCTTTCGAGATGATTGTAATGCCATGTCAACAGCAATGCGTATACACGCTGGCGACCCCTGCAAACCGAAATAACGCACTCATCTTTGTTCCGAGAGGCTGATTTTGGAAAGACTAGCGATCATCATGACCATTTGCCTGCGTCGGATCGCGGGCGTATTACCGCGGATGCGGAACTTTGCCAGATTTTCGCCAGCGAGAGCTTTTGGCAGTTCGATCCGGGTTGGCGGGCCGCAACGATGTCCAGCGGTGTGGAAGCAAACCACCTTCACCCCGGGTCATGACACGAGTGTGACAATCCAACACGAATCCTTACCGTGGGTGAGGTCGAAGGGCTGATGAAGTTCCCGGAGATGGGCCGTCCCGGACGCGTCGATGGCACGCGCGAACTGGTCATCCAGCGGACATCGTATATCGCCGCCTACCGCATCACAGGGACAACGGTACGCATCTTGCGCGTCTTGCATGGTGCTCAGATGTGGCCGGAAGAGTTGCCCTGAAAGACATGGTTTTGATTTCCGGGCCGCAGTTCGAACAAAACGTCAAGTAACATGTACAGTCTAAAATTCCATCAGGTAGAAGCGAGATACTGCCGTTTTTGAGGAGCATTCCCCCATGCTCACCATCTCGAAACCGCTCTCGGCCGGCCAGGCGCGGACGTACCACGCGCGGGAGTTCGCGTCGCAGGAGCAGAACTACTGGAGCCGGGACCAGCAGGGACATAGCGAGTGGCAGGGCAGGCTTGCCGGAGAGTGGGGCCTTGCGGGAGCCGTCGGCGCGGAGCACTTCGCCCGCCTGAGTGAAGGCCAGCACCCGCAGACCGAGGCGCAGCTCGTCCGGCATCAGACGGCCAAGACCTACGACGGCAAGTTTGGCAGAGAAGTAACCAGCGTCGAACACCGGGCGGGATGGGATGCGACGTTTTCCGCGCCGAAGTCGGTTTCATTGACCGCCCTGGTCGGCGGCGACGACCGGGTAAGAGTGGCGCACCGGGAGAGCGTCCGCGCGGCCCTGTCCGAGCTGGAGCGGTATACCCAGGCGAGAATCGGCAATATTCGCGCACCGGAGACGACGGGGAAGTTTGCCGCCGCGACCTTCGAGCATGACACGGCCCGCCCCGTTGAAGGCTACGCCGCGCCCCAGCTCCACACCCATGCAGTGATTTTCAACGTGACCGAGAGGGATAACGGCCAGACCCGCGCCCTCCAGCCCCAGGAGCTTTTCGCCTCCCAGAGCTATGCCACGAATGTTTACCGATCGGAGCTGGCCGTCCGGCTCAAGGATCTGGGATACACGATCGAGCGCGGCGAGTTTGGCCAGCCAGAGATCAAGGGATACACGAAAGAGTACATGGAGGCCAACAGCCTGCGCCGGGAACAGGTGAAGGACCACCTACGCGCCAGCGGGCTTGACGGACCGGCAGCGGCGCAGATCGCCGCGCACCGGACGCGGGATTCCAAGGAACTGAAGACCCCGGAAGAAGTGTTGCGGCAGCATCGGGAGCTTGCGGCGCAGCACGGCCACCAAGCGGATAAAGTGGTTGCCGAGGCGCGGCAGCAGGCCCAGCAACACGCACACAGTCCCGACAAAGCCGCCCAGGTTTCCGTGACCTATGCCCGCGATCATCTCTTCGAGCGTTCGGCGGTCGAGAGCGAACGCTCGATTATGACGGCGGCGCTCAGCAGAAGCATGGGCGAGGCGAACTTTGCCCAGGTCCGGCAGGAGTTCAACAAGAGAGTCCAGACGGGAGAGTTTCGCGCCCCAGAGCCGAATTCCAGGCAGCATGGACCCAAACACGCTGGCCAGCAGTACACCACCGCGGCCATGCTGCGCATGGAGCGCGAGACCATCGGCAAGATGCAGGAAGGCAACCGCCGCGGCTACAGCGATCCGATGCTGGTAGAGGGAAGAGTTCGCATTGACACCGAGGACCGGCACCCGGAATTGAATGCCGGACAGCGCCAGGCGGTCGATGAGGTTTTTCTCTCCCGCGCCCAGATTGTCGGCTTGGATGGAGTTGCGGGCGCGGGCAAGACTACGACGCTGGCCGTGGTGCGCGAGGGCGCGGAGCAGGCCGGGTACAAGGTGGAGGGCTTTGCGCCGACGAGCGGCGCGGCGAAGAAGCTGGGCGAGGCCGGGATTGAGACCAAGACTTTGCAGGCCCATCTTGCCCGAGGCCAGCGGGTGGACACGGGCGAACACCGGCTCTATGTCATGGACGAAAGTTCGCTTGCGTCCACCAAACAGATGCACGAGTTTGTGAGCCGCTTGCATCCGAACGACCGCGTTTTGCTGGTAGGCGACACCCGCCAGCATGAATCGGTCGAGGCGGGCCGCATCTTTGCCCAGCTCCAGGACGCGGGCATGAAGACGGTGAAGCTGGAGGAGATCGTCCGCCAGCGCGATCCGGAGCTGAAACAGACCGTCGAGCAGCTTGCGCGTGGCCAGGTGGGAGAGGCTATCGCCGGATTGGAGCGGCAGGGCCGCATCCATGAGGTGCCAGGTCATGAAGACCGCATCGCGGCTATTGCCAAGGAGTATGCCAAGTCGCCCGATAACACGCTGGTAGTCTCGCCCGACAACCGATCCCGCGCGGAGATCAACCAGGCCATCCATGCCGAGCTACAGGCGAGGGGCGTTGTCGGCAGGGAGGAACACCGCGCCCAGGTGCTTGTACCACGCCAGGACCTCACCGGAGCGGATCGTATCTGGGCGGCCAGGTACAACCCCGGCGACGTGCTGCGCTACTCGCGCGGCTCCAAAGAAACCGGCATCGGCAAAGGCGAGTATGCGCGAGTTACCCGCGTCGATGCGCCCAACAACCGGCTCACCGTCGAGCGGAAGGACGGCACAGAACAAAGCTACGATCCACGGCGCCAGCAGGGAGTTTCCGTCTACCGCGAACAGGAGCGGGCTTTCTCAGTCGGAGACCGTGTGCAGCTCACCGCGCCCTTGCCCGACTTGAAGCTGGCCAACCGCGAGCTGGGAACCGTCGAGGGCATCGGCCAGGATGGGCGGATGAGTTTGAAGATGGACGGAGGCCGCCCAAGTGATCGTGTCGTCGAACTAGATTCGGTGAAGAATCCACACCTTGACCACGGCTACGCCGTGACGAGTCATTCCAGCCAGGGACAGACCGCCGACCGGGTACTTATCCACGCCGATACCGAGCTGGGAGCGAAAGACCTGCTTAACAACCGCATGGCCTACGTTGCCGTCTCGCGCGGCGCATACGACGCGCAAATCTTCACCAACGACCGCGAGAAGCTGGGCGCGGCGCTGGGGCACGATGTTTCGCACAGCAGCGCCCATGCGCCGGAGATGAAGCCAGAACAGAAGCAGGAGCAGGCTGTCACGCCGCAGCGGGAGATTGCGCCGAAGCAGGAGCAAGGAGAAGACTTTGGCTTGGGCCTCTAAGGGAGCAAGTCGCCGCCCCCCAGCGGTCCCGGCACCCCGCCCGCGTTTCGTTGGCCGGAGCAATCAGAGGGGGTATAGAGCACCGGTTTAGAAGGCCGGTGCTCTATCGGGGTAACTAAATAGAGACTGTGGACACCCTATTCAAGTTCATAAAGTTGCAATTTTCCCCCATTAAAGACAGCTAAGTGACGTCCATTAGGAGAGATAGACAAACTAAAGTCTCCGTTAACGAGATTGATAGGAATGCACTCGCTTACGCGATGCTTATAGACATCATAAATATTTATGAAACTTCTTCCTCTACTTCCACATGCTTTTGCTGGCAGTGTGTCTCGCGTACACACGAATTCAGAAGCGAAGACGCGACCTTGGTCGGATAGACCAGCACTCCCAGGCGAACACGCATTCATGGCCCCAGGAGGCGTTGCAGGAACCCCCATATTCATCTCTATTCCATAGTCTGTTGTGTCATCCATATTCCAGACCTTAATCTTAGCGGACGAGTTCATGTTCATGGCCAAGCTGCTGCTATTGGCGGCGGCAATTGTTTGATTGACACTCTGATATCCACTAAACAGAGATTCTCGCGCTACACTATTACCAGAGGTACTGATGCGAGTCCATCCTGCACCATCGCGAAAAACCAGATACCTACCAATGCTCCACACAGTCCACACTGAACCAGGCAGTTGTGAGGAGATAGGAGCGGATTCTATATGACAGGAGTTAGTATCCAAAAGACTAAATGAAGATATGTGACTTGTTAACGTTGTAGCCCGTAATAGAAGTTTGCTTGTACTGCCGTACGCCTGAATAGATATAACTGAATTCCCAATATAACTGTCAGGAATTACGCATTTTGACGTTTCCTGCAAAGAGGAGGTAAGAATGTGTATAGTTCTATCAGCCACTACTGCCATTGAACCATCCTGTCGTGTTGAAATTATACCTTCTCCATCTATTAGCTCATCTCTGGATCTTCTGGAAGCAATGGTGAAACGCGCCTGTTTTAATGATGTCGGATGTGTCACGTCGAGTTCTAGAATCATAACCGCATCAGATCCACCAGCATGGACGATCCTATACACCACGAGCGATTTGTCGCTATCAAATAATAGATGTGTATTCGGATCTGAACTTTCAAGGATTGTTGCGGCATCATATCGCAACGCAGAGTTTGGTAAGTAGGTAACGGCTCCAAATCCATATTTGGACAGGTCTACTGAATTACTCTCGCGGACCTCACGAGGACTAGATGTCGCATCAGCATGCGACTGACTAAGAGCATAAGTAGTCGCACACATACACGCAAATAGTAGACGCGCAACCTGCATAGAGAACGTCCCTTTCTGTGAAGACTCAATGCAATTACGGACACCTGTGCATTTAGTCCTCTTACTTAATCTGAGTCTACAAAAACGATACAGACATGCCACAATGACATTCGACTCTAGTCAGTACTGTCAGTGCCTCGAGGAATCAGCACAGGATCAGAGCAGTCAGGGCACCATCCGGACCCAGGACCAGAGTCTCCATTATTCCCATTCCCATTCCCATTCCCATCGGGTTGATTTGGTCCCAAGATGTACAGAAACCATGCCAAACTGTTGCCACCCATGGCTGCACCACCTTTTGAAGTCGGGCAAGGAGGTATTGCAGACACTCGCTGCTGCACTTGAGCACTATTAATCTCGCAAGTATAGTTATGCCCGCTGCATCCTGTGGATGTTAAAGTCGCACCACTAATACGAGCATTAAGAGTCGCCAAGCCATCCAAGAACCCGCTTCCTGAGAAGGCAGCTGTATTTCCTACAGATGCCAGTGACCCTCCTAGTCCAAGTCCTGGCGAGAGATAGGTGATACTGCTTATCGTTGATGAGTGTACTAACCGTGATTGGATGGCGGTACTTATTGCTTGTGCGCCTCCGCTAAACCCAATGAGGGCAATACCACCAGGCTCTGAGCTGTTCTGGTTAATAGCATTGGATACTTGCATGGTTGCACTGTTTGCGCCAAACAGGCTTTGGCTGAATATTGATCCGAGAGCGCCTAACAGGCCCTCGCCGCTATATGGATATATAGCTCCATTGGTACCATATTCTCCTTGATTGTTGTTTACTCCAAAAACGGTTATGCTGCATACGAGTCCACTAGGGTCAGTCAAAGTCAGAGGATTATCCAGCACATAAGAATAACGGTTGAAGCTTTGTGGGTTGTGGAAACTGTATGATCCGCCATATGGGTCAGGCGAGAGCCAGCGGCCCTGCGCGCTGGAGTATTGCCGGAATTGCGCGTGGGCCGTGCCAGACTCCTGGTCGGAATCAAGCGTGGCGTAGTGAGTAGTGTCCGTGCCGTAGGCCGACAGGCCGTCGCCAAAGGGAAGGGATGTAAAAGAGCCTTCTACCGCATATGCCGGACTCAGGGCGCTGTTGTATGTCGTACGCATCCGCTCTGTCCCCATCCAGTCCGGATGCTCGAAGTGCGTCGCATTGCCTGAATAATACGCTACCGGCCTCGTTCCCCAGTAATACTTTCCTTTGATTTGCGCCAGCGTCGCCCCATTCCACTCTGAGACCCGCTGACCGCCTGCGCTGAAGACGTACTCCGTGGCCGTTGTGCCAACCATCGCCCGCACCCGCTGGTTCAGTGCGTTGTAGACGTAGCTCGCTGTCTGGCCGCCGTCCACCGCCGTGATGTGCCCGTCCGCATCGTAGGTGTACGTGTGGAAGCCGTCGTTGGTCATGTTGCCCGCAGCGTCATAGGTATAGCCTGTGACTTGGTTGTTGGCCGAGTTGACACTCAACGAAGAGGTCAATCCGCTGCCCGTCCCGCCTGTCATGGTCTGAGATAGGCGATTGCCGTAGCGGTCATACGCCCAGGCATAGTTTGGGCCTGTGCCGGAGTTGACTGTGCGCGAGGCCAGCCGGTTGAACTCGTCGTATCCGTAAGTTGATCCCTGGCCGAGAACCGAATCGCCTGAGCCGGTCAACTGCTGCCCCTTCCAGCCATTAGTGAAGCCATATACCTGCGTACCGCTCGCGGAGACTGTTCCGCCGTTCAAGCGGCCCAGCGCGTCGTAACTGTATGCGCCGGCGAGGCCATTGCCCAAGCTGTATGAAAGCGGACCGTTTGGGCCGTATTGTGCAATAGAGACAATATGTGCCGGATCTGTGGAGTCGCTGAGAGAGCTGGTAAGCGAAAGAACCTCGCCGGCGGGAGAAACTGTGTAGGTGGAACCGATAGCTGAGCCGTCGGTTGAGGTGAGGAGGTTTCCGGCCAAATCGTAGGTGTAGTGAAGCTGATGATTATCGGTAACCGTTCCGCAGCCGGAGGGAAGGCACTCGTCGAGGTAGCTTGTCCTGCCCATTGCGTCGTAGCTGTAGGCCGTTCCAGCCGTGGGCACGGAGGCTAGTGAGAGGCGCCCCTTCAAATAGGTTTGAGTCAGATCGCTGAAGCTGGTGCCCGCGCTCTTGTCGTAGGCAAAGGTTTTCGCTGGTGTACCGTCGCTGTACGTGATACTCACTACCCGGCCCAGTGAATCGTACTGCGTCGTGGTTGTCGTCAGCACCGAGGAACTGGTTTGATTTGCGGTTGGCCGCTGTCGTGTGACCACCAGGCCCCCATAGGCATAGCTGTATGTGGTCGTGCCCGACTCCGGCTCTTGAACGAGGGTGGGGCGCCCGAGCCAATCGGATTGGAAGACGCGCGTCTGTGCGCCCTGGGTGATCGTCGTTGTGGGCGTGGCTAGGGCGTAGGCGTAAGAAGTCACAAAGCCCATTCCGGAAATATCCGTGCCGCAACTCGTTGGCGAGACGCCCAACAGTGTATTTGCCGAGATTTCACAGACGATGGTGGTTCGTCCCAGCCCGTCTGTCTGTGAAATGCGCGTCACGCCGTTCTCATCGGCGACTGTCTTGGCTCGTCCCAGGTACGTAATAGTGAGTGTCTCGTTGTTGGCTCGCACCAGCTTTGTTAAGCGTCCCAGCGCATCGTAGGTCCCGGTATCGCCCGCGCCGGAACAAACCTTGCTCGCACTGAAACCCGTGCCCTGGTAAGCGTAAGAGGTAAATGCCGCGTTCCCGTTGGCATCGTAGCAGGTGTCCTGCTGATAGTAGTAATTGCCGCTCTGGCCGTTGGCCACCTCCGACCGGCTCGGTCGGCCGTAACCGTCGTACTGCGTCTCGTTGTAAGAGCTGGTGCCGGAGGATTGCAGCCTGGTTGTGGCCACGGTGGTAGGCGAATAGGACCAAGTGTCCTGGCCGCCATCCGGGTATGTGATCTTCGTAGGCCGCAACATATCGTCGTAGCTCGCGATTATCGTGGTCTTCGAATTGAGATCGGTTGTGGTGAGCGCCAGGCCGGTGTTGGCTGTGTCGTAAGTTGCGGCGCTTTGCAAGGAAATGCCGCTGGAGGGGGTCGGCGGTGTAATGGTGGTTGGATAGGTGAAGGTGTTGTCGTAGGTGTATGTAGTCACCGTTCCATTCGTAGAGGAGACCGATAACAGAGAACCGGTGTCTTCATAGGCATCGACTGAGGAATAGGCAGTTGTGGAGTTTACATATTGTGACATCCCATCCAAATTGCCGAGAGAGCCGCTTACCGCAACGTGCTGCGGAACGCAGGAACTACCCGTGGTGCCAGGAGCGCACGCCGTGCTCGCTGTCGTACCCGTCACGTCATAGGTGTAGGTCGTTTCGCCGGCTAGAATGCCGCTGCCGTCGTAGACCATATCAGACGTAGGGAAATTCGGAACACTGGCGTAATAAGTCCAGGATTCCTTGCGCAACAGCGCGCCGCGCGCCGTCGCCCCACCATAATCGTAGGCATCGCTCTCGGTTTGCATCCCGGAGGCGTTGTACTTCGCCGTCGCGCCGTGCGTCTCAATGCCGTTCAGCGTCTCCCATGTGTCGATCTGCGTCACAGGCAGCGTAAACGCCGCAGTAGTGCAGGGCGCGGTCGCTCCGTTGTAGCAGGTATTGCGGACCAGAAGCGGAGTTCCGCTCGCCGCTCCCTGATAGATAGCGCGACTGGTCTCGTAATACTGGGCCTGATTGCCTTCCTTAACAAAGGTGTACGCGCTGTGATTTCCCAGCCCATCGGTGACTGCGGTAGTGCTCGTGCTGGTTCCAGCAGTTCTGGTGTAGGTTAAGGTGGAGGCTGCCGAGCCGGAATAGGCATTGAGTACGCGCGTCAATCCGGCCGTGCTGCCGTCTGTGCACTCGATCCCGTTGCTGCCGCCGGAATAGGTGTAGACAATTTCCCCTCCGCTGGGTAGCATCACGGACGTAATTCTTCCCGTTACGGCGCTGGAGTTGTTGGGCGTTGTCTCGTAGGTGAAAGTGTACTTCGAGGTGTCAGGAAGATCGATTTCGCTGACCAGAGAAACGCCTGTCGCGGAATACTCGTTGATCCCGCTGCAGCCGAAGTTGGTCTTCACCGTATAGCTGCCGTACTTCATGGTGTAAGCGGTGGTCCCGGTAGTGGTCGGATAGGTGAGCGTCACCGGGCCGGGAGCCTCGCCAGCAACGGTCAGCACATTGACGCCTGTCGTATCGGTAAACACCCCTGCGGCACTCACCGATATTTGATTGCCATTCGTGTCGGTGATAGTTGACCCGACGGCGGAATTGCCCACCGGCGCAGTCGTCGTCACTCCGTTCCTTGTTGTAATCGTTTGTTTGCCGTTAGGAATGCCTCGCGTACCGGCCACGTACAGAGTCAGCCCGGACCCATCGGTCGCCGTGGAAGAAAAGCTCGTAACAGTGCTGTCGCACCCGGTTGGATCGTATTCCAGATAGCCGTTGAAAGAATGGCTGACTCCAAAAGGATCATGGTAAACCCAACCGGAATAAGTGTTGTAGGAGCCGCGCTTCGGCAGAGGCCAATCGCAGTTAACGGATACCGTCGAATAAGTGACATAGCCCGTTGGAACCACCGTCTGTGCAAGCCAGCCCCAATTCTGCGCCGGTTGCCAACTCCCCGTCGTCATCGACCAAATCGAGCTATCGTACCCCAGCGCATACGAGAACGACATCCCCCGCCCAGGCTTTTGCAGCACGGGGATAGAGAGATGTGCATTCAGATTGCCGACATTGATGGTGTCGAATCCCTTGCTATCGAAGGTGCCGTAGGGATAGCTTCCAGTGGCAACCTGGCCGATTGCGATGGTTGCGGAGAGAACGAGAAGGGCGAGAGAAGCGAAACGGCGTGCCAGATGGGAGGCTCCCGCCGATAGGAGCGGAACGGTCAAAACCATAGCTGTTCTCCAGATTGGGGTGTCAAAAGTGTGAAGTGACCACCAAAGCTACGCACTTGCGATTTTGTGTGTGGGAAAGAGCAAAAATCGACGCGTGCGCGAGGAGAGCATTCGGAGGCGAGATGACGGATGAAATACGGCTTGCGCTCAGGGCGAACGGCGTTCATCGCAGGAATTTCCTCTTGCTGGAAGAGTTGATATTAGGGTTAACGGGACTGAGCGGCAGATTCCTTTTTTGGCACTCCTTTATATGTGTGATAATGTCCTTTATCAGTTAAATGGGAGGACAGGAATGGACATTGAAACGGAGGAGGAGACTTCGCATTACCTCCACTCGACGCTGCGTGAGCGGATCGTCGAGCATGTGTTCGTGGGTGATGCCTTGCGGTGGCTGTGGCAGCGCAACGTGACCGATGTCGAGGTGCTGCGCTCCGAGTTCGACGCCGGCGGATATGACCTGGTGATGAGTTATCGGAAGATCGTCAGGCACATTCAATTCAAAACTACGATGGTCAACGGTAAGGCAGCCAGGATCAAAGCGAGCCTCAAGCTGATGGACAAGCCAAGCGGCTGCATCATCTGGATCATTGTCACTCCAGAGCTGGTTCTTCACTCCTACCTCTGGCTTGGCGGCCCTCCTGGTCAGCCGTTGCCCGACATTCAGGACATGAGAGTTGCCAGGCATACAAAGGCAAATGCCGAAGGCAAAAAAGCCGAACGGCCAGACCATCGGATTGTCCCACGTGGGCGGTTTGAAAAGCTTGGCTCGCTCAACGAGGTTTTGGAGCGGCTATTTGGGCCACTGACATGAACCAGCCCGCTTCAATTGGCACAGCGCCAGCTCTCCTGGCCTTGGTCGCAGCCGCTCAAGCTTCGCGCTAGAGCCCAAGCTTGCCGGCGGCCGTCTGCCGGTCCTGCCTGTCGGCGCGTATGTACTTGCGCACCATGGCACTGGACCGGTGCCCGGTCTGGCGCATGATTGCGAGTTCCGAGGCGCCGTTGCCATACGCTTCGGTGGCGAACCCTGCCCTCAGCGAATGGGCCCCGTAGCGGGCAAGCTCGCGTCCGCTCAGGCCGGCCCGGCCAAGAGCCCGTTTGACGATCCACCCGACCGAATGAGCTCCGAGACCACCGCAGACCGTCTGGGCGTGGGTCACCTTGCGGAAGACCGGGCCTTCTTTAATGGATGCCTGGCGGAGCCATTGATCGAGAGCTCTCACCGGGCAGGTCAACTCCGAGAGATGCGTCTCGGCCGGCTGGATCCCAAGTGGAAGCTCGACTTCCCTGCCCTGCTGTTCCTGGTCGGTCTTGGAACTGGGCAAGAAAACCGTGATTCCCTTTCGGTGCCACCTCAGGTGCTCGATCCGCAGTGCGGCCAACTCCGACCGGCGCATCCCACCCGCGAAGCCGACCAGAAGCAGCGCCCGGTCCCGCGAAGCTGTGAGGGTACCCTCGGCCGCGCCGATCGCCTTGCGGAGGAGTTCGACCGTCACGGGCTCTTTGCCCACCTGCCGGGTGCCCAAAGTCCGGCGGATTCCCTGAAGCGTCTCTGTCACGACCAGGTGGGTGCGGTCGCAAGGCGAAGGGTGCCCCGCCCGGCGATGCGCTGTCGAGATCGAAGTAAGCTTCCGGGTGATGGTCGCCGGCTTTCTTCCCTTGGCCGCCTGGGCAGACAGATAAAGAGCGACAGTCGAGGGGGCAGCCGGCAGAGATTCTAGAGCGTTCTCGGCGCACCAGGCCGCGAAGTCTTTCCAATCCGAGTTATAGGCCCGGCGGGTTGCCGGGCTCCTGGCCGCCTTGGCAAAGTTCTGAGCGGCTCGGGCGGTCGCGTAGAGCGGGTCGCCGGGGGCTAGGCCGGAGATGAGGAGGTCGTGGCCCGCAGGCCGTCTATCCGGGGCGGTCTCCACGGGAGGCAGAACCGTCCCTCGGGGCGGAGTCGGGTCACCAATTGGGTCGATCCTCTCCATGACTATTTTTCTCTCAAAAGCAGCATATCACCGGTTACTGACGATAAATGAATCTTATCGTAAGTAAGAATCAAGAAGATAATTGGCAGGTCGGCCAACTATACCCTACCCTTGAAATGAGAAGTTTTCGGGCCTTTCGGACCACAGGCGCCAGCCAG
>Ga0302319_10006672_pt1 | contig 22849 bp, 18 predicted proteins | sample Bog_T0_2_FD_203319 | JGI IMG/M metagenome (GOLD analysis project Ga0302319, IMG submission 203319) | Peat permafrost microbial communities from Stordalen Mire near Abisko, Sweden - Bog_T0_2 | ecosystem: Environmental > Terrestrial > Soil > Wetlands > Peat | place: Sweden: Abisko, Stordalen Mire...
AGTCTTTTCTGGGAATTATGACATAGTTTCCAAAAGTGTCACGTTAGCCGGAAACACGAAAAAACGGGAAGACGCAGAGATTTCACGCGGAGACGCGGAGGCGCGGAGAGGAGAAAAAAGGAGAGGGATCTCACTGAGTTTTAATGAACCGAAAATTTGGGTTGGATTTCAATGCCCACCCCTCGCCCAATAATCCCGCGGATCGGCAAGTCGCCCGCGAATCGGGCGCAGCCGTCCTCGACCTCAATCACGCGCTATTGATCAAGCAAGGGTGTTTCCGGACACCGTGCATCCCAATAATGAAGGCGCGAAGATCATCGCCGCCACCATTTATCATTCTTTGATTGGCCGCCGAATTCTGGATCTATTATTTCCCCGCCCAGGCTCGTTTTTCACAAAAAGCGTTGCGCCGCCATCGCCAAGATAACATTATCATTTTTGCCACTTTATTACAATTGCATGGCCCACTCGAATACAACGGAAATACTCAAGGTTTTCAAAACGGATGCGGGGCTCCGGTTCAGGCAGACGGCCGTCGTCGCTATCCAGCTCCTTGCCATCGGCCTTGGCACCTACATCTTATTTCAAATGCTTTTTGATCATGTTATCCATTTAGGTTATTTTTGTCCTTCCCTATTGGTCATTTCCACAGGATGGCTTTGCTATGGAAAAATTTCTTGGGGCAACCGTATCGAGTTCAGGAGGCATGATATCTTACTATTGCGGAACAAAATCGTAAAGTGCCGTATTTTTTCGGAAAAGCCCCATGAAGTTGCAGTACGGAAAATCGGTGTTCGATTAACATTTACTGATAACGGACATATTAAAAGTAAATGGATCGGGCGTCCGGGCTTCTCGGAAAAAGAATGGCAAGAGTTTACGCAATATTTAAACACTCATTTCAACGTTTTGAGGAAGAGAAAATAACCCGCAGAATATGCCGCACCTGACGGAGCTTGAGAATATTTTTCGTTGTTGTATGTCTACCGAGATGGCGCTCCTAACGGAGCTCGGAAAACAACGACCATCCGGAAAATGACCGCGCACTTTATCAATGGAATCAGTTTCGGGCTTACAGTCCTTGATAAATTGATGGGATCGTTGACCTGGGCTTCCGTCAGACTCGCTTCCGCCCAGACTGGCAAATGAAGGGCCTTCAGCCCTAAAGCGCACGCACCGCCAAAACAACGTCGCCGTGATTTCTCATTCCCTGACGGGCCGCATTCCATTTGCCTTGTGTGATTCCAGGGGAAGTCAGTAGCTTCGGCCCATGACGATTCCGGCCGAATTGATCAGCTATATGAGGACGGCAAAAAGTGTGGTCATTCTTACGGGTGCGGGCGTGTCCGCCGAGAGCGGGGTCCCGACTTTTCGCGAGGCGCAAACCGGCCTGTGGGCAAAATTTGATCCCGAAGAGCTGGCCACACCCGAGGCGTTCCGTCGTAATCCGCGGCTGGTCTGGGAGTGGTATGCCTGGCGGCGGGAACGCGTGGCCGGAGCGAAACCCAATCCGGGGCATCTCGCGATCGCGGCCATGGAATCCTTTTTTTCCCGGTTCCTCGTCATCACCCAAAATGTCGACGGCCTTCATCAGCGCGCAGGCAGCCGGAATGTTTCGGAACTGCATGGCAACATCAACCGGACCAAATGTTTTGAAGAAGGCACGATTGTTTCGCAGTGGGCGAATGCGGGCGAGGTTCCGCCCCGCTGCCCGGCTTGTGGCGGCTTCCTGCGCCCCGATGTCGTTTGGTTTAACGAGTCATTGCCGGAACTCGAACTCAACCGGGCCACGCAAGCGACGGCGGGCTGCGACCTCTTTCTCTCGATCGGGACATCTACGGTCGTTTATCCGGCCGCCTCGCTGCCCTTTGCCGCCAAACGCAACGGGGCAACGGTGGTTGAGATTAACCCGGACCCCACTCCCTTCACTCCTGAAGCAGATTTTGTCCTGGCAGGAGCGGCCGGAATAATTCTGCCTGAATTATTGGCCGCGATCAAATCCGCTCAACCACATTAATTCGATTTATCCGTTGATCGCCATAGGTAGCAGAGGCAAGCGGTTTCGGGCTTACAGCCCTTAATGGATTTGCTGGTCGTTAACCAGGGCCTCCGCTCGTCAGCCTCGCTTCTGCCCAGACTATCAAATTGCGGGCCTTCAGCCCTGAAACATCCCCTTGTTGTGAAAGCAACCGCCCACACAGGATTTCGCGTTGGCCCCCTATGTTATAAATCTCACATCCATTTTCCGGCGGCCCGAAAGCGCGCAATTTGATAGCCCGGGGTGGAGCGCAACGCGCGAAGCCCCGGGAATATTGTCACCCCATCATGTTTCTCCACCCTCTAAGGGAGAAGAAAAATTTCGTCACTACCAAATCCGTTTAAGATCCCTTTCAACCTAAACACTTCCGCCAAAAAAGAGGGCTGCGGCGGAAGCCGGTGGCAGATCGATTTTAACCTGGCGACCCGAACTGGCTAGGTGCTCCACTTTCCGCGGCTTCCAAGTCGTGCCGGGCTTAATTTGTGACCCTGCCAGCGTCACATCCGATGTGGCGGTCAACGTCGGCGCCCGCATCCGCCACACCTTGGCGTTAGAGGCGGCCGGGATGGAAATCTGCAGGTTTTGCCCGGCATCCTTATTGAGCAAGACGAGGCGGGTCGTTCTATCCGGCATCTCCGCCGCCCACGCGTCGGCGTTGGCCGGCGTGGGATCGAATCGCACCGGACGCATCCGACCTCCGGCTACGATTCCGGCCAGTCGCATGCCGTAGAAGACGGGCCGGGCGCTAAAACCCCGCTCGCGACTGCCGGCAATCGGAGTATAAAAGCTGCCTTCCGCAGCCACGGCGGCGGCGTCGGGAGCGAGTTGCTCGCCCGGCAAATGTCCGCCGAGGGAGCTGCGAATCGCGTTAGCGCTGCCACCGTGCAGATTCACTCCGGCACAGCCAAAACTGGCCAGCTTGAGGAGGTAATCCGCCGACCATAGGGCCGAACAAAAGGCGTTACTCAACCCTGGCTTCCCGCCGCGGTAACAGGAATTGCCTTCCGTCATTCGATAAGTCAAGTGACCAGCATCGGCCACGGCGATGATGCGCGGTATCTCGAGGTCTAAATGGGGATCCGCCGCGAGCAATCGCTGGACAGTGGAACGCGGATCGTCCGGCGGGCCCATGACGTAATAATGGCCGCTGCACGCGACAATTTTCCCGGGCAACAGTTGGGGGGCCTGCTGCGCGAAGCGGGAAACCCATTGGCCATTGGAACCGACATCCGGCCCGCCAAACACCGCGTCCGGGACGCGGGCGAGCACGGCTCGCGCGAAGGTCATCCATTGGGCCAGATATTTGTCAAAGTCCCAGTCCGGAGGCCGCAACCGGTTGTTGGCATCGCGGTAGTACTCGGGTTCATTTCCAATCTGAAAATAAAGGAGGCGGGAACCGAGTGTTTTCGCGACATAAGCCGCCTCCTGGGCGTCGCGTTCGGGAGTGCCGGTTCCGAGGTTCAAACCATAAATTGCCTTCCAACCTGTCGCGTCAAGAAAACCCGCGAGCCGATCAACGGCGACCGGTTCGATGGCCGTGAAAGAATGCGGCATCCAGTTGTCAGCTCTGTGGGCGGACTCGGGTAGGGCCGGAGGCAGGTCGGCAGCCCCCGATTTCCACCAGCAAAACTCGCTGGAATTACCGCCGATGCGCAAAACGCCCTCCGGACTCAGCGCCCGAAAAAGCGAGACCAGCTCCCGGTTGTCGGCGGAAAAATAGTTTGGATCGGCCAATTGCGCGGTTTCATAACTAAAACCAAGGTAATCGCGCGGAACGGCCTTGGCCGCAGCAGGTCCGAAGGAAAGATCTACTTCGGTCGGGCTCTCTTGCGCCCAAACGGGAAAACTTGCCAGCGCGCTGGTGGCCAGGACGGCATTGGCTATAAATCGCCGCCGAGTAATAAACCGCATGGCGCGAACAGGTTCGCCTCCCAATTGATCCGACTTCAAATGAACGTACTTGGCTGTCATGGTTTCGAGGGTGGCTCGACCTGGTTTGGGTGTCAATTGCCTTCAACAAAACAACGAGACCAAAACGCGGCCAAGCTTTGTCTTTACATCGTCATTTTGGTGTTAAAAACATCGTCCTCAATAGGCGAAACAAGAGGACAGCCTAAGGGCCGGGTTGGATAAATACTGTCCAAACGCGCGTAAAATTGAGGCAACCCATTTTGGCCACAATTTGAGTTTGCCTTTCCACCCGACTTGGCGTAAAAAATCGCGGCTAGGATGAACTTCGTCCAAACGAGGTGTTTTATTTTAATGAAAATCAAGTTGTTCATTATGCTGGCGTTGATCACCGGTTTTCATCAAGCCTCCGCGCAGGGCACGGCGTTCACCTATCAAGGCCGGCTGAATAGCAGCGGCGTTCCGGCCGATGGCACTTACGATTTCCAATTTATTTTGTTCAATACGGATACATTTGGTTTTCCGGTCGGCCCGACTTTGACTAATTCAGCAGTGCTCGTGACCAACGGTCTTTTTATCACTACTCTGGATTTTGGCGTGGGCATTTTCACCGGTACCAATCTATGGCTCGATATCGGCGTGCGCACGAATGGTGGCGTCACTTTCAGCGAGTTGCTTCCGCGTCAGCCGCTGAGGCCGGTGCCGTATGCCGTCATGGCCAACAGTGCGAGCAACCTGTTGGGCGCCGTTCCGGTGGCCCAATTAACCGGTACAATTTCGCAGGCGCAATTGCCCCGCGAGGTGGCGCTGCTCAATGCGAACCAGCTTTTTACGGGAATCAACGTGTTCGGCGGCACGGTAGGCATTGGGACCATCAGCCCTACCGTGCCGGTCGATATTTTCAGCAGCGACTTTCCAAACATGCTCGTGGATGGTTCCTCTGTGTACGGTACTTGGGTGGACCTCCGCAATACTACAGCGGGTGGCACAAACTGGGAGATCATCTCCACCGGGGCGGGGAATGCTGAAGGGGCGGGCAAGCTGCTGTTTGATTATGGTTCCCAACCAGGTGATACAAGTGGAAATACACTGACGTTGACGTCCGGCGGCAGCGTCGGCATTGGCACTACTGCTCCGCAGTCGCGATTGCAGGTTTTTGGAGACGTTACTCTTGGGGGTGACGGCAAGCTGCACGCAGCCGGGGGCGGGGAAAGCCTGCGCATTGTTCGGGGGACGGTGGGCCCCTCTGGCCGGGTCTATTCCGGCACGGGCTTTAGCGTTTTCAGTCCAAACGCGGGGGTGTACATTATCACATTTAACCCGCCGTTCAGCGATTTTCCCGCAGTGACGGCCATGGCGCAAAGCGGCTATTATGTAGGTTTTTCTGGAACTGCCGCCACCAATCAGGTTGTTTTAAATGTTCTCGGACAGACGTTTACTGGGCCGGTTTTAACGTCCGAGCCTTTCAATTTCATCGCGATTGGAGTTCCTTAGATGCTCAATTCTCGCGATTATCGAAGTTCTGGATCATGGCTTTACACCAGGGCGCGTGCGCGTGGGCGGGTTCAGGCCTTAGTTTGGTGTGTTTTTTTGGCATTCCTTCTTTGTTTTTTACTTTCCGCAGCGGCGCCGCCGGGCATCGCGTTCACTTGCATCCAGCTATGCAGCTTGGCGTTCGCACTTTTTGAACTCCCCAATCCGACCCGTGAACGGGTCGTAGAAAAATGACATATTGGGTTTTTATTCATCTTTTTTCTCCCTTGCAGAAATTGATGTTTCAGATTTGTCATTATTCTAGGACCCTTTCACTTGATCAATTGATTGGATCGTTTACCTGGGCCTCCGTACGCTCGGCGCAGCTACGGTTGGACGAGGCGGAAGAACGCGCCGGGTTGACTGTTGGTCACTTGCACCCCGATTACCGGCGTGGCGTTGCTGACGGTAATCCATCGTCCCGTGGTCAGATTCGTCGTCGTTTGCAGAGTGTAGTTCAACGCCCAGGACGGCCAAAAGACCACCGCTTGATCGCCTACGGTCCCGGTGCTGATCGGCGTGACGGTGAGCGCCGGATTGATCAGTAGCGCGAAGATAAATCCTTGCCCCCCTCCGCCGCTATAAGCGTTCCCATAGAGCGCACCGCTCCCGCCAGTAAAAGGTCCCAGCAACACACCACCAAGGCAGGAAGCGGTGTTATTAAATAAAACGTCAAAACCGCTGCCATCCGGATTCATCTGGTAAATCGTGCCAAAGGCGTTGACCGTCCCGTTAATCGTCTGGCCACCGTGCGCGGTAATTCCATAAACTAAATTGTTCGCACCCTCAACCAGGCCACTAAAAGGTTGGCCGCCGTCGGTGGAAGGGTAGAAACTGTGCAGATTAGTGTAACCGCTACCATCGGCGGCAAGCTTGAAGACCGTTCCCTGGCCATTGGCCCCGCCCTGTCGAGTCGTGCCATAAAGAGCTCCGTCGCTTCCTTGAATCACACCCCAGGGATAATTGCCGTCAGGAGTCGTCCCAAAATTATATAGCACGGTATAACCGCTGCCATCGGGGTTAAGCTTGAACACGGAGCCGAAGCCATTGGTGCCGCCAAAATAGGCAGAGCCGTAGAGGGCGCCATCACCTCCTTGAGCCAGCTTCCCGAACAGATCAGCGGTTCCCCCCGCATTATTAGTTATCAGTTGTAATACCTTATAACCGCTGCCGTCCACATTGAGTTTGAATACGGCGCAGTTTTGGCAGGTTCCATAGATGGCTCCGTCACGTCCTTGAATCAGGCTGGTCGGGTTGGCATCCACCGCGCCAAAGCTGTGCAACTCGGCATAGCCACCGCCATTCGAGCCGATTTTGAAAATCGTTCCCGCGCCATTCGTGCCGCCACCGTAAGTAGAGCCGTAAAGGATGCCGTCGCTCCCTTGGATCACAGACAGAAATGAAAAAGGCGGTATGTTGCTCGCCGGAAAACCGGTATCGCTCAGGGCAAAACTGTGCAGGGTCTGAAAACCGCTGCCGTTTGAGTTGATTTTGAAAAGTGTTCCGCCCCCGCCGCTCGCGTTACCGCCGCCAGAGGTCACTCCAAAAAGCTCATTCCCCGCACCGGGAACAAGGCTTCCGGTGGGATTTAGCCCGTCCGGATTAACATTCGTGGTTACCAGAAAGGTATGCAACACGGCGAGCAGGTTGGTTTGGGTCCAACCCGTCATTGCGCTCAACAGCCATACGGTTAAGGTCAGACTGGCGGCCAATGCGCCTGGACCGCCACGGCGATGGTGCGGGCTAAGTTTTCGGAGCGGTGACGTCTGATTCATGGGATTTTCTTTATCCTATTGACTGCTACTGGCCTTTGGCCATCCATTTCTTCATGTGCTTTTCCAGTTCGGCGAGAACCGCCGGGAAATCACCCGTTTGGAAGCTGGACCCTAATAAGGCCGTCTGTTCCTTCGTGGGATGATTGCCCAAGCCCGGAAACTTTAGTTCCAAAAAATGACAATACTCTTCGGTACAAGGCTTGCACATAACGCGCATCTCGTGAACGAAACCCATCAGGGCCTGCGAATCCAAACCACCCGGGTAGATTTCGCCACCGCAGTACCGGCAGTCGGCCCGCATTACGGACTGAAAATCTTCGGGCAGCATGGGCACACCTTCGAGGCCGAAGGCCCCAGAACACTCCGGACACAAATCAGCGTGTTTTGGCTCTTCAACCGCGGAGCCAGTGCAAACCGTATAATGAACGGTCGCTTCTCGAACCTGGCATTTTTCGCGGAGCATATCGTTGGGTGTTTACGGTGGTGAACTTAGGCGCGTTATTAATCCTTGAATCTGATGCCGGAAGTTTACCCTCGGCCGCTACGGATGCCTAGCGAAATTAGGTCGCTCTTTGCAGTCGGCTCGGAGTCCGGCAGGCCTCGATCCGGCGAAGATAATCGCCATTTTTATCGATGAAATCGGTATTGGGTTTACGTGCAAGGGAAGAACAACCGGCGTTTAGTGAGGCAAGTAATGACAGAATATACCGCTCCTGACGGAGCTCAAAATATTGTTCCAAGGTCTGATGACTACAAATATGGCGCTCCTAACGGAGCTCAGAAAATGACCGTCAATTCTATCAATGAAATCCGTTTCGGGCTTATAGCCCTGGATAAATTTATTGGATCTTTGACCTGGGCTGCCGCTCGGCCGGCTCGCTTCTGCCCAGGCTGTCAAATTACGAGCCTTCAGCCCTAAAACATCGCCATCCCGGATGTGCAATCGCCCACACGGAATTTCGCGGCCGCAATCCATGTTTTGAATTCCCAAATCCCGTGGAATCAGCCCCGAAAAAAGTCACAACTTGAATTCCCTTTTTACTGGTGCATTATTATGGGAGAAAGAGTGGCATTTAACGTTTTGCAGTTTCCCCCGGCGCGGGAGCTGTGATCGCTCCCGGTTCATTGCATCGATGGGTGTAGGGCACCGGGATTATTGGTTTATGAGTGCATCAGCCCAATTTTTTATCAACCACGGTTTGACGTTCATATTTGTGGCCGTCTTTTTGGAGCAAATGGGTCTGCCGTTGCCCGCTTTTCCCTGGCTATTGGCCGCCGGCGCCCTTGCCTTCGACGGTAAAATGAGTTTTTCCGTGGTTCTCTTCCTGACGGTATTCGCCTGCCTCATTGCTGATTTTTTCTGGTTTTACCTGGGGCTTTTTCAGGGTGGCCGGGTACTGGGATTGCTTTGCCGAATTTCGTTGGAACCGGACACCTGCGTCCGGCGCACCATGAATGTCTTCACCCGCTATGGCTTGCGCGGGATCCTGATCGCAAAGTTTGTCCCTGGGTTGAGCACCGTGGTCCCGCCGCTGGCCGGAATGTCGAATGTCAAACCAGACCAATTCCTGCTATTTGACGGCTTGGGTTCGTTATTCTATTGCGGCAGCTTCATGCTGGTCGGTTATTTTTTCAGCCATCAGATCACCCAGATCGGCGCGGCCGTTGCCCATTTCGGGGGCAGCGCGTTTACGGTGGTGGCGGCCGTGGCCATCCTCTATATCGCCTATAAATACTGGCAGCGGCAGCGCCTCCTGCACGAACTGCGCGCCCGGCGGATCACCGCCGCCGAGCTCTTCCAAAAAGTCGAGGCTGGCGAGAACCCGGTCATTCTGGATCTCCGCTCACGGGAAGAACTCGTGCAAAATCCCACCATGATTCAGGGGGCCATCCATATTGATTTTTCCGAACTGGAAAAGCATCGTGACCGTTTGCCCCGCGATCGCGATATTGTGCTCTACTGTTCCTGCCCCAATGAAATTACCAGTGCCAAGGTTGCCCTGGCATTGCGGCGGCAAGGATTCACGCGCGTCCATCCGCTCCTCGGGGGAATCGATACCTGGCGTCAGAGCAGTTATCCGCTCGAGAGCTGGACCACCACAGTCATCACTTCGATTGACCCCGCCCCGGATAAAACCACCACGGCCACCGACAACCCGCCAAAAAACGCCATCCCATGAGCACCCCTTACTCCGACCCGACGCCACCGCTGTCGATCCGGATTTATCTGACCGACGGAACCGTCCAATCCTTCATTCAATCCGATGAAACGCTGGCCCAGGAGATTTGGCAGCATTTGGATCCGGCGCGCTTGCACACGCAGCAACGGCTGGTCCTGGCCGGGATCCATTCCAAATCCGTTTTCGTTTGCTGCGAGATTGTACGTATTGATTTCAATTGGCCGGCACCGGAGCAGTGGCAGTTTTTCGAGGGTTACGCCGACGTCGTGGAATTATCCGAATCCGAATACCGCCAGCGCGCCCACCTTGATGAGCCGGCACTGCGACCGGAACGGGAGCAACCCACCCCGGTCGGCGACCTTTTGGTATCTTTTTTGAAACTGCAGCTTCGCAACAGCGCGCCGGTTTATCTCATGACGGAATTTGTGGTCAAGCTTCCGGCGGAGAATCATTCCTTCATGCGCTTTTTCCTTTCGAAAACCTGGTTTTACCTGCGCTTGCGGGATGGCGGTGTGGCCCTCGTGAACCTGGCGAATCTCGCGGGTTATTCCGTTTATCCGGGGGTGCAACAGATACCGACCGACGCCTGGTATGCGGAACCGGCTTGAAGCGGATTGCGCCCAACCTGATTCATGAACCTCTCCGAGAACTCATCCGCCTTCGGCGCGCCCGGCATACCGCCACGCTGGAGTTCCAGCGCAAAGGAGGGGGTGGGAACTTCTTACCATACCAGTTGCCGGGTTTGGTTTACGCTCAGCCACGGCATCCTCAACGAACTCTATTATCCCAATGTGGATCAGCCGATCACCCGGGACTTCCAGTTTCTGATCACCGACGGCCAAAGTTTTTGCCACGAAGAAAAGCGGGATTTGAATCATCTGGTCGAATATCCCGAGCGCGATTGTCCGTTTTATCGCCTGACCAATTCCGAACCGGGCGGCCGTTACCGCGTGGTAAAACATGTGCTGACCGACCCGCATAGCTCCGTGCTGGTGGTACAAACCAAGCTGGAAATCTTTGACGAATCGTTGCGGGGAAAACTGCGAATCTACGCCCTGCTCGCCCCGCAAGGAAACGATAACTCGGGCCGGTGCACCGAAGTCGGCGGCAACGATTTGTTGCATGCCCGGCGCAATAATGTTCACCTTGTCCTGGGCGGCACGTGCGGTTTTAACCGGCGGTCAGTCGGATTCGTGGGCGCCAGTGACGGCTGGCAGGATTTGATGACCCATTTGAAAATGAATTGGGAATTTCAATCCGCCGAAAGGGGCAACATCGCGCTCACCGCGGAAATTAACCTGCCGGAGGATGGGGAGTTCACCATCGCCATCGCCTGCGGTGGCAGCTATGAAAGCACGGCGGCCAAACTGCTCCAGTCATTGGCCGAACCCTTTGAATCGCATCGCCGGGCCTACGTACGCCAGTGGCAGGCCACCATCGTCAATCATGAGCGCGATTTCACCGATTCCACCACGGACGGCGGCGGGATGTACCGCCTGAGCCGCTGTATTTTGCTGAGCCACGAAGACAAGGTTTTCCAAGGCGCGCTCGTCGCCTCGCTGAGCATTCCCTGGGGAGAAATCAAGGGAACTGACGATTGCGGTGGCTACCACCTTGTCTGGACGCGGGACCTGGTGCAGAGCGCGACAGCACTGCTGGCCTCAGGCCAGACCGGCACCCCGCTGCGGGCCCTGATCTGGCTGGCGGCCATCCAGCGGCCGGACGGCAGCTTCCCCCAAAATTGCTGGATCGATGGGACCTCCTACTGGTGCGGCTTGCAGCTCGACGAGATCGCCGCCCCCATCTTGCTGGCCTGGCGGTTAATGAAACACAATGTTTCCTTCAAATTATTCGATGCTCGCGTATTGATGCTGCGCGCCGGGTCCTATTTGATCCTGCAAAGCCCGGTGACCGCCCAGGAACGTTGGGAGGAAAATTCCGGATACTCCCCATCCACACTCGCCACTGTCATCGCGGCACTGGTGTGCGCCGCGGATTGCGCGGCGGAACGTGGCCAGGCCGCCATCGCTGATTTTGTTCTCGTTTATGCCGACTGGATGTCGGCGCATTTGGAAGAATGGACCGTGACGACCAAAGGCGATCTGGTGGCGGGAATTCCCCGGCATTATGTTCGCATCAATCCCACCAGTGCGACCGATCCGGACCCGGATGCCGATCCGAATACCGGCCTGCTGCAGGTTGCCAACGGCGGCGGACTTCGCCCGGCCCGGAACGTGGTCGGCGGCGATTTTCTTCATCTGGTGCGGTTTGGCATTCGCAGTCCGAACGATCCCGCGGTTCTCGATTCGATCAAAGTCATCGATCAGATCCTCAAACGCGATTTGCCCCAAGGGCCCGGCTGGCGGCGTTACAACCACGACGGCTACGGCCAGAAAGAGGACGGCGGCGCTTTTGATGGCAGTGGCGTCGGGCGCTGCTGGCCGATCCTGACGGGCGAGCGCGGCCATTACGAACTGGCGGCTGGACGCGACCCTCTTCCCTTCATCACCACCATGGAAGAGTTTGCGAACGACGGCGGCATGCTCACCGAGCAGATTTGGGACGCGGACGATTTGACGGACAGTCCCATGAAACGCGGGGCCGCAACCGGCGCCGCCATGCCGCTCTGCTGGTCCCATGCCGAATATATTTCCCTTGTGCGCAGCCGGCATGACGGTGTGGTCTTCGATCGCGTGGAACCGGCCTTTCAACGGTACGTGGTGAACCCGGTGAAAAGCGGCCACGAGATCTGGACGCTGCGTCATCCCACCCGGCGAATGGTTCGCGGCAAGACGCTCCGCATCATCCTGCCGGCCGAAGCGGCCATCGTATGGTCGGTCGACGACTGGGCCCATAACCGTCAAACGGAAACCAATCATCAGAGCGGATTGCGCCTTTGGTACGCCGATTTTCCCACCGACGACTGGACCGCCGATCATCGGTTCGAATTCACGATTTTTTGGAAACGGGAACAGCGGTGGGAAGGCCGCAATTGGCAGGTGAACTCATATCTGCCGGCTCAAACCGAAACCTCGATGGCATGAATCCGAAATGGGAGCATGGATGGCGGCGGGCGGCGGAAACGGGGAAAGTCCCGCCAGAATTTGCCAAGCTGGGAATTTGGGTGAATATTCTCGCTGCCCAACTTCAGGAGGCGGGCGCCCAATCGTTTGTGAAGCCGGGGAATGACCTGATGGAAGTCATTGGCTGGCAGTGTACTAAATTGAAACAAACCGATTAATCCGCGGAATACTCAGCATGAAAGTATTGGTCATTGATGTTGGTGGAACGCATGTCAAGGTGCTGGCGACCGGCGAAAAAACTCATCGCGAGTTTGTGTCCGGCCCCAAAATGACGCCCAAGATCATGGTTGCTCAAGTACGGAAACTGGTGGCGGACTGGCAATATGACGTCATCGCCATGGGTTATCCCGGGCCCGTGATCCGCGACCGCCCCCTCGCGGAACCATGGAATCTTGGCAAAGGCTGGGTCGGTTTCAATTTCCGGAGCGCCTTTAAACGTCCGATTAAAATCACCAATGACGCCGCCATGCAAGCTTTGGGGAGTTATCGCCGGGGAAAATTATTGTTTTTGGGACTCGGCACCGGCCTCGGTTCGGCCATGGTGGTGGACGGAATGCTGGAACCCATGGAACTTGCCCACCTGCCCTATCGAAAAGCCACCTTTGAAGATTATGTGGGGGTGCGCGGATTGAAGAAATACGGCAAACGAAAATGGCGAAAATTCGTTACCGACGTGGTGGAACGGTTGATCGCCGCGCTGGAACCCGACGAGGTGGTGCTCGGTGGCGGCAATGTCAGGAACCTCAAAAAGCTGCCGCCTTATTGCCGGGCGGGCGACAACGCCAAAGCCTTCCGGGGCGGGTTCCGGCTCTGGGAAACCAACGGCGCCCCGTCCAGATCCGCTTGAATTTCGGACCCAAAGATGCGCAAGGTATCATCCCATATGAAAAACAAGATTCAACCCCTCACCAAGCTTAAATCCTGGAAATCCCTCTCGACGCAGAGCAAGCAGGTAAAAAAACTGCATTTGCGCGATCTCTTTGCCAAAGACCCAAAACGAGGCGAACGGCTCGCGCTGGAAGCGGCCGGACTTTACCTGGATTATTCCAAGAACCGGGTCACCGACCAGTCCCTCAAAGCCCTCTTCCAACTGGCCAAAGAAACCGGCCTGCGCGCGAAAATCGACGCCATGTTCAGCGGCGAAAAAATCAACATCACCGAAAATCGCGCGGTGCTGCACACCGCCCTGCGCGCCCCCCGGGACGCCACCATTCTGGTCGAGGGCAAAAATGTCGTGCCGGAGGTGCATGCGGTGCTGGACAAGATGGCGGATTTTTCCAATCGCGTCCGCAGCGGCGCCTGGCTCGGCTTCAACGGGAAACGGATCAAGAACGTGGTCAACGTTGGCATCGGTGGTTCCGATCTCGGCCCGGTCATGGCGTACGAGGCCCTCAAACATTATAGCGAACGCGGCCTGACCTTTCGTTTTGTTTCCAACGTCGACGGCATTGATTTCATCGAGGCCACGCGGGACCTCGACGCCGCCGAAACGCTGTTCGTCATTTCCTCAAAAACATTTACCACCCTGGAAACCATGACCAATGCCCAGAGCGCGCGCGATTGGGTCCTGAGCGGGTTGGGTGGCGATGTCAAAGCCGTGGCGAAACATTTCGTGGCCGTCTCGACGAATGCGGAAAAGGTTTCCGCGTTCGGCATTGATACCGCCAACATGTTCGAGTTCTGGGATTGGGTCGGCGGGCGTTACTCAATGGATTCCGCCATCGGCCTGTCCACGATGCTGGCGATTGGTCCGGATAATTTTCGGGAAATGCTCGCCGGCTTCCATGAAATGGACGAACATTTTCGGACCGCACCGTTTGAAAAAAACCTGCCCGTGCTCTTGGGGCTGCTGACGGTCTGGAATACCGATTTCTTTGGCGCCGCCACCGTGGCGGTGCTTCCCTACGAACAATATTTAAAGCGGTTTCCCGCGTACCTGCAGCAGCTCACCATGGAGAGCAACGGCAAGCACGTCACCCTGGCGGGCAAGCACGTGGATTACGAAACCGGACCCATTTACTGGGGCGAACCGGGCACGAACGGCCAGCATTCCTTTTATCAGTTGATCCACCAGGGCACCCGGCTGATCCCGTGCGATTTCATCGCCTTTGCCCAGACCCTGACTCCGTTGGGACGGCATCACGACATGCTCATCGCCAATGTGTTCGCCCAAACCGAAGCGCTGGCCTTCGGCAAAACCGCCGCGCAAGTGAAAGCCGAAGGCACGGCTGATTGGCTCGTGCCGCACCGGGTTTTCGAAGGCAACCGCCCTTCCAACACCATTCTGGCGGACAAATTAACCCCGGCGGTGCTCGGCAAACTGGTGGCGCTGTATGAACACAGCGTCTTCACGCAGGGCGCGATCTGGAACATTGATTCCTTTGATCAATGGGGCGTGGAACTGGGCAAGGTGCTCGCCCAACGCATCATTCCCGAACTGGAAAGTTCCACCCCGGCAAAACTGAAACACGACAGCTCGACCAACAATTTGATTCGCCGCTACCGCAAAGCGAAAGGCGCGCAATGAAATCCCCTGGCTTGGACCCGCAGCGCTGCTGGAGCTTCGCACCCGTCTCCCAGCCCGTATCCTGGCGCGGAACGCAAGAGCAAACTTTAAAATTATGAGCACTAAAAATCCAATACAGTTGGGCATGATCGGCCTCGGACGCATGGGCGCCAACATGGTCCGCCGGTTGATTCGCGACGGCCATCACTGCGTCGTCTACGACCGCTCAGCGGACGCGGTGAACCAAATGGTCACGGAAAAGGCGACCGGGGCCGATTCCCTGGCCGCCTTTGTCCAGAAACTTACCCAACCGCGCGCGATCTGGCTGATGGTTCCGGCCGGGGTGGTGGATCATTCCATCGCCGACCTGCTGCCGCTGCTGGCTCCCGGCGATATCCTTATCGACGGCGGCAATTCCTATTATGTGGACGACATCCGCCGCGCGAAGGAACTGACAGCCAAACAAATTCATTACGTGGATGTCGGCACCAGTGGCGGCGTCTGGGGTTTGGACCGCGGCTATTGCATGATGATTGGCGGCGAGCCGGAGGTGGTAAAACGTTTGGATCCCATATTCGCCACCCTCGCTCCGGGACCGGGCGATGTGTCCCGCACGCCCGGGCGGGAACATCTGGGCGGCACGGCCGAGCAAGGCTATTTGCACTGCGGCCCCAACGGCGCCGGCCATTTCGTCAAGATGGTTCATAACGGCATCGAATACGGTCTCATGGCCGCCTACGCCGAAGGATTCAATATTCTCAAATCCGCCGACGCCGGGAAACGCCAGTCGGAAGCCGACGCCGAAACCACTCCCCTGCGCGACCCGGAGCATTATCAATATGAGCTTAACCTGGCCGACGTGGCCGAAGTCTGGCGGCGCGGCAGCGTCGTTGCCTCGTGGTTGCTGGACCTCACCGCCACCGCCCTGGCGGCCGATCCCAAGCTCGCCAAATTCGGCGGTCACGTTTCCGACTCCGGTGAAGGCCGGTGGACCATCAAGGCGGCCATTGACGAAGCGGTGCCCGTCCCGGTATTGACGACGGCGCTCTACGAACGTTTTGCCTCGCGCGGCGAAGCGGATTACCAGGACAAAATCCTTTCGGCCATGCGGTTCGGATTTGGCGGTCACCTCGAAAAAACGAGCAAATAACCCGTTACATTTCTTATGCCGACCCTTCACTCCGACGCATTGGTCTTTTTCGGCGCCACGGGCGATCTGGCGTACAAGAAAATATTCCCGGCCCTCCAGGCGATGATCAAACGCGGGACGCTGAACGTGCCCGTCATCGGTGTGGCCAAGGCCGGGTGGAATCTGGATCAGCTCAAGGCGCGCGCCAAAGACAGCCTGGAAAAACACGGCGGCCTCGATCAGGCGGCCTTTGAAAAATTGGCCGGTCTGCTGCGGTACGTGGACGGCGATTACCAGGATGAAGCCACTTTTAAAGCCATCCGGCGGGAGTTGGGATCCGCCCAGCGTCCCGCCCATTACATGGCGATTCCGCCCGTCCTGTTTGCGACCGTCGTGGAGCAACTGGGCAAAGCGGGCTGCACCGCCGCGGATTCGCGCATCATTGTGGAAAAGCCGTTCGGCACCGACCGCGCCTCCGCCCAGCGGTTAAACGGAATTCTGCTGGGCATTTTCGACGAAAAAAACATTTTTCGCATTGATCATTATCTCGGGAAAAAGCCGGTGCATAACATGCTGTTTTTCCGCTTCGCCAATGCGCTGCTGGAACCGTTCTGGAACCGCACCAACGTCGAAAGCGTGCAGATTACCATGGCGGAGGAATTTGGCATACAGGGGCGCGGCGCGTTCTACGACCAGACCGGCACGATCCGCGATGTCATGCAGAACCACATGTTTCAAATCATGACCAACGTGGCCATGGAACCGCCCGTGCGCACGGATAGCGAATCCATTCGCGACGAAAAGGTCAAAGTATTGAAAGCCATCCCGCCGCTCACCGAAGAGAATTTGGTGCGCGGGCAATTTCACGGTTATCAGCAGGAGCCCGGCGTTTCCCCCAACTCCAAGACCGAAACGTTTGCCGCCTTTAAACTGGAGGTGGATTCCTGGCGGTGGCGCGGGGTTCCCTTTTATTTCCGGGCCGGAAAATGCCTGCCCGTGACCTGCACGGAAATCCTCGTCCGCCTCCGCCAGGCGCCCACGATGTATACCAGTTTCAACATCATGCCCAATGCCTGCCGCATGCGCATGAGTCCGGACATCGCCTTCGGCATTACGCTCAACAACATCATGCCCGAGGATGAATCGGCCAGCCATCCCGTGGAAATCGCCGGCGGCCGGTGTCCCGACGCCGCCGAAATGGACGCCTACGAACGGGTGCTCGGCGACGCCATGGCGGGCGATGCCACCTTGTTCGCCCGGGAAGATTACGTCGAGGAGGCGTGGCGCATCGTGGATCCGGTCTTGAAGAGCGTCACTCCCGTACTGGAGTACGAACCCAATACCTGGGGCCCGGCCGAAGTGGACCTGAAAGTCAGACCCGAAGGCGGCTGGAATGCTCCGGTCGTCAAGGGCGGCTCAACCAAATGAAAGGCTGATCATGCGACTTGGAATTTGCTCGGATCATGGAGGCTTCGCGCTGAAAACGGAATTGCACGCCCGCCTGCAGGCGGCCGGCCACGAAGTCGTGGATTTCGGCGCCCATCAGTTGAATGCCGACGATGACTATCCCGATTTCGTCATTCCCCTCGGACTCGCGGTGGCCGCCGGCAAGGTTGAGCGCTGGGTGGCCGTGTGCGGCAGCGGGGTCGGCGCGGCGGTTTGCGCGAACAAAGTGAAGGGCGCCCGCGCTTGTCTGATCGAAGACCATTTTTCCGCCCGTCAGGGAGTCGAAGATGACAACCTGAATATCATCTGCCTCGGCGGCCGCATCGAAGGGCCGGAAATGGCTTGGGACCTCGTCCAGACTTTCCTCGCCGCCAAGTTCAGCAACGCCCCGCGCCATCTCCGCCGACTGGCCAAAGTGGCCACGCTGGAGCAATCGTAGCCATGGAAGACACCCTTTTTTGGAGCCGGCTTCAGTTTGCGTTTACTATTTCCTATCACTACCTGTTTCCACAACTCACGATGGGCCTGGCGGGGTTCATTGTTTTCTTTCAGTGGCGCTACCTGCGAACCAAACTGGAGACCTATCACGCCGCAGCCCGCTTCTGGTCCCGTATTTTCGGCATTACCTTTGCTGTCGGCGTCGTCACCGGTATCCCCATGGAATTCCAGTTCGGCACGAATTGGGCCGCGTTTTCAAAATTCTCCGGCAACCTTATCGGCCAGACGCTGGCCATGGAAGGTGTGTATGCGTTTTTCCTGGAAAGCGCGCTGGTCGGCGCCATGGTGTGGGGGGAAAAGCGGTTGGGTCCGCGGAATCATTTTCTGGCCACCATCGGTGTCGCCATCGGGAGTTGGGTCTCGGGATATTTTATCCTGATCACCAACGCCTTCATGCAACATCCGACCGGGTATTCCGTGGCCCCGGATGGTTCCCTGCAGCTGGCGAACTTTGCCGCCTTCCTGTTGAACCCGTGGGGTCTGATGATGTTTCTGCATAATCAATGTGCGGCCGTGGTGACGGGTTCCTTTGTCGTGGCTGCCGTGGGCGCATTTTTTGCGCTACGAGGCAAATACACGGAACCAGCTTCCGTATTTCTCAAGACCGGCACGCTGGCCGGATTGATCTCCTGTTTTCTGGTCGCCTTTCCCACGGGCGATCGTCAGGCGAAGATGGTCGCCCAAAGCCAGCCGGCCGCGTTGGCCGGAATGGAAGGCCGCTTCCGCTCCGGCACCAACGCTGAGCTGAACATCATCGGCCAGCCGGACGAAAAATTGCGTCAAATTGATAACGCCCTTTACGTCCCCGGCGCCCTCAGCATCCTCGCCTTCGGTTATGATAATGCCAGTGTTCTCGGACTGGATGCTTTTCCCAAGGATGAATGGCCGCCCAATATCGAACTCCTTTTTTATTCCTTCCACATCATGGCGGGATTGGGAACCTTGTTTATTCTGCTCATGGCCATCGCCAATTTTCAGCGCTGGCGTGGGCGGCTCGAAACTTCCCGCGGCTTGCTCTGGGCGCTGATGCTCGCGTTTCCGTTTCCCTACATCGCCACGACGGCCGGCTGGATGACCGCAGAATTGGGGCGCCAACCCTGGCTCGTCTTCAAACTCTATCGCACCAGCCAGGGCGTCAGCGAAGTGGTGAACGGGGGAAATGTGTTGTTCACCTTGATCGGATTTTGCGGACTCTATTTTGTGCTCGGCGTGCTGTATTTGTTTTTAATCGGCCGGGAAATCGGGCATGGGCCGGGTTCCGCCGGTCCGCTGGAGGTGGCCCATGATTGAAACCTGGTACGTCATCCTGACGCTCATGCTGATCCTATTCGTTGTTCTGGAAGGGTTCGATATCGGCGCCGGCATGCTCCAATATCTGGTCGGCAAAACGGAGGCCGAACGCAGAATGGTCATCGCCGCCATTGGCCCCTTGTGGTCCTGGCACGAAGTCTGGCTGATCGGCTTTGGCGGAACGTTGTTGGTCGCCTTCCCCGCCATTTTCGCCGCTTCTTTCTCCGGATTCTACCTGGCATTTTTCCTATTGCTGTGGGCGATTCTCCTGCGCGGAGTCTCGATCGAAGTGAGCGGTCACCTGGCCGATCCCTTATGGCGCACCGCCTGGCATACCCTCTTTGTCGGCGCCAACGGGCTGCTGGCCATCTTGATCGGGGCCGCCCTCGGCAACGTTCTCCGGGGCGTCCCCGTTGGCGCTGATGGAAAATTTGCCCTCGCTTTTTTTACAGATTTCAGTCCCGCCGGAAAAGTTGGCATCCTCGATTGGTATACGGTTTCCGTAGCCGTGTTTGTGCTCGCCACTTTTGCGGCCCATGGCGCCAGCGGTTTGGTGCGGCGAACGGACGGACCAGTGAATGAGCGCAGTTATCGCGTCGCCGGCCGGTTGTGGATTGCCGTGTTTCTTCTTCTGATCGTCGTCAGCATCGAAACGTGGCACGTGCGGCCGGAGCTGTTTGCTAACATGATCGTCCGGCCTTGGGGCTGGCTGGGGTTGGCGTGCGTTTTTGGCGGATTGATCGGAATTCTCGTGGCCTGGCGCCGCAAATTCGAAGGCGCTCTCCTGCTGAGTTCCGGTGTCTTTATCACCGGATTGATGATTGCCGGTTCCGCGGGAGCATTTCCCATTATGCTCCACTCCACGCTCAGGCCGGAATTCTCCCTTTCCGCCTACCAAAACGCCGGCGGCAGTTACGGCCTCGGGATCGCCCTCGTGTGGTGGCCCCTCGCCTTCATTTTCTCAATCGGTTATTTTATTTTCGTTTACCGGTATTACAGCAGCAAAGTAAAACCGGCGCAGGACACGCAAAATCCCTATTGATTCCGGCGCTCTGCCTCATGGGACAACCGGGCCGGAACCGCGGGGATAACCAAAGAAAGGAGCCGTTATGCCTGATGATAAATTGGCGCAACTCGCCATCAATACAATCCGCACGCTTTCCATCGATGCGGTGCAAGCAGCCCAATCCGGCCACCCCGGCACCCCGATGGCCCTGGCCCCGCTCGTCTATACCATCTGGAACCGCACCCTGCGCTATGATCCGCACGATCCGATCTGGCCCAATCGCGACCGCTTTGTCCTGTCCAACGGCCACGCCTCCATGCTGCTTTGGTCGATTCTCCACCTGGCCGGCGTCCAGGCGGTCAATGCCGATTATGAGCATGTCGGGCAACCCGCCGTCACCCTCGATGACATCCGACACTTTCGCCAGCTGGATAGCAAAGCCCCGGGCCACCCGGAATATCATTGGGTCTCCGGCGTGGAGACCACGACTGGCCCGCTCGGCCAGGGAGTCGCCACCAGTGTCGGCATGGCCATTGCCCAAAAGTGGCTCGCCGCCCACTACAATCAGCCCGACTTCAAGGTTTTTGATTATAACATCTACGCCGTGTGCGGCGATGGGTGCCTCATGGAAGGCGTCGCCTCCGAGGCGGCCTCCCTCGCCGGCCATCTCCAACTCGACAACCTCTGCTGGATCTGGGACGACAACCACATCACCATCGAGGGAAATACCCGCATCACGTTTACCGAGGATGTCGCCGCCCGCTTTCTGGCTTACGGCTGGAATGTGTTGACCGTCGGCGATGCCAATGACCTTGAACGCATCGAAAATGCCCTCGCCACGTTTCGAAATACCAAGGGGCGTCCCACCTTTATTGTGTTGCACAGCCATATCGGCTACGGCTCGCCGCATAAACAAGACACCGCCGAGGCCCACGGGGAACCGCTCGGCGACGAGGAGGTCCGCCTCGTTAAACGTTTCTATGGCTGGCCGGAAGACGCCAAGTTCCTCGTGCCGGACGGCGTCTACGATCATTTCAAAGCCGGGATCGGCCAGCGCGGCGCCCAAGCCCATCAACAATGGACGGAAATGTTCACCAACTACCGGCAGCATTTTCCCCAATCAGCCGCCGAAATCGACCAGATGCAGCGCCGCGAACTTCCCGCCGGCTGGGATCGCAACCTGCCCGTATTCCCGGCGGATCCCAAAGGCATTGCGGGCCGCGATGCTTCCGGCAAGGTCCTGAATGTCCTCGCCCAGAATATTCCGTGGCTCCTGGGCGGTTCGGCTGACCTCGGCACGTCCAACAAAACGACGCTGACCTTTCCCCATGCGGGAGATTTTCAACCGGAAAGTCCCGCCGGCCGAAATCTGCACTACGGCATTCGCGAGCATGCGATGTGTTCCATCAACAACGGCATTTCCCTCTCCAAACTCCGCCCTTTTGGCGCCACATTTTTCATATTCAGCGATTATGCCCGCCCGGCCATCCGGCTTTCCGCCATCATGGAGCTGCCCGTCATCTTCGTTTTCACCCACGACGCCATGGGCGATGGCGAAGATGGCCCGACCCATCAGCCCGTCGAACAACTGGCCTCGCTGCGCGCCGTCCCCGGACTCGTCACGCTTCGCCCTGGCGACGCCAATGAAGTCGTCGAGGCCTACCGCTACGTCATCCAGTTGCGCCACAAGCCCGCTGCGCTGGTCTTGTCGCGCCAACCGTTGCCAACCTTCGACCGCACCAAATATGCGCCGGCCTCCGGCGTGGCCAAGGGCGCCTACATCCTGGCCGATGCCCCCGAGGCAAATCCCGAGGTGATTTTTATCGCCACGGGCAGCGAGGTGAGCCTGGCCATCGAAGCCCACGAACAATTGCGCGCGGAAGGCATTCGCTCGCGCGTCGTGTCGATGCCGTCGTGGGACATTTTTGAAGACCAGTCGCGTGAATATCGTGATACCGTCCTGCCGCCCGCCGTCAAGGCCCGGGTGGCCATCGAACAGGCCTCCGCTTTTGGCTGGGAACGGTATGTCGAAAACGAAGGCCATGTCATCGGCATGAAAACCTTCGGGGCCTCGGCGCCGCTCAAGGAACTCCAAAAGAAATTCGGCTTCGAACCGGCCCAAGTCGTCGCCGTGGCAAAAGAATTGTTAAAAAAAGCGTGACGGCGGCGAGGGGAAACCGGTGCAGGACGAATGACAAATTTCTTCTGACCGATTTAAATCTTGGCGCTCGGGCGCAAAAAGTTGCTCGCCCTCATCCCGGCCTTCTCCCCCCAGGAGAAGGTGCAGCAGAAATCGGTCGCGCACCACCCAGGCAAACATTATTCGTTTTCGGATAGCTTGTGATCCAATATCCAGGCCGCGCTGATGAGTGAAATATGCGATAGCGCCTGGGGGAAATTTCCCAAATGCTCCCCGCTCGGGCCCAGTTGTTCCGCGTACAGCCCGAGGTGATTGGC
>Ga0302319_10006673_pt1 | contig 22848 bp, 18 predicted proteins | sample Bog_T0_2_FD_203319 | JGI IMG/M metagenome (GOLD analysis project Ga0302319, IMG submission 203319) | Peat permafrost microbial communities from Stordalen Mire near Abisko, Sweden - Bog_T0_2 | ecosystem: Environmental > Terrestrial > Soil > Wetlands > Peat | place: Sweden: Abisko, Stordalen Mire...
CGACGACGGCGACGGCCCTCTCTCCCAAACTCAAAAGGCGGGCGGCTCGCGCCGCCTAAAACCAAAACCGGACAGATCACGTGTTAATAAAAGCGGACATGTTGACTTGTTAACAACATGGGATCGACACTACAGCGGCCATCTGGTTCCATGCCGGTCGCCTGCCGGCGCTACGAACGTTGGGCAGCGCTTTGCTTTCGGTGGTGATTGTGGGGATGGGTGTTTCGCTGGGGCGCGAGGGCGCGCCGAAACAAGCTGGTTCGGTATTGGCTAACTTCTTTTCCGACCGCACCCGTTTGTCCGATGAACAAAGGCGTCTTCTGGTGGCATGCGGCGCGGGAGCGGGGATGGCCGCGGCTTATGGAGTACCGCTGGGAGGAGCGCTCTTCTCGCTGGAAGTCATGCGCGGGATGCTGGCGCTTCGATATGTCTTGCCCGCTCTTTTTGCTTCGGTGGTCGCGACGGCTGTTTCCTGGCTCGTGTTACCGGATGCACCGACCTATCTGATACCCGGTTATGCCGGTTCTGCTTCGAGCGTGGCGTGGGCGCTGGTGGCAGGACCGATCGCAGGTGTCGCATCGGTCGGCTATGTCCGGCTGATCACGTGGGCGGATCGCAATAAACCGAAGGGCTGGGAGCGATTGGCGGCGCCGGTGTTCGTGATGGCGGCGCTGGGGGCGCTTTCGATTCCTTTTCCGCAGTTACTCGGCAACGGGAAAGACATCTCACAAATGGCATTCACAGGCCAGGTTGCGCCGGTGTTGTTGTTGATTCTGCTGGTGCTGAAGCCGGCGTCGACCGCAGCTTGTGTGGGGTGCGGAGCGCCGGGCGGGCTGTTCACGCCTTCGCTGACTTTCGGCGCATTACTTGGCGCCGTTCTCGGGCAGGCATGGTCATGGTTCTGGCCGGGCGTTCCGCCGGGATTATTCGCACTGCTGGGTGCTGCGGCAGTCCTGGCGGCCACGACACAGGGACCTATCTCTACCGTGGTTTTGATGATGGAATTGACTGGACGGGACAGGCAATTCATCGTGCCATTACTGCTGGCTGTGGGGACGGCCACGCTGGTGGCGCGGACCATCGAATCGCGATCGATCTATGATGCCCGTTTGACCGACGAAGAAGTTGAGGCGAGGCGAAAAGCTCGGGAGATGCCGACGCCTCAACCTGCGGGGTGAGTAAGTCTACGGCTGGTTTGCGCTCACGTTTACCGTTGGAACGCTCAATGAGCCGACAGTATTCGAGCCGAGATCAATCACGAAGAAGCGCAGGAGTCGCACGGCAGGGTCGACCGGAACTTCTCGGTTGAAGTCGATGAACAGGGGAGGCGCCGCGTCACGTTCCTGGGCGTTGTATTTCAGGTCGAGTGGAATTAAAGGAGAGCCTTGCGCCTGTCCATCCGCCCTATAGGCAACAACCGCGACCTTTAAATGGGCGGCAAACTGACCGGCATCGCGAAGAAAGGCAATATCTTTGGATTCGATGCGCGCTTTGAGCAGTGCATTCGCCGGATTGTTGGGATCTGGTGACAAAGTCGCGAACAAACCAATTTCGGCGGCGTCAGAGGTAGTCGATACCGCGTCGTCGAGAGCGGTCTGAGCCCAGGACTCGGGAGATTCCTGCCAGGCGTAGTAACCTTCCCGAGCGCGAAATCGAATTCCCTTCCGACTGCTGGTGATGCGTATTTTATGGAACTTGCCGTCCCAATTGGAGGGGGCGGGATAGTAAGCGAACTGGTAACTGTTGCGGGAGTCGATTACGGCTTGTTTGATGGTCGAGGCGATATCTCTGCCGGCATCCGGCCTGCCACCGGTCATGCGTGCGAACTCATCGAGAGTCTCGTCGCTGGAGGCGCCTGAACCCGTTCCGCTACTTTCCCTGTTCATCCCAGAGGACCCCCCAGGACCGTCCGGGGGAGCATCGGTGCTGCCTAACATTATTTGGCGGGAGGGATAGATAGTGACCCGGCAGCGGTGAAGGAACTCGCTCAGGTGTCGTAGTTGTGGGGTGAAATCAACGAAGTCCAGGGTATCGGAACGGCGGGGGCCGAGCGCCATCGGCACGCCGTCGGTAATCCATACAATGTTTTTGTGACCCGGTACTTTACCTAATTCGCCGGTCAAGCCAAGGAGCGCGGCATAAGTCAACTGAACGCGCACGGCCACGTCTATGTCGACCGGTCGAAGACGAGTTACTGTGGTCATAGCGCGATCCATCAATGGCTTGATCGTGCGTGTCCAGGGTGGAGACCCGGGATTCCGAGCCGGGGCAGATAGACCATGAACCTCAAATAAACGGCCATCGAGAGTCAGGAGATACAAGTAGAGGTCGTCGGAGTTCCGGAGCGGTGCAAGATATTTGACGAGTTGGCTCCAGGCATTGGCCCGAGTACCCATGCGTTCGTTCAAAAGGTCAAACAGAATAACGGTGGCGTGATGCGTTCCCGTGATGCTTCGGTTGGAGAATTCATTGGGGAGTGGCGCGCGGGGAGGCAGGGCCGAATCGTCCGGTTGTTGAACCTCGAGGTGCTTAAAGAAGACGATCTTTTCTGGTTTCCCTGCGTCTGAAATAGCGAGATCATCGATATTGAGATCGTTGACGGGCGTGCCATTCCTGTCTACGGCTACGACGTTCAAGTCCATCAATCGTGATTGCTGCGGAGCGGGTTGAGCCGTCATTTGAGCTGCGCAAAGGACAACGAAAGCGGCGGCCGTAAACAATCGCATATGCGTCAGTCGACGAGTTGCCATGATGAATCGGGATTGAAGCTAGTGACAGGCGAGGCGAGTTTTCCGAGGTTTTTCTGATAAATAATTCCGTCCTGGTTGACGATAAAAGTGTGAACGCCGGTGACGCCGTACTCGGCTGGCCAGGCGATCAGGCCAAAGCCGCCGATCAACGAACCTTTGACGAGATAGTTATGGCGGCCACCGGGAGCGTCGGGCCCCTGGGCCGTCAGAATTCGAAAATAGTAGCCGTGGTAAGGTTTCAACGGCCGGGTGGGGGCCTCAAATTCCGCAGTAGCTTCGGCAAAGCCCGGCGGCACCAGAGAAGAGGGATTGTTATCCGAATAGAGGCCGTCATTCTTTCCCGCTGAACTGCGGACCTTGCGGGCGTACTTGAGTACGCCGTCCTTTTCGCGGTCCGCCGTAGCGTATTCCTGTTGGGCCTCCACATAGCCGGAGCTAATTTCCATAGCATCGAGTTCATTCGCCCCAATACGGCGAGCGCGCATCTCAGAAGCACTGAGGGAGGGGTCGAAGCGCCAGCGGCCGCTGCCGGGTATCAGGACGATAGGTACAGGAAATGGCCAGTCATCCTGTCCGACGGAAAGGATGACGCGAGACCGATTCATGGGGTCTGGATCCAGTTGATTTTTCGCGCGGGCCAGACGGGCGAATTCAGCCCGTTCTTCTTTATCGTTCTTTAAATCGCCCGATGTCAGAACCTGGCCAGCGGCGGGTCCGAGAAGCGCATTGAGATCGGCGATGTTATCGCTCTCCGCATCAGTAATGAGACTGTCGGCCGCCGCTTGGGGAGATGTGAACGTCTTTTGTATCTGACCGAGACAAAGGCAGGGCAGGCTGACCATCAAGAATGTCACTGAGAGTTGTTTCGAGTTCATTTGCATCAGCGTCTTCCTCCTCCTCCTCGCGGTCCGCCTCCCACTGGCGAACCACCATGAAAACCGCCACCGGCGAAACCTCCGGTTCCTGCTCCGCCAAAACCACCCATGCTGTGGAAACCGTGGTCACTTTCGAATCGGGCGGAGCCGCCGCGCTGGGCGCCTCCGAACACGCTGTGACTACCGCCGAAGTTACGCTGCTCGAATTGAGGTGTTCCGAATCGGCCAGTCGCGCCAGTATCGGAACGGGTGTTGGAATTGATCTGGGCTCGCTGATTGAATCCGGAACCGCGAATGTCTGCGCCGCCTGGCCCCGAAGCACCGCGGAACTGTTCTCGCAAACCCTGGTTAGGGTAGGGAACACCGAGACGATGACCGGGGTCGTGAGTCCATGGTTCAGTGGCATGGAAGCGACGAGCGTCGAAATCACGGAATCCATAACGGTGAAAGAAATGATTATTGACAAAGACGTTGCCGCCAAACCAATTGGGTCCCCAGCCCCACCCTCCCCAGCCGCAGCAGTCGCCAAAGAACAATCCGGCGCTGATACCGGGGAAAAACCCGAAACCCACATCGATCCGTGGATAAAGCAGGGGTGGATAAAATCCGTAATCCGGTGGACCCCAGATATAGTCCGGATTGTAATCAGGCACATAGACGTCCTGTGGATTCGTAGGTTGAATATCGATAGCGGTCTGGCCGTTCTGCGTCTGTTGAGTTACGGTCTGCTGTTGGCCCGATTGCAATTTTCCGTTGGCTTCCGCGCGTGCCCGCATTCGCTGCACGGCGGTCATCAGATCAGATTGTTGGGCCAGAAAAGCATTTCCGAGGTCAGTAATCCACCGTATGTCCTGGGTGAGGCGGCCGATTACATCAGGGAAGATGACCAGAGCCTGAACGCTCGGGTCCCAATTCTGCATTCGCGCGGCGTCTTCCCGTTGTTTACCCTGTAAGTTGCCATTCTGCTGAAGCCATTGGCCGGCCTCAACCAGCTCAAGCGGGTAAGTGGAAGCTACTAATATCTGACTGAGTAGTGAATCGGGGTAAAGTGCGATAGGTGCGACGAGGTCGTCAAGCTGCTGGGGAGATAACACCTGTGTGGGAGGAGGAGGCTGCTGGGCCAGTACGATGGGGCACTGAAGTGCCGAAAAAGCTGCGATCGCCCACAACGTCCTGACGCGCAGCAGAGCTCTTACTCGCATGACTTCTTTCTCAGGATTTTGCATTTCCGCGCGCTGCGCGGGAAATGGCACCCGCGGCTTGGCGTTGAGGCACCGCCCATTCATCCTGCGCCGGCAATTGTTTCCGACCCAGTTCGTTCTCTGCCGAAAACCAGTCCTCATCATGGGTGCCGTGGGGACGACCACGCCTTTCCCAACGGAAATAAGCGGATTCCGCTACCTCGGCCGGATTGATTTCGTTTTCTGATTCAAGCGTCTGGTTATTCATTTTCATTTGGCTTCTCCCGCGAACCCGTTTCGATCATAGGAGCAAATACAAATGCGCGGAATACCGCGGTGACTGAATTTTGCGCTGAAAAAGGCTGTATGAGTACGGAGACCAACCAGGAAGAATCATTCGATCTCAAAAGCCGTGTATCTTATATGACCTTCACGCTCAATCTGAAGGGCCACGGCATCACCCTTGCGGAATTCATTGATGCGGTCCCGGAAGGCATCGAGCGAACTCACGGGAAGCTGATTGAGTTCATGGATGATATCGCCGGGCTTCAGGTCGAGAAAGCGAGCCTGACCTTCTGAAGTCCGCGCGACAACGACAAGGCCGTACTGTTTGCGCAGATCCGGGATGGAATCCGCTATTGTTTTGTCGATCGGGATGCATACGAGTCCCAGGCGGGAGATCAAACTTTGCTCAATAGGTTCGGGAGGCGAGAGTGGATCGACGGGCGAAGGGTCGCTGCTCACTTTGGCTGTCAACGAAAGTGTTTCCTCTTTGCGCTGCACGAGCAGTTTAATATCTACGCCGCCCTGACGTCGATAGATAGCTTCCTTGAACTGCCTCGAGGTCTGAACGTGAAGTTCATCCAAAGTCAGGATGACGTCATTGGGCTCAAGGCCGGCCGCGGCGCCGGAACCCATCGGATCGATGTCAGTAACCAGGATTCCTGACTGAGCATGAAGGGAAAGTGCCGAGGCCAGAGCCGGAGTCAGATTTTGCACCATGATTCCCAGCGATCCGCGGGAGACTGTGCCTGTATCGCGGAGTTGTTTGTAAACGGTTTTCACAAGATTAGCGGGAACCGCGAATCCTATTCCTTCATTTCCCCCGGACCTGCTGAGGATGGAGGTGTTCAATCCGATCAGCCGCCCCGCGGTGTCGATCAACGCTCCGCCGCTGTCGCCGGGATTGATGGAGGCGTCGGTCTGAATATAAAGCACGGAATCTTCTTCGCTGATGGCACGCGCGGCCGCACTTACTACTCCGATTGACAGAGAATTGCGCAGAAGCATAGGACTGCCTATGGCCAGAACAACATCACCCTGCGAGACGGCATCAGAGTCCCCGAAATCGAGAACAGGAAGGCCGGTGGCGTCGATTTTGAGGAGGGCCAGATCGGACTCTTTATCGATACCGAGCACATGCGCAACAAAATCGCGGGCGGGCGGCGAATCGATGGCACCTTTACGGGTGCCGTCGGTACTTTCTCCGATGCGAACTTTCAGACGGGTGGCGCGCTGTACGACGTGGGCGTTCGTCATGATGTAGCCGGAAGGGTCCACGATTACGCCGGATCCGTTGCTGTGTTCCTGCGATACATGACCGGAGACAGCGTCGTCGGGTTCCCGGTAGCCGCTGACGGCTATCTCGACAACCGCAGGGGACGCACGTCGGGTGAGAGTGCGGAGCGAGGCGCTGAACTGCCCGAGAGTGTCGCGAGCAGGGCCGGTTTGAGCGGGAACGTTCTGGACAGCAAGCCAAAACAGAATCGGAAGGGTCACCCGCGTATGCAACATGGCGTATCTCCTCGAACGGTTCGAATGACCAGCAATGCCGATGCCATCAACGTGTCAACTTTTGGAAGGATAAGGCCGACAAGGATAACCAGGCGAAGCGCAGTGCGCGTCTGAGTTCCTCGGAACCGGCCGATCTGTAAACGACGTCATAGCCGTGCCCGCGAAGCACCTCACTCCAGAGAGGCTCATCCACTGAGTGGGCGGCCAGGAGGAGGCGAGGCCTGTTGGGCAGCCGGCTGAGAGCATCAAAGGCCTGTGTCCAATCGACGCCGGGAAGCCGAACGTCGTAGATGATGACGGGCAGAGATTCGAGGGTGCAGACCTCGACGGCGCGGTCGAGAGTCCGGGCCCATCTGCTGCGCCAGCGGTCAGAAGTGGCGACGTCGAGGATGCCTGAATAGAAACGCAAGTCCGCTGTGACGGCAAGGACACCGGCGCTGGGTTCAGCTTCGGCGATACCCATGACGGAAAGATCTTTTGTCAGGCAGCGCTGGACGGCCCGAGGAGGGCTGGAGAGTAGGCGCTGAAGTAACCGGGACATTTGTGACTACCACTTTAGGGGCTGCGCACAAAGACAGGAATCCTGCCGCCAGGGGATTTTTCCGCCAACTGGTGTGTATTTGCTCTGATTTCGCGTCTCAGCTAACTCCGGTGCGAAATTACGGTAATGGGGGGATGGCAATGAGCCGTGTCCGGCAATAGAGTGAAGCAGTAAGTAAAGGAGTGAGTGCGCCGATGAACTCAAAGCCCTGGGGCATTATTCTGGCGGGAGGCGATGGTAAGAGGTTAAAAACGGTAAGCCGGTTTTTGTCCGGGGACAACCGGCCGAAACAATTTTGCGCCTTGTTCGGCGGCAGTTCGCTTCTTACTCAAACGCGCGGAAGACTCAGGCCAGCCATTGAGTCCGATCGGATGCTGTTCACGGTAGTGAAAGACCATGCACGGTTTTATGGGCCGGAACTGGCGGACGTTGCTGAATCGAACATCGTGGTTCAACCCGCGAACAGGGGAACGACCGCGGCTATTGTTTACAGCCTGATTCGTGTGACGCGAGTCGAGAAAGATCCGATGGTGGCGTTTTTCCCAGCGGACCATCATTATCTGGATGAGAAGAAGTTTGCGCGGTCAGTAAATTCGGCGTTCGAGGTGGTGAAAGAAAACTGCGAACGGCTTGTACTCTTAGGCACGAAAGCGGAAGCAGCGTCGGTGGAGTACGGATGGATTGAGCCGGGACGCCGGCTGAGCAACGGCGGAACCGATGACTTACAGGCATATCGCGTCAACCGATTCTGGGAAAAGCCTTCGGCGCCGATAGCCCGAAGGTTGCTGGACCGGGGCTGCCTGTGGAACACGTTCGTGATTGCGGGGAAGGCACGGGCATTTCTGGAATTGCTGGAAACGATGGACCCCGCTATCCTGAAAGCGTTTCAGCCGGTGGCTGAGGCGAATTCGAAAAAAGAAGAGGCGGAACGGGCGAGTGAACTTTATCAGGCTCTGCCCACGGGCGATTTTTCGCACGACGTGTTATCGCAGTGCGCGGAGAGACTGGCAGTGCTACAGATGGATGACGCGGGCTGGGGCGATATCGGCACCCCCGAAGGGGTTCTCGCGGCACTGGAGCGAAGTGCGCCGTCAGCTGAGGGACGAGATGCCGATGAATCCAAAGAGAGAGTGGCCGCCCGCGACGCCTTCGAGACATGGTGGTCCACTTATTGTCAGGGATTGCAGGAAGTATGCCGGCACGCCAGCGGAAAAAATAGCAGTGACAAGACGTTTCATTAGCCGGGCCGACCGGCCAGTCCGATGACTGACTCCCGGGTCAGAGTGATGATTGCCGATGACCACCCCATGGTCCGGAGCGGGCTGCGCGCGCTGCTGGAACGGGACGGTGAGTTTCAGGTGATTGCCGAAGCGGCTAATGGTTACGAGGCGATCGATCTTGCGATATTGCACAAGCCCGACGTGATCCTGCTGGATGTGGGAATGCCGCGGCTAAGCGGGCCGGACGCCGCGCAGAGTATTTCACAGAAGCTTCCCTCGGCGCGCATCGTCATGGTGAGCATGCACTCCGATGAAGCTTACGTTCTGCGCGCTTTAAAGGCAGGTGCAAAGGGGTACCTGCTGAAAGCTTCTCCGGAGGCGGACGTTCTGGCCGCCGTGCGCGCGGTGGCGGCGGGGAACGCCTATTTCAGTCCGAGCATTACCAGGTTGCTGGTGGAAGACTATGTTCTGGAACTTCGCAGGCGGGGCGCGGAAGATAGTTACGATCTGCTGAGTACGCGCGAGAAGGAAATATTGCAGCTTTTGGCGTCGGGGAAAAATAACCGCGAAATTACGGAACTGCTGCATGTGTCGATTTCGACGGTGGAGACTCACCGCAACAATATTTTCCAGAAACTGCACATCCACAATCTGGCGGAGTTGATTCTCTATGCGGTGCGAAAAGGGCTGATCTCCTGACCGTCGCTTTCGCTCGCCATTGATTCTGCGGGCCGCGGATCCCGCGGAAGAGGCAGATAGACGTTGATGACGGTGCCGCGGCCTGAATGGGAACTCAATTCGACCTTTCCGGAGAGGCGTGTGACGCGCTCCTGCATACCGAGGATGCCGAGGCCCTTGTCCTGCGTCGGATCGAACCCTCTGCCGTCATCCTGCACGGACAGGTGCAGCGTTTGCCGGTCTTCTCTCAGGTAAATGCGAATGACGCGTCCGCCCGAGTGCCGGATAGCGTTGCGCAAGGCTTCCTGTGCGACGCGGAAGACACAGGTGCGGTGTTCTTCGGGGAGGTCGTCGACGAACGATTCAGCGAAGACGTCGACGACCATTGCGGTGGTTCGTGAAAGCTCGCGGGCCAGCCACTTGAGGGCGGGTACGAGCCCGAGATCGTCGAGCATGGTGGGGCGAAGGAGCAGGGCCATGTTGCGAACGACTTTGGCGTTCCGCTCGGTCATATCTTCCACGAGCTGCAGCTGGCGGAAGGCTTCGATGGAGTTGTCGTCCCTCAGTGCGGAGCGCAGATTGCCGAGGCCCAGCATGGTGGCCGACAGTACCTGACCCACTTCATCGTGGAGTTCACGGGAAATTCTGCGCCGTTCATTTTCCTGCGCGGAAACAAGCTCGCCGGAAAGACGTGTCAATTCCTCGCGGGCGCCGATGACTTCGGTGAAGCGGCGATCAGCCTCCTGCTCGAGGCGCAACAACCGCCAGAGGGCGATACCGGCGAGCGACAAGCCGCAGGCAGCGGTGAGAATGAGGAGCAGGAGAAGCCTGGCTCGAAAAGAGGACAGCATCAGGCTGACGGCAGCGCTGTTTTGTTCGAGCTGGCTCTCGCTCATCTGCTGAATGCGGTCGGCAAAGCTCAGAGCGCTCATGCGGCGGGGTAGTAATTCGTCCTGCATAAAGGTATAAGCGCGCGAGCGGCGCTGTTCGATGTTCCACTGGATGACCGGGGCGAGAGCAGTCCGGTAACCGGTGAGTTCGTCAGCCAGTTGCGAGACGGCAACCTCTTCACTATTTCCCGCGAGACGCCGGTATTCGTCAACGTCTTTTTGCATCTGCCGCTGAGTATCGAGGAACTGGTCGCGATGGCCGACGGCGAAAGCATCGTTGGTATCAAGAAGAAAATCGCGGACGTAAGTGCCGGATGTATATATGTCCGAACGAAGCCGCTGCAGGACACGATCGCGTTCCACGTACTCGCGACGAATGGTTTCTTCGCGGCCATTGATCTGAGAAAGAAAGGAAATGGCGCTGAGGCCGAGGAAGCCGAGAAGAATGAGCAGGCCGCCAAATCCTGTGAAGAGCGCAATTCGGGCCTGGCGGTTAGTGGATTCCCGGTTCAGTTTCATTGGAGGCGGGTGTTTAACGGACATTGAATTTCATTTTGCCCAAGGGCCCAAGGTATGTGACGCCGCCAAAACAAATCAGATTTCCCATAACAGGGTTCAGCCCGATCATATAACCGTTGCGCCCTTGTCACCTATACCGTCGACAGGGGATTTTTGGTGCGTGAATGCCTTTATGGCAGGACGAAGCGTTACGCGCTAACGGCAATCCGGTGCAAATTTACCGTGAGCCTGGGAGGCGCGACCGAAGAGATTTTACATATCCTCCGGTTGTGAATGGTTACGACTGGCCGCTGCACGGGGTCATAACAGTTGTGGTGCCGGCGATTACAGTGCTGCTGCGGATGTGTCCTGAATGGCACGGCGCCTACGCGAATGGTGTTACAAGCGGCGTGAGCAAGCGCGCCTGAGGATCAACGAGTACTATGTTCCTACCGAAAGCATTTCACGCAATCAGCGCTTATTTCTCCCGGACCGAGCCGGAGGGAGAACATATTGTTCCCGTAGTGGCTTGAACCGGGAGTGCGGGTGACCGGGCAGCGCTTGAAAAGATAGGAACACGTGACCACCTGGAACTTCACTTTGCCGACACCTGCGGTCAGGCATGGGCTGAAGTGAATCGGTTGCAGGCACGGGTGGTTCTTTGTCGCCATGATCCGGAACGAATGGAATGGCAGGACCTGGTGCGGATCCTCGCTATGGCGGATTCGCATCCGTGCGTGATTTTGATCCTGGGGACGGTGGATGGCTATCTTTTGCGCGACGTGCTTTTACGAGAAGTGGTGGCGAACGGTGGATTCGACGTCGTGTCCACGCCTCTGGCAGAAGATGACACAGCGCTGGCTATCGGCCGGGCGCTTCTCCACTGGAAGAGCGCGGCGCGGGGAACTCACCGACCGTCAATCCTGGCGCGGGTCTGAAAAAAAGTTTTTAGAGACCTACTAAGGGACTTTTGCGTTGAAAATACCGTCTGTGCGGTATGTGACATAGTTTGCGAAATACCTACACTGGATGGCATGAGGTTTGCGATAGAGTCTCCCCAGGTATTGCCGTCAAAATGACTTCAAAGAGTCCTGTATCAAGCGAGGCTTTTGAGAATCTCCGCAGTTTCGACACCTGTATTGTTTCGAATGGAATTGAAAGATATAACGTTCGTCTCCGTAACGAAGGTTTCGTTTCGGGGAAGATTCACTGCCGGTTCCCTAAGCTTCCGCCTATGCTGGGTTACGCGGTAACTGCCCGAATCCGGACTTCATCGGCCCCTATGAAAGGCGGTTGGTATTTCGACCGGATGGATTGGTGGACTTACTTCGATTCCATGCCTGGGCCGCGAGTTCTTGTTCTTCAGGACGCCGACCACTCGCCGGGAATGGGGGCGCTTGTGGGTGAAATTCACGCGACGATTGCCCAGGCGCTGAAATGCGTGGGCTGTGTGACCAATGGCGCGGTCCGCGATCTGGCGGGGGTGGAAGCGCTGGGTTTTCCTCTTTTCTCAGGATCGGTATCGGTGTCGCATGCCTATGCTCACATAGCGGAATTTGGAGACCCAGTGGAGATCGGGGGCCTGGTTATTCATCCTGGCGATCTGGTTCACGGCGACAGAAACGGTGTACACGTGATACCGCTCGAGATTGCGGAAGAGATTCCTGAAGTTGTTCGGGGGATTGAGGCTGAGGAGCGCGATCTGATCAGATATTGCCAGTCCGACCGCTTTTCACTTAAGGGACTGTCGGAAAAGCTGAGATCGGTTTCGGAGAAGGGCACGCACATACTGCCAGGCAACTCCGGAGGGGTATCAGCAAAATGACGAAGCCGCTGTTGTTGCGAAACCTGAAAGCGCCGGAAATACTAATGCTGACCGGTATCGCGATTTTAGCGATCAGTCTCGCCGGGTGTTCAGGTAGTGAAAAAGTACATGCCGGGAACCCAGATGTAAGCGCCGGGAACGTCAAGGTCGGTGTGGCGCCGGTCACATCGAAGCCCATGTCGCGGAGTCTGACGCTGTCTTCGGAACTGGTGCCTTTTCAGGGAATTGATGTCTACGCGAAAGAAGCCGGTTATGTAAAAGAGCTCCTGGTCGACTACGGCACTCGGGTGAAAGCGGGACAGTTGATGGCTGTGCTGGAAATTCCGGAGCTTCAAATTCAGGTACAGCAGGATGAGGGAGCCATTCGGAGCGCCGCGGATCAGGTGATACATGCTGAACACGAAGTAAGCCGTATGGAAGCGCAGCAGAAGGTGCTGCAACTTCAGTTCGACCGGCTGGACAAGGTTGCCAAATCGCAGCCGGGTCTGGTGGCGCAACAGGAAGTGGACGATGCACAGGGCAAGGCTCTGGCGTCGGCGGCACAGGTAGAATCCGCGCAGTCGAATCTGGCGGTGACGCAGGGACAGCTGGATTCGGCGAAGGCCAAGCGGGAGCACGACCAGGTACTGTCCGATTACGCAAGAATCACGGCCCCTTTCGCGGGCGTAGTTACACAACGCTATGCGAATCAGGGAACTCTGATGCAGGCAGGTACAGGGTCAAGCACGCAGGCGCTACCGCTGGTACGGCTCTCAGAGGACAATCTGTTCCGGTTGTCTATCCCCGTGCCCGAGTCCTATGTTCGCTATATCAAGATAGGCGACGCGGTTCAGGTGAGTGTGCCGGCGCTGAACCGTGTCTATACGGGGAAAATCGCCAGGTTCTCGGTAGATGTGAAGGAAGACACGCGGACCATGCACACCGAGGTAGATATCCCGAACATAGACGGGAAGTTGATTCCGGGTATGTATGCCGAAGCCACTCTGGCGCTGGATCAAAAGCAGAATGCAATCGCCGTGCCTCTGCAGGCAGTGAATCAGGACAACAATCAATCGAATGTTTACGTGGTGGACTCTGCAGGTAAGGTTGCGATCCGGCCGGTGAAACTGGGGATACAGACATCCACCGATGCTGAGGTTCTATCGGGATTGACTCCCGGCGAGAAGGTGATTGTAAGTGATCGGAGCAGTCTTAAGGCCGGCGAGCCGGTGACGCCGCAGGATGTAAGTCTTGTCCAGTATCAGGGACAAGAAGACCAGAAATAGCCCAAGACCTCAATGCCAAGTTTTTCGATCCGAAATCCGTATTTCATTATTGTTATTTGTCTGACGCTGCTGGTAATTGGAGTTACCAGCGTGGCGCGGATGCCCGTCGACCTGTTTCCACCAATTAACATGCCGGAAGTGGTGGTGGCGACGTTCTACAGCGGCATGCCTCCCGTGGATATCGAGACCGACATTACGAATCCGCTGGAACGCTTTTTCACGCTGGCGTCCGGCATCGATCACATGGAGTCGCGCTCGCTGTTGGGCGTGAGCATGATCAAGGTTTATTTCCAACCGGGGACCAGTGCTGATGCCGATGTAACGCAACTCTCGAATTTGGCGCTGGCTGATTTGAAGCGATTACCGCCGGGCACTCTGCCTTCGGTTGTGCTTAAGTTCGACGCGTCCAGCCTTCCCGTCTGTCTGGTTACTGTGCAGGGACAGGGATTGAACGAAACGCAGCTCCACGATCTGGCGCAATTTCAGATTCGAAATCAGATCGCCGTGGTCAAAGGCGCTGAGATCCCCGGTGTGTTCGGCGGTAAATATCGGCAAGCCATGATCTACGTCGATCCGTTGAAACTGCTGTCACGGCAGATGGGCGTGATGGACGTCGTCAATGCGGTGAACGACAGTAACCTGATTCTTCCCGCCGGGGATGTGAAGATCGGACCCAGCGATTTTTACGTTTATTCGAACAGCCTGGTGAAGAATGTTTCGGACCTGAATAGTTTGCCAATCAAGACGGTGGGCACGCAATGGGTAACGGTGGGAGATATCGGGGAAGCCAAAGACGCGAGCCAGTTGCAGTACAACATCGTCCGCATCGATGGGCAGAAATCCGCCTATATCCCGATCATGAAGCAGGGTGGCGATACGAATACGATTCAGGTGGTGGATGACGTCCGCAACCTGACAAGTCATCTTTTCGACCTGCCCGCGCAGCTGAGGACCAGCATTGCGTTCGACCAATCCGTATTTGTGAAGCAAGCTCTGAACACGGTGCTGCATGAAGGGCTGATAGGACTGGCACTCACCAGCATTATGATTCTGATTTTTCTGGGAAGCATGCGGGCTACCTTTGCGGTCCTGCTGTCTATTCCGATATCGGCGCTGGCCACGTTCGTCATTCTTTACATGCTGGGCAGTACGGTGAATACGATGATCCTCGGGGGGCTGGCGCTGGCGTTTTCGCGCGTCATCGATAACTCGGTGATCTCGCTGGAAAATATCTACCGGCATCTCGAAATGGGTTCTTCTCCGAAGGTGGCGGCAGAAGAGGGCGCGGCGGAAGTGAATCTGGCGGTGCTGGCGGCGACATTGGTCGACGTGGTTGACTTCTTCCCTGTCACGCTGCTGATCGGAGTAAGTAAGTTCCTGTTTTCGGCGCTGGCGCTGGCGTTCTGCCTGTCATTACTCGCTTCGTTTGTAGTCGCGATGACGGTGATACCGCTGTTCTGTTCGAAGTTTCTGAAGAGCGTTCCTCATGCACATGCCAAACCCGGCGTCGAGGGAGAAGTGGAGCACTCTGCAGAGTCACAAGGGGAACTGGAAGGGGAAGAAGAGACATCATGGGGGGCTCGCTTCAACCGATGGTTTAACGGGAAGTTTGAGTCTCTTCTGAATGTCTATGAACGCGCGGTAAGACGCTCATTGAGGCATCCCGGTTTTACGGTCGCCGCGCTGATGGGAGTGTTCGTGGCGAGTTTAGCTATCTATCCCTTTGTGGGCCGGGCGTTCTTTCCGCAGACAGATGCCGGCCAGTTTACGATGAACATCAAGGTTCCCACCGGCAGCCGGATTGAGGTCACGAACGATTATGTGGCGAGGATTGAAAAGCTGATCCGCCAGGTTGTTCCCCCGAGCGATTTAAAGATGATCGTTTCGAACATCGGGGTCGTCAACGACTTTTCATCGCTCTACACATCAAATTCCGGCGAATATACAGCGACGATACAGACGGCGTTGAATGAGGGGCACAGTATAAGCAGTCTGATTTATATGGACCGCGTGCAGAAGGCACTGGCTGCGCAGTTTCCCGACGTGCGAGCTTTTTTTCAGAGCGGTTCCATGGTGGACGCCATTCTCAATGCGGGACTACCGGCGCCGATCGACGTTCAGGTCAACACCCGGGATCTGGCTAAGACGTACAGTGTGGCGCAGGATCTGGCCAGTCGAATTCGCGGTATTTCCGGGGTGGGACAGATTTATATTCCCCAGGACATGAACTATCCGGCCATCAAAATGAACGTCGACCGAGTGCATGCCGCCGAGCTCGGGCTAACGCAGAAAGATGTTGTTGACAATGTCATTACGGCGCTGAATTCCAATGTCATGATCGCACCTAACTACTGGGTGGATTATGCATCGGGCAATGACTATTTTTTGAGCGTGCAGTACGCCGAGCACGGTTCGACGGCGATTCATAACCTGGTGGATCTGAAACAGATTCCGCTGCGCGCGTCCAACCTGAAGCAGCCGACAACTCTGGATAGCGTGGTGCAACTGGAAAATCAGCTATCTCCCACGGAGGTAGACCATTACCAGATCCAACGGGTGGTGGACATATATGTAACGCCGGTCGGAGAAGACCTCAGCAAGGTCACGACGTCTATTCAGCAGACGATTAAGGATGCGAAGCTGCCGTCCAATGTACGGGTGAATCTCCGCGGCATGGTAGACGGCATGAATGCGTCATTCAAGAGCTTCGGCCTCGGTTTCGGGATTTCATTTATTCTCCTGGTGCTGATTTTGATCGCTCAGTTCCGCTCTTTCATCGATCCATTTCTGATTATGCTCGCGATTCCGATGGGGTTTGTGGGAGTGCTGATCATTCTGCCGCTCACACACACTACGCTGAACGTGATGTCACTCATGGGCGTGCTGATGCTGATTGGTATTGCTGACTCAAACAGCATTCTGATTGTCGACTTCGCCCACAAGCTGGAAGACCAGGGGCTGTCGGTAATGGACGCGGCAGTTACCGCGTGCCGGGTGCGCCTGCGACCGATTCTGATGACATCGGGCGCCACGATCTTTGGAATGCTCCCTATGGCCATGAAGCTGGGCGAGGGCGGGGAACAGTATACGCCGATGGCGCGGGCGATTATCGGTGGTTTGACGACGTCGGTGCTCCTGACGATTTTCATTGTTCCTGCTGCTTATGTACTGGTCTATGGAAGAAAGAAACGTAATGCCGTACAGATCGCTTAGCCGAAACGTACTGGCCGTCGGGCTCGTAGCCTTCCTCGTGGGACAGGCCGGTGCACAACAGGGAGCACAACAGGGAGCACAACAGGGAGCACAACAGGGAGCACAGCAAGGAGCACAGCAGCCGGCCGAGGGACCGCCCCTGACACTTCAACTGGCCGAGATGATGGCACTGCAGAATCATCCTCAGATACAGGCTGCGCAGAGCGAATCGTCATATGCGAACCGGCAGATTACTGAAGCGCGCGCTGCTTATTACCCGTCTGTTGCCGGTGAACTCACGGGTTCCGAGGCCAACACCGGGTCGCGCATCGGAGCTGGGTATATCACTGACTCACGCCTGTTCGATCGCTTTGGCGACGGCATCAGTGTTACGCAACTCATCACAGACGTGGGCCGAACGAAAAATCTGGTGGCGTCATCCCGTCTGCAGGCGCAGGCAGGCGTGCAGAATGTACAGGCAACGCGTTATGACGTGATGCTGGCTGTGACGCGCGCATACTTCGATGTTCTGCACGGCGAAGCATTAATTCGGACTGCGCAGGAAACGATTAAAACACGGCAGACGGTGCAGAATCAGGTGACGCAGTTGGCCAAAAATAATCTGCGATCGCAGCTCGATGTAAGTTTTGCGGACGTCAATGTATCTGAAGCGCAATTGATTCTGATTCGAGCAGAGAACAGCCTCGATGAAGCGTACGCGGAACTGGCGCGGGCACTCGGTTCGGATCAGGTGATTCGCTATCAGGTGCAGGAAGAGGTTCTCCCTCCCAATCTGACGGCGAATCCGGACGATCTTGTGATCCAGGCGGTCGCTAACCGACCGGAGCTTGCGAGCCTGCGTTACTCGCGGGATGCCGCTTATAAATTTGCCGAGGCCGAAAAAGACCTGACACGTCCCACGGTTAGTTTTATCGGCGAGGCTGGGTATATGCCTTACATTCAGCAGCTCACGTCGACGCAAATTCCCAATGAGTACGCGGGCGGCGCGGTGAATGTCAGTATTCCGCTGTTCAATGGGCATTTGTTCAGCGCGCGGCGGGCGGCGGCGGAAGACAGGGCCATGGAATCGGAGCAACGGTTGCGGGATGAGCAGTTGCGCCTCTCGCGCGATGTACGCGTGGCGTGGGCCAATGCCTCTACGGCGTATCGGCGGATGGCCGTGACTGCGCAGTTTGTACAACAAGCGGCGATGGCTTTGAATCTGGCGCAGGGACGTTATAACCTGGGTCTGGCATCGATCGTGGAATTGTCGCAATCGCAGTTGAATCAAACACAGGCAGAGATTGAAAATGTCAGCGCGAAATACGATTATCAGAGTGCGTATCAGGCGCTGCAGTATACGATCGGTCAGTTGCGCTAAGACGACTGAAAGCTGAACCGCGCATCAGGCCGAATGAGCCGCAGACCCGCACCGCTATTCCACGAAGAACAAGCCTTCCGGCAGCACAAGGTTCTTTTTCTGCTGGCGATTCTCCCCGCAGGCTTCCTGATTGTATCGATCTGGCAAGTGGCGCTGGGACATCCGCTCGGCACACATCCGCTCTCCAACGGCAATGTGATTGGCTGGACGGGTTTTCTCTGGCTGCTCTATCTCCGGCTCATCACGCTTAAGCTCGTGACCAACGTAGAGGCGGCAAGGTTGACTGTATCGATCGGCGGACTCTGGTCGGTGCGGAAGATCTCGCTGGCGCAGATTCGCAACGTTGAGGTGGTCACTTACGATCCTGCGATTGACTATGGCGGCTACGGAATACGGCTCGCCCGCAAGGGACGCGCGTATATAGCGGCGGGTAATCAGGGCGTGCGGCTGACGCCGGCAAAAGGGATGAAGGTGCTGGTGGGATCGCAACGGCCACAGGAATTGTTCAAAGCGATTGCGGCCTCAGGCACTCGCGTTACTTAGATATACCCTTTTGCCTCGCCGGTGGTCATCAGGGGATGTATGCCGACTGACCGTTTCCCAGAACAAGAAAGGAAGCCGGCGGAAGAGATTTCAGCAATTCCTGTTTCGGCGTTTCGATGGCATCGTCGGCGAGTTGAAATGTCCCGTGGTGAATAGCGATGCTGGTCGCGGCGCCGAGTATCTCATGCGCTCTGATGGCCTCTTTGGGCCCCATATGAATGGGAGACATAAACCACTCGGGCATATAGGCGCCAATGGGCAGAAGAGCGAGCCGCGGAGGCCCAAACCTCTCGCGAATCTGAGCAAAGTGGCCGCCGAACGCAGTGTCGGCCGCAAAGTAGACGATTCCGCTTTGAGAATTGATGACATACCCGCACCAAAGTGTCTTATTGCGATCGAAAAGTCCGCGGCCGGAAAAATGTATCGCGGGAACGGAAGAGATAGCGGTGCCATCGAAGTTCCAGGTGTGTCCCCAGTCGAGTTCGTACACAGACGAAATCTTTTCGGACCTAAGTAGTTCTCCCACTCCGCTGGGAACAATGAAAATCGACTTACCCTTACTGCATAGCCAGCGCAGAGTGGGTAAGTCCAGATGGTCGTAATGATTGTGACTAATGAGCACGAAATCGATGTCGGGCAGGTCCTCCATCCGCACCCCCGGCAATCTGTGGCGGCGCGGTCCGATCCAGGAGACGGGGCTTGTCCGATCCGACCATATGGGATCGGTAAGAATGTTCAGTGCACCCTGCTGCAGAAGTACGGTTGAGTGGTTCACGAGCGTAACGAGCAATTGACCGGGCTCGACGGTGCGTGGAGGAATCGACTGCTTTACATCGGCGAGAAATCGAGGAGACTTTTCGCCGCGGCTTGTCAGCTTCCATCGCAATACAGCACCTGGCCCGCGCGCTTGCGACCCATCGGGATTGAAGAATCGTTTTCCGTCATGGTGCATCTCAAACGGAAGACCGCTGACAAGCTCAGGCATTATCACTATTTATGCACGTGAACATTTATACACGTGTGGTTCATGAGCGATACTCAAAACGAAGCCCCCCGTCACCCCGGCTGCAACGTTCAGTCAAGAAAGAGGACTTTCCATGCAAGCTTTCCGGCGGTCGTTAACAGCTATTCTAATCTCCGGTCTTTGCCTTTCGCAGATGTTTTGCACGCTGGCTGTCGCGCAGATTTCGGGCTCTCCTCCGGCATACGATCCGCGCGTTACCTTTGCTCCCCTTACGCTGCCGGATCCGGTGAATGTGTATCGATCCGGCGATGGATCGCCCGGTCCCAACTATTGGCAGAATGGGGCCGACTATGAACTGCATGCCGAGTTGGACACGGTGGGCAAGCAGTTGAAAGCGACTGAGACGATCACCTATACCAACAACAGTCCGGATACGTTGCCCAGTCTTTGGGTGCAACTGGAGCAGAATACGTACCGGGAAGATTCGCGGGCGAGATTGATGGGCGGCGGCAGGGGACGGCGGGATGATGCAGCACCTTCCGAGAAGCGCTCAACCGACGGATTCGTCTTCGATTCGGTCGAGATCGAGTCGGGCCGGAAGACCACCAAAGCGGACTATATCGTTTCCGACACGCGCATGCAGATCCGGCTCGCCGAGCCGCTGAAGGGTCATGGCGGGCAGTTGAAGATTCACATCGGATACCACTACACGATTCCGGGCACCTGGGGCGGACGCACTTCGTGGGGAATGTCGGAGAAAGGCGAGATCTACGACATCGCGCAATGGTATCCGCGAATGGCCGTTTATGACGACCTGCGCGGCTGGGACACCTTGCCCTACATCGGTTCGGAATTCTATCTCGAATATGGATCTTTCGATTACTTCATCACTGCTCCTTCCGCAATGCTGATCGCGGGTTCGGGGGAGTTGGTGAATCCGAAGGACGTACTTACGCGTGTCCAGATCGATCGCCTGGCACAGGCGCACACCAGCGATAAAACCGTCTATATCCGTACCCCGGAGGAGGTGAATGATTCGACGAGCCGTCCTAAGCAAGGAGGTACCCTGACGTGGCATTTCCGCATGGATCGCACGCGCGACGTTGCATGGAGCGCATCGCCGGTGTTTGTCTGGGATGCGGCGCGAATCAATTTGCCGGACGGGAAAACCTCGCTCGCCATGTCGGTTTATCCGCCGGAGAGCGTAGGCGCCGACGCATGGAATCGATCGACCGAATATGTCAAAGACACTGTCGAGCGCTTTTCGAAGCAGTGGTTTCCTTTTCCCTGGCCGACCGCGATCAGTGTGGCGGGTTTTTCCAGAGGCATGGAATATCCGGGCATGGTCTTCGACGGGATCAAGGACAAAGGGCCGGATTTCTTCTGGCTGACGGCGCACGAAATCGGGCATAGCTGGTTTCCGATGATCGTCGGCTCCAACGAGCGGCGCAACGCGTTCATGGATGAAGGCTTCAACACGTTCATCGATATCGACGAATCGGCGGCTTTCGAAGGCGGCAAGTTTGGCCCGAAACGGGATTCCGAGTATTCCGCCGGTGGTGAACCGCCGGACACCATCCTTAAAGTCCTGGACGATCCAATGGCGCCTGTAATCCTGATGCGGCCGGATAGCTATCCCGCGCAACTGGGACATCCGGTCAGCTACTTCAAAGGCGCTTATGGAATGGTGCTGCTTCGTGAACAGATTCTGGGGCCGGACCGGTTTGATCGCGCGTTCCGCAAATACATTCGGGATTGGGCATTCCGGCATCCCACGCCCTCGGATTTCTTTCGCGAGATGGAGAGCGAAGGGGGCGAGGATCTGACCTGGTTCTGGCGCGGCTGGTATATGAACAACTGGAAATTCGACATGGCGGTGGATAAGATCGCCGGGTCGCAGGTAACCATCACGAACCGTGGGCAACTCGTGTTGCCGGCGCCTGTCGAGGTCACGTTCCGCGACGGATCGAAACTAAGAGTCAAACTTCCCGTGGAAACCTGGCTCACTAAGGCGTCTTTAGTCTGGGATGTTCCCGACAAGAAGCCGATTGCCTCGGTCGTGATCGACCCGGATCATGTTTTGCCGGATGACGATCGAAGTAACAACGCCGCGAAAGCTGAATAATCGCTCAATATCCGGCGGCTTTACCCGCCGCCGTGCGTCCGTCGGATGCCCCCTGCAGCCATCCACCATCATTGACGATCGCAGCCACTTGCGCTAAAACCACGCCAGGCGAATAGTCAACGTCATACCCGCGGGCCTTCAGCAGGGCAACTGTGTCGGGGGATATTCCGCGCTCCGCTGAGATGCGATCCGGCTTCCATTGATGATGAATGCGGGGCGCATCCACCGCATCCTGCACATTCATTCCGAAGTCGACCACATTCAGAATCACCTGCAGGACGGCCGTGGGAATTCTTGACCCGCCCGGCGCGCCTAACGTCATGAAAAGCTTGCCATCGCGCAGAAGGATGGTCGGGGCCATGGATGACACGGGCCGCTTATTCGGCGCAATTGAGTTGGCTTCCCCTTGAACTAACCCGAAGAGATTGGGTGAGCCCGGCTTCGATGTAAAGTCATCCATCTCGTTGTTGAGAAGAAAACCGAGCCCAGGAACAGTAATGCCGTTGCCGAATCCGCCGTTCAGCGTATAAGTCACCGCAACGGTATTACCCTCGGCATCCACTACCGAAAAATGTGTGGTTTCCAGACTCTCACTGCCGGCCGGATGTCCCTCGCCTACTTCGTCACTCGATGTGGCCCGTTCGGGATCGATCGAAGCGCGGCGCTTGGCGAGATACTCGGGATCGAGCAATCCCGCCATGGGAACTTTGACGAAATCCGGATCTCCCACGTAATTGTTGCGATCCGCATAAGCGCGCCGCATCACTTCCGTGAGGTAGTGAAGGCTGTTGGCCGATCCAAAACCTGTCTTCGCGTAGCCGGTGCCATCCAGCATTCCCAACATCTGCAGAAGAGTGATTCCGCCGGAGCTCGACGGAGGGGCTGTGATGACGGTGTAGTTGCGATAAGTGCCTGTCAGCGGCTGGTGCTCCACGGCTTGATAAGCAGCCAGATCGGAAAGCGTGATCAACCCGCCATGCTTCTCCATCTCAGCCACCAGCGTGGTTGCCGTCTGGCCTTCGTAGAACTCCCTGGCGCCATTCTTAGCGATGCGCGTCAGCGTCTCCGCCAACTCCGGCTGTGACAAAACATCACCGGCGTCGTAATAAGAACCGCCCTTCAAAAA